>Ga0169931_10001549_pt1 | contig 37819 bp, 18 predicted proteins | sample Kivu_15m_20L_FD_129675 | JGI IMG/M metagenome (GOLD analysis project Ga0169931, IMG submission 129675) | Freshwater microbial communities from Lake Kivu, Western Province, Rwanda to study Microbial Dark Matter (Phase II) - Kivu_15m_20L... | ecosystem: Environmental > Aquatic > Freshwater > Lake...
CACGCTCGCGTTCGGGCGAAACGGCCAATCCAAGCCGCCAGACTCCCGCGAGGGCGAATAACATTGCCAGAACCAGAACAAACTGCCGACGGTAGGTCATCATCTGCCTCCGCTATCGCGAGCCGGGCCAGGGGATTCTGTCGTGCGGCCAATTATCGCCGCTGGCACCAGATCGGGCAATCGCGCACTTTGAGACGGACTAACCTGCTGGCCGGCACTCTCAGAAAAAAATCGGGGCCGCCAGCCGGCAGTCTTACGGCGGGCAGCCCCGAATGGGTCGCGCGGACGGCGACACAACCTTTATGCAAGCAATGCTTCGAGCAGCCACTCGGCATCTTCCGAGAAGGCGTCCTCCGAAGTACCGTCCTCATTGTTGTCATCGGCTACCAGCGGATCGGCCTCGGGTGCCGTCGTCATCGGAATGGCAAACCGATTGAAGCCAGTCGAACCGCCGCCCGAAGAACCCGAACTTGAACCGGTCGATGACGAACCATCGCTCGATCCGCCGGTGTTCAACGAGTTGGGTAGATTCAGGGCGTTGGGAGTGGAGTACTTGATCACCACGTTGGGGTTCGAACCGGTGATCTTGAGGAAGTAGGTATCCCCCAGAGTGCCGTTGTAGAACAGGACTGAACCGGTAGCCGAGGGAGCCGAAAGAGCGACTTCCTCCATCCGGTTATTGTAAAGCTTCATGAACACCGAACCGCCGGCAGCGTTGTACAGGGCGTCGATCTGTCGGAGCCCGCCCCAGGCGCCATCGAACGAAACCCAAACGTCGCCAGTTCGCAGGTCGAGCACGGTGCCCGGTGCGTCGATCGTGGGCACGAATCCACCGCCCACGACAGCCGAGGCGAACAGCGCCCGTCGGTTGAGGAAGACCGAGATGAATTCGCTACGAATTCCGCGTTCGCCGAAGTGATAACCCGACTCTGCCTCGCTGGGCGAAAGGACGATACCCGTGAACTCATCGTTCAGCGGCGAATCTACACCAAACCGTGTGTCACGGCCATCATTGTAGAAGCCGGGCTGAGTTTGCTTGAGCGAGTACGTGCCGGGAATCAGTCCGACGAATGTAAAAGATCCATCGGCGCCAGTGAGCACGCTTTGGCTGACGCCACTCTGCGTGTTGGTGACGGTGATGATCGACCCCTGGATGCCCGTTTCGTTGGCGTCCTTCAGGCCGTTGTTGTTCATATCAACGTAGACATAGCCCGAAATGCCGGCCGGGGGAACGTCGATGATCGTACCAGTGCCCTGTGCTGTTCCAAGCGTCGAGTTGATCGGGTTGCTAAGTACGAGTTGGAACGTTTCGTTGGCTTCTAGCACGATGTCGCTCAGGGTCGGCACCGTCACACTCTGCTGTGTGACACCGGGTGCAAACGTAAGCGTACCCGCGACGGGCGTAAAGTCGACGCCCGAGGTGGCCGTGCCGCTGCCCGAGGTGGAGTAGGCCACGGTAACCGTCTTGCCGCTGGGCGCGGAGAGGCTGACGTTAAACACGACGCCCTGACCTTCTTCTGCCGAACCACCCGACACCGAGACGCTCACGGGCGCATCGTCATCGATGATCGTGCCGGTTCCGGCCGCGGCCGAGATTGCGGCGCCAGTCGGGTTGCTCAGCACGAGCGAGAACGACTCGTCTGGTTCATCGAGAGTGTCATTGATGATCTGCACGGTCACGAGTTGCACGGTGGTACCGGGAGCGAACGTGAGCGTTCCGCTGGTTGCGGTAAAGTCTTGACCGGCGGTTGCCGTGCCATTCTGGGTGCTGAACACCACAGTCGCTGTCTCATTGCTGGGCAGGAAACGCGTCACAGTGAAGACCATCGTGCCTGCGTTTTCAGCCGCCTGTGCATTGGTCACCGTGATTACGTTAGCGCCGATGTTCACTTCTCGATCTTGAACCGTGATCTGCGACGAGGGCACGGGCGCCGCATTCGGCGATCCGTATAGCAACGTGAAGTGATCGTCATCCAGATCCGCTTCGTTCACCGAGCCATCGAAATTCACCAGGCCGACGTCGGTCGCGCGAAACAGAACTTTGAAGAGCAGCAGTTCGGTATTGGGTGGGACGGGTGGACCAACGATGCTTCCAAACGCTCCAAAATCGTTCAACCGGCCAGGTTCAAACTCCGAGAACGTGAAGGTGCTGCTGTAGAACGTGCCGAACATCAGCGTGCTCGGATCGACATCCAGCAAGGCTTCGTTGTAGGTGACGTCGAGGAACGCCTGAGCCACGCCGGTTGCGTTGGCCTGCACGTCCTGAACGTAAACCTCGAGGAAGAATTCGTCGCCCACATCCAATTGCTGATTGAGTGGGATCTCGTTGTTCTGCGTATCTCTCAGGGCCAGCCGATACGATACGCTGCTGCCATCATCATTGACGATCGTCCCGGTGCCCAGGCTGTTAAAGATGGGAACACCTGTGGCTTCCGAAAGTCTGACTCGGAATGTTTCGTTCGCTTCGACGTTCGTGTCGCCGTTGACGAGCACCGTCACCAATCGCGAAGTGGTGCCGGGGGCGAAGGTCAGGGTACCCACCGCCTGTTGGTAGTCACCGTCGGCGAGCGTGGCCGTAATATCTTCCGTGCTATACACCACAGTGACCGTGTCTTGCGACGGTCGCGAGAGCGAAACTGTGAACACGGCGTTGCTCGTGCCCGCATTGCCTTCCACAATGACCGCGTCGGAGATCGAAAGTCCCTGCGTGATAATCGTGCCCACGGCCAGGTCGTCGCCGATGACCACGCCAGGCGGAGTGACGCTCGACAGGTTCAAGAAGAACGACTGATCGGGCTTCGGTCCGCTGCTGCTGAGAATGGTGACGGTTACCGTTTGGCTACGAGGTCCGTCCGGCAAGAACAGCAGATTGCCGGTCGCCTGCAGATAGTCGACGCCGGCGGTTGCCGTGCCATTGCTGGTCGCATAGCCAACCGAGACCGGCTGCGTCACCAATCCGCTTAATGTCACCGTGAACACGGCTGAGGTGGGATTTGAACCAGCCGAAACCGTCACGTCGTTCTGGACACTGATGGTCGCCGGTCCGTCATCGTCGACAATCGTCAGCGTCGCCGAGTCGGAACTCGTGGAGCCTGAGATCGCGTTGACGTTGATTGTAAACGATTCGTTTGATTCGGGTGTCTCGTCGCCGAGCACCTGGACCGTCACGAACTTTGTTGTCTCACCCGGCGCGAAGGTGAGCGTGCCGCTCACGGCGTTGTAGTCACCATTCGAGACCTGTGCCGTACCGTCTTGCGTGGCGTAGGCGACGAGAACTTGCTCGCTGGATATTTCCGAGAGGCTCACCGTGAAGACATAATCTTGCGAACCCGAATTACCTTCGTCTGCCTGAATGTCCGGACCAACGGACACTTCAACACCCGTCAACGCCGGGTTGATCACGATAGTCGCCTGACCAGTAGCGATCTCGGCGTTAAACGAAGGAGAACTCAAATTGACGAAGAATTGTTCGACCGCTTCGACAGTTGTATCACCAAGGATCGTGACGGGAACGACCTGCGTCAGCGGGCCGCCGGGGTTGAAGGTCAGCGTGCCACTCGTGGCGGTGTAGTCTGAACCGGCCGCTGCCGAGCCATTGGCAGTGGCATATTGCACAGTCACCGCGCCCGCGGGCGGCGATGCCAGCGTTACGGTGAAAGAGGCTTGCGTGGTACTTCCGGCGACAGCGTCGACCTGGCTGCCGGTGATCGAGAGCGACCCGAGGATGTCGTCATTCAGGATCGTCCCCAAACCGGTTGCATCCCCGAGTTCGGTGTTTGCGCTATTGCCCGACAAGTTGACCGTAAATGTCTCGTTAGGTTCGACGTTCTGGTCACCTTTGACGGTGACGCTGATCACGGCCGTCGTCTGGCCGGGCGCGAAAGTCAACGTGCCGCTGGTGGCAGTGTAGTCGCCGGGGGCGACAGCGGTACCATTGCTGGTGGCAAACGCAACGGTAGCCTGCTCGGCGAGTGCTTCCGAGAGGGTGACCGTGAACAGGAATGCGTTGTCGGCATTCGTTTCCGATTGAGTCACGTCCGAGATCGAGAACTGGGGAACGCTTGTACCGATGATCTCGAGCGTGTCGCCCACAAATACGACATTTTCCGGCGGCAGAGGCGTCGTTGCCGTGTAGACGCCGTTGACGTGATCCAGATTGGTGGTGTCCAACGTGGGCGTGAAGGTCTGAATGCCGGCAGCCGTCGCGGTCAGCACGACGCTGAACAGGAACTGCGGATCGTTGCCAGGGCCCGTCAGATTGCCCGAGCCGGCAAAGCCGATCACCCGCCCCTGTGCCAGGGTGAAGTCGGACGACAGGTTGAAGAATGCGCCAACTTCGGGTGTTTGTGAAGTATTGATCGACGACAAACTCGAATTGAAGAAGATGTCCGCTGCGGCTGAATTCACGCCACGGTGCGTTGGATTCGTTGGGGCCGGATCGCGAATATCTTGAACGATCGTCTGCAACTTGAACTGCTGGCCAACCGAAATCTGTGTGATTTCGTTACCACTCAAGTCCGTTACGACGGTACTGATCCGCAGGATCGGTTCGGCCAAGAGCTGATTGATTACCGCGAGTGCGTCCGCCGTGTTCACGCGACCGTCGCCGGTGACATCCACGAAGGCGGGACGCGGCGCACCTGGCGTCGACGATAACGGAGTGGCCTGATCGACCGACAGTCCGCGGGCGCCATTCCGCAGCAGATCGTTAAACACCGCGAGCAGGTCGCTCGTGTTCACTCGTTGATCGAAGTTCACATCGGTCGGATACAACGTGTTGTGCCAGCCCGAGACGATGTCGCCGGCCAACATTTCGCGACGTTCCAGCAGTTCAAGCGTTCCCGTGCGACGACCCAGGCTCAAACGGCGCGTGGCGGCAGGTCGGCGGGTCGAAGTCGCTCGGCGACGGCGGTTCAGTTTCATGGTTACCTTCTCTAGGTGTCAGCCAGATCGTTGCGGTACAAGGTCACTGTCGCAACGGTTCTCACTATTCCAATTCGCTCAAAACTCTCGTCTCGATTTCACACTCAAAACTTCATCACACGGAAATTCGGGCTTCCAGTTCATCATCGAGATCTCCCAGAATGCCATCCAGATCGGCACCCCAGGACTCAGAACCCTCGACGCCCTCGAACCGCGGCATTTCTTCGTACATCACCCGGTCAACCGAACGCGAGCTCAAGCTGCTCGGAGAATCGGGTGCCGCCACCGCGGGTGCAGCGGCTGGTTCGTCGGCCGGCGACGACTTCTGCTGGCTCGCGGCCAACCCAAGCGAAACGGCGTTGGCATCGCCCGCGTCCGGCGAGGCAGCCAGCGGGGTAACTTCAGGGCTCGATTCGTCGGCGGTTGCCACGAGAGGAGCGGCACTCGTCGGCGGACTCAAGATGTAGTTGATCACCGCCAGCAAGTCCGAGGTGTTCAATCGCCCGTCGCCCGTAGGATCAAGATACGGCGGCGGAGTTGCCACCAGGGGCAACTGGCCACCCTGATTCAACAGAATTCGGTTGATGAGTAGCAGCAGATCCGAGCCGTTCACCCGACCATCGTCATTGACGTCGACCGGGTTGTTCGGGTTCTGCCACGGGCTGGTAATCGTATCCGTCAGATTCACAACAAACTTCACGACTCCGTCGGTCGTATTGTTTTGCAGCACATTGCCCGCGATGTCCTTGATCGCATTTATGCCCACGTTGATCAACGTGATTTCGTAGATGCCGTTGATCCACAGCCCCTGAGCCGGAATGAGCCGTGCGATCCGACTGTTCGTGTCGTAAGACAGCACGTAGTCCAACCCCGCGACGAGTGGCGTGGTGACTCCATTTACCCTGCGGGTCACGACGAAGCTCGCGGGCAGCACGGTGGTGGCATCGATGCCGACACCCACGTCCAGCAACTGGATCGAGAAGTCGGTGAGCAGTGCGTTGAGCAAGGTGACCTGGTTTGCGGCTGTGTTGCGATCGTTGCCCGAGGCGTCGTTATCTACCGGATTGACGAGCTGGGCCGTTGGTCCGAGGAAGTCGGCTCGCTCCAGGGCGCCACGATCCTTGAACGCATTGCCGCCCACACCCGTGGGCGGTGCGACGGTAGGATCGTCCACACGCTGCTGACCGAGCAGATCGCCCGGCGGTGCCAGAATCGGCGACGGCGCGAATCCCAGGGGGGCAATGACGTTCAGCAGTTCGGCCCGATCCAGCAGCGAGTCGATGCTGCTGTCGATGGCTTTGCTTTGGGCGTCGAGATAGAAGTTGCCGGCGGGCGCATTGACGAACAGCGGCTCATTCTCCCCCAGGACGATCGCCAGCGTTTCGCTGGTCCCCACCAGATTGACGCGGTTGTTCTTGTAGACATTGGCACTGACCACGGTGTCGCCAAACTTGGTGAGGGCGCCTGACGGCAGGTCCTTCGGAGCGCCGGACGAGCCGTCAACGTAGATGGCCGCTCCCGTCCCGGCAAAGCCTCCAATTTGCGGAACCTCCGTGATGTTGGAAATCACATTATTGAGGATGGTCGGGCTCGAGGTATTGGTGGCTGCGATACCAATTCGGGCTTTGTAGACCGTATTGTTAACGATCCTCACGAACGGCACGAGCAGTTCAGTGTCGCGCCTCAAAACCTGCCGCCCATTTCGATAGTACGTCGGCGAATCGTCTCCAGCCACGTTGTAGGAGTAGTTGGCGCTCGGGTCGCCACCAACTTGAATGCCGGTCCGACCACTATCGATGACCAGGTTGTTCTTGAGCGTCACGCCGGGGACCCAGGCACGCGTGTTGAACGAGGGCAACAGGGCCGCAGCTCCAGTTTGCCCCGCCGAGCCAATCGGAATCAATCCCATCGCGGTGGCCGCGAGCCCCGTCTCCGCGATCTGGTTCATCTTCGGCACGACCTGAATGCCAACGCCGAACGAATGGCTGACCGTGGTATTCTGCAAGATCGTCTGGCCCGGCGGCACGGCGCTAGCTTGCGGCCGAGTGTCGCCGACACCGTCGTACTTGATGATTCCCAGGGTACCCGAGGAATTGCTCGTCACTTGGAGGGCGTCGAACAGATCAACCCGGGGACCATTGTTCGCTGCCCGGGCGCGAACTTTGAAGCCGCGACTCGTAACGGTGCTATTGATGGCGTTCGCAATCGCTTGGGCGACTTGGGCGTCCGTTGTGAGGCCGCTCACGGATATCAAGACGCTGTTGGGAACATTCTGAGCCGAGTTCGTGTCGAGCTCGAACGTCAGGTTCTGCAGGCCATCGTCAATCCGGAAGGTGATCCCATCCAGCCCGGCTGACGGCGTCGGCGCCACGAGGGTGAAGCCCTGAGCAAGGCGATCATTGATGTCAAATGTGCTGGCGAGATTGAACCCGCTTGAACCAACCGCAGTATATCGATCGGCCGGACGGATCTGAAGTTGGTAAGCTCCGGTGACGATCTGCGAAGGCAGGTAAGATGGCTTCGGAACAGGGACGAATCCTTGGGTCGCTTCGGCATTTGTCACCATTTCGCCGCGCGAAGCGAAACCGACGATGAAGTCGTCCAGATAGACGCCTTCGAAGAACACGCCCGTTCGGTCGCGGGTGCGAGAGCTCAGATTACCATACTCGTCGCCCGTGTATTGGACATTGTCCGAGAACCTAAACGGTCCTGCGCTAACTACGGTGTGATTGCCGAAGAACCGCAGTTCTCCGCCGACGACTTTCGCCGTGGTGAAGGAGTTCGGATCATCTAGGGCTGGATCCGTGAACGAGATATCGAGCGCGGCGGCAATTTTTCGCGCAACCTGCTCCGCCGTATCGTTATCGCTGATCACGATATCATTCGGCGCGGATGCCGCGCCTTTGACCAGTCGATAGGTCACGACCGCGGGACCACCGGGACCAATGCCGGCGATGGTGAACTCTGAGTTGTTCACAATCTTGTTGCCGGGAATTGTGCTCAGCACTCGTCCAAGCTGTCCGACGTCGGAGCCCATCGATCCGGCAGTCGAGAACTGGAACCGAAGCCGGATATTGCTCTGACCGGCGAAATCGCCCAGGTCGACGCGGGCTTGCCGCCACACGACTTCGTCGGAACCTTCGAGCGTGGTGCTGTCCCAGAGACTCTGCACTTTTTGCTTCGCGGCGAGCGTTCCCCCACCGGTGTACGAGCCGCCACTGGGTGTGTTGAACGAGGGGCTCTCGTTACTTCCGGGCACGACGTTGCTGGTCGCGAGCAGGCTCCAGCCGATGCCATCCGTCGAAGCATAAACGCGGAAGGCATCGGTGGCGGAGTTTGTCAGTGTGCGTAGCGAGTTATTATCCGGCGTGTCGAGGAAGTAGTTGAAATACAGAGTCGGTTTATCGTAAGCGCTGTAGCCTGCAAGATCGAAGGTGTCCGACGTGATACTTCCGTAGGTACCGCCAGGCACCGCGTAGCTGCCCTGCAAGTCGGTGTTGCTACCAACGGCCCCGCCGAGCGGCTGATTGCCGGTCACGCCGAAGTAGTAGCTGGTGCCCCCGTTGGTGAGCTGGGCGGCGAGTTCGCGGGTTCGTGCTCCGTGGTAGGCGGATTCGATCCCGTGGCCGACGTCGCTGGCCCGGTTCGTCGTGGCGCCCCACAAGTTGTAATCAAACGGCGAAAGTGCGATGCCATGAACGTTCTGGAGCCCGGTATCGAGCGACGCCGAGCCGTTGAGGAACACGCCGCGCATGTTGCCGTTGGTATCGAAGGCGTACATCCGGCCCTCGGTATCCATGGCGAACAACATGTTGGCGTAGGCACCGCCTTCGACATTCTGCGGACCGGCCACCATCGTTGTGAGAGTGCGACCACCAATCGCGATTTGCTTCGGCGGAAACGTGCCATCGATGTTGACGCTGTCCGTGGCCTCGTTGACGTTCCAGTTGTTGGACAGACGGAACAGTCGACCATCTGCGGTGATGGTGTACATCTCGCCGCCGACGATCGCCATGCCAACCATCTGGTCGGCGACGTCATTCGCACCGCCGACGGTCAAAATGCCCAACGGAACGAAGTTGGTGAGCGACCGCGGACCACCCGTCGAATTCGCGTTCCAGGGCCCCTCGTCTGAGACGTGCAGCGCCGCGCCCGTATCCGGATCAAGCTCGACGAGGATGTTTTGCATCAGACCGCCAGGCCCCGGCGAGGTCGATCGCTGAGACATCGCGAACAACTTTCGTTGTCCAGAACTCTGTGACGGGGAGTAGAACGTCATTGCCGTATATTGCAGCGGCGTTTGCGTCTGTTGCGTAGGCCAAGGTTCGCCGGGCTCACGTGGACCGCTGACGATCGACAACTGCGTCCCGTCGTCTCCCAAATCCGTCAAGGCGCCCGTCGCGGTGTTGATCCGCGAGTAGTTGCCGGACGAGGTATTCGTATTGCCATACTCCAAGGCCATGAGCTGGCCGTCGTTGCGCATCGCAATCTGGTTCTCGCCCTGGGCCGTCAGGCCGACTCCACCAACTGTCGTCACCTGTCCCGTGAACGGATTCACGGTGACCAGCCGCTGATTGCCATTTTGAATCTGATTGACGAACATCACCACGTCGCCCAGGTGGTAGTCGTCGACGTAGTTCGAAAGCCCGCCCCCGAACAATTGCCCGGAACTTCCCGCCGTCGTGATGCCGCTGCCGCTGGAACCCACGCGGTCGTCGATGATCCGCCTGGTCGAGTCCACCGGCTCCAGCCGCACGAGCGGATTGATGCTGTTTTGCATGAAGCTCGCCATGAGCTGATCCGGAATCGCCGCAGCCGAGCTGACGGCGACGTAGTACGTCGCTACTGGGCTGCTTGCGGTCGGTCCGCCACCCGGCAGAACCACGGAACCCAAAGTCGGATCGAATACGCCGTAAGATCCGTGGCGGAGATTGGTCGTGTCGTTGCCAATGCCGCCGACGTTTGGACGCGGCAGCGAATCGGCGATCTCGCCGTCGCGAGCAATCATGATCAGCGTGCCGGAAGCGTCGTACAACGACAGCGTCGTGTCGGGGCGACCCAGACCATCAGCAAAGTTGATCTGCAGCATCGCGGCAAAGTAAGTCTGGATGTCTCCAAACGCCTGCACCTGTTCAAAGTTGACGTTGAACCGGTACCAATCAGCCCCGGTGGTCAAGTTGCCGACAACTTCGATCGTGCTGTTGTCCGATTCGAGCAGGTTCCCCAGATTCTGAGCGTTCTCGAACGTGCGATTGCCGTTGATAAAGACGCCGTTCTCGTCGAATCCCTGGAACGAGCTCTGTATCGTGTTCGACACCAGGGCCGACTGCTGCGGCTTGCCAATAATCTCGATGCCGTTGTTCGCATAACGAATGTCAGCGTAGCGGATCGTGGAACCCGCGAACTGATCGATCTCCTGGAGGCGAATTTGCAGCACGTAGCTGCCCTTGGTGACGCCGCCAGTCAAGTTGTTCAGGTTCGCGCTGTTCGATCGCACTCGGACGTAGTAGGTGTTCACGCTGCCGGCGGACCCAGTGAGCAGCACTCGCATCCCGGCGTCCTTCTCGTTGGTCGAGTAGAAGTCGGGATTCGAGAAGGCACTGGTCAGCTCGGCGCCGGAGCGCATCCGTTTGGCCGATCCGACGAGCAGCGACGGATTGCTGTCTTCCGCCAGCGAATCGTTGCTGCGCGCAATGACGGCGCCGTTGGCATCAACCAACTCCAACACCGAGTCGAGCGACGTGGCGGTGCGATCGATGTCGAACCAGACCATCGTGCCGGCCGTGGCTCGGAAACTGTATACGTCAACGTCGGCTCCGCCGGGGCTGTCGGTCGCCTGGCTCAGGCCGCCATAGATCTCAAATCCGAGACGAACGTTGTCGTTGCCGCTGAGCAGATCCTTGGCTAATTCGCCGATGGACTGTGCGGTATTGGGCGTTTGATTTGCATCCCCACTCGAGGGAAAGCCTTGTTCGATCTCATTGACGATCTCGACATTCGTATCGTTGCTGTACAGATCGAGCCGGACGCTGCCCCAGTCCCCTGCCCGAACGATGTCTTGTGCAGGGCCGATCACCGGGCCGCCAGCGACACGTCCCAAAATGGCGACCTCGCCGGTCACCGAATCGACCGCCCAGGGTACGAAGCGATTGAAACCGCTGGGCCCTTCGAAGGTACTGCGGTACGGAGTACCAATGTTGAGGTCACCCTCGCTGATTTCCGCGGCCGTGAAGCCGTCGATACTGGCCGCGGTCGCGGACATGACGTTGCCGCCACCAGCGCGAAGCGTAAAGCCCGCGAGGAAGTTGTACTTCACTTCCGAGCTGTCCAGCGCCATCGCCAACAGACCGCCACCCTTATTATCCAGGTAGTTGATCAGATTCGCTTTGACGCCGGCGTCGTTCAGCGTTTCCAGGTGTAAGTCGGACACGCCGCCCCACCACTTGATGTTCGCGTGTTCCTGGGCTCGCCCTACTGGCAGCGGATAGCCCGGACCAACGTCGGGCGAGCTTGGAGGATTGCCATGGGAGGGAATGAAGATTGCCGCATATTGGCCATTGACCGCATTGGCAATGCCGCCGGCGATCTCGGGCCCATCATCGGCGAAGGTAACCTGCAGACCAAGCTGCCCCGCGGCCCAGCGAATGGCATTCGCACTGTAGGGCACGCCCAGATCATCGAATGGCTCGGGAGCCGTTTCCCAGCCGATCACCAGAATGCTGTTCGGCTTATTGACTACCTTCGAGTTTTCAAACACGTACCGGAGTTCGTCTCGGAGCGTGTCCCAACCGTCATCTCCTGACCGCGAATTGCCGTGAACATCGCGGGCCGCCGTATCGAGAAAGATGGGTCCCGTGGTGGCGCTGTTGGCTGGAACCGGGGCGATCACGCCCTTGGTGTTGCGAGTATCCTTTTGCGGCTGCCCCTGCGGAGTCAGACCGGCGCCGACGGTATCGTCCTTGAGCGAGGTGATCACCACGGGGTGCCCCGCCGTTCCGACGATCTGTAAGCTGCCGCCCAGGCGATCGCGGATGTCGAGCGCCTCGCCGCCAGCCACGATATCGACGTTGGTGCCGAGCACCTTGACGACCAGGCTCTCGGTCGGGCTGCTCTGCAGACGGAGCGTTCCGCTGAGCGACTGCTGATTGCCGGTTGTAACCGAGTCGCGCACAACGTGTACGATGTCCGTATCGTCCCAGATCGAATTGGTGGTGATCAGTCCGCCGCGCACGACCATGCCGTTGATCGAGTTGTCGCCAACCAGGTTGTTGCGAATGAGCGGACCGGTGTTCTTGGGGAAGGAGCCGGCCAGTCCAATTGCACCGCGACTGCGTCCCCAATCGTCAACGAGCGTTGCATTGAGCGAGTTGACATTCACGCTGATGGCGGCTCCGCCCAGATTGCCTTCGAAGATGTTATTCAAGATGACCGGTTGCGCACCGCGAATATAGATCACCGCGGGATCCGAGCTACCACGACCGTTGCGTTCACCACCGCCGGCTAATCGGTTCGCCTGGAACGTCGAGTTGGCGACGCGCACCTTGGCTTGGTGGATCTCGATCGGATCCATCGAGCTCAAGAAACCTTCGAATCGCACATCGCCGCCGGCGAAGGCGACCAACGTGTAATCCAGACTGGCCGTCGAGGTGGGGCCAAACAAGAAACCACCCCAGTCGCCCGCCGTCGGTCCCACCACGTCTGGTTGCGAAGGGTTACCGTTGTTGCTCGTATCCGAGCTGCCACTGCGACCATAGCGGTCATCGTACAGCGAAGTGAAAATGATCGGCCGGTTGAGGGTCCCCTCGGCAATCAAGGTGCCACCGACTTCCGTCTCGAAACGACCACCCGAAAGCTTGAACACCGTGCCCGGATCGATGATCAGGCTGCCACTGGGGCGCGACTGCGGGCTGCCGACAGAGCCTGTCATTCCGCCAGGATTGCCATTGATCACCAAGGTTTCGGTGAGAATGTGCACGATGTCGGTGTTGGCGATTCGGCCAGTGACCGTCAACTCGTCCAGCACGCGACCGGTCTGCGAACTGGTCTCGATCGCAATGTACAGGCCGTTGAGTGAATTCTGGGTGAGCGTGTTGCCATAAATCTTGGGACCGATGCGGGTGTAGTCCGCGTAGTAGGCAGCCCCCTGGAACTGGCTCTCCTCGAAGCTGTTGGGCGTGGCCGACATGGCCGCGGCCGCGCTGTCGATCACCGTGTTATAGGTGAGCGTCGGCCGGGCGGTTTCCATGTGAATGGGGCGATAGACGTCCGTCTCACCGTTGACGGTTACCGTGCCGCCGCCGTAGCTGATGCGAGCCATGTTGACGTAGTTGAGGAATACGCCGTTGGCTTCGAGATCCGAGTCGTTGCGGAAGACGATACCGCCCCAGTTGCCCTTGGTCACGCCAGGGAGATTCGGCACGGGAGCGCCAATCGTATTGTCGTAATAAGAGGTGAAGTACACCTGATTCGTGGGCGTGCCAAGCACTTGCAGTGCGCCTTGCGAGCGGTCGATGCTCGTGGGATCGACCGACCCGGCGTTGACATTTGCTCCGCGCAGTTTGATGATCGCGCCGGCATCAACCATCACCGTGACACCGCGCGGGATTTCGAACCGCGTGCCGTCGGACAGGGCTCCGCCGATGGCGTCGAAGCCGATGTTGTACGCAGCATTGTCGCCGACCGTGGCCAGGTTTCCGTCCGCGCCGCCATTGCCCACAATGCGCACGATCGTCCCCACGGGGGCCGCCGCCAGGGCATCGCTGATCCGGGTGTAAGGATTCGTGATCGAGCCGAGCGAGCCCGTTCCGCCGGTCGACGCTTTATCAACATAGCGCGTTTCGGCCACCTTGAACCAGAAGTTGTTTACGCCGCCAGCCACGCCATCGTTATCGCCGTCCAGGTGGTTGTCCGACAGGTCGCGAATGCCGTCCGCTGCGGCCGTTGTGGGTGTGAAACTCATCCGCAGTTGGAAGTCTCCAACTGTGGTTCCGCCGGCGCCGCTCTTGGCAACTCGCGGATCGAAATTGGTGTTTCCCGTGCTGGTCACGGCGACGTAGTAGGTACCATCACTCAGGTCGAGCTGCAGGAACGAGTCCTTGCCGAAATAGTCGTCGTTGCGGGCGATGATGTTTCCGGCCACGTCGTAGACCGTGATCACGCTATCAAGCGTGCTGTCCGCCGCGGCCACACCGACGGCGCGCATCCGCTCGGCGATGGTTTCGAGATTCAGCCGCCCGGCCGTCGCGAGCGAGAATCTGTAGACATTGATGTCGTTGCCGAGCGTCGGCCACAAGTACTTGCCATATAGGATGTCGAAGTCACCGGGGAGGACGCCGTCGCTGATGCCACTGCCCTGGATGGCCGGGGCTTCGTAGTTGTGCCCCAGGCCGAGCAAGTGGCCGACTTCGTGCATCGTCGTGCGGAAGAAAGCACCGCGAGTTTCGCTGGCCCCCCAGTTGACGATCGAGTTCATAATCGCGAGGTTGCCGCCAGCGACACCACCAACTTGTAGGTTGTCGATCAGCACGCGAGGATCACCGACTGCGATCGTATATCCATCGCTGGCCGTTTCCACGAACTGGACACCCAGGTAGTAACCGTAGTACTCGAAGACCTCGCGGACGCGATCTTTCTGAGCTTCGGTGATCAGGTTGAACTGCGGAATGCCGTTCAGCGTGCCGAACTGCGATTGGAAGTTGTAGGCCTTGATCTGGACCGCGCTGGTGTTGGGACCTCCGTTGACGTGCGCGCTATTCGCGCCCTCCGGCGCGTAGTTTTCGCGTTCACCCGGTTCCAACGGCGACCCTGGCCAGACGGCGCTGGTGGCGACGCTGCCGATGGTGCTGGTAATGGCCACGGTCTTGGTGCCGAGACCACTGGGGAACGGATTGTTTAATTGGGCCGCGGTCGCGAACGCATCGCCCGCCGTCCCCGGCGAGAGATTTGTGAAGCTGGTGGCCAAGGCTTCGCTCGTACCGATGCGGAGGCGGTAAGTGCCATTGGCAGTAATCTCGTCGGACTTGAAGGTAAGTGTCGCCTTGCCAGTCGTGGCGTTGTACGTCACCGACTGCGGGTTAAAACGAACGTCGTCGAGTGTACTGGCCGTGGGATTGGCCGTATTTACATCGCTCGTTCGAATGAGCTGGTAGTTGGCCGGATTCTGGGCCGACGCCTGATTGAGTGGATCGTTGACGTTGAAATACACCTCGATCTTATTCTGATTCTCAAGCGAGAGCTTGCCCTGCGCATCGCGCGTGATCGGCTGTGGCACGATGGCCACCACCTGCGGTGCCAGGTCGAGCTCGAAATCGCGTGTCAGGTTGGCGCCGTCCTGGAACGCCTTGCCGGCGGTGTCCTTCAAAGGATTGGCGCCGCCCCCCACGATGATCATCCGATAGTTGGCATCCGGCAGGTTCTCGTTGAACCGCACGACCACTTCATTCGGGAAGTTGGGGTTATCGACGCCGATATAGCCCGGCGTGATGGCGACGTCGTTGGCGTTCCCCCAAATCGTGTCCGAACTGCGGAGGAACTGAATCGAAGCGTTGCTGACCGTTGTCGCGTTGATGGGGGCGCTGAACCGCAGCAGGATTTCGCGCGGGGCCTGCGAAAGAATCGTACCGTCGTTGATGACGATGCCCGTCGCCGGAATGGCCGCCAGGAGCTGCGGACCATCGATCGCCATCAGCAGGCGTTCTTCGAATGGCTCCAGTCCCAGGCTGCGCTTCCCTTTTCGCGGGGCTCGGGTCGATAAAACCTTGCGTGATTTCCACTGCTCGAGTGCGCGCCGACCCGAAGTACTCTGCCAGATCGCCATGGATAGCTTTCCTGGTTCTTTGCGAAACCTGTTCTCTAGGGAGTTCCGATAGAGGGGTAATAGAGATTATGCTTGCCGATAAATGGCAAGACAATCTAAATACCCCAATTTATCTATATTCACACCCGACTTAAATCACTGCGCTTGCTTCTTGAACCAACAGACGCGCCGGGGCGCGCAGGAAGGCGAATCAGGGGGAGTGCGTATACATCGAGCGGAAGGACGCTGCCTGTTCCTGGGGCATCGTCCGAGGTGTCAACCTCTCCATATGCGCACACGCCCTACAACGATTCAAGTCCCGCCTGCCAATTTCTCCGAAAAACTTCGGAAAAACTACCCATACGGCGCAGCGTGAGAGGGATGAAAGACGCCAGTCAGTGCGCGCCGCGATGATGCGGCGTCGAGCCTTGATTTTGGCTTGGCTCGCGCGCAATGCTCCGAAAAGCCGCCAGGCCAACTCGCCCAAAAACCGCGAGTTACTTGCCCCGTGCCTGTCCGTGCAGCTCCGACCTCTTTTCTCTCTGTTCGCGCAGTTCCGTGGTGGCGCTCGCGTTACTTTCGGACCACCACCGGGCAATTATTCCCAGACCAGTCGTTAGAACGCGTACAACTTAAACCCCACGCGCGCTGTAACCGGACCGTTGCAGGCGAAACAATCCGGGAGCGGGTGCATTATTCAGCCAGAGTGGCGAAGAAGCCGCCTGCCATCCAAGCCGCAAACCAGCTGCCCAGATTCGCTTCCAGGACCTCGACGGGCGAGATTCCTGATGCTGCAGCAATCGCGGCAGGCAGCGACTCACCTCGGGCCAACGCTTCGAGCAAGACGTATTGGGGCTCATCCAACTCCAATCGTTCGACCACGAATTCTCGCCGGCAAATTGCCAGCCAGTGACGCTCAGCCACCGGAATAACCGGCGCACGTTCGTCCTTACGATCGCCCCAATAGCCGCTCACGTCGTGATCGAACGCGAGCAGCCGCAGACAGGGGGCCGGCAGCAGCCGAATCTGCTGCCAAGCGTCGGGACCAAGCGCGGCCAGCCTGGCCGGATCGAGTGAGCCGGTCTGCTCCGTCCCGGGGCCATCGTAGACCTCATACAGGGCTCGTTCGAGCGTAGCCAGCTCGACAATGAATTCGGCCCAAGTACCGCCGGAGTTTTCAGGTGTTTCCCGGGCATGCAGCCGCGTCTCGGCCAGAAACGCTGGGAATCGCCTGCCTAGCTCACACAGCGTGTAGCTTTCGGACGGGTGGTGCTGCAGGTAGCCGAACGAAATTGCTCCGAACAACTCCTCGCCCATGGCATACCGCGTAACGGCGAACTCCTCGTCCAGGCACTCCATCAGCCGCGCATGGTACGCGTTGACGTAGATCTCGAGTCGATTCGCACTCGAGAGCGCTTGCGAGGGGAGGATTACCTCGGGCAGCCGGTCGAGCGTGATATCGATCTCGCGCCGGGCGGCCGGAGCCTCGACTCCCTCGCTCACCCCGCCGGGATGCATCAAGATGCTTTGCATCCAGCGTTGGACCTGAGCCAACCGTGGCTCGGGCCGCTTGGTCGGATCGATGGACGGAAGGGCGTTTGGGTCGCTAGTCACGCTACGCTCCGCACTAACGAATCTCGGGCACGATGTAAGAGATCGGATTTGAAACGCCCGCGGCTACCGCTTCGTCATCCGCGGCCGGGGCGGGTCGTACCAGAGGTACTTCGCTGACCGAACCGCCCATGTACTGGCGGGCCTTCAGCACCTCGGCATGGACCACGGGAAACTCAGGGATCTTGGCGTCCCACTCAAGCAAAGTCGATGCGCCACCAGTTCGCTGGTGAGCCAGTCGATAGAGTTCCCACACAGGATCGATCACGTGGTTATCGTGCGTGTCGATGATGTGCGTGCGGCAATCGGTGTGACCGGCCAGGTGGAACTGCACGACCCGGTGATGCGGCACGTTCTCGATGTACTCTCGCGGGTCGAAATCGTGATTCACGCTCGACACGTAAACGTTGTTCACATCGAGCAACAGGCCGCAACCGGTAGCGGCGGCCAATTGGGTGAGAAACTCCCACTCGGCGAGCGTGGAGCCTGCGAAAGTTACATAGGAACTGGGGTTTTCCAGCACCAGAGGCCGTTCCAGAAAATCTTGCACGACGTTGACCCGCTCGATCACATGCTCGAGCGAATCTTCATTGAGCGGGAGCGGAAGCAGGTCGTGAGCGCTCACCCCGAGTACGCCGGTCCAGCACAAGTGGTCCGAGATCCAGTGGGGATTGATTTCGTCGGCCAAGCGGCGAAGTTTTCGGAGATAATCGAAGTTTAAGGGATCCGTACTGCCGATCGACAGCGAGACTCCGTGCATGACGACAGGATACCGATCGGCAATCGCCTCCAGTACATAGCGGGCTCGGCCCCGGGAATCCATGAAGTTTTCAGAGATGACTTCGAACCAATCGACGTCGGGCTCGTGCTCGAGAATATAGGGGAAGTGGACCGAGCGCAGCCCGACCCCCAAACCGAGATTGGCCAATCCCAGTCGCTTGCTTGCGGCCATCGTAAACTCCGTGTCCTAGCGTCGACAAATAGAAAACACGGCACGAGCAGAACGTGGTTGTTCCACTCGTGCCGTGAATTGTACCGTGGAGCCGAAGCAGAGTCGCTTAGGACTTCTTCGCCGGAGCAGGGCCAACTTCCTTGCCTTCGGCCTTCATCAGTTCCTCGAAACGTTTGCGAGCCTTTTTCCAGGCGCCACTCGAGAGTGGCACGCCGCACTCGCCCTTGCCTTTACATTCGTTCTCGCCAGGCTTCGCGCCGCAGCCGCCTTGGCCGCGACACTCGTTCTTGTAGTGGCACAGATGTGCCTTGGCCGTGGCACAGGCGCCCTGTCCCGCGCAGGCATTGTCCTTGGTGCTGCCCAACCCCTTGCACATGTTGATGCCGCGGCAGATGTGCGGCTCACCCAGGATGGGGTTCTTCTTCTTATCTTTCTGGGGAGGTTTCGCATCTTCGGCCTGAGCCGAAGAGCCGAGCGTAGCACCTGCCAGCAGCCCGCCCACGGCGGCCGCCGTCAGGCGCTGAAAATCACGCCGATTGAGTCCCGAGTTTTCCATCGCCAAGTCCTGTGGTTGAAGTTCAGGTTGAAAATTTGGCGCTGCGAGCCCTAGCAAATCCTACGCGAGCGCCCCACATTAACGTACCACTCGATCCGCCGGCACGCCAACAGGGCCTCCCGCACATGGCATGCCTAAATCGCATCGTCTGCACGATTTACAGTCGTTTGAATCCAGGGTGAGCGGCCAGCGGAATGGCGATCTGGACGTGCAACCGCTTGGTGCGATCGACTGTTAACGTCGGTTTTGATCTGCCTGACGTGAGAAGGCACGGACATCCGCCGGCGCGGTATGCAAACAGTCGTCTTAGCACGCGATACTACCAGCCAAACGGCGACGACATACCCATCCCTAGACGAGATTCTCTAGTCGACCAGTGGCATCTCCCAACTCGTTCACCGACGACTCCATCCGGTCGAGCATTGAGAGGAAGAGATTATTGAGCGGCGTCTCTTTCTCCAGCTTCACGTGTCGGCCACTCTTGATGGTATCGCCGCCACGGCCGGCCACGAGTATCGGCAAATCGTCATGGTTGTGGCGGTTACCGTCGCCAATACCGCTGCCATAGAGCACCATCGAATTGTCCAGCAGAGTCCGCTCACCTTCCTGGATGCCATTGAGCTTTTCCAGGAAGTACGCCAGTTGCTTGACGTGGAACAGATTGATTTCGCGAATCTTCATCTGCTTCGCTTCGTCGCCGCCGTGGTGCGACAGATCGTGATGCCCGTCCGGTACGTCGATGAACGAGTACGAGCGGTTGCTGCCCTCATTGGCCACGACAAACGTTCCTACGCGTGTCAGGTCGGCCTGCAGCGCGAGCGTCATAACGTCGTACATCAGGCGGATGTGCTGCTGGTAATCCTCGGGGATCCCATCCGGCTTCGGATAGTCCGGCAGCGGTTGCTTGGGCTGGTTCGTGGCAGCCGAGATCTGCTTCTCCAGTTCGCGAACTGAAGTCAGATACTCCTCCAGCTTGCGCTGATCGCCGACGCCCAACTTCTGCTTCAAATCACGAGCGTCGCCCAGTACAGTGTCGAGCACGCTCGCGCGGTACTTTTCCGTCGGCTTCCCCTGCGAGAACAATCGCTCAAACGCCAGCTTCGGATCGATCTCTTTGGCCTGCGGCGTGGTTTCCGTGCGCCACGAAATGTTTGTCGAGTACGAGCAACTGTAGCCCGAATCGCAATTGCCGGCTTGCGCGCCGCGATCGCAGCCGAGTTCGAGCGAGGGAAACTTCGTCCGCTGACCCACGCGGCGCGCGGCTATCTGGTCGACGGAAACGCCGGTCCGAATATCGGCGCCGTGTGTTTTGCGGGGCTGCGCACCGGTGAGAAACGCCGCAAGTGCACGGGCGTGGTCGCCCGGCCCGTCACCGTTGGCGCGGGCATGGTGCTGCGCAAGTCCCGTGAGCACGAGCAGCTGATCCTTCACCGCCGCGAGTGGCTGCATAATGTAGGGCAGTTCCCAGGCGTCACCTTCCGCCGCGGGCGTCCAGTCTTGCATGTGCTTGCCATTGGGCACATAGACGAACACCATCCGAGTCGGCACGCCCTTCTTCTCGTCGGCCCGTGCCAGGGCTGGCCTCATCGCATCCAGCAGCGGGAGCGCCACGGCGGACCCCAAACCTTTGAGGACCGTGCGCCGCGAAATGTGCCAACTCTTTGTCATCGTTCACTCCTTATCGCGCGCCGCTTCTGAAATGCATCGCTCTCGACAATCGCGAGCACCAAGCTCGAAAACTTATACTCATGCTCTTTCGCTGCCAGGGCGATGTCATCCACCGTGCAACGATCACTATACTCGATCCCCCGGCCGAGGGCATAAGTCAGCAGTTTTTCAGCCAGGCATCTCAAGAAATCATCCTGCCGCGCCAGCAGAATCTGCTTGAGCTCACCCGGACCGGCAAACTTCTCGCCACCAGGAAGTTCGCCCGAGGCGTCGATCTCGTGCGGACCATCCATGTGACGCCAACCGCCGATACCGTCAAAGTTCTCCAGGCCGAAGCCGAGCGGATCCATGCGATTATGACAAACCGCGCAGTTTGGATTCGCGCGGTGCTGCTCCATCCTCTCGCGCAACGTTCCCGAGACAGCCGCATCTGCCTCTTGGAGTTCGGGTACATCGGGCGGCGGCGGCGGGGGTGGCGTGCCAAATAGATTCTCCAGCACCCACTTGCCGCGCTTCACCGGTGAAGTGCGTGTCGGGTTCGACGTCACAGTGAGCACGCTGGCCTGCGTGAGCACACCGCCACGCTGGGCCGGGTCGAGCGAGACCCTGCGAAACTCCTTACCCTTTACGTCCAACATGCCGTAGTGCGCCGCCAACCGCTCGTCGACGAACGTGTAATCGGCGTTCAAGAAGTCGAGCACGCTGCGATCTTCGCGCATAATTTCGCCAAAGAACAACTCGGTTTCTCGCTGCATCGAGCGGCGCAACTGCTCGTCGAAGCTAGGAAACTTTTCGCGGTCGGGGGCGGCGATCTTCAGATTTCTGAGTTGCAGCCACTGACCAGCAAAGTTCTCGACCAGCGCGTCGGCCTTCTCATCGGCCAACATCCGCCGCACTTGCTTTTCGAGGTTGTCATTGGCGCGAAGCGTTCCGGCATTGGCCAGCTCGAACAACTCGTCGTCGGGCATGCTGCTCCACAGGAAATAGCTCAGCCGTGTGGCCAGCTCGAAATCGTTCAAAGTGCGAATCTCAGGCTCGCCGGGCTGAGGATCCAACTCGACGCGGAACAAAAAGTGCGGCGAGCAGAGAATCGCTTGCAGCCCGAGGCTGACCGCAGCGCTGAAGCTCTCACCATTGTGGTCGGCAAGTTCCACCAATTTCATCACGCGGTCCAGTTCCGCGTCCTCGACCGGCCGGCGGTATGCTCGCCACATCAGGTCCTGCAGGACATCGCGCGCCGCCACGAGTCGAGTCTCCGGCGTATACTCCTTCGCCAGTAGTCGTTGTACGCTTTCGGGGTAAGGGCCGGTTACTTCGAGATCGCGCAGATAGAGATTGCGATCCTGCGGAGGGTCGACCTTGTCGTCGTAGTAATCGTTCAGAAACACGAGTGAGACGGTGCGGCGACCGCCTTTGCCATCGAACCAGGCATCATACACGTCGGGTCTGTCACTCGTTGCTCTTACCTCGAACTCGCGGATGAGGTCTTTGTCGAGATAGACGGCCATGCGCACCGGTTCATCGCCCACCTGGTCGCCCCACGCCCGGACCCGGAACAGATACTTGGCCTTGCCATGCATCCGCATCTGCGTGCGGACTTCAACCGACTCGTTCGTGATGATCCGCACGCCGTCGTCGAGCTGTTCGCCGCCAGTGACTTCGTTCGTGATCAGGTTCACCTGCTGGCCGCCGAGCACGCGGGACGTGATGTTTTCAGCCGCGGACAAGTATTTCTCGAGCAGGATCGGCGGCATCGAGAGCACGTCGCCGATATTGTCGAAACCGTAGCCGACATCATCGGACGGGAAATCGTCGGCCGGACGGAAGTCGACACCCAGCAGATCGCGAATCGTATTGTTGTATTCGTTGCGATTCAATCGGCGGATGGTTACCCGGCCCGGGTCGCGCGGCCCTTCGCCACAACCGGTCTTGGCCAACTCCGCATCGATCCACTCGGTGAGCTTCGCCCTATCGCCATTCACGAGCGGATCCTCACCCTCGGGCGGCATCTCTCCGGAATGCAGTTTCTGGTTGATCTTATCCCACTGCTCGCGATCGCTGGCGATGTCCAGAGTCTTGAACAGGTCGTCAAAGGCCATGCCGCCGGTCGGTTCATCGCCCGTGTGACAAGCCGCGCAGTGCGCCTCGAAGAGCGGGGCGAGCGTTTCACCAAACTGTTTTTTCGCGTCGGCTACGACCTCTTCTCCGCAGACCAAGCCCGGCCAGCCAACGGCGGCTAGCATCAGGCTCGCAAGAATGGCGGGGAGTCGAGGCATCGTGAGCGCTCGCAGGAGTGGTGTGCTACAGCTAAGGTCACTTGCGAGGTTATCGCAATCCCAGTGCGGGGCAGGGGGGCGGGCAATCTGGCGGGGACTAGCGCGAGTAACCTACTCCGTCACCAAGCGCTGGCCGTCCGTCTATCATATCAAACCCACCTGATATGACCAAGGTTTTGCGGGTTCCGGCGAAATGCTGCCATTTCCGAGCATGCACCCGCGAAGAGGCTACTCGGCGTACTTCGCCAAGTAGCCCTCGACTGGCAGCTTGCGGGCCGTGTTGTCCGAACTCATGTAGCGGATCTTGCCGAAGACCTTTCGCTCGGGCCCCCAGGGGCGATCATAACGTCCCAGGCACCAGAAAATGCCACTGTAGGAATTCGGATCACGACCGTCGAGGGCGTACTTGTTATTCAGCTCGATCATCACGGCTAGCGCTTCACGGGGCGAAGGGGTCCACTCCAGAATCTTTTTGCCCCACAACATTCGCAGGTAGTTGTGCATTCGCCCTTCGCGCACGAGCTGCCGCTGGGCGGCATTCCAGAGCTCGTCGTACGTTTCAGCCCGCTCGAGCTGAAGGAGAGTGTAATGGTGCGTGCGTTTGTCGCGGGCATGTTTCTCGAGTGTCACGCGGGCCCAATCGGGCAGCGACTCGTACTTGTCGTAGTCGTCGCGGTGAGCGCACATGTTGTAGCCCAGCTCGCGCCAGGTGATGAGCTCGTCGAGAAACGATTCGGCGGCTGGACTCATGCCCCACCAGCCCTCGCGTTTGCCAGTCGCCTTGGGGGCGAGTTTCTTTGGGCCCCAACCTTCCAGTTCTGTGAGCTTGTGAAAGATCTCGTGTGTCGAGATGTGTCCAAAGTGCAGGTAAGGCGAGAGTCCGCTCGCCACATCGGCCTCAGGATCATTGCGATCCTCGCCGTAGCGAGCCAATTTCCGGTCCAGGAATCGCTTGAGCGTTCTACCGGCAGCGACTGGCCCCCCGCGAAAGGATGCGGGACCAACGCGATGATCGATCGGCAGCTCAGACAAACCTCCGTCGCTCAAGAGCCGCTCGAGTTTTGCCGCCGGCCATTTACTCGTGACCGAGCGCGGAATGGAAGCGCCGGGTAGCTCGGTTCGAGCGAGCGAGTTTGCCTTGGGAAATGCTGCCAGATGCTCCGGTAGGTTCTTTTGCAAGAACCGCCGGAACTGATAGGCGCTCGTGAAGACTTGCTCGGTGGCGTGCAGCGGCCAGAGGCCATTGGAGTCGACCATCTCGACCCGAACGTTCATTCGCCGCGCGGCCGCCGTTACCATCCGCGGCAGAAAGAACGCCGGAAACTCGTCCGTCACGACGACGCAAGCACGTTCGGCAAGGGCCGCAAGCAACTCTTTGTCAGCGTCGGGCACCGGTTCCACGTAAGGATAGTAAGCGACCGCGGTATCAGCGAGCAGTTCGCGATTGTCGAGCATCCCCTCAATGACGAACCGATGCAGCCGGTCGCTGGCCCAAAGATAACCTACTCGGAGCGGTTCAAAGACGATTAGCGGTTTGCCGAGTTGTTTCGCCCATTCGACAGCACGATCGAAGGCAAAGTTCCATCGCGTGCGCCGCGTAGCGATCATCCAGTACAAAACGTACTGCCGATCCGTACGCATGGCAGCTTCGTTGACAGCGCGCACGCGAACTGAACTGGTTTCTATTTCGGCATCATTCATTTTGGAACGAGTTGAAACCTGGAGGAAACAGGAACGCAGAATGAATTAGGTGAGCACATGCCTGATCGCCGCTTCCAGCTCAGGATACTGGAACGCGTAACCAGTCTGTTCGAGCTTCGCAGGTTTGACGCGCTGGCCGCCGAGCAGCAGTTCTTCGCCCATCTGACCGAAGGCCAGCTTGGCTGCGAAGGCCGGCATTGGGAAGATTGTCGGGCGCGAAAGCACTCGCCCCAACGTCTTCGTGAAGTCAGTGTTCGTCACCGGCCTCGCCGCCACGACATTCACTGGTCCCGAAAGGTCCGCAGGATTCAGGCTGTGTAAGATGGAGCCGACTATGTCGTCGATTGCAATCCAACTCATGTACTGACGACCGGAGCCGATGACACCGCCCAGCCCCAGCTTGAAGGGTGTGAGCATCTTGGCCAGCGCGCCACCGTCTTTGCTGAGGATGACTCCGAACCGCGTCATTACCACACGTACGCCAGCTGCTCGCGCCGGTTCCGTGGCGGCCTCCCAATCGCGGCAGACACTCGACAGAAAATCTCCGCTTCCGTAACTGCTCGACTCGTCAAGCCACTCGTCTCCGCGTGAGCCGTAGTACCCGATGGCTGACGCGTTTACCAAGACCTTAGGACGAGGCTCGAGTGAGGCAAAGGCCTTGGCGATCGTTGTGGTGGCGTCGATCCGGCTTTCGCGGATGGCTGCCTTGCGTTTCTCGTTCCACCGACCGGCCGCGATGTTTTCTCCCGCCAAATTGATCGCCGCTTCGCAACCTGCCAGTGCCGCCGGGTCGATCTTGCCGGCCTTGGGATCCCAGAATGCAACGCCGGGGCCCGTCATCTTGTGGTCGCGAACCAGTCGCACGACTTCATGGCCTTGACTCTTGAGCGCCGGTACGAGCCGCGCACCCACCAGGCCGGATGCCCCGCTGACAATAATCTTCATGTCCGACGTCCCCCCTATTGTCATCTCTCGCCGGTCACGACCTGTCGCGCCGGAAGTATAGTACCTTGCTGTTCGGCGGATACGATACGCAAATCCGGTACCTCGAACAGCGGTTGTCCCCGGCGGCCCAAGGTGCGATATTCGGCGGCATCTGAACCGGCGCCATTGCGCATAACCGCCAACGGTCGTCGTCCCATAACCAACGGAGTTCGAGAACGAGCCATGTGCGCCCGAGTCTATAATTTTTCGGCCGGACCGGCCGTGCTTCCCGTCAAAGTACTGGAACAAGCCCAGGCCGCCGTCTTGGAACTACCCGGCGCCGGCGCGTCGATCCTTGAAATCAGTCACCGTAGCAAACCGTTTGCCGCGGTTCACGAAGAAGCCAAAACGCTGCTGCGCGAACTGCTCGAAATTCCGGACGGCTACTCAATCCTGTTCCTGCAGGGGGGATCGAGCCTGCAGTTCAGCATGCTGCCGATGAACCTGCTCGGCGAAAAGCAAACTGCCGACTATATCCTCACTGGTACCTGGGGCAAGAAAGCCTTCGAAGAGGCCCAGCGGCTCGGCAGCGCCCACGTCGCCTGGAACGGCAAGGCCGACAATTACTCCCACTTGCCCGAGGCGAAGGATATCGAATACTCGGCCCGTGCCGCGTATGTACACTACACCGACAACGAAACGATCCAGGGTGTCGAGTTCAATACGGTGCCCGATGCCGGCTCGATTCCGCTGGTCTGCGACACCTCGTCGAACTTTCTCTCGCGGCCAATCGAAGTCGCCAAATACGGAATCGTATATGCCTGCGCGCAGAAGAACGCCGGCATCGCGGGCGTCACGGCCGTGATCATTCGCGACGAACTTCTCGAGCGCGTGCCCAAGAATCTGCCGCCGATGCTCGACTACAAGCTGCAAGCCGAGAACGATTCGCTCTACAACACGCCGCCTGTGTTCGGTATCTACGTGCTGATGCTGATCTGCAACTGGCTGAAGAATGACATCGGCGGCCTGAATGCCATGGCCCGCCTGAATCAGGACAAAGCTGGGCTGCTGTATGAAGTGCTGGACGCACACAGCGACTTCTATCGTGGTCACGCCCGCAAGGACAGCCGTTCGATGATGAACGTTACCTGGCGAATGCCTTCGGAAGAGCTCGAGGCCGAGTTCTTGAAGGCGGCCAAGGAGCGCAACCTGATCGACTTGAAGGGTCACCGCAGCGTCGGCGGAATTCGGGCGAGCATCTACAACGCCATGCCGAAGTCCGGCGTGGAAGCGCTCCGCGACCTAATGCTGGAATTTCACAAGCAGCACGCGAAGCAACTGTAGAGTCGGAAATCCAGACTGCGATCGCTCTCCCGGCGGATTCTCCCGCACATAAAGATATCGGTCCGACTTTCGAGCCGAGCCGCTGGCAAGCGCCGTCACATTCCAGTATCTTGCGAGGTGCTTCCTGCCCGCTGCACCCCGCCATTTACTGGAGTCGCTTGGTGACTCACCCCTCAGAAGACACGCTCGTTCGCCGCGCTCGGCGCGAAGCCGCGCTCGCGCTGGCGATCTGGCTCGTGGCCTGCGTCTATTCGGTTTCCTACTGTTACCTGAACGGCTACGAGCGAACAGCCGACTCGCTCACGTTCGTCCTCTGGTTTCCGGATTGGGTGTTCTGGGGCATCGTCGTTCCCTGGGCAATCTGCATCCTGCTTTCGCTCCCGTTCGCCTATCGCCTGATGGGAGACGAACCCCTGGGCGAAGCAGTCGATTCGGAAGAGCCGCCAGCTTCCGAAGAACGCGAGGTGCAGCATGCCTGAGGGGATCGCTCAACTCTCCGTCGGCTATGGCCCCATCATCATGCTCCTGGCGATGATGGGCTTTTCGGTCTGGCTCGGCACGCAAGCTCAAAAGGCCGTTGAACGCGGCGGCTTCATGCAAGGTTACTTTCTGGGTAACCGCGGACTGGGCGCCTGGGCGCTGGCACTGACCGCCACGGTGCAAAGCGGCGGCACCTTCATGGGCTTTCCCTCGCTCGTCTATACGCACGGCTGGATCGTTGCCCTGTGGATTGGCAGTTACATGGTCGTGCCGATCACGGGCTTCGCCGTGCTGGGTAAACGCTTCGCCCAGCTTTCGCGGCGCACGGGAGCGATCACGGTACCCGATCTGTTCGACGCGCGCTACGGCGACCAGCGCGTGGGGCTTGTTGCGTCGCTGGCGATCCTGGGGTTCCTCACGTTCCTGATGATTGCCCAGTTCAAGGCCGGCGCACTGGTCATGAAGCTCACCTGGCCAGGCACGGAGTCCATGGCACTCATCGAAACCGCGACAGCCGATGCGGTTAAGAGCGCCTATGACACGCGCTATTTGATTGGTCTCGGAGTGTTCGCCCTCACCGTCGTCGGCTACACGCTGATTGGCGGTTTTCTGGCGTCGGTCTGGACCGACATGTTTCAAAGCGTGCTAATGCTGATTGGCGTCGTGCTGTTATTTGTGCTGATCGTGCCCTATGTGAGTCGCGACGGCATGGACCAGCCAACGCTTCAGGCGGTCGCGGCCACTGGCGACGCCTATGCGTTCGGACCAGGCTTTTCTACAACGGGACTTGCGTTTTTGCCGCTGGGGGCCGCCGTATCGTTTTTCTTCATCTGGCCAATCGGCGGTGTCGGCACGCCGGCCGGCATGGTTCGCCTGATGGCCTGCAAGGACACTCCCACGATTCGCCGCTCGATCGTACTGTTGTCCTTCTACAACGGTTTGATCTATTTGCCGCTGATCGTAATCTGCATTTGCGGCCGCGCGCTGATGCCCGGCGGATTTGCGCCCGATGAGATTGTGCCGCGGCTGGCAATCTGGGCCGCGCCCGACGTGCCGGGGGGTTCGCTGGTCAGCGGTCTGATTCTGGCGGCACCCTTCGGTGCAGTAATGGCCACGGTCAGCACGTTTCTGGTGGTCATCGCCTCGGGCGTGGTGCGCGATATTTATCAGCGTTTCCTTCGTCCGCACGCCGAATCCAACGAGATCCGCTGGGTCACTTATGGCGTCATGGTGCTGCTCGGCGTGATCGGAGTGGCGGCGAATATCAACCCCGTGCAGTTCCTGCAGAAGCTAGTGGTGTTCAGCACCAGCGCCACCGCGTCAACGTTTGTCGCGCCGGCGCTGATGCTCGCTTACTGGCGACGTGCAACGGCCTTGGGATCGCTGGCAGGTATGCTCGGCGGCGCTACGATGGTGCTCAGTCTCTTCACCGCCGGCCCGCTTGTCGAAGGCAAACCGATGTTCGAGCCCTATCAATTGCTGGGGCTCGATCCCATCGTCTGGGGCCTGGCTGTCTCCAGCGTGCTGTCGGTATCAGTTAGTCTCATCACTCCGCCCCCGCCAGATGAGTTGGTTGCCAAGCTCTTCGATGCACCGCCAAGTGCTGGCGCAGCAACGCAATCGTGACCCACCCCCGCCAAACGGAAACCAGGCAGAAAGTAAGACCGATGACCGACGGCAAAACCGTTCGCGATCCGATGGAAAACCAGGTGACGCGCAGCGCGCAGATCATGACGTTGATCGCGGCTTTCCTGGGCTGGATGTTCGATGGCCTTGAGATGGGCCTGTTTCCGCTCGTAGCCAGGCCGGCGTTGCGCGAGTTGATGGGCGCACAGGCCGATACGGAAATCGGTACCTGGATGGGTTGGATCACGGCCGGCTTTCTCGTCGGCGCTGCGGCGGGAGGTATTCTCTTCGGCTGGCTTGGTGATCGCGTCGGCCGGGTCCGCGCCATGGTTTGGAGCGTGCTGTGCTATGCGATCTTCTCCGGACTGTGTGGCTTCGCTGAGACGCCATTTCAGCTCGCCGCGCTTCGCTTTCTGGCCGCACTCGGTATGGGTGGTGAATGGTCGCTCGGCGTCGCGCTGGTGATGGAAGTTTGGCCAGCAAAGAACCGGCCCGTGTTGGCAGGTCTCATCGGCGGTGCTTCGAACGTCGGGTTTCTGCTGATTGCCATTGTGGGCCTGGGGCTGTCGCAGTTCATCGTCGGCGCCGAGGACTTTCTGCGTTCGACCGGCATGTCCGAAGACTGGGTTACAAAACTCATCGGCGCGGATCAAAGCGGCTGGCGGCTGTTGATGTTCATCGGGGCCGCGCCCGCGCTGCTCACCGTGTTCGTCCGAATGTTCGTTCCCGAGTCTAAGCTCTGGGAACACGCCGCCGCCAATGCGCCGAAAGCACGCGTGGCGGATATCTTCGCGCCAGGCATCGCGAAGAAAACTATTCTTGGAACCTGTCTCGCCGGAATGGCCCTGATCGGTACTTGGGCTTCCATTCAGTGGGTGACGCCGTGGGCGAACAAACTTGCTAGCGGCACCGACAGCGCGGCGACCGCGTCGAGCACGACGCAGATCAGTCTGGCCATCGGTGCTATCATCGGCACCATGGCAGCGGCGCTCTTCGCTGAATGGTTCAGCCGCCGCAAGTCGTACTTTCTGTTATGCCTCGCATCGCTCCTGGTCTGCGCCTACTTGTTCCGCACGCCGCTGCACTTTCCTGCGACAGCAGGATGGATTGAAAGTTTCGATCCGAATCACTATTTCTTCGGTGGCGAGCGCGCGTTCGACTGGCATTTTGTCCTGGTCGCTGGACTGGCCGGTTGCGTAACGGCCAGCTTCTACGGCTGGTTGCCGCTCTATCTTCCGGAACTGTTTCCCACGCGAATCCGCGCCACAGGACAGGGCTTCGCCTTCAATTTTGGCCGCGTACTGGCAGCTGTCGGCGCGCTCCAAGGCGGTCAATTGCTCAACTACTTCAAGGAAGACTATGCTCGGATGTGCGGCATCATGAGCCTGGTGTATCTGGCCGGCATGGTCCTGATCTGGTTCTGCCCGGAAACGAAGGGCAAACCGCTGCCCGAGTGAAGTGTGCCAGCAGCAGAACTACGCAAAACCAGCCGAGCTCAGCGAGGGGCCGCTAGACTAACGGCTAAGTTAATGCTGCATCGCAAGTTACGCGCACGGCGGCCGCCCATAACTCATCTTTACCCTCTGGGCCATGCCAAGTAGAATCCCGGCCCTCTAGCGCGCGGGCGGCAAGGAAGGCCTCTCGCAGGTGCGCTCGACTTTGAGATGACTCAACTTGGGGAGGCGACTCTGGTGTCCAAGGATGGATCCCCGAGCGGCGAGCTGTTTCTGGCTCGGCCGTTCGTGCTGGGGACACGGCTGATCCTCGCCTTTCCGATCACGACGCTGGCCATCATGCTCGGCCTCGCGGCGGCGGCCTGCTATCTCACAGCCACGCAGCTCGGCTATCAAACCAGCCGCATGGATCTGCTCGATCCTAACAGCAACTACAATCAGCTCTGGACGGCCTATATTGAGGAGTTCGGCGAAGAGGACGACGCCGTCGTGGTCGTCGAAGGAGCCGGCCGCGATCAGGTCGTCCCCGTGCTCGAAGAGATTTCGGGCCTTCTCTCGCGCGACGACCGGCTGTTTCATGCCGTGTTACACGAAGTCGACCTCGGTAAGATTCGCTCCAAGGGTTTGCACTACCTTGCTCCCGATGAACTGCGCTCGCTTGACGGATTTCTCGAGGAGCTCCAACCAATCCTCGCTGGCAACTGGACGCCGCTGAATGTCAGCCACATGGCCGGTGGATTGTTGCATCAGCTCGAAGCGGCCGGTACCGACACAGCGCGCAAGCAATACGCCCGCGAGAAGATCTCGCGTCTGGCAGACAGCCTAGGCGCGGCGCTTGGACAACCTCGGCGTTATCAGTCTCCCTGGCCGGAGATGCCGTCCTCGTTCGCGATGTTGAGCGAGCTGAACAGCGAGTATCTGTTGACCAAACAGGGGCAGCTCGGCTTTGTGCTCTTGAGGCTTGCGCGCGGCGACGATCGTTTCGATCATTGCACGGAAGCCACAACCGCACTTCGCGAGCTGATTACCCAGGTCAAAACCCGTCACCCCGACGTGAAGATTGGCCTCACGGGTCTGCCCGTGATGGAAAACGACGAAATGCTGTCGAGCCAGACTTCAATGTTCTGGGCCAGCCTGGTCTCGATGGTCGGTGTGGGGCTCTTATTCGTCGCTGGCTTCGGTGGCGCGCGTCACGCCCTTTTGGCCAATGTGATTCTCCTGGTGGGCATGGCGCTCGCCTTCGGTTTCGCAACGCTCACTATCGGGCATTTGAACATCCTCAGCGTCACATTCACGGTCACGCTGATCGGCATCGGGATCGACTTTGGCGTGTACTATATCGCGCTGTATCTGCAGCGCCGCGGCGACAATCAGGATTGCCAGACGGCATTGCTGGAGACTGCGCGCATCGGTGGTCCGGCGATCACCACGGGCGCAATCACGACTGCGATTGCTTTTTTTGCCGCGGGACTGACGAGTTTCAAAGGCGTCGCTGAGCTCGGCATCATCGCCGGTGGTGGTATCCTGCTCTGCGCTATCACGATGCTGGTAATGCTGCCTGCCTGCATCGGCCTGATCGATCGCAGCAACTGGGGCGTGCGGATGCCCAGACCGCTGGGAGTTCATCGGTGGATTGCACCGTTGCATCGAGTACCGCGTCTGACGCTGGCATTGAGTCTGGCCGCGACGGTCTTCCTGGCAGTCGGCCTCAGCCAACTGTGGTACGACAACAATCTGCTCAACATGCAGGCGGAAGGCCTCGAGAGCGTTGAACTCGAACGCCAACTGCTGGCCGAGTGCAATCAAAGCGTCTGGTACGCTCTCTCGATGGCCGACAGCCGCGACGAACTGCTCGCCCTGAAAAAGCAGTACCTGCAGCTCCCGTCAGTCGAGCGAACCGAGGAGATCGTGTCCTATCTGCCGGTCAGCGACACGGCCAAACAGACCTCGATCGAACAAATCGGCAGGCGATTGGCCGCGCTGCCGGAACGGCCGCCGGTCATTCCTGTCGACACACCGGAGACGCTGGGGCAGGTCCTGGGGCAAATGCAGAACGCGCTTCTGGTTGGTCGCGAGGATGAACGCAGCGTGCGGCAGCTAGAAATCGTGCGCGATCTGCTCCGGCGATTGCCAACGGCTGACTGCTACGCGCTCCTCACTCGCTTTCAACAGGAAATGGCTGGCGACCTGTTGAGCCGCTTACACATTCTCAGGAGCATTTCAAATCCAGCCCCGCCGGCATTGACGGACCTTCCGGCCAGCCTGGTGAACCGCTTTGTCGGCCAGCACGGTAAGCACTTGCTCAAGATCTACGGCCGCGGAGACATCTGGGATACGGCCGCGCTGCGTCGCTTTGTTAACGATGTCCGCACCGTCGACCCACACGCGACCGGTAATCCGATGCAAGCGCACGAGGCATCGTTAGAGATGATGCGCAGCTACCAGGAGGCTGCCATCTATGCGCTGCTCGTGATCATGGCCGTGCTAGTAATCGACTTCAAAAGCCTCCGCATGGCGGGACTGGCCGCAGTGCCACTGGGAATCGGCATCCTGCAGATGTTTGGGCTGCTCGGCTGGCTCAACATTCCCCTCAATCCAGCCAACCTGATCGCACTGCCGCTGATCATGGGACTTGGCGTCGACTATGGCGTGCATATCCTGCACGAGTTTCGCGAAACCGAAGGGCCATATCGCATGTCGCCTGGCACGGCCGTCGCAGTGCTTGTCGATGCACTGACCACGCTTGTCGGCTACGGCTCGCTGATGATCGCCACACACCAGGGGCTGCAAAGCCTGGGACGCGTGCTCACGCTGGGCGTCACCTGCTGCCTGTTCACATCGCTTGTGATGCTCCCCGCGGCGCTCGCCTGGTTCACGCGCAATCGCAAGACGCCGACGCGAGTGGAGCCACGCGTGCTGGTCGAGCCCCGGGCGGCCGTGTCGTTTGCCGATATTGAACTGCCGGAAGAGGAACTGCGACGAGCGGCTTGACCGGAGCGCGCCGGCGCCGCTCAATCTGTCGCCTGCTTAGCCTTCTCGGCGGCTTTGCGCTCCCGGTAGTCGGCCAGTACCGCCACAGGATCCTCTTCAAAAAGATCCTTGCAGCCACCGCAGCAGACGAAGTATGTCTTGCCGTCATGCTCGACGGCAATCGTCCCCATGCCTCCGGTCACCACGCACTCCGGACCGCTGGTAGCCTGCTTGGCGAAAGAGCTTCCTTTTCGCGTGGACCCAACTTCGGCCATTCGCGCGAACGAGTCTGGGCTCAATCGTCGCTCGTAGAGCACGAGCATTCGATCCCCGCCAGCGACGAGGCGAATCGTGATTCGCGCGGGCAGCCCTTCTGGCGAATCCACCGCGGTTGCCTCCAGTTCGCTGTCCTTTAGCTTGCCACGGTAATGAACGACGGGACTCTCGGGCGATTTTGCCTCAAATGCGTCGACGACGAGTGTTGCGCCCGTTGCGTCAGGCCGCACTTCAAGCCGCTCGAAGTACTTGCCCGGCCGCAGCGTCGCAACTAGCGCAGCGCGGTCTTCCGCGAACTTCCAAGTCCACTCGGCGGTCTCACTCCAGGCGCCCTGATTCGAGCCGCGTTTCGGCAGTCCAATGCCCCGCCACTCGCCGACATACGCCTGCAAAGGAGCCAGTAACTTTTTGTCATTCACGAGCTGTTTCGGTTCGGTCGCAGGCGACGTGGATGACCAGAAAGCGCCGGCGACACACAACAAGACAGCAAAAACCTGTTTCATCGTTCTCTACGTCCGGACGCGAGCACCCGTCAGACACGCAATTATAAACCCCGCAGCAGGCCGAACCGACCGCGCGATCAACTCAGGCGACGAACCGGCCCTTTCGCCCGCGCGCTACTCCCTTTAAACTGACAAATTCGCCGCACTTGGTTAGCCCAGGCAACCGCAGCACGAGCCGCGTCATGATTCAGAACATGCCCGTCAAGACGTTGGTCCACAAGGATCTGACGATCGAGGGTTACTCGCGCGCGGCCGTGCAGACTTATTGGCGCGTTCCTGAGTTGAAGATCGGTTTCGACTTGGGAGCGCAACCCTGGGCGTTCATGTCGACCGCGACCTGGTTTGTGTCGCACGCACACCTGGATCATATCGCCTCCTTGCCAGTATACGTTGCGCGGCGCCGGATGATGAAGATGGAACCGCCGACCATCTACCTGCCTGCCGTGGCGGTCGAACCTGTCGAACGAATCCTTAAACTCTTCACTCGCCTCGATCGGGGCCGCATGCCCTGCACGCTCGTGCCAATCGAACCCGGCATGGAGATCGAGCTTTCGCGCGAACACGTCGTCACCGTATCGGCCACTAAGCACACTGTTCCCTCGATGGGATTCGTGGTCTGGGAGCGACGGCGCAAGCTACGGTCCGAGTATCTGGACCTTTCCGGCCCGCAGATTCGCGACCTGCGATTGAGCGGCACGGACGTCACCGAGGAACGTCGCATGCCCCGCTTTGCCTACCTGGGCGACAGTGCGCCCGAGGGGCTCGACAATTGCCAGGCGATGTTCCAGGCCCAGGTGCTGGTAATGGAGATCACGTTCGTCGCCCCTTCCCATCGCAAGGATAAAATCCACAAGTTTGGGCACATACACCTGGACGACGTCGTCGAACGACGGGCAATGTTCGAGAACGAACTGATCATCGCCAGCCACTTTAGCACGCGGTATAGCAGCAAGCGAATTCGCGACGTCGTGGGCCGGGTCGTGCCCGACATGCTTGAGGGCCGACTGCAGTTGTGGCTGTGAACCGCAAGCGACTTCGCAGTTTGCTGTCGGTGGGCATGAAGCAGCGTAGAATTGGTTGCCTATGAGATTCACGCAGCCAAATCCCCGCTCTGCTTACATCCACGTGCCCTTCTGCCGGCATCGCTGTGGCTACTGTAATTTCACACTCGTCGCCGGCCGCGATGATTTGATCTCGGACTACCTGCGTGCGATTGAAGTCGAACTCTCTTGGCTGCAGACGCCGCGCGAGGTCGACACGCTCTTCTTCGGCGGTGGAACGCCCTCGCACTTGCCGCTCACCGACCTCGAGACGCTGCTTCGACTCTCCCAACGCTGGTTTCCACTGGCCATTGGCGGCGAATTCAGCATGGAAGCCAATCCGGTAGACCTAAGCGATGAGAAGCTGGCGTTACTGGTCGAGTACGGCGTCAATCGGATCAGTCTCGGCGGTCAATCGTTCGACGCGGCGAAGCTCGCGTTGCTCGAACGCGACCATGACGCGGGAACGCTCGCTCGCGCGGTCCAAGCCAGCCGTCGGTATGTGCGCTCCGTATCACTTGACCTGATCTTTGGTGCGCCCGGCGAATCGCTTAGCGGCTGGCAACAGGATCTGACCGCCGCACTCGAACTGAGGCCGCAGCATATCTCGACCTATGGCCTTACCTTTGAACGCGGCACCAATTACTGGAGCCGACTGCTTTCGGGCGAACTCTCGCGCCTTGACGAGGAAGCCGAGCGCGCTATGTACGCGCTGGCCATCGACACGCTCACCGCGGCCGGCTTCCAACATTATGAAGTCTCCAACTTCGCGAGGCCGGGCCACACCTGCCGTCACAACGAAGCCTATTGGGCCGGCGAACACTATTATGCCGTCGGCCCGGGCGCTGCCCGCTATGTCGAGGGCCGCCGCGAGATAAACCACCGCAGCACGACGACTTACTTGAAGCGCGTGCTGGCTGGCGAGTCGCCCGTCGCTGAAAGCGAGACCCTGCCGCCCGAAGAGCGTGCCCGCGAGTTGCTGGTTTTCGGCCTGCGTCGAATCGCTGGCATCGAGCGAGAATCTTTCGCCGCTCGTGCGGGCTACGGCGTTGACGACCTGATTGGACCGCAACTGGCCGACATGATCGCCCATGGATTAATGGTCGACGACAGCCGGCGAGTGGCCCTGTCACGTGAAGGGCTGTTCGTCAGCGATGCCATTTGGCCGCGTTTCTTACGTCGCTAGCCGACGACTGTCAGCGTCCACGTGCTGCTTCGACCGGGCCTCCGGCAATTCGCGCCAATGCTCGGCAAGCAAACGAATTGCCTCTTCGATGGGAACGGCTTGCCACAACCCTTTACTCTGTTGCACCAACCGGAATTGCACCAACTTACCCAGCGCGTCGGCAATCTCGAAGTCGACCGACTGTTCTGCTTCTCTCTCCAGCCAGGCTTCGATCCGCGCATCCAGTGCCGCGGCGGTGAGTCCTTCTGCCGGAGCATCGTGCCAGAGGAAGAAATACGCCAACATCACCTCGCGATTCTCCTGCTCTGCCGCTTCGTCGAGCAACCGATGAATGACGCCTGCGTTGTTATCAATGTTCTGATAGTACAGACTTTGCGTCAGGTTGAGCTGATATTTCTGCCGCGTGTTCAAGTAGCCATAGAGCGAACGCACGCCGTAACCCACCGTGCCGCCAACGAGCCCTAGAAAGGCCAACGTCGATCCGAAAGCCAGGGCGATGCCCAAGAACAACTTGTATATCATGATGCCGATACCTGACATCACTGGCAGCGCAACCCGCGCGCGATCGAACAGCGACATCTTTACCTGCGATCCCGGTAGCAGCATGTCGAGATCGAGCTTCGGAATGTCTTTGAACAGCTTGAGGTACACATCGTCCGTATCGAGCACGTTGGAGTACTTCTGCCCGCGCTTGAGATGGAAGATGAGCACGAGCCGCTGATAGATCGGCACGTCAATCGCCTCGCTACGGAACCGATTCCGCCAGGCGCGGCGATAGCGCGTGCCCATCCGATCACCGCGATAGTAGAGCTCGAGTCGATCAAAGAGGGTAAAGTCCACCGTCAGGTGCAGGCCCCAATGGCTGCGATCCTCGAGTGCCGCATTGATCTCGGCTTCGGCCAGCCGGTGGAAATTCGCCCGGGCAAGCAGTCTGCCGAATCCTTCGAAAAGCACCTCCCGTCGTAAGTCGAGCTCTTGCTGCGAAAGTGCCGTACCGTCCCGGGTGTCGGCATCGGGATCGAACGGGGCGTAAGCGTCCTTAAGCTCATCGAGTGTCGCTTCCAGGTGGCAATGCACCAGAGCGTGCAACAGCCGACATAAACGCTGAAAACTCGCCGCGTCTTCAACCTTCAGACCTGGAAAACGGGCGAGCGTCTCACCAAGATCGCGCTTGCGCAACGGAATGTACGCTTCAGGTCGCGCGGCATGGGCTGCGCGCATCGGCGAACCGTCCGGCCCTGTCGAGCCAGGTTCTTCCGTCGGACCACGATTTTCTAAGGTCGCCATCGGCTGAGGGCCCTTAAACTCTGGGGGCTGTGGCGATTGTAGCTCTCCGCCACGCGGCAGAATACGGCGAACACCGACCAAAACAGGCGCAAATCCTTGCAGCCTCGTCTATGATAGTCCCGTGAGGGAGCACCACACCGATCACGGTCATGATGGCCTCGCGTCCTGCAATCGCACCAGAGGCAATGAGTCTCATGTCGCGCGGCTTCCGCTCTCACCTCTACCAATTCGCGCTCCTCGCGCTGAC
>Ga0169931_10001550_pt1 | contig 37814 bp, 31 predicted proteins | sample Kivu_15m_20L_FD_129675 | JGI IMG/M metagenome (GOLD analysis project Ga0169931, IMG submission 129675) | Freshwater microbial communities from Lake Kivu, Western Province, Rwanda to study Microbial Dark Matter (Phase II) - Kivu_15m_20L... | ecosystem: Environmental > Aquatic > Freshwater > Lake...
TCACGTGAACGAAATCGTGACCGCCGCCTTGGCCAACGGCAACTTCGAGGCAGCGTGCGGCCAGATCCAGGCCTATGTGCTGAACCCGGTCAGCGATTACGGCCAATGCGGCATCGCGTTTGACCCTGAGACCGCCACCCCGCGGGCCCAACCGCTGGTGCTCGGCCTGCCTTCGGTCTGTGATCCCGATCCGCTTCAACTCCAGTGCGTCCCAGTGACTGCGGGTCAGGTGGGAACTCCCTACACCTCACAGCTGGTCGCAGGCGGCGGCACGCCGGGTTATACTTTTTCGATCACGGCGGGATCGGTGCCGCCGGGTTTGGAATTGAACACCATAACCGGTGTCATCAACGGCACACCCACGGTGGCGGGGTCCTTCGATTTCACGGCCACCGTCTTTGATTCGGCGGGAGCCGGCGCCGTCCAGGTGGCGAACGCGAACTGCACGATTTCCATCGCGCAGCCAGCCTGCGTGCCGGGATTGATTGGAGGAATCGACCTGAGGGGGATTGTGGACAACTACCTGTTCTTTTTCGCCAACGGCAGTCAGGACGCGAACTGGCAGGGCGCCACCAAGGGCTTTGTCGGCAACGTGGTGGTGGACGGCGGAGCGAAATACCGGACCTCCGGCGGGGTCCCTTTTGCCGGGACCATCTATACGGGCGGTCCCAACTTGGGAGTGTGGCAAAACATCGTGAATCAGAACGCCGGACAGGCTTTTGCCAGCTACGGCAACGGGCTGTTTGTCGACTCCTTGAAGACCAAGCTGGACAAGGCCTTCACTGACATCAACGCGCTGCCGGCCACTGCCGGCTACGCGGGCGTTTCGGCGGCCTCCCTCAATGGCCTCAATGTCCAGGATGGGGTCGCGACTCGGTATGTCATCAACGTGACGTCCGGGTTTCAGATTTCCACGAAGATCATCATCCGGGGCGATGCCGGTGATGTCTTCATCATGAGGTGGGACACTGACGCCAACTCTGCCAATGGCTATCAGGGCATTGTGAAATTCCAGAGCGGTGGGGCCATCGTTCCGCAGGGAGGCCTGACCGCTGCCAGTTTCGTCCATGTCGCCGGCGACATCAATGCCTCGGGCGGCGGGAGCAACCCCCCGGCCCCTTATCCCCAGGGTCCGCGTTACAACAATGGAACTGGTCCCCTGATCACCGGCGCAAGCAACTTCAATGGCGGCGGTTTCTTCACCGGCTATTGGCTCACCACCGGCGATCCGGTCACCGGGACAACCCAGCCGCTCAGCAACGGTATCTTCGTGGGCGGCTGGTATACCAAGACGACCAAGTTCAGCATGACGTCCGGCACCAGCGGGGTGTATGTCGCGCCAAGTTGTCCGGAACCCGCCACTTCGGTCTCTGGGTGCGTCTACGTTGATCTCAACGGCACCGGTTTGAATGACAGCGGCCTCGGCAGCGCCGGGCAGTGGGGTGTCTTCGTGATCAACGGTGGCAATCTGATCATGAACAGTTCACACCTCACCGGGAGCGTCGCGCTGGGCCCGTTGGCCACCGCGAGCACACTGCAGAAGACTGACATCTCGGGAACCTTTGCCTTTGACCCGTCTTCCGTTTGGGACAACTCGAATCTGACAAAGGATTTCCTCGTGGCGGGTGGGACGGTATCCCAGAGCCTGGCCCAGGCCCAGACCGACGCGAACGCGGCGTCCGCAACCTATGCGGCGATGACTCCGAGCCAGACGTTCGGCGACGTAACCGGTTCCTTGACCATAACTGGAAACGGAGGACTCAACGTTATCCGGATGAAATCGCTTAACTACAATGGTCGGACACTTACGCTGAAGGGTGGCGCCAGCGACAGCTTCATCATCAATGTGGCGGGCGGATGGACCTTTGCGCAGAGCAAGATCACCCTGTCCGGCGTGACGGCGGACCAGGTCGTTTTCAACTTCCCGACAACGGGTCCGACCCTCGACCTGTTCAAGTCGTCAAATGTGATCAACGGGACATTCCTCGCCCCCTACCGCTCGGTGATATATCATAATCCTGCGTCCTTCAGCGGTCAGATCATCGCGCAAAACGTGACTGTGCACTCGGACGCAAACCTGACGTCGGTCTCGCTGGCTATCGCCGAGCCCTGTCTTGCCGGAGTGACCGTGCAGCTTGCCAACGGGACAGCCACGAGCCAGGTGACAACCTCATCGGGATACCTTTTCTCCGATCTCACGCCGGCGACCTATCGTATTACCGCGATGTCGATTCCGGCTGGCTATTCCTTCTTCCGGGCCAATCCGGGCTCACTTGGCGGAATCCCGACCACCATTGCACCGGCAGTTGTGCCCGCGCAGAACTCCATTGAGAACGTCTTCGTCGGGTATGGTGCCGCCGCAGTAGGTTACAACTTCGCCGTGAAGAGAAACTGAAGCGGCATCATTCTTGGGAGCACCGGCTGCTCCGGTGTCCCAACCGCTCATAACGCTCACAATAAGAGGGTAATCGTGCGCGGGTTTTGAGTAACGTCGACCATGTTCGGCATGACGACCCGATCCAGCGGGGTGTAAGTCGCGTCGACCTGTCCCTGATGGGTTGGGTAATTGACCTTCGTCGGCGGGCTGACTTTATGTGTCGGGTGTCGGAGCTCAACGGCTCCCCCGGTTTTCTGACCTTTTGCATCGGCACTGCGCCACTGCCGCGGCGCCGGAAACGGACCCAGCGGCGAATGCGCGCGGAATCTGCTCCGGCGAAAAATCGGGCAATAGGCCCACTGTCGCGCAGCAGTCCGGGCTCCCGAGGGTGGCTTCGCGGACCGCCCAGCTGGCTTCAGTAGCGGCACTGAATAACTTCGTGGATGTCCGCAACGGTCAACTCTATGCGCCGGCCACGTTTCTTAAGCTCCGTGCTCCGGTTGAAAGCCTTGGCGTTCTTCAGGCCGTCGCGGAGCTCGATGCTGGCGCGGAATATCGGCGCGTCCTCGATCAGCCCGGGCAGCACATAGGGGCGTTCCTTCGCCGGCGTAGTCTGTGGGGTAGCGTTGTAGGCGATAAAGTGAACGCGCAGCGTCCGCGTCGCCGGATCATCAGTCACGACCGCCTCGACATTCGCGGGGGCGGTGACGCGGACGCGCGGGTTCGGATGGAGCAGCCGCACGGCGTTGGCGAAGAGCTTCCGCGCCTCGACGAGGTGATGCTCGCTGGCGGTGGCGGCATCGGGCGAGCCGGCGAAGGTAAGCACTGTTCCCTTGCCCACGGAGTTGAGGAGCACCGCCGGACCCACGACCTGCCGGGCGCTGAGCGGCCAGTCAGCGTTGTAAGCACCGGGGTTGGCCAAGGAGCCGCGGTGCGAGTCGAGCAGTTCGCCAACGGGTGTGGCGGTGGTGGATTCGTAAACGGTGGCGGGGCCGCGGACGAGGAAAGGCACACCTTCAAACTGATCAGGGGCTGGCCCCAGCCGGTGGTGATGCTCTAGCTTTGAGCCGAGATCCATGTCAGACGGGCTGGAGTCGAGGCGCACCCAGCTATCCGGGTCTTCCCGCCGCCCTTTTACCCTGGCCCCGATCAACTCTTCCAGCGATGAGCGGGGAAGGGGCTTGCCCATGGGATCGAACTGCCCGCTGTGGCCGGTGATCAGCAGCTTGCCGCCGTCTTCGACGTAGCGCCGGAAGAGGTCCAGTTCTCGTGCGGTGAGGATGCCGGTGTTCGGCAGGCACACGACCGGGAACTGCTTCAAGCCTTCCAAGTTCAGATTCTCATCAAACAGGAAACCGAAACCGAGGTGCTCATACACACAGGCCTTGTGCGCGCCCTGCACGCTCTGAAACCAAAGCGCCGGCTTGTCCCGTCCGATCCAGTCGCGGCTGCGGGAGCTGAAGTAGATGCCGACATCGCGGACAGGAACCTGGCCGAACTGCGCGCGTTTGAACCGCGCCTCGCCGAGGAGCGCGCCGATCCGCTCGTAGGCTACCGGATCTAGCGAGCCGTTGTAGGCCGTCTTGTCGATCATGGTGACGAACGCGCCGTGGGCGAGCAGCGTGAACATCTCCCAGCGCATGTCGTGCAGCGGCCGCGTGGTCTGGTCGTGATACATGCGCACGCCGCGCTGCACGGCGACCTGGAACGGTTTCCCCGGCGTGGCGGCCCGATACCATTCCGCATTGAAGCTGGCCGACAGCGCGCCGAAGGCCCAGAGCCCGGCCTCGCCCGTCACGAAGTCGCCATTGGAAGCGTGCCGCACAGGCGTCTGGCCCACCTCCCATGAAAAGGGCGGGTTGCCGTGGTAATTGAAGTCCACGGTCGCGCGCGGACTGAGCCGGCGAACGTGATCGGTCAGCATTTTCTCGAGACGATCGCTCGAGGCGTAGCGGAATTGCATCATCCGGTCCCAATCCGCGTCGTCCCAGTTGACGCCCCTCGGCATCGGCCGTCCGTGTTCGGCCGCAAACAGTTTCTGGCAACGGTCGCACCAGCATCCATGCGGCGGACCGAATCCCTGGTCCACCATGTCGAGGTGAAACCCGGCGATCCCATAGCCAAGCATCTCGGTCAGCAGCCCCATGACTGCGTTCGTGTAGGGCGAGTTGAAGCAGACCAGGTGATCGATGGGCTTCCCGTCAGCTTGGCGAACCTTCCACTCGGGATGCTGTCGCAGTTCGTGGGCCGGATACTGGAGTTGGCAGTAGGCGATGAGGGGCAGGGAATGTCGGCGTGCTTCGGTGACCGCTTCGCGCAGGACGTCGCGGTTTTCGAAGCCCGGTGGCTTGGGCACGTGCTTCGAGTCGTGGAATGTGAAATCGCCGTCGCGCACCCACAGCACGAGGTATTCGGCGTTGGCGGCCACGCTGCGCCGGACAATGTCCGCGCCGTCGAAGCGGCGCGCGTAATCGGTCCCATGGCGGCCACCGCCAAACTGCGCGCCGGTGGGGCCGACTTCCAGGCCGACCAAGGCGCGGGTGAACCACGGATCCTCCGCCCGCGACACCATCGCAGGCAGTAGCAGGGCAATTAGGACGACGAGGATCGGACGTCGGCTTCTCATCGGACGGATGGAACAAGACGCGACGCCCGCGGGCCATTGCTGATTTGAGGTCCGGCGTCGGCGCGTGGATCCCCTGCCAGACTCGACCGAGGAAACTCTGGGCAATGGCCGGTAGACGAGCTTGCACGGCTGTTCGTGGAGACGCCTGAAGTCCTCCTGTCTGCCGGTGTGGTGGCAGATCGCCAAGGGAGGTGATGCGGGGAGCTTCCGTCGTGTGCGGAATCTCGGCGCAGACTCAGAAGCGCAGGGTGGCGAGGGCCGCGTTTACCCAGGCCGGCGTGATTTCGCGCTCGTTGATGACGGTGTGCCAGAGGTCGCGGCGGCCGGCGACATACGAGCGCAGGTTCAAGAGTGAGGCTTCGAGATCGCCGCGGCGGATTTCCATGTCCGCGGGTTGATAGCGCAATCCCACCTCGTCCATGAAGGCCACCATCTCCGCGTGGCGGTTCTCCTGCAACCGGCTGAGCAGGTGGATGCCGAGTCCCACGATCCAGCCGTGGATGAAGGATCGCTGGAGCCGTTCCTCCAGTTCGTAGAACAGATAGTGCTCGCTGCCCTCTTCCACCCGGTAATGCCCGGCCGGCAGACAGATCGTGTTCACGCGCATGTAGCCTTCGACGATGGCGCGCAGACCTTCATCGGTGCAGGCCCGGATGGCGCCAGCCTTCGCCATCGTGTCGGCGAGAATGGCCCGAGCCTGAGCAATGTCCTCTGGTCGGTAGGGATATTCACTCTTGCCCGCGCGTCCGGCGAGTTCCCAGTCGAAGCAGGCGGTGTGAATCGAAAGCAGATCACCGACGCCCGCAATGTTGAGCTCCGGCGGTGCAGTGCGGATCAAGTCGTAGTCAATCACCAGCGGGTCGGGACTGGTCTGGCCGACGTATTCCACGCGATGTCCACGACGAATGCCGGCGGCGGGCGTGACGAACGCGTCCACGCTCAGAATGGTCGGAACACTCACCAGCCGCAGACCGCGTTTCCACGCGATGTATTTCGCCAGATCAATGGCCTGCCCGCCGCCAATGCCGACCACGGTGTCCACGACCGGCGCGGCGGCCAGTTGGCGGTCGAGGGTCTCAATCTCCATGTTCTCCACGAACAGGACGGCCTTGGGGCGGGCCTTGAGGCGGGGCTCGGCGTGACGCCAGGGAACTTCCATGGTGGTCACCAGGAAGTTTCCCGGGTCCAAATCCAATTCACTCAGGGCGCCGGCGCCGAAGCGGGCGGAACGAACGTTGGTGTTTCCTTCAATCATGAGTTGGTTATGGCTGGGGGGGGATGGATGTCTTCTCCGGGAGCCGGTGGTCCTGCTTCACCGCGGACCAATCGTCGCCGGATCAAGGTAAGATACAGGAACAGGCCGATGCCCAGTCCCACCAGGGTCGAGAGCAGGGGCAGATGCTGCGTGCGGATGCCGGCCACCTCCGTGGGCGGGACGGTCAGCGCGGCCACGACCCCTAACACCCAGATCAGCGCGGCTGTCCCGATCCATGGCCGCGCCCGACCGAGTCGCCAGCCATCGGATTCCGTCGCCGGCGGAGCAATCAGGGCGGCGATGACAATGCCGGCGTAGCCGAGGTAACCGGCGACGGCGGAAATCTGGGTGACGATGTCGAGGGTGGGGAGTCCGAGGACGACGGCCGAGGACACGAGCCAGATGAACAGGATGGCGTTGCGAGGGGTGCGATGGCTCTCAGCCACGGAGGCCAGCCATCGGGAACCGGGCAGCATCCGGTCGCGGCCCAGCGCAAAAAGCAACCGGCTCGTGGCCGCCATGCTGGCCAGTCCACAGGCAAAGATCGAAATGCCAATGACGACCCGCACCACCCCGGCACCGCCCGTTCCCAGGGCCTGCCGCAGCGTGGTCATCAGCGGATCGCCTGCCTTCTGCGCGGCGGCCAGGTCACCGACCGCCAGCATCACCCCGGTCAGCAACAGGAATCCGGCAACGCCTGAGCTCAGGAGCGACAGCAGGATCGCCCGTGGCACCACGCGTTTCGGCTGCCGCGTCTCCTCGGCGAGATCTGCGGCGGCTTCGAACCCGGTCAGACACCAGGCTCCCACCAGCAGCGACAGAGCCCAGGCTCCCAGGCCCGCCGGGCTGCCGGTGGCGGCGTTCGTGGCATCGAACAGGACCGCGGGCGACGCGCCGCGCTGCAAGGCCAGCACGATCAGCACGAGGCTCGCGAGAGCCACGCCCACCAGTTCCGTCCACACGCCGGTATCGTTGACCCGGGCCGCCATCCGGATGCCGAACAGATGGATCATGGCCGTCAGCGCAATGATCGCCAGTGTGAGGGCGGTCACCGCCGAGGACGACGCCCAGTCGCCGCCCAGCCAGTGGCCGGTCTGCGCGGCGAGCGTGGCGCAGACGCCGGGGAAGCCCGTGAGGAATTGAAGCAGGAGCAACCAGCCCACGCAGAATCCGAAATGCGGATTCACCAGCCGGCTGGCCCACTGGTAACCGTATCCGGAGAGTGGTATCCGCGTGGCCAGCTCGGCCAGCAGCAGCGCCACAAGCATCTGCCCGGCGAGCACGACCAGCCATGACCAGACGATTCCACCGCCGACCTGGCGAAGTCCGTGACCGAAGTTGGCCGAAACGCCGGTAAAGACGGAGATTAACGAGAACGCCACCGCAAAGCTGGAGAACCCGCCCAGGGTCCGGCGCAGTTGTTGCGCATAGCCAAAGCGCCGCAGCTCGCGTTCATCCGGATCGTGCATCGAGGGAGGCTGTCGATCCGAACCCGACGAGCCCAGAGCAAATATCATTCAGTCGCGGAAGCCACGGCGGTTCCTCGGGCGGCGGGGCTAAAGGAAGCCAAGCGCGCCTGGGCGTTAAGCCGCAAGGTGCCGCCCAGGAACGGTGCGTTGCCGATCATCCCGTCGCACGCTTGCAACCCCTCACGCACCTCTACCCGCGATCGGACGGTCGCCCGAGGCATAGTGAGTTCCCATCCGTCGAACCAGAGGGGAAAATTCCGCGCGACTCTTGGCCAGCGAAGGCCGACAGAATACATGCCTGACGAGAACGACGGCGCGAGGCCGCGCCGGAAACGGCCCCGGGCTATGTGAGAATCGAGGAGCCGGGCATTGCGGTTGAAGGTCACGGACGCCGGACGCGGTGCGAAACCGGTGTCCAGAAACAGCTCCAAGGGGTGTCCATCCGGGGAGACCATACGGAGTATCGGTGCCTGTCTGCCGGAAAGCACGGGTGCTGGTCCTGGTTGACCTTCTGGCCGGGTGATGCGGAGAAGGCGATCGGGAAAGTTCCAACTAACGTCGGTGTGTTGAAGCACGTCCCACCCGAGAACTACATCCACCTCGCCCACGATACGTGACAGTTTGCCGACGTCTCCCACCACAACCGGGAGTCCCCGCACGGTCATTCCGGCGATGCTCAGATCAGAGGTGACCGCCCAGCGCGCCTCGCGCTCACGGGAGTGGCTGTCGTTGATGAATACCGCGCCGGCACGCAGCTGCAGTCCTGCCTTTCGCGCAAACGCGGCCGCAACGAAGGTTCGCGAGAATCCGGTATCGAGAAAAAAGCGCGCTGGGTGGCCGTTGAGTCTGCCTCGTGCGAGCACCAGTTGCTCCCGACGTAACTCAAAGCCGAGTTCCGGGGCGCCCGGCTGGAACTCGAATAATGGCGGCACGACATCGGCCAGTGTCCGGGCCGTCGCCAGGCGTTGCGGATGAGTTTGATCAACGCCGAATTCGCGACCCACTGCCAGGGCGTCAGCCCAGCGACCGTCCTCCTCATACGCCTGCAGGATAAACCCCGGAAAGATCAGATCGACGCTGGTCTTGGAGTTTGTCCGGATCAACAAGCCGCGCCATAGGGCGACCGCTTCGTCCGTGCGCCGGTTCCAGTAAGCCTCCCGCGCCCGCACAAAATTGCGCTCCGACTCTGTTTCGAGCCAGGGCGCTTCACTGGACACCACCGCACGTTCTACCCGAAGGGTGTCGATGGCTGGCAGCGTTCGTTCGACCGGCGGGGTCGGCTGCTCGCTGATCCGAACGGATGTCGGCGACGCACATCCTGCTGCCGCCACCAGCAGGACCGCAAGCATTCGAGAAGACGTCCTGAGCCGCGGGAGGAAACGGTCGAAGCTCGCCCTGTCCGAGGCTGGGGCTTCCCAACGCCGGGAATCAATTTCTGAAACGGTCGCATTGGCAATGCTCATACGCTTTTCGGGAAAAGTGCCCGATGCATTCTACTACGCGCCGGCCCGGATTGAACAGCACCCGGCCGGATCATTCTTCCAATTTCTGAGGCGTCCACAAAACGTCCCGCGCCCACGGATGGGTGAGCATTCATTGCAGTCTGAATTCCAACACCGCCAGTTCGCCGGCCGGAATCATGACCGCCACATCGGAGCCGTGCTGCCAGTCCAGGGCGCGGTGATTGTTGACGTCTCGAACGGACTTCACGCGCGCGTCACCCTGCCATGAAACGGTAACCGACACCGATTGGGTTGGATCGATGACAGGCTTTTCCCGCGGCGCTTTGGTCACGCCCCGGTTGTTGATCAGTGTAACATAGACCTTACCCGGCGCGAGGTTGACGAGGAATTGCACCCCGGGCGTCACCTTCACCGGCAGCCACCGGGCCAGTTGCTCCTCGAGGATCGGCACCAGCTGCCGCACCTGATACTCGGGCGCAAACAGGATGACGCGTCCTGAACCGTCCGTCAGTTCATGACGAAGAGTGCCTGAGGGGAGCTTCGCGTAGTGCGGAAAGTCACGCAGGAAGGCAGAGTTGAGAATCAAGGTGCCGCCGCTACGGACATAGCTGACGAAACGCGCGGCTTCCTCGGCGGATAGCCGGATGTCCCCGGAGAGAATCAGGCAGGGATAGCTGTTGAGCACGCGTTGCGGCGCGTTTTGAAGCAGGACGTCGAAGGTGTCGCCGAACGGGCCATTCACCATGGTTCCGCGTTCATCCTTGCCCATGACCTCCCAACCACCAGGCCAGATGAGATGGATCAAATCCCACGTCATGTGGTCGCCGGCGTTGTAATCAAAATTCCAGAAGGCGCGGCGTTTCCCAAAACCGGGGTATGCGCCATGATGATAATCCAACACCACCGCAAACGGGGTGAGGGGTATTCCCACGTCCGGTTGAGCCAGTGAAAAAGTGCGCAGGCGCTGGCAGACTTCGCCGTAGGGGCTGAGCCGATATCGCCCGGCATTGTCCTCAAGGGGCAGAAAGGCAATCGCGCCGCCTGCCTCCGCCGTGATCTGACCCGCACCGGCCATGTAGCTCATGAACAGCGACCGCTCGAACAGACTCATCGAGTGGCCATGATCCGGCCCGCTGTGTTCACCCCAAATTCTACCCTCCGAGGAGTCGGTTACGCTCGGTCCATGCCACGCCGAGAAGTCGATGAACCACGGTCGTCCATACTGCCGGGCCGCGCCCCGGGTCAGCGCGATGTGCCATTGGTAGTTGTTGATGTTCTCCCCAATCTCGCTGCCGATCTGATCGAATCCGAACTCCGCCGCATAGTGATGCCAGGGAAAATGCCCGTTCATGGAGGCCCACGGATGATCCGCCCCGGCGATATACTGCCGTTTCAGGAATGCCTCGATCACCGTCAAGCACTCCGCCCGATTCGCCGGCGGCGTCCTGTAGCCGGCCTGAATGCGTCGTCCGGCCCCGTCGGTCTGGCCATCCAGATGGGTGAACGAATAGCCCCACTCAGCCGCCATCACCTTGGATACCGCAGACTCATACTCGCCCAGGTTGTGCCCGCGAATGGACTGGCGCACCCGTGCCGGATCATAGGAAGTCCCCAGCGAAGAAATCTGAATCTCGAACTGAAAGCCCTGCGGGCGAATCGGGGGTGTTCGCCACACCGAGGCATCCCGCACGTAGTCCGATTCCCTTTTGGCGAGTCCCGATGTCCTTTCCGCCGAAAGCGTTGCGGCGGGAACCGCAAGCACAAGGGTCAGGCTGATGCTGACAGCATGAGTTCTCATGGTTGCGATCGGAAGTCCGCTCCAGCTACTCGATCGCGCAGTGGATGGCCCAGAGATGCCGCTCGCGATTCGGCCGGTTGTTGGTCTTGATCAAGAGTTGGTTCGTGCCCTTGTTGAGCGTGACGGGGATTCTGGCGATCTCGAATTCCTCGGCCTGATCGAGCGCGGCCACCTGTTGCCCGTTGAGGTAAACAATCGCCCAGTTATCCAGTCCGAGACGAAGCTTCGCGCGACGCTTGGATCCGCTAGTGAGGGCGCCACGGACATAGACCGACTGATCCGTGCGCGGATAGGGGTAGCGTGTCTGATAAACTCCTTCGAGCCGGACCCAGCCGAATCTTGGAGTGAGATTGTGGACGGCGAACTTCTTTCCGCCGATGAAGAGGGGATCAGGCCAGTTCGCTTGCGACAGTTGACGCACCAGATCGTCCGCGGGCTTCTTGAACGCTACCATGTCCTTGCCGTCTGGGAATGGCCCGACGACCTGCCAGTCCTGGGGCGCCGCGAACGGCGGCGCCTTCGATCCGGGCACTTTGTAGAAGTAGGACACGGCCTCGTAGTCGTCGGGCCGCGCGGCGGAGGTGAAAATCAGCGAGGAGCGGAACGGGATCGGGTCCGGGCCGAAGAACCGGTAAAAGACCCCATCCTGATCGACGCGCCCACGGTTATCACGGTAAGGGCAGCCGACCCAGGGGGTCTGATACTGGTTGAATCCCCACGAGAAGCCGAAGTCGTCCTCGACATTGTGTCCGCAGATCACATGGGGATCCGTCTGACCATCGATGAGCAGACGCGTGCCGCCGTTGTGAAACACCATGTCGCTGCGATCCCGCTGCCGCCAGCCCATGATGTAACCGGCGAGGAAACCGGTGCCCTCGGCCTCGGCGATCGGAAACGGCTCCGCGGGCTTGCCCGGCCGGGCGATGTTCCGTTGCGCATGGAAGCGGAGCGGCGTCAGCTTCACGCCGTCTCGATACTGCTGCCAGTCAATCATGCCTCCGCCGTCTTTCGCGGAGCCCGCGTGGAGCACGATGCGACAGCTTTTCGAAAACGGAATCGGGAGGTAAATATTCCAACCGGGCGACGCGTTGGTCGGGATGCGAACATCGTTGGTAACCGTGACATTCGGGAAGTTCGCCAGTCCGGCGCTGTTGATGGGGTAGTCCTCGAAACCCAACAGCGCGCCGAAGAACGAGCGGAACGGCATGCGGACCTGAGGTTCGGCCGCGCCATCCACCGTGATGTCGATCGACAGATCCGGAATGTCCTTCTCTCCGAACACGAACCACATGTGGCGCACGCAGCCCGCCCCGGTGGCATTGAAAATCTCGACCGGCTGGGCTGGCGTCAGGCGCGCGTTCACGGTGGTGCGCCGGGCCCGGAAGTTCGTCGGCAGTTGCAGCAACGGCACCGCCGGATCGGCATAGGTCGGTGGAAATGGGTCAGCAGATTGCGCGTGGGCGGTGGAAGACGAGAGGCTGGTCAGCGCAAAGGCCACAACGCCGAAGGCCAGTGGTAGATGGCGGAGAGGTTTGAGATGGGTGGTTCGCATACCTTCAGTCAGCTCAGCGTGGATTGGGCCGATGACGGTCAAAAAATCGCCAGATAGTTTCCGCTGTGGTTTCCGATTCGTCACCCAGGGTGCGCGGCCAGTTGTGGCCGCCCACTTCCAACGCATAGAGTCGCGTCTCGGTCTGATCGGTCTGCGTCGACCAATGACTCAACTGGATCGTCTTGCCGGGGTTCTTTCGTTCGCTGCGTTCGAGCGCGAGGCCCTTCACCCAGAGGTCCATCACCGATTCGGTGCTGAGATAGGCGCCCCAGCCATCGCGGTTGTTCATGTCGCCATCCCAGAGGGTCGTCTTGTCGTCCCGGCTGTTCACGGCCAGCACGGAAATGCGGGCCGCCGGTCGGAAATCCCTGGCCCAAGACTGCATCATCGTTCCGCTCACCGGAGCGATCGCGGCGACAAACGGTTCTCGCTGGGTGCCGAGCAGGAAGCTGATGTCGCCTCCATTGGAGAAGCCCGTGGCGAACACAGCGCGTGAATCCAATCGGAGATCACGCGTCAACCGTTCGGCTAGGCTGCGGGCAAACCGGACGTCATCGACCGATTGATCCCGATGAAACTCGTAGCCGACATTGAAGAAAGACTTCCCCTTGGAATCCCGTGTGCCCTGCGGGTAAACCGCCACGAATCCGTGCTGCTCGCTCACCTTCGCAAAGCCGGTAAACTCGCGGACATCCTTCGCTGAGCCGGTGAATCCATGGAAGACCATCACTAGCGGCGCACCGGGCTTTAGCTTTGAAGGCACGTCGAGAATGAATGAGCGATCACGGCCATCGAATGTCAGACGATGGGGCCCGCTCTTCCAGACTGATGTCGGGGTAGCGGTAGAGTCGCTGTCGGCCGCCGTCGCGGTGAACGCCCCGACAAGGCCGAAGGCAAGGAGCAGTCCGCGCAGGGAATCAAAACGGAGCGACGCGAAGCGTGGGAGCATCTTCATGGCGAATGATTCACGGCGAATTGGGTGATTTGAAGCTTCAGCTGACGTCGCGTCCCGAGCCGAAACCGATGGCCTGCTCCGCGGTGACCAGAGATGACCGGCGCGTCTTTAGCCATGCCCTGTGCGCATCGCCCACGGAAACCTTTGCACTGCTCCGCCTCACCGCTTTTCCACTGCATCGGCCCGGCCTAGGCCTTCATTTCGGTGATCTGTTTGGTCGCGATGCCGATCGGGCGATCCAGCGGGACGCCGGCGCAGGACAGAAGCGTGGTGAGCAGGTCGCCCTGGTTGCCTTGGACGTTGGACAGGAATTGCCCGGTCTTGATGGATCCGCCGCCCTTGCCCGCGATGATGAACGGGAGATTGTCGCGCTTGTGTTTGTCGCCGTCCTCCAGGCCCGAGCCCCACAGCATGATGCTGTGATCGAGCAAGGTGCCGTCGCCTTCCTTGAGGGCGTGCATCTTCTTCACCATGTAGGCGAATTGATCGACATTCAGTTTGTTGATGGCCGCCACCTTGCGAATCATTTCCTGGTCGCCGCCGTAATGCGTCTGCGAGTGGTGCTGGTCGGAGAATCCCAGCTCGGGATAGGAAGCGCCGTTGGGCCGGGAACTGATGTAGGTGCTGACGCGCGTGGTGTCGGTCTGGAAGGCGAGGATGGTCAGGTCGCACATGACCTGCATGTATTCACTGCGCTTGTCGCCTTCCGGGATCTTCACCTCGATGGGCGCCGAATCGGTGGCGTGGCGTTTGGAGGGACCGACACCGTTCTTCTCCAAAGCCGCGTCCTGTTGACGGGTTTCGATGGCGGCGATGCGGCGTTCCACCGAGCGCACACTGTCGAGGTATTCGTCGAGTTTCTGCTGATCTCCTCTGCCCAACGAGCGGCGCAGGTCGCGGGCGCCGCCGAGCACCCGGTCGAGCATCTGGCGGTCCAGCGGGTTGGCTTGCGTGACCTTGCCTTCCTTGCCGCGTTTGCCAAACAGCCGGTTCAACACATTGCGAGGATCGGTCTCGGCCGGCACGGGTTGCGTGGGCGAGCGGTAACTGCAGTGATTGTAGTATCCCTCGTGCAGGCCTTCCTGATTCTCCTTCCAAGTCTGAGGCATGGTCGCCAGCTCGAGCGACGGCAGCAGCGTCTGGGCGCCGACATAGTTGGCCATGATCTGGTCGGCGGAAATGGAGATGTTGATGCGGTCGCGCGAATCGGCGTCGGGCAGGCGCGCGGTGAGCCAGGTGGACAACTCCAGGGCATGCGGAGCACCGCCGAAGGGCTCGGTCGGCACGCCCGAGATGCCTTTCATCATGAGGCACTGATCCATGATCGGTTGCAGCGACTGGATGATGGGCGGCGCCGCGCTGAGGAACTCCTCCTGACTCTTCGGCCAGAACTGGTTCATGATCACCCCGTGCGGCATATACATGAAGGCCAGGCGCACCGGCGGCCTGGAGGATGCCGCGCCCGCCGCCCAGCCGATGGAATCAAAGAATGGCAGCGCGAGTGAGACGCCCACTCCTTTCAGGAAGGTGCGGCGATCAACAAGAGACGGGTGATTCATGGTGTTCATAGTTGTGCTCTGCTGGTTTAGAAAACTTTCACTCTTCGACTTTGCGATGGGTAAACAGGTAACTGGTGATGACCTCGGTGATGATCGTCCTGACCCGGTATTCGTCGCCGGCAATCCGGGCCATCAATTGGTCGATGACGACTTCGTCGTAGCCTTCCAACTTTCGGCCGAGCGCGTGAGCCATGAACCGTTCGGTCAGGTTCCGGGCCAGGTCGGACTCCCGGCCGGCCAGGAGGCGCTTCAGTTCCGCCGGGTTCGAGAAGGCTGCTCCAGTGGGCATTTTCCCTGCCGAGTCGATCGCGACCCCGGCTTCATTCTTGTCACGCCAACGACCGATGGCGTCGAAGTTCTCCAGACCGAAACCGATCGGGTCGAGAACCCGGTGGCAGTTGGCGCAAGTGGGATCCTTTGTGTGGAGCTCGGTCCGCTGCCGGAGGGTCAAGCCCTTCACGCTTTTCGGTTCCTGCGCGTCGAGTTCGGGAACGTCGGGCGGAGGCGGCGGCACGCGTTCACCCAAGACCTGCTCCAACACCCACACGCCCCGGCGAACGGGACTGGTGCGGGTGGGGAACGATGTCGCCGCCAGCGTTGCCGGCATGCCGAGGATGCCGCCCCGACTGGGGTCCTTCAGTTTGACCCGACGCATCTTGGAACCTTCGACGGATGACCCGAGGCCGTATAACCCGGCGAGCGGCTCATTGAGGAAGGTATAGTCGCTGTCCACAAAGCGGATGGCCCGTTGGTTCTCGCGCACGATGCTTTCGAAAAACAAGCGAGCTTCATTCACCATGGCCTCCCGCAGCGCCGGCGTCATTTCGGGAAACAAGGCAGGATCAAAAACCTGTCGCTCCAGGTCGTGCACCCGCAGCCACTGGGCGCCGAATCCGTCGAACAGCGCCCGCGCCCGTGGGTCGAGCAAGAGCCGCTTCACCTGGGCCCGCAGGGTCTTGGGCTGGTGCAACTCGCCCTTGTCAGCCAGGGAGGACAACTCCGCGTCGGGCGGCGCGGACCACAACAGATAGGAGAGTCGCGCGGCCAGATGGTGATCGTCCAATCGGACAATCTGTTCGTCGGGTCGGACCGCTCCCGCAGGCGCGATGAAGAGAAACTGCGGCGAGACCAGGACCGCTTTGAGCATCAAGCCCAGCGACGCGGTGTAATCCAGCCCCTTCCCGCGGGCGAGGTCGAACACGTCCACGAGAACGTCCAGCTCCCCCTCGGTGGGCGGTCGGCGGTAGGCCTCGCGGGCCAGGGAGCGCGCGACCTGGCGGGCGGCCTTGCGCAGATCGGCGCCCTCGGATGGCTTCCGGCCAAAGAGCCGCTTCTGAACTTTAGTCGGTGCCTTGCCTTCCGGCGCGACGATCTGCCCGACAACCTCGTTGGCGATCTCGAGGAATAGTTCCGATTGCAGCGGGGAGATCGAGTTGAGGTAGCCCTCCCCGACGACCTCCTCCGGAAGACTGTCGGCGATCGACCTGTTCACCCCGAAGAGATCCTGCAGCGTGTTGGCGTATTCGACCTTGGACAGCCGGCGCATCACGAACGGGCCGGGGCTCTTTGGGCTCAGGTGTTTGAGCTTGCCGATCCACTCGATGAACTGGAGGCGTTCCGCGTCGGTGGGTTGCTTAGCCGCGTCTTCCGGCGGCATGTCATGCACCTTGACGTTCGCGACGGCCTTCTTCCAATGCAGGAACGCGGCGCCGCGGCCGGGATCCTTCAGATCGACCTCGAGGTTGACGTTCGCCTTGGCGCGGCCGCCACCGTGGCACTTCGTGCAATAGGTCTTCACGAAGGGCTCCACGTTCTCCTTGAAGATCTTCCTCGCGTCGGCCCGCAGTGCCGCCTCTTCCGCGCTCTCCACGTCGGTCTCCGCCCGACACGGCGAGGCCAGCGACAAGACCAGCACGCAGCCAAAAACCACGGCTTTCGCGGGAAGAATCCGGAATGGCCGTGGTGGCTGCATAACCGTTTGTAACGAAAAGAATGCCCTAACGCCAGCACCCTTCGTCCTTGGTGAATGCTCGACTCTGGTCAGCAGGAATTCGATCTCCGGCAGCTGGCCGCGCTTTCAGTATGCATCAATGTGGAGCGGGGGAGATGGTGACGGCGTTTACTTGCCCTTTGAGTTCAGCAGAACCCGCAGCGCAGCCAGGTCTTCCGGTTTGTTGCCCGGATCAAAGCCCAGCGCGTTTTCAGCGCCAATGATTTCCCGACGGCGTGTCTCCAGGCGCGCCCGCTCGCCGGCGGAAGCCGCGGCGACATAGATCGCGACCCGGCTCGCCTGGTCGCGGATGGTCACGTCGCCCGCTGACACAGTGTAGTCCACCGGGGTGACGCCGTCGGCATCCACGCGGAACACCTCGGCGGGTGCCCGAAGGTAGTCGGGAAGGTGGAAGCGGAATTCGCTCGGGCGCGGCGAACCGAACTTGAAGACGCGCTCCTGCGGATCGGGCTGGTAGGCCAGATCTAGGGCGAACAGGACGGCTCCACGTGGGCTGGCGACGACACCGAGATCCCAGTCCAGCTTGCCGCCGCGCTTCACGCGCTCGTGGCTCACCGCGTCGCCTTCGAGATAGTAGTCTTCGAGCATCCGAATCTCCCGGCCGACGCGGGTCATCGGTTCGATCAGGTCGGGGAAGGTAACCAGCGAACGCAGGCTGAGGTTGAACCAGTAGAGGGAGGTGATGCGGCTCGCGAGGGCGTGATAGGCCTGCAGCCGCAATTCATCCGGCGTGGGGGAACCACGCTTCCGTCCGCCGTAGCCGTTCCAGTCGAAATGCGGCCCCTGGGACCAGTAGGCGACCGGACGCGGCCGGTTCAATTCACGCAGGGAACGTGACATTTCACCGATGGTCTCGAGCGGAGAGCCCCAGCGGATTCGCTCGCCGTCCCAGCGGTCATACTGACTCCAGGCGTCGGGCGACGGCGCGGTGACGCGGTAGGCATCGTAGTGCGGATAATCGGAGATGCCGGCGTAGAAGCGCCAAAGCCGTTCCTCGCTGTGCGTGACCGAGGTCGGCAACCGGGTGGCCGCGTAGGGCGCGAACGCCCGCCAACACTCTTGCGGTGACACGGGTTTCCCGCCCCCATATTGGGGTTCGCCCAGAAACTCGACGGCGTGAATCCGCGGCAACATCGCGTCCGTGTCGTATTGATCGAAGGGCTGCAGCCGGTTAATGTATTTGAGCGGATACTTCTCGAAGAGCGGCGTGTCCGAATAGCCGGGGACATGCTGGTGCATGCCGGCGTTGAGGTGCATGCGGCTCAATGTCTGCAGATAAGGTTCCGCGTGCAGTGTGTTGCTGGAGCCAAGCCCCGAGGCCACCCACCCGCCGCTGATGTCGAATGCTTCGCGCTTGATGCGTTGATGCGCCCAGACGGTGACTAGTTTCCCGTCGGCATCCGCGAGCCGCACCTCGAGTGCGGCGTAAGTCAGGGGCAACGGCCCGGTGGCCACGCGAGCCCCACCGCGGTCGTTCGCGGGAAGGACGCCATCAGCAGGGAAGCGATCGAGCCGATTGCTGAGCCAGGGCTGTGGGAGCAGAGCCCGCCATGTCGCATTGTTTTCCGGCATCCAGAGCCGGCATGCCTCCAGGCGCAGTGCGCCCTTGGTGTCGTTGAACAAGTGAAAGAGCACGGAGTTCGGCTGCGCGTTCGTGGCTGCGCCAAGGAAAGTGACTGCGGACAGCCAGACCTTGGGAGCGTCGATGCGCACCGGCAACTGGCTTGCTTCACCGGCTCCGGGCAGGGCGACCGTCAGCTCCGCCTGGGTGTTCGTGCCCCAGGGCGCGCGTTTGCCGTTCCAGCTCCACACCGTCATCGCGCCGGGCGGCAGGCGCAGCGGCTCGCCACCCCAGGCCGACGGCAGGTCGTGCCATGCCCATTCGTCGGACTGCAGCAGTTCTTCCGGAGTTCGGCCCCGCAGTCGGACGTCGGTGTTTGCGGGGAGGAGCATCGGCTCCGGGGAGTCATTGCGAAGGAACACCTCGACCCGTGCACCGAGGCTGAAGTCGGACGCCTTGCGGTAGCGCATCTCCGTCGATTGAGAATGCGGAACGACGTGGACGCCGTTCACCACCAGCGCGGCCCGGGCAATCGTTGGGACGAAAGCCAACAGGGCCGCCAGCGCCAGTAGGGACCTGATCGAGGCTGAGACGGGGCGGGGCGTCGGGAATCGCTGCGGAGTCATCATGGACAAGGCATGGTTGGTGAGAGAATCGATTGGTGGACGGTAGCGGGTCATGGCTTCCAACGAAATGTGGCCGCTGATTTGGGCGCGAGCATCGTTGTCGCGTGGAAGCCACGCCAGTCAAAGGACAAGCGCTGCGGACTGCTCTGTGGGTTGGCCGCGACCAATACGAGAGCGCCATCCGGATTGCGGAAGGCGACGTTGGGCGGGGTGCCCCGGGGCAGGCTGGTCGAGACCCGGACGGCTCCTGGCTGAATGAACTTCATGAACTGCCCGTAGAGGTAGTAGTCGGCGCGGTATTCCGTTTCGAACGTGTCGCGGTTCAGCACGATGATGGTCGGTGAACAGTCGTGGAACCCCGAAACGTTTGGCCTGCCCTTGTGGTCGATCATGGTCACCCAGGCGTTGTAGCTGCCGGCCCAATTGCGGAAATAGTCCACGATCTCTGCCGCGCCCTGGGCTCCGTAAACGGAACCTTCTGTGAAGTAGATGGGCTTGTCCGGGAACTGGCGGTGAAGCTTCGACATCGCCTTGGGGCGGCCCTCGTAGAGATGGAAAGCGCTGCCCCCGACGAATTGGGACGCCTGCGGATCGCGCAGGATGGTGGCGGGGAATCCAGGGTTGTTGAAGTTGTGGTCGAATACCCAGATGGCCGTGCCGATTCCGCGCACGCGGAAAAGGGGGCCCAAGTGATCCCGGACAAAATCCCGCTGCTCGGCCGCGGTCCAGCGGCAGCTTGGATACGGCTCCGGACCGAATTCCGGTTCGTTTTGCACGGTGAGCGCGTGAATCTCTATGCCTTCGCGCCGGTAAGCTTCGACAAAACGGGCGAGATACTCGGCGAAGTAAGGGTAACATTCCCGCCGAAGGCGACCGCCGCCATAGCGCCCGTTGGTCTTCATCCACGGTGGGGGCGTCCAAGGAGAGGCAAAAAACTTCAGGCTCTGGTTGAGGCGTTGAGCTGTCTTGATGACGGGCAGCACGTAGTCCCGATCCCGGTCGATGGAGAATCGTTCCAGCCGCGGGTCCTCCTGCCCAGCCGGCACGTCATCGTAGGTGTAGAAGGGGCCTGGGGCGAAATCGGAGGTGCCGATGCACAGACGCATCAGGCTCATGCCAATTCCGCGGTCGGGGTGAACCAGGCTTTCGATCACCTTTTCCCTGCGCTCCTCGGGTAACAGGCTGAGGTTGTAGCAGGTGCTGTGTTCCCATGAGCTTCCCAGTCCCAGAATTTGCTGGTGCGTGACGGTATCGTCGACCCGGATGACCTCGCGGCCGGACGAGGCAGCTTGCTGAAACTGCAGGTCCGTTTGCGGAGTCAGTTTGGCGGAACCGTCCTCCGACGAGACGCACCATTGGATCAACGGGGCCGGTGCACCCACGGTGGCAGTCTGGAGCGCGAGACTGGGCGGGCGCGAGCTGACTTCGGCCAGGGGGGCAGCCCATGGCCGCCAGGCGCTGGTCATGCCCAAGCAGGCGAGCGTCAGGCTGTAAATGACCCGGCCAATCACTGGATTGTGCTGCATAGAATTCCCTCGGAGAACGCCGAACAGGACGGCTGTTGAACGCGCGATGTTCAGGAAATGCCGGCGGTCCCCGCTGGCATCAAAGGCCCCGCGTGGGAAAGGGCGAAGGGTGATTGGCGGAAACTTGGTTGCCCGGATTTCGGCGGAAGTCTCCCCAGGCGGGCATTTCGGATAAGGCCAGCTCCGGCTCCGCGGTTACATCACTGGCGGTTGCCGGGGTTGCTTCCGTCTTGCTCACGCCCAATCGGAAGCGCGGTAGGCGAGGAATCTGCCTGGGCCAAAAAGCGAAACGGCGGCCCGAAGGCCGCCGTTGCGTAACCAGTGAGACAGGCCCGGTCAGATGGCCTCACCGACCTGGAAGCGGAGGAAGCGACGGACCGTGATGGTGTCGCCCAGCGCCTTGCCGACGGAGGCGACGTGCGCCTCGACCTTGAGATCAGGGTTCTTGACGAAGCCCTGCTCGAGCAGGCAGTTCGTCTCGAAATACTTGTTCAGCTTGCCCTTGAGGATGCTTTCCATCGCGGCGGCCGGCTTGCCCTTGAGGGCGTCCGACTGCGCGGCGATCTCGCGTTCCTTGTCGATGATGGCCTGCGGAACTTCGCTGCGGCCAACGGCGATCGGGCTGGCGGCCGCGATCTGGAGGGTCACGTCGCGGAGGAGTTGCTTGAAGTCGTCATGCGCGACCGTCTCTTCCTTGGTGGCGCCGATTTCCACGAGCACGCCGACCTTGCCACCGGTGTGAATGTAGGCCGCAACGGCACCAACGCCGCTGACTTCGAGCCGTTGGGAACGGCGGACCTGGATGTTCTCGCCGATCTTCGCGACCGCGGCCACGCGGTCGGCTTCGAGATCGGCGCCGGGACTGGTGGCCACCTTGACGGCGAGCTCGCTGACGAAGGCCTTGAAGCCATCGTTGCGGGCGACGAAGTCGGTTTCGCAGTTCACCTCGATGAGGGAGCCCACCTTGCCACCGTTGACGACGGCCTGACCGATGAGGCCTTCGTTCGCGGCCCGGTCGGCTTTCTTGACGGCGGCGGCAGCGCCCTGCTTGCGGAGCAAGTCGACGGCACCGTTCAGGTCGCCCTGGGTTTCATCAAGGGCCTTCTTGCAGGCCATGAGCCCGGCGCCGGTCATGGCGCGGAGCTGGCCGACGAGTGCGGGAGTGATTTCAGCCATGTTATTCGCGATGGATGGAAATGAGTTCGCCGCAGCCGAGGCCGCGGCAAAACGGTTCAGGCGGCCGGAGCCGGGGTGGCTTCGGCGGCGGGAGCCGGCGCCGGAGCGGCGGCCGCTTCCTCGGTCGCATTGATGCGGCGGGACTTGCGGGAGTCGGCCTCAGCCTTGCCCTGGGTGATAGCGTTCACGACGGCCTGGAGCAGCAGTCGGATCGAACGGATGGCGTCGTCGTTGCCGACGATCGGGTAGTCCACGAGATCGGGGTCGCTGTTGGTGTCCACGATGGCCACCACGGGAATCTTGAGGCGGCGGGCTTCGGCGACGGCGTTGTGCTCGCGCTTGATGTCCACGATGAACATCACGTCGGGCTGAGAATCAATGGTGCGGAGACCGTCCAGATTCTTGAACATCCGGGCGTGCTCGCGGCGGATCATGGACTGCTCCTGCTTGACGTATTGGTTGATCGAGCCGTCCTGCTCCATCTTCTCAATTTCCTTCATCCGCTTCAGTGAGCGGCGGAGGGTCTTGAGGTTGGTGAGCGTGCCGCCCAGCCAACGGGAGTTAACGAACGGTTGGCCGCACGAGGCCGCGGCTTCCTTGACGGCTTCCTGCGCCTGCTTCTTGGTGCCGACGAACAGCACGTTGCCGCCCTTGCTCGCGGTCTGGGTCAGGAACTGGCAAGCCGCCTCCAATTGGGGAAGGGTCTTGCTCAGGTCGATGACGTGGATGCCATTGCGGGCCTCGAAGATGAACTTCTTCATCTTCGGGTTCCAACGGCGGGTCTGGTGGCCGAAATGAACGCCTGCCTCGAGGAGTTCCTTGATACCGATGCTGCTCATACTGGACTGCCAACTTCCTATGGTTGTGGCGTTGTCCGGGACAAAAGTGCCCGACGCCATCCGGCGGAAGAACCGGATTGTAACCGATGTGGTTGTGGCCGCCGGACGCCCACGCGCCCGGACAAAATTAAGGCCGTTTCCCCTTTTCCCCTGCGGGAAAGGGACGCGGAAGCTGGCAAACCGGCACTTTTACGGCAACTGCGAAGTTGGGTGGACTGCATCGGAGCATTCTGACCGAGTTGCGAGTAAAATTTGCCATGGGATCGCCGAACGTGGCGAGGGTTCTTGGCTTCGCGGGGTAACTGGCTTAACCGTTTTCCCATGACAGCGCTGGAACAACGCATTCACGGGCAGTTGGTGGACTTGGAGCGGACGGTGGCGTCCATGGCCACCACGACGCCCAAGCCGAGCATTTTGCCACTGCTGGCCGAATTGTCCCGCCTGACCGGGGAACTGCCGGCCGGAACGGATCCGCGGCTGCTGCATTATCTGCACAAGCATTCGTTCGAAAAGGCGCGGCTATTCCTTGAAGGCCGGGAGGCGGAAAACGCCCGGGGCAACTGCCACGGTCATGTGGATGGTGCCGGTCGCCCGCTTGATCTGGGAGCGTGAGGGCTGGAGGCTTCGAAATGAACCCGCTGGGCGACTATTGGCTGACCGGCTACTCCGTGAACGTGAAACTCGGTGAGATCCGCCTGCTTGCCGAGTGGCCGTATCCCGATCTCCCGGCGGGAATGCCGGGGCAGTCCGAAGTGATCTTCCAAGGAGTGGAGGCCTACCATCTGATTTATGACAACCTCGGCACCATCTTGGGCTGGATCGTGGAACGCCCCTTGGAACAATTCTTGAGTCAAAAGGCGGAAGAGTTTGCCGATGGGTTCTCCCACCGTGGCTGGCCGCATTTTTGGCGCGGGTCGGCGGCGGCGGCGGTAACCTATCTTCAGGGAAAACGGCAGCGGGGCATTTGAGATTGTTTCCACCCTGGGGCTCACCGGGTGGATTCTGGCTTCCGAGACGAATGCTGCAGTCACACCCGGGTAAACCCGCACCCGAAAAACAATCGGGCGGGAGACGTCTTGCGTCTTCCCGCCCGATTCATTGGCCGGATGGCGGCCGTGGTCGGGTCACATCATCGCGGCGCGGACCCAGGTAACCAGGCCTTCCCAGGCGAGCAGGAACTGGATGCCAGAGTAGGCGAGCCAGCCTAGGGCGGCGAAACCGGCGGCCATCAGCGACCAGGTCAGGGCGCGTTCGGCGACTACGTCGCGCGTTTCCGCCATGGTGACGCGCCAGAGACTTTCGGCCGGCGCGGGCGTCGGCTTGGGCGCCGATCGGCGGATTCGGACCTTGCCGTCGAGGTCCCGGGGCGTCGCCAGGACGGCAGCGGACGTGGCGCGGGAGGCGGGCACCGTGTCCATCATCTGTTCCAACACATTCAGTTTCGCATTCATCGTCGTCGTCACGGCAGGTGTTACGCGGCAGGGCAGGGGAAAGTTTCAGAATTCTTTTCCCCCCCTGTTTTTGCAGGACAGGCGCTGCATTGCATCGCGGACCGTGAGGCCTAATTTCCGGGCGTGCCGAACGCTTCCGTCCCCATCCAGAGTTCGTGGGCTGTGGTTCAGGATCACACCCGGGTCTTCCAGGATCTGATCTACGTGTATCCGGTGATCTCGCGTCGTTCGCGGGGCCTCTCGATCGGGGTGAACCTCAATCCGGACAAGCGCTGCAACTTCGACTGCGTCTATTGCGAGGTGGACCGGCGGACACCCGGCCGCGCCGAGTCGGTGAATCTTGGTCAACTGCGGGAGGAGCTTTCGTGGCTGATCCGTTATGCCCAAGACGGCGGCTTGGCGACCCAGCCGAAGTTCGACCAGGTGCCGGAACTGACCCGCGTGGTTCGGGACATCGCCTTCAGCGGCGACGGCGAACCGACCATGGTGCCGAACTTCGACGAGTGCGTGCGGACCGTGACCGGCGTGATGGACGAACTCCGGTTGGTCGGTGCGAAATTGGTCCTGATCACCGACTCCGCCGGACTCGACAAGGGCACGGTCAAGAGGGGGCTCGAGCTGATGTCCGTCCACAACGGGGAGTTCTGGTGCAAGCTCGATGCCGGCACCGAGACCTACTACGGGCTGGTGAACCGTTCCGCGGTGCGGTTCGACCGGATCTTGGTGAACCTGCGCGAGACTGCGCGGGCACACCCGATCGTCATCCAGAGCCTCTTCTTGCGGGTGCACGGCGAACCGATGCCCGCGGCTGAACTCAGCGCCTACTGTGAGCGGCTCAACGAAATTCTCGCCGCCGGCGGCCGCATCCGGGAAGTCCATGCCTATACAATTGCGCGGCCGACTCCGGAACCATGGGCGACCAAGCTGACCGCGGAAGAGCTTAAGGCGATTGCGGCCACGATCCGGGAGCGCACCCGCCTACCCGTGGAGGTGTTCGATTGAATTCCGGGGCGGAATCCGCCGGCACGAAAGCTCGGCGGGGCAGGGGCTCTGGCCAGTCCGGTCCGGCCTTCGGATATTCGGCGGCGACGATTCGGTTCTGGCGCCAAGCCGTGCGGGCAGCTTTGCAGGCCGGGGCCGGGACGCCGTTTTACCTGTTCAGCCCGCAGCCCGTGGCGGCGATGTTGGGTTGCCTTGAAGCGGAATCCTTCGGTCGGCCGGCGGTGCACTGGCTTTCCACCAAGACCCAGCCGTTGCCAGAACTGCTCCGTTGGTGGCGGTCGCAGGGGCGCCCGGCCGAAGTGGTCAGCGAAGCGGAATTCCAGATGGCGGAGGCGGCTGGATTCGACGTGGAATCGCTATTGGTGAACGGCCCGGCCAAACACCGTTGGGTGGCCCGCCATTCGCGACCTGGCTTGCGAGTGAACTTCGATTCTGCCCGGGAGGTGGCCGAACTGTTGCCGTTGGCTCGGCGGGACAAGTGGCGGGTCGGATTGCGCCTCTGCACGACCGAGGAGTTTGACCCTGAGAACCCGACCTTGCCGACCCAGTTCGGGTTCACACCGGACGAGGCGGCGCCGGTGGTGCGAAAACTGAGGCGCGCCGGTTTGCCGGTGGAGACGCTGCACTTTCACTTGCGCACCAACGTGGCGGGACCGGACTGCTATGCCCGGGCCTTGGCCGAAGTGGCCGACTTTGTCGCGGCCGCGGGATTGGGCCCCAAGCACCTCGACATCGGTGGCGGCTTGCCGCCGCCCCACGTGCTAAGCCGTGCCGGGAAGCGATTGGATGCAGGCATTTCCGTGGCTTCGCTCGCGCAGACTGTTCGGCGGGCGCTGAAACGGCTGCCTTCCGTGGAACAGGTCTGGCTGGAAAACGGCCGTTTCGTCAGTGCCGGGTCCGGGCTGCTGGCCGTGCGGGTGCTGGAAGTAAAGGAACGGCCCCGAGTGCGCCAGCTCATCTGCGACGGCGGAAGAACGCTGAACGCGCTGGTCTCGGTCTGGGAACAGCACGAACTCGTGCCGCTGCGGGCGGTCGGCGGGCCGGAAACGCTAACGGCGGTCCATGGGCCTACCTGCATGGCGTTTGACCAGTTGGCCCGCAAGGAAATGCCCCTAGCGATTCGGGCGGGCGAGGTGCTGCTCTGGCTGGAGGCTGGCGCCTACCATTTGCCGTGGGAAACCCGATTTTCCCACGGCTTGGCCGAAGTGTGGTGGCACGACAACGGTTCAACGAAGTGCGTGCGGCCGGCGGGCTGATTCATTCCCGTTCCAGAACCGCGACGAAGGCGCCGTCCACGGCGTCGCGAAATGGCGTCAACTGGCGGTTCGCACGGCACTGGAACTGGGGATGGGTCTGCAGGAACCGCTCGATCACACCGTGGTTTTCCTCCGGTTCCAGGCTGCAGGTCGAATACATGAGGCGTCCGTCCGGTTTGAGCAGTTGGGCGGCGAGTTCAAGCAGTTGAATCTGCTGGTCGGCCAAACGGCCGATTTCCTCCGGCCGAAGCCGCCAGCGGGCTTCCAGCCGGCGTCGAAACACGCCGGTGTTGGAGCAGGGGGCATCCACCAGAATGCGGTCGTAGCGACCCTTTTCCCGCAAGGGACTGGGGACGACGTTGGTGGTGCTGACCGAGGCGCAACCGAGGCGCGAGGCATTTTCCTGGACCAATCGGAGGCGTTCCAGCGACGGGTCGTGGGCAATGATCGTGCCTTGGTTTTCCATGCGCTGGGCGATGTAGGTTGTCTTTCCGCCCGGCGCCGCACACAGGTCCAACACCGTTTCGCCGGGTTTCGGGTCGAGAAGATGGACCGCCAGCAGGGTGCTTGGGTCCTGCACATAGAAGCCGCCCCGGGTGAACGAACGGAGTCCGGCCAGGGGCGGATGCGACTGGAGCACGTGCATGAGCCCGTCGGGAACCCAATTCCGACTGACCGGTTCGGAGCGGATGCCTTCCTCGCGCCAGAGTTCAAAGACCTTTTCCGCGCCGAGGCGGCGGGGCGAAAGGCGGGCGAAAGTGTCAGGGGGCGTGTTGTTCCAGTCGAGCAGCTCCCGGGTGGCCGGTTCCCCGAAATGCGCCATCCAGCGCTGGACTAGCCACTGGGGATGCGACCAGGCGGTGGCCGGATCGCGCTGTTGGAGTTCCTCGAACTGTTTGCCGATCTGTTCGCGGTCCCGGCTGGCGCCCCGGAGCACGGCGTTGGTGAACTTGCTCAGGCCTTCGCCGCCAAACCGGCGGGCGATTTCGACCGCGTCGTTGATGACCGCGTAGGCCGGCACCCGGTCGAGCCAGAAAAGCTGATAGAATCCGAGCCGGAGAATGGTCTGGGCGAGCGGCTTCTGGGGCCGTCCTTCTGTGCGGGCGGCGATCATCCAGTCGAGGGTGCCGCGCCAGCGAATCACCCCGAAAACCAGCTCTTGGACGAGGCGCCGATCCTCCGGCCGGAGGTCTTGGACAAAACGGTCGCGTTCGAGCCGGTGCTCGATGAAATCGCCCGGGGAGTCGGCATCGCGCAGAAGGCGCACTGCAATTTGTCGTGGTGCGGAAACCATGAAGTCCGCATACTGCCCGCCATTCAATTCGGAGTCATCTTTTTGAACGTATGAAAGAGGAAATGGAGCAGTTGGTCGCCGCCGGTAAGATTCAAGCCCGCCATGTAGGCGCCCTGTCGGCCTTGCTCGAAGCCGGTTTTTGCCAGCACAAAAGCTGGGGGTTTGGGAAAGTGAAGGCCTTGGACGGCATTGCCGGACGGCTGCTGATTGATTTCCAGACCAAGGCTGGTCACGGGATGGACCTCGCCTTTGCCGCGGAAACCCTCAAGGCAATCAGCAAGGACCACATCCTCGCCCGTAAGGCCACAGACCTGAAGGGATTGCAGCAGATGGCCGCGCTCCACCATCTGGACGTGGTGAAGCTGGTGCTCGACAGCAATGGCGGCCGGGCCACGATTTCGACCATCCAGGAGACGCTGAAAGACGTCATCCCCAGCGATTGGAAGAAATGGTGGGAAGTGGCCCGCGCGGAGATGAAGAAGGATGGTCACTTCCAGATTCCCGCGAAAAAGACGGATCCGATCATCTATCAATCCGAGCAAACGGAGTTGGGCGACCGTCTTTTGGGCGAATTCCGGGCCGCCAAGGGGTTGAAGGCCCGGGTGGCAGTGGTTGGAGAGATCATCAAGAGCTTCGAGGATTTCTCAAAACGGGAGGCCATTCCCGAGATTATCCAGCAGCTTAATGCGGAGATAGCCAGCCATGCCGCCACGCGCGAATCCGAGGCGCTGGAGGGCATTTTTGTTCGCGACGAACTCCGACAGCTGTCGAGCTCGGGTTCCGTCGAGGGCGAATTGACCTCGCGCGACATCTGGACTCGGACCGCGAAGGTGAAGGGCATTTTCGAGGAACTTCCGGCCGCCAAGCACCGTCGAGCCCTGGAATCGTTCCGGGATGCGATGCCGGACTGGGCCGCGCAGATCGTCCTCATGCTCAACGAGCAGTTGCAGGCTAAACTGGTGGGCGAATGCGCCCGGTTGCTGTTGACCGAGAAGCGCGGACAACTGCTCAAAGACACCGTCGCTCGGCTGATCAGCCAGCATTCTGCCAGCAGCGAACTTCTGCTCTGGTTGGGCAAGGAACGCACCGATTACTTCGCCGACATCCTTGGGCCGGAGGTGTTTCGCGCGATGTTGACCGCGATTGAGCGGGACCAGTTCCTCGAGAAGAAGAGCAATCGGCTGCGCGACTACGTGCTGGAGGACTTGGAACTGTTGCCGGAACTCATCGAGTCGGCCGACATCGAGGTGGTGCGTGACCTAACCCGTTCCCTGCAACTCAGTCCGAGCTTCGATGATATGGACAAGCGCTCGCTTCTGGCCCGGATCGTGAAGGCGTATCCGGCGATCCAGGACATGATCACTGGGACCAGCGATCATGGACGCGAGGACAAGACGATCCAGACGAGTTGGAAGAGCATCGAACGTCGGAAGGCTGAATACGACGAACTCTGCAACACCAAGATCCCGGCGAACATCAAGGATATCGCCCTAGCCCGCAGCTATGGCGACTTGCGGGAGAACGCGGAATACAAGTTTGCCAAAGAGCAGCAGAAGATCCTGAATCGCCGGAAACACGAGCTGGAACTCCAGCAGGCCCGCGCTCGCGGCACGGACTTCGCCAACGTCGGCACGGACACGGTCAACCCCGGCACCTCGGTCAGCTTCATCGATTTGGCGACCGGCCAGTCCGAAATCCTGCACATCCTTGGCGCATGGGATGGCAATGACGAACGCAATGTCATCAGCTACCTCTCGCCGGTGGGGCAGGCCCTGCTGGGCAAGGCACCGGGCGCGGAGGTCACCATCGGGGAAGGCGCCCATCAGCGCCGCATTCGGGTGGAGTCAATCACGACGGCTGATGTGGCGTCACTGACGGCCTGAGCGGTCAATTCCTGAACGGGGCGGAGCGAACGGTGGACACCACGGCTCCGCCCTTCATCTTTCTGGCCATGACCGAAGCCAAATTCGAGCGACTGCGGGAACTTCTGCGGAGTTTCGGGTCGTGTGTCGTGGCGTATTCGGGGGGGGTGGATTCGGTCTTCTTGGCCAAGGTAGCCCGCGACGTCTTGGGAGCGAAGGCCGTGGCGGCAATCGCCGATGCGCCCAGTTTGCCGCGCCAGGAATTGGCGGATGCGTTGGCGCTGGGAGCGCAATTCGGATTTCCAGTCCGGGTGGTCAAGACGGCCGAGTTTTCCGACGATCGCTACCTGTCCAATCCGTTGAACCGCTGTTATTTCTGCAAACATGCGTTGTTCAAGGAGCTGGCTCCATTGGCACGAGCGGAAGGTTTTTCGGTGCTGGCTTACGGCGAAAATGCCTCCGATGTGGGCGATCATCGACCCGGAGCCGAGGCAGCAGCCGAATTTGCGGTTCGCGCGCCGCTGAAAGAGGCGGGATTGACCAAGGCGGAGATCCGGGAACTCAGCGGCAGACTTGGCCTTCCAACCGCCGATAAGCCGCAGATGGCCTGCCTCAGCTCACGCGTGTCACCTCGCGAACGGGTGACTCCGGAAAAACTGGCCATGATCGAGGCGGCGGAGCTCTTCCTGCGATCGCTCCATTTGTTCGATGTGCGGGTTCGGCATCACGAGGCGTCAACCGGCGCCCTCGCGCGGATTGAGGTGGGTGCCGGCGAACTGGACCGCCTGCTGGACGCCGAACTGCGCGAGTCCGTTGTGCAGCGGCTGCATTCAATCGGTTTCGTCCACGTAACCTTGGATTTGGCGGGCTACCGTCGAGGGGCGAACAACGGCACCGTAGCGCCAATTTCGCTTCGCGCTCCGTCGGTGGGCGCGCTTCACTGAGGTGCCAGCTTCAGCCGATACTCTGGCGACCAATCGCTGCTGACCGCCTTTCCGGGCAGACCCGGATAGGAATAGGCAAACTTGAAACGATACAGCACGGTTTGACGGTCCCTAGGGACGGGAGCGCGGCCTTCGAAACGGTTTTCCGTCTGCGGAATGCGTTGGAGCGGGAAAAGTTGCTTGTCAATCACCACGTAGGCGCGGACCTCGGCGTTGTTGGCGCCGGAACGACGGGTCTGCCACTCCACCTCGAATGGATAATCGTGTGCGTCGGCTCTAGGCAGGGAATTCGGGGTCAAGTTGACGTAGTGGGGAGCACAGCCGGCCAGAATCCCGGCAAAGATGACGGTGGCAACGGGTTTCAGTCGCTTCACGGCGCGAAAATGAGGTTTGGGCAAGCCGGTTCAAGGAGGACCTCGCAGTTTCGACCGATTGATTTCAAATTGGCAAAGAAGTATCGTGTTTTCGGAAAGTGGAACTGGTAGGCTGTTTCGGAGTGTTCCCGCAAACGTGCTTCGTCACGGTCGGGAGCGAGACAATTATCTCATGGTATGACACGTTCAGCGGTTACTCCGGCTTCGACGGAAGCCAACGATAATCAACGGCTTCGCGCGATTGCGGCCCCGTTTGAGAAGTCTTCGGTCGCCAAGGCCGTGTGGCAGATGGTCAACACGCTTGGACCATTTGCCCTGATTTGGGTGGCGATGTATTTCACCCGGAACTTCTCTTGGTGGCTGACGATTCCCCTCGCCATGCTCAATGGCCTGTTTTTAGTCCGCATTTTCATCATTTTCCATGATTGCGGCCACGGTTCGTTCTTCGTCTCCAAGAAAGCCAATACTGTCGTCGGCTTTGTCACCGGTTTGCTGACCTTTACCCCATATCACCACTGGCGGTGGGAACATTCGGTGCATCACGCTTCCTCCGGCAACTTGGACGCCCGGGGAATTGGCGACATCTGGACGATGACAGTTAACGAATATCTTGCGGCTTCTACGGGGCGAAAACTGTGCTACCGATTGGCTCGTAATCCTTTGATTTTGTTCGGCTTAGGACCTATTTTCCTGTTCGCGGTCCTGCATCGGGTGCCAGCTCGCACCGCCAAGCCGCGCGAACGTCGCGAGGTGCATCTGATGACCATGGCGGTGATCCTGATGGGCATCGGAATGAGTCAGGTTTTCGGTTGGCGCGATTATCTCATCCTGCAGGCAGTCGTTTTGATGGTGGGAGGATGCGCCGGGCTGTGGATGTTTTACGTCCAGCATCAGTTTGAGGATGTCTACTGGGAAAAGGATGCGCAGTGGAACCACAACCGGGCAGCCTTGGAGGGGAGTTCCTATTACCAATTGCCCAGCATCCTTCAGTGGTTTTCGGGAAACATCGGGTTTCATCACATTCATCACCTGAATTCGCGGATACCCAACTACAACCTAGAACGGGCTTACTTCGCTTGCCCGGAGTTCCAGAACGTGCAGCCGATTACTCTGTGGAGCAGCCTAAAGACGATTCGCCTGCGGTTGTGGGACTCTCGCACCCGCCGCATGATTGGATACCGCGAGTTGCGCCAATATCAGCTGGCGTGACGGGGAGGACACCGAATTGGTGACTTCCCGGCTTCCTTTGGGCGGGGTCGCTGACGCACCGTTACTCCGAAGTGCGCGAATGGTGGCAGCAATTCTCTGAGCGGGCCGAAACTTGGCTCCTCGATGTAATTTTTCAGCAACGGCCCGGCCGCAAGGCCGCGTTGGTGCGGTTTTCCCTGTTGTGCCTTTCAAAGGTGTTTGCCGGGGCAGTCAAGCTCCGGCGTTTCCTCTATAACGTGCGAATCCTGCGGGACGCGACGCTTGGTGTGCAAGTGATCGCCGTCGGCAATCTGACCGTTGGAGGGACGGGCAAAACTCCGGTCGTGGAGAAGTTCGCTAGGGCGCTCCAGGACGCCGGCCGGAAGGTCGCGATCCTGTCGCGTGGCTATCGTTCTCGACCGAAACCCCTGGCCCGGAGGCTCGCGGACAAGTTTCTGCTGAGGGAGGACACCACGCCTCCGAGAATTGTCAGCGACGGTCGCTCCCTGCTTCTTGATTCGGAGACTGCCGGTGACGAACCCTACATGCTCGCCAGCAACCTGAAGGATGTGGTTGTGCTGGTGGACAAGGACCGGGTCAAGTCGGGGCGTTATGCGGTGGAGCACTTCGGCTGTGACACGCTGCTGCTCGACGATGGTTTCCAGTATTGGAAACTCGCGGGCAGGCGGACCGATGTGGTGTTGGTGGATGCCCAGCAGCCATTCGGGAATGAACACCTATTGCCGCGAGGCACCCTCCGGGAACCTCCCAGTCACGTGGCGCGGGCCAGTGTCATCTTTCTCACCAAAGTGGATCGCACCTCTGTGGAACGTAGCACGCAGATTGACCGGCTTCGCGATCGCTTGGTTCGGATGAATCGGAAGGCGGAAATTGTTGAGTGTCAGCATCATCCGCTCTATTTTGAGGATGTCTTCACCGGCGAGACTCACGGGCTTGGATTGCTCGCTGGGCGCAAGGTGGCGAGTCTCAGTGGCATTGCACAGCCGGAGAGCTTTGAGGCCAAACTTTCTGAGATCGGCGCGCAGTTGGTGTTGGCCCGCCGATTTGCGGACCACCATCGGTTCAGCCAACAGGAGGTCTTGGATGCCATCAATCGAGGCAAGAAGCGTGGTGCTGAAATGCTGGTGACGACTCAGAAAGACGCGGTGCGTTTCCCCAAGCTCGATCGGCGCGACCTGCCCATTTATTTCATGCGGGTTGAGATCAAGATCACCGCCGGGGCGTCGGGATTCGACGAGGCGGTCCGGAAAATATGTTTCCGGTAAACGAGAACCCCCAAGCCACCATGGCCGCGCGGATTGATGTGCTGCGGGAACTTGGGCCGTCGACTATTTGGTTCCTTGGTCGATCCAAGCGCGAACAAGACCGATTTGCTCCTTTGTCAGCGGTTCGCCTTTACCTTCTGGCGGCATAGCCTCGTCTTCGGTGACGCGGGCGATGGAGTGCACCAAGGTGCTCTTGGCACTATCGCCCTTGACCACATTGGGGCCATTTTCCCCACCCTTGAGGGTGGCCTCAAGGGTATCTACCCGGAGGTCGCCCTTCTTTTTCTCGGGGCCATGGCACTTGAAGCACGACTTTTCGAAGATCGGCTTGATGTCTTTGTCGAACGTGATTCCGCTTTGCGCGGCGGCGGGGGGTAGTTTGGACAAATCTACATCGGCGGCGAACACGGTGGCACCGGCGACCAGCACCGAAGCGGTAAAAAGTTGGAGTTTCATGGCAGTCATTTGTGACAGGAACGCTGGCGAAAGACGTTCAATGGGTCAAAACATTCGGAAAATGTCCCACTTAGAGAATTTGCTCGGGTGTTGCCACTCTGTGGCTTTTTGTCATTCACCGTTGATGGGCGATGTTCAAATTTGTCCCAATTGACCATCAGAAGTGGCACCGAGACTGCTACGGTTAGCGGATGAAAAGCCTCGCCCGCAAACTTGGGTGTCCATCAACGAAAAGGTGAACTTTACGTGACGGGTTTGGCAGGCTTCATTGCGGCGCGCAAATCGCGAAATCGACATGGCTGACGACAAAATGCAGCTTCAGCGCTGGGAGCTGAAATACGTGATTCCTGAGGAGTTGGCCTTGGCTGTGCGGGAATTCGTCCGCTCGTATCTCGAACTCGACGAGTATGGGGCGAAACGTGATGACCTATCCTACACGATTCACAACCTGTATTTTGATTCCGGTGACCTCGCGATTTACTGGGGCACCATCAACGGCAACAAGAACCGCTACAAGCTGCGCCTCCGGTTCTACGAGGACAATCCGAACGCCCCGGTTTATTTCGAGATTAAGCGCCGGATGAACGAGGCGATTCTCAAGCAGCGCGGCGGCGTGAAGCGTCCGGCGGTGGAGGCTGTGCTGGCAGGGCACCTGCCGGGCCCGGCCGAGCTGGTATCCGGCGACGGCCGGCAATTGGTAGCGATTCAGCGTTTTGTTGAGCTGATGATGCATGACCGGGCCATGCCGATAGCCCATGTTCGCTACGACCGTGAAGCTTGGATCAGCCCGACCGACAATTCGGTCCGGGTGACGATGGATCGGAACGTTTACATTTCCCCCGAGTTTGTGGCGAGGTTCAGCGAGCAGATGGACGATCCATTCTGCGTTTTTGGGCGTTTGGTCATCCTCGAGCTCAAGTTTACGGGGCGATTCCCCGACTGGTTCAAGGAGATGGTCCGGATTTTCAACCTCCGACAGGGCTCGGCGTCGAAGTATGCCGACGGCATTGCCCGCAGGGGTGAACCAGCTTTTTACCCCCGTGGAGGGGGCGCGCTGATGGAAGGCGGTTTCGCCGCCGCATCCGAGCGCAAGGCGGATCGAATGGCCAGACTCGACAACTTGCTTGCAAAGGCGGCATAACGCGCAATTGGCGATGGGAAACTGGATACTCAGAGGCGATTTTGGCACGGCTCCGGACGATCTTCGGGGCATGCTTTTGGGCCTGATGCTCGCATTCCTCTGCGGGCACGTGGTGGCTTGGGTTTACATGGCTTGCCACAACGGGCTCAGTTATTCCCGGTCATTCGTCAATTCGCTGATCGTCCTGTGTGTCATCGTGGCAGTGGTGATGATGGTGATGGCCAACAATCTCCTCATTGCCTTCGGGCTCATGGCCGTGTTCGCCATCGTCCGCTTCCGGAACATTCTCCGCGATACGCTCGATACGACCTACATCCTGGCGTCCATCACCATGGGAATGGCCTGCGGAACAAAGAAATACAGCACGGCCGTGGTCGGAACGGTCCTGTTTTCCTTGCTGATGCTGTATCTGTTCTGGACCCAGTTTGGAAGCCGCCACCGTTTTGATTTGATCCTCAATCTGCATTGGGGCAGGCCGTTACCGGAGCTTCGCGACTTGGTCCAGCTGCTGGACCGGCACTCCCGGACCTCGCAGGTGGCTAGCCAGCGCTCGGCGGCCGGAACCGAAGGCACCGACCTGAGTTACCGGCTCTTGCTCCGGGACTCCGGCCGGATTGATGAACTCATTTCCGAACTGAAGTCATTCCCCGGTGTGAGCCGGGTGACCAGCATCAAGGCTGAGGAAGAATCAGAGGTTTGATCCATGGATAATCAGGAAAGACTTCCCCGTATCCCGAGTCCCCCCGGAACGGCGTTTCGGGAGTTTAGGGTTCGGTTCCTGCCCGCAATAACGTTCGCTTCCGTGCTGACCGGCACGGTGGCAACTTGGCAGAGTTACGTGGCGCCTTCGAATTGGGTTGGCGAAGTCGAGACCGTGCGTTCGGTAGTGTCGAGCACCCAGCCCGGTCGTTTGGCTGAGTTGGCTGTGGGGCACCTCCAGCAGGTGTCGGCAGGCGATGTTTTGGCCCGGGTGTTGCCGGCTGACGCCGAGTTGGTGGATGCGCAAGTTTCGCTGACCCGCGCCCGGATGATGTTTCTCCGCGAAGGTGTGGATGCCCGGGTCCGACAGCAAAACAACCGGGTCAACTTCACCCAACTGAAACTGGATTGGCTGGACCAGAAGGTCGAGGTCGCCGCCCGACGTGCCCGCTTGAACCAACTGGAAGCCGAAGTCATCCGGGCGAAGAGAGCGGTCGAAGGCGTCGGCACGGGTGGCGCTCCGGCAACGCCGTTTGCAAGCATTGCGGATTTGCAGCTGGCCGAGGCCAACCATGGCGCCGCGTTGGCCGAAACCACGGAGCGCGAAAAGCTGATACAGGAAATCGAGGCGACCATGGCCCAATTGGCTCCCGACGAGGTCAAACTGAACGAGGATATTCCCCAGGCGCTTCGCTCCGCGGTGGCGGTTCAGGAGCAGGAATTGAAAATGTTGGAGGCCCGGCTGGCGCCCGTTGCGCTGGTGGCTCCGATCGATGGGGTGGTCTCGGTTGTCCACCGGCGTGGCGGAGAAAATGTAATGCCCGGCGAACCGATCGTGACCATCAGCGCTCTTCGCGGCGATCGCGTGGTGGCTTTCCTGCGGCAACCGCTCAACGAGGAACCGACCACCAACACGGTTGTGGAAGTGAGGTCCCGGTCGCTGCAGCGAAACTTTGGCCAAGGGCGGGTGGTGGCGGTCGGTTCCCAGATGGAGCCGATTCTGCCGGAACTCCTCCCGGGGAAAACCACGCCGAATGTCTTGGAGTTTGGGCTTCCCGTCTTGGTGAGCCTTCCTCCGGAGGTGGCTGCGCGCCCTGGGGAGATTGTCGATCTCCGGCCGATTGGCGAATGACTTCGCGGCTTGATCCTGCTCGTGGAGTGTGGAATTCAAGGCGGCCGTCGCAGAATTTCGATTCAATCAAAATGGGTCTTGCCGCGTGTCTTGGTCACGCGCCATAAAGCCGGGGTCCTATTTAACCACTGAGAATCCTATGGCTGACATCGCCAATCGCTACGAACAGAACATCGCGGGCAAGTTTTTCGTCGATAACCAATGCATCGATTGCGACTTGTGCCGTGAGACTGCCCCCAACAATTTTACCCGCTGGGAAGATGGCGGCTACAGTTACGTGAAAAAGCAACCTGAGACCCCGGAAGAAGAGTCCCAGTGCAAGGAGGCAATGGAGGGCTGCCCAGTGGAAGCCATCGGTAATTTCGGTGGCTGAACTGCATTCAGATTCTGCCCAATCATTGCCCGCCACGTTGGCGGGCATTTTCGTTTCAGGTGCCGACGATTAGCGACACGGCGCGTGGCACTCCGGACGATATGTCACGTCTCTCGGATATTGCCGACCCTTTGGAGGATGTTGGCCGTGTTCGGAAACCTCTTCAGAAGGGTAGCGGGTCATTGGAGGAACGTCAGCGAACAAAGCGACTCGATCCCCCTGAAGTCCATGCCCCGTAACCGCCCTTTCCGAACAGTGAAGACACTCGAGGCCAGTTGGCTGAGGACCCCGACCGCTTGCTCTCGCTGGTGCAACTGGTCATGCAGGCGCTTCAGGTCGGCATTCTTCGCCGCGCTAGCCTCCGCCGCCAGCAGCACGCTCGCATAGAGCATCTGCGCCTGCCCATACACCCGCACGCTGGGTTGGCTGGCCCGCCTCTTGTGGTAGTGTCCTGAAAGTTCTGCAAAAAGAGAGCGGGTCATGGGAGGAACGAGGGCGAGCAAAGCAACTCGATCCCCATGAAGTCCATGACCCGCAAAAGCCCTACCCGAACCGTGAGTGAA
>Ga0169931_10001551_pt1 | contig 37812 bp, 26 predicted proteins | sample Kivu_15m_20L_FD_129675 | JGI IMG/M metagenome (GOLD analysis project Ga0169931, IMG submission 129675) | Freshwater microbial communities from Lake Kivu, Western Province, Rwanda to study Microbial Dark Matter (Phase II) - Kivu_15m_20L... | ecosystem: Environmental > Aquatic > Freshwater > Lake...
AATCTTATACACCGGCGGATTGATTCCAAGTTCTGGACTCTACAACAAAAACATCGTACAGAATGTGTATCTCAATTTTGCTCAGCCGAATTATTGGACCTTATTGGGCAACAACTACGCATCTGAAACGCTATTGGCGGCAGATATGATTTACGACGGCGTGACCTATTATAATGTTGGGGTGCGTTTCAGAGGCAACACTTCATATCAGCAAATCAGTACTTCACAGAAAAAGTCTTTCTCTGTTGAGATGGATTTTATGGTTCCCGACCAAAAACTACTCGGCTATGATGATTTGAAATTCAACAATGCCCACCAAGATGCCACTTTTATGCGCGAGGTTTTGTATTGCAGAATGGCGGCTAAATACACGCCGATTGCCAAGGCGAACTACATTCATTTATACATCAACAACGAAGATTGGGGTGTTTATCCGAACATCCAAGCCATCGAAAAAACCTTTTTGAAAGAGTGGTTTGTGAGCAACAATGGCGCAAGATTTAGAGCCACAACAGATGCTCCAATGGGCGGTGGTGGTCCTGGCGGTGGTCCGAATTGGGGCGATGGCACAGCTGGCATGAACTATTTGGGTGCTGACACCGCTACTTATGCTCAATATTACACGCTGAAATCGAGTGATTTAATCACAAATCCTTGGCAGATGTTGGTGAATGCTTTCTATCAATTGAGTCTGGCAAATGCAAACAACACCGCGGTTTTGAATCAATTCATCGATGTGGATAGAGCGCTTTGGTTTTTGGCTGTCGAAAATATCTTTACCGATGATGACAGCTACATCATGAAAGGCAAAATGGACTACATGATTTACATTGATTATGAAACAAGTCGCACTTTTCCTTTGGAATATGATGGCAATTCAACTTTCGTGACCAACGCTGCTACTTCTAATAATTGGGGGCCTTTTAAGAATGTAACGAATGTCAACTATCCCTTGTTGAACAAATTGCTGAATATTCCGGAATACCGTCAGCGATATTTGGCGCACTACAGAACCATTTTGAATGAAACCTTTACAACCGCAAACGCCACAACTTTGGTCAACGAAATTCATGGGCAAATTGGAACTTTGGTGCAAAATGACCCTAAAAAATTGTACACCTATCAGAATTATTTAGACCAACACCCGCAGTTGATTAATTTTGTTACGAATCGCAGAAACTTCTTGCTGAATAATCCCGAAGTGGCTCAAGTAGCGCCCGTTATTGCTTCCGCGAAGTATTACAATGAAGACATGGCTGAATATGTGGCGCCTTTGTCAGGACAAGTGTGCAACATTCAAGCACCTGTGAATAGTGCTTCTGGCGTTTTTGCAGTGCATTTGTATTATTCTTCTGCAATATCGGGTTCTTTTGAAAAGATTCAAATGTTTGACGATGGTGCACACAATGACGGTGGTGCAGGAGATGGTGTTTACGGAGCTGAAATTCCCGCTTTTCCCGCCAACACAATGGTGCGCTATTATGTGGAAGCTTTAGCGAATAACGGACCCAAGTCGGCATCATATTTACCGCAAGGCGCAGAACATGATGTTTTTGTTTACACGGTGCAATCTATCATGAATCCGAATGGTGTAGTAATCAACGAATTTGTTGCCCAAAACAATGCCGGCGCTCAAGATGAGGTAGGTGAATTTGAAGATTGGATTGAATTGTATAACACCAATTCCAGCCCAGTAGATTTAAGTGGGTTTTTCTTATCAGACAACCCAGCAATTCCGGATAAATGGAGTTTTCCATCGGGCACCATCATTCCAGCCAATGGTTATTTGATTGTTTGGGCTGATGATGAAGCGCTTGATGGACCTTTACACGCGGCGTTTAGGCTGTCTGCACTTGGCGAATCTGTTGTGCTGTCTGACCCCAACTTAAGTGTGGTTGATCAAGTTGATTTTGGAACTCAAACGGCCAATATGGCTTCTGCACGCATCCCAAATGGCACGGGCAATTTTGTGATTCAAGCCACAACTTTCGGTTTCAATAATGAGTTGGTCAGCAGCACAATACAAGACGACTTGCTGCAGTCAATAACGCTTTATCCCAATCCAACCGATGATTTTGTCTGGGTTGAGGTGGCAGCATCTTTGGTGGGAAAAAATATACAAGTATTGAACAGTTTGGGGCAACTCATGCTCGATTTCTCAGCGCAACCGCTCATTCAACTGGATTTATCTTTGTTTCCAAGCGGTATTTATTTCCTGCATTGTGAAGGAGAGATGAAACGATTGATGGTGACGAGGTAGTAACCTGAGTTCGATTAATATTTAGCTGCGCTGCGACTTCGTGGTCTGGCTCAGGTTAATAAACAATAGACATAAAAAAAACGGGCAGCCTCAATTTTGAAGCTGCCCGATTCAGTTTTAATAATCCGCTACACCTTCACAATCATCTTCGAATAAACACCGTTTTTGGTTTGTACGCGCACGATGTAGTTTCCGGGTTGCATGGCGCTTAAATCAACTTGGGCTTCCGCAAAATTGTGCGAGGCATTCATGGGCATTTGTTGTATCATTCTGCCCGACATGTCGAAGACTTCAAGGTTCGCTTCGCCTTCTACCTGTCCGTTTACTTCTATCATTACAAAAGAATTGGATGGATTTGGATAGGCCTGAATGTTGGTGGTGAGTTCGTTTTCTTCAACTGAAAGTGCGAATCCAACAGAGAAATCGTAGCGGTAATAGTTGCCCCAATCTGTTGGGAAAATATCGATATAGCTGCCACTCACCTTGCGCAATCTGAAAAAGCCCGTTGTTTCGCCTTCTACCTGACTTGAATACCAAAAACCAATGCCATCACTGTCGCTGTCTTCAATGACAATGCTGTAGCAGCCCGGCGCCAAATCAAAAGTGTCTTTATATTCGGTGGTGTTGGCCATGTTGTTGCGTTCAAAAATCACGTTTCCATTGGCGTCCAACAATTTGTATTTGTTTTCGTGGGCCTTGTTGTTGGTTTTGAACCAGCAGTAAAATGCCGTATTGATGCTTTTTGGGGCATTGAACTTGGTAGAAAAATAGTTGTTGTTGGCGTATTCATCCAAATCTGGATAACCTTGAACAGCATAAACCTGTGCGTGGAATGTTTGTTCGCCATGGTAATCTCTCCACCAACCCAAATCGACAATTGGAATTTCGACTACTTGTTTTTCAAGGAATTTTAAATTGCCGGTCCAATTGTATTCTACCCAATCACCGTAGCTGATCCAAATACGGATGATGCACTGCGTTAAGTCTTGTGCTCCCGTGTTTTGAATCACTACTCTTGGATTGGAGCATGAAGGATTCCATTTTCTGTAATATTCCCAATTGTTTGGATTTAAAACATCAACCACGGCAGCATCGTGTTGGAAATTGGGTGCAGAATAGGAAATTAAATCAAATGCAGCGATATAATTGCCATTGCCTTGGGCTTGGTCGTTGGCAGGAATGTCTTCGATGTCGTAGTCGATTGAAACCGTGCCGCCGGGTGTAACATGTGGCGTGATATCGAACTCATATTCTTTCACTTGATCGCCCGGACACCAACCTTCGCGGGCATAGGGCCAAGTGCCTCCTTGTCCAGGATTAGGACTGTCGCCGCAAGCAGTTTCTTCCCAAATATCCCAAGTGTAGCGCAAAGTGCCATCTAAAAACAGATAGTGGTCTTTGGGGTCCCATTCACAGCAATTCACGCTTCCATGGTGACCGTGACCCGTTAACCTCGTTTTGATTTTAAACATGCTCGAGCTATCTGCAAGTGCAATGCTGGTCGCAGATAATTGCGTGTTGTTGTCCATTTGCGAATATTGATAGCTGCGGAAATCTTCCCAAATTGGCTGTCGGCTGTGCACATCTCTTGGTGGAATACCTTCTATAAATGCGAAGCGCAGGTCGATCAGCTCTTGTGTGTTGTGCGCTGCCAAATCAACAATACCACGTAGATATTGGTGGTAGTCGGTAACGTCATAAATCCACGTGAAGCCATTCGACCCTAGACTAAAATTGATGCCATAAGGTGTGATATAACGCGCTATTTCTACATCGTGAATGATTTCGTAAGGCGGATGATAGTGAACAATGGGCAGGTTTGTAATGTTATTTGTGCCTGTAAAGGGTACTTGAGAAGCAACTGTTCCGTTGGCGTTGTAGCTCGTTTCATTGCCTGCGGGCAGACCGATAAAGCACGACATAATGGCAAAATGATTGCCGACGGGCTCTAATTCATACACAACCACGGGTTCTTTGGAGCGTATTTCAGGATGCGCGGTAGCTACCATAGCGCCATTTACATCGCCCTGACCAAAAGCCAATACAGGTCTTTCATTGATTTGATTGATGCCGGCATTAGGAAGCTCATTGAATTGAATCATGTTCATTTGTGAAGGCATCAGAGAAAAGTCATTGGCGCTTTGGTCTTCAACATATGCAGTGTTGTCAAAATCGTAATACACCATTAAGTTTGACCAATTGGGGTGCGTTTGGTCTGGCTTTTTTGTCATCCATTCTTGAATTACATTGGCCGAAAGCGCTTCGTTGTAAATTTGAAATTCATCGATTTTTCCATTCCAAAAGTAGCCTTGATTGGCATTTGAACCCAACACCAAACGATGGATATATCCAATGTCGCGGGTTAAATTCGCCCCAGAGTGCCATAAAACTCCATTTTTGTAGACATACATCATGCCTGTCGCTTGATTTTTCACGAAAGCCCAGTGGTTCCAAACATCGTCCATTTCATTGGCAGTCATTTCTTTGTCGATGCGGTCATAGCCGGTGTTGTTTCCAGCATCAAAATAAAGTCTGTTGTTGCTCCAAGGCAGGTGGATATTGATTGTGCGGTTGCCCATCACATCATAAGCCTCCAAAACAGAGGTGTTTGTGCCCGCAGTGCCTGTTCCTTTAGCCCAAAATGAAATGGTCATAGCAGAACCCATCACAAAATCAGACAATTCTGTGATTGCATAATTGCTCGCATTGAAGCTCATGCAGCCGTTTCTTCCATCGTAATACACAGATTCGATGCTCGTATTTTGTTCTGTTTGAAAAGTCAAACCATTGTTTGCGGCAATTGAATTTTCGAAATAAAACTCAATGATGATGTTGTCTGTGCCATTCCACAAAAACGGTTGGTAGAATAAAAACTGATTTTGCCCAGCCGTCAATTCTGCTGCGCTACCACTGAACCATCGCGAGGCATTATAAACCTCAGTGAATCCCGATGCATGGAAGCCACTCAACACATTATCGTTTGTTGTTTTTAGTGAAATTTTGGGATATTTGAGTTCGCCATTGTTGCTGATGGCATTCACGAATAAACTCAAAGACTGTAGGTTTCCGGGCACTATTCCTGCGGCGTTTAATTCAGACGAAGTGAGCAACACCTGATACCGGCCACCATGGTTAGATACGTTAAACGGGAATACCGCGTTTGCCGCGCCAGCATTGATGGCAAGCGTTGTCAATTGGGCATCGGAGCGGTTGTTTTCTGTGCGTGTGTAGGTATCCACCTGTGTGAAGGGCAGTGGGTTGTAATTCAATGACGTTGGCGCTTGGGTGTTTACCAAATATTTCGAGCCATTCACGGCCACAGAATCCATTTGTCCGGTGTGGTCAAAAACGCGGGTATAGGTGAGATAATCCCACTCCCCACAGGCATACTGATCCCAAGGTGTTAGCGGACTGCATTTGAGTTTGTAATACATCAAAACTTTTTCGAAACGCTTGTCGTTCAGCGATTCAGGAAACTCAAAATTTGCCCTGCGTGTGCTGATGGAATCGAAGGTGAATGTTTGCACCCACGTGGTATCTTGCGACCAAGAAAACGAACAAAAGGTGAATAAACCAAAGAGAAATAGTAGTTTTTTCATCGGAGTGATATTAGTAAGAGGATTAATGAGCAATAGTACAATTCAGCGCGAAGGTAGGTAATATGAATTTATAATCAAGAAATTAGAGATTTGAATTGAACTATCGGTCTGTTTTTTCCTGAAGCAAAAGGTCAAAAAAGTAATCGGGGTTTTCTCGATCTGTGTTGAAAGCTTTCCTCATCTCTGCTCTTGTTCTTAGTCGTATGGTGTCAAATTCAGAAATTATTTCAATCTCCTTAAAAAAATTGAAATTCGGTCTTCGGTTCATTCCGCCCTCAATTTTCCCACAGACACGGGGTTTAATTAAAAATTTCGCGTAATAGTTCACGGTATCAATGTCAAGGGGAATTAAGTTTTCACCCCAGTTCTGAAAAGTTGCTGTGAGGTTCTTTTTCAACATTCCGCCAGACCAAGTATTCATTACTAAGGTGTCGAATGTGAGTTTTAATGTAGCTTCGTTTCGGGTATGATTACAAACCCTTGTGCTATTGCTATATTCACAAGCCGTTAATGTTGAAATCAAAAATAAAATGATCCGCTTGTTGTTCATAAGCAATTGTAAATTTCAGTTGACCACCGTATTTGATTGAGCCAAATTAACACCCAAAACGCATATTTCCTTTCCGTTATTTTTGGTGTCTCTACAAAAGTCCCGCATATTTTTTCAAAATTTCTTGTAGCCCTAATTTTTCTTTTGTTTTTTGCTGTGCTTGCAAGAAATCTTTCTCTTTTTCGTGTGTGAGAATCTCTAAATCCAGGTTTTTTATAGCGAGTTCAACACTATAAATCACATTTTGCACGGCATATTTGGCAAAAAACGCACTGTATGCGCCACCATTGAGTAGGGTTTCCAATTCTTTTAGTGCTTGCTCTTGAATGATTGCAGACTGCCGCGTGAGGTATAAACCAAACGAACTGATGGTGTTGTATAAGTTGGTTCCGCTTAACAAATTTGAGGCAAATGCTTTTTGAAAGAAGGGATAATGTTCTTCTGTGCCATGGTCGGCATAGAGCGTCGCCAAAGAGTTCATCATGGTACCCGATTTTTCATTTTCCAACTGACGTGCCTTTAGCATAGCGCCGTCAAAATCGTATTTGGATAGGTATATGAGCGCAGAACCAATTACCTTATAAGATGAATCGTTGTTTAAAACCGCGGTGTTTACTTCTTTGGTGATGGTTTCGTTGGGGTAATGTGTGTTGAGAAAAGCCACTGCGGCTTGTCGAACAAGCGACTTTTCATCCTTGAGCGCCATGTTTGGAATTTTTTCTAAAAGAAAAGCTTTGTGGTCTTGTTTCAGCCGGTTACATTGCTTGATGGCGTCAATTCTAATGTGATAAAAAGGATCGTTCAATGCGGCAATAATCACCTGATCTCTCGCTGGGTCTTTGGACTTGGCCATGTTGCTTAATCCGTTTTTTCTATCTATATATTTCCCGCCATTGAAAAACTGATATTCGAATTGATGCAGCGGTTTTTTATCCAACCATTCGGCCAAAATCACGTGGTCGGCATCGGGAATGATACTGTATAAGGTGTCTTTTACTGGGTACGTGAAAACACATCGGCTTTTGTCTAAAACGACTTTGTGGTTGTGGCGACCCGTGGCATCAAACACAGAAACGGTCATAGGCAATTTATACAAGGGAAATTCCTTAAAATCTTGTTCTTGGGTAAATGTCAGCACCACAGAATCCTGAATACGCTTTTGTTCTACTACAATTTTGGGGTGACCTTGAGCAAAAAACCATTGATTGAAAAACCAATTCAAATCTTCGCCAGAAACATCTTCGAAAGCGATGCGCAATTCATGGGCTTCGGCTGGTTTGAATTCATGCTTGTGCAAATAATGTTTGATTCCCGCAAAAAAAGCATCATCGCCCAAATAGTCGCGCAGCATGTGTAAAATTCTTCCGCCTTTGTTGTAGGAATGTCCGTCGAACATCTGTTCTTTGTCGGAGTAATCAAACCAAATGAGGTCGTGATGTCCTTGCGATTTTGCTGTTGCGAAATAACCGTCTGCTTCGTTATCGGCATTGTACTCTGCTTCGTCTAGACCGAATTTATACTCGTCCCAAAGGAATTGAGAATAGTTGGCAAACGACTCGTTCAGAGGCAAATTCGACCACGATTCGCAGGTCACCAAATCGCCAAACCAATGGTGAAACAACTCGTGTGCAATAATAGATTCCCAGTTGCCATCGAGCAATTCGCGTTCGTTGGAATAAACCATGTCGCCAAAAATCACGGCGCCAGTGTTTTCCATAGCGCCAGAAACATATTCGCGCACCACAATTTGGTGGTATTTGTCCCAAGGATACGCGTAACCCGTCAAATTAGAAAAGAAAGACATCATTTCAGGCGTGTTCCCGAAAATGGCTTGTGCATAAGGCTCCCATTCGGGCTCAACATAATAATGCACTTCCACTTTTTTGCCATCGCCGCGCGTCCAGGAGTCTTTCACCACCTTAAACTCCCCGATGCCCATCATGGTGAGATAAGGCGCATGGGGCAAACGTTGCTGCCAATGATCGGTGCGGGTGCCATCCGCATTTTTCTTGGATGAAAGCAGTAAGCCATTACTCAAAGTGGAGTATTTGTCCGCCACGGTGATGTATAAGTCCTGCGACATTTTTTGATTCGGTGCGTCTATTGTCGGGAACCAAACCGAGTTGGATTCAGTTTCGCCTTGCGTCCAAATTTGCGGCATTACATTCGGGTTTCCCCCACGTGGATTGATGAAATAAAGTCCTTTGTCGCCAGCAATCGCCGAACTTCCTCCTTGTGTTCTATCGTCGGGATTGGCGGTATATTCCACTTTCACGGTGAGTGTATCACTTCTGGTGTAGGTTTTGTTCAATGCAATTTTCAAGATTTTCCCATCGTAATTGTATTTAAGTTGTTGTTTATCAAGGAAAACGAAATGGATATCCATGTCCTTGGCATCTAAAACCAAAGTGTCTTGTGGGTAGAATCTCGGACTCAAAGTAATGTTTGCCACACCGTGAAGGCGGCTATTTTCCCAATCGAAATTTACGTGCAGTTCAGTGTGGATGAGGTCAAACAAAACAGTTCTTGTAGCTTGGTAAACGGGCCGAGTTTGTGGTGGATCGTGTCTGTCTAGGCCAGGAAAAGTTAGTTTATCACCAGGTTTTTCAGTGTTTTCTGTTGGCTTTTGGGTTTCGCGTTTCGATGTTCCGCAAGCCAAGGCGAAAAATATAATAAGTGGAAATATTTTCTTCATTTTGTTGAATTCGGTGAGCAAAGATGGTGAAAATTTAGCTGTTAGGGGTTAGCTATTAGCTATTGGCAACTGGTGAGCGCTATTTTGTCAAAGTTGTGCTCAAAAACCAATGGGCAGCCCCAATTTTTTCGTCTTTTACTTTATCAATGTCCCCGCGAAGCACTTTGACAAAGTTTGCGCGGGTTTTAATCTAGTTAGAAGCCATCCACCAAATAATCTCACGCAACAGATATTTCATTAATTTTGCTCCTATAATTCAATAGACATGGCCCACGTTTGGAAATTAGGTGAAGAGACGATTGAAACGCATTCTGGTGCGAAAATTTCATGGGAAAACGAACGTTTTTTCAAGGTGTTTTTTCAAGGCAAAACTTTTTTTGGAGAAGTAGAAAGCAGCGATACCGAGCAAAACACGATGCGTGTGAAAATCAACCACCGCTCGTTTGATATTAAGCGCGAAACGCCGATCCATGTTTTGTTGAAGTCGATGGGCTTGGATAAAGTGGCGCCGAAAAAACTGGATGTGTTGCAAGCGCCAATGCCCGGAAAGGTGCTCGCAGTAAACGTTGCTATTGGCGAGGAAGTGGAAATCGGAAAATCATTACTCACCCTCGAAGCCATGAAAATGGAAAACGTGATCAAAGCAGAGGGCATCGGAACGGTGAAATCCATTGAAGTGGAAACTGGAAAAACAGTTGACAAAGGTGCCGTGTTGATTCGATTTGAGTAGGGGGTTTCAAGCGGCTGGCGGCTGGCAGCTAAAAGCCAATTCCAAAAAATCATTATCTTCGTGCTTATAAACTTGTTCTCATGATTACGTCAATTGACCAATTGGATTTCAGTAAAAAGTATTCCTATGCGGATTATCTGACTTGGAAATTTACCGAGCGCTTGGAACTCATAAAGGGCAAGATTTTTAAGATGAGTCCTGCGCCGAATGTGCTGCATCAACAAGTTTCAATGCAGCTCACAAAGCTCGTTTTAAAGGCCATGTCAGGAATGCCCTGCAAACTTTTTTCCGCGCCCTTTGACGTGCGTTTGTATGACTCCAAAAAATCCAAAAACAACGAAGATGTTTATACCGTTGTTCAGCCCGACCTCTGTGTAATCTGCGACCCAAACAAACTCGATGAACACGGTGCTATTGCTGCGCCAGAATTGGTTATAGAAATTTTGTCTCCCGGCAATTCCAAAAAAGAGATGAAATTTAAGTATGATTTATACGAAGAAGCTGGGGTTTTAGAATATTGGATTGTTGACCCAAGCCATAAAACGGTGCTTGTTTTTTTGTTGGAAAATGGCAAATTTGTTGGGCAACATCCACTCATCGACGAAGACAAAATGGTGAGTAAACTCTTCCCCGAACTGGATTTTTTGGTAGGGGATGTTTTTGAGTGAAATTAAACTTCCTCACTTTTTCTTCTCACGTTTTATATCCAAATCTCTATTGTTGATGAGCACAAAACGCAGCGAAACAAAGAGCGTGTTGGTTTCAAACTGATATTTTGGTTTTGTAAGAAAATGATATCCCGCTTGTAGGTGAAATAGTGAGATTTTATAACCAACAACAGGCGCAATTCCAAAACTATTGGATTCAAAATCAGAGCGATAAACCACACGGGCGCCATAGGTGAAATCCAATCTGCCGCGCTTGAACCAATAGCCCAAATCAAAACCAATCACATTGTAACGAAAATTGTAGTTGCCCCCAATTGATGCTGCTTGTGTATTAGGCTTCACCAACTTCACTTGTTTCCATTGCCGTTCGCCACCAAGCTCCAAAATCATATGTTTTCCTTGCTGTATGCCCAAGTATGGACCAGATTTTGTCATGTTGATTTTGGGAATACGCCGCGGAAAGACCTCTATGGTGTTTTGTGATGTCAACAGAAAATCATCATCGCCAAAAACAATAAAAGCGGAAATTAGCGTAAGAAACAGTGCGAAAAACTTCATCATTTTTGTTTGATTGAATGCTTGGTGAAATATCGAATACAAAGATGTGTGATTCGACGCTACCTTGTTGAGAAATCGGACAATTTCTTTGGTCTTTATGAAACATTTAGAACGTCAAACTCCTAATTTTTCTTAATTCTTTTGCAGAAACAAAGCAAATTCGGCAACTTTGTGAATTCACAAATATTAGGAAATTTATGAAATTCAAAATGGTCCTTTCTTTTTTTATTGGCACAATGCTTTTTGTGTCTTGTGCTACCTATGAACCCTTCACCGAGCCCATGCTGAAAGAGTTTAAACTCGACACCAAAAACATAAAAAACGTACAATTTTACTTGTCGGCCGAAATATTGATGTATAAAATTGAAGACGAACAACCGAAGGGCAAACAAGGCAGTGTGTTTGTGAAAGATGCAGGCGGGTTGTCTGAAAAAACCCGCATCAAGGCCCATACACCCTGCATTGTGGAGCGCATCGATAAGGATGGTTTTTTCTACGTGCGATTTGAAGAAGGCGCCAACAAAACATTAAAATTTAAGCGCAACGACAACAACCGTTATTATCTTGTCACAGAATTCATCAACAACCGCCACCAATTGGAATACGGCAATGAATTGTATTACGTGACCAATCCGAGCCTCATTTCGTTCATCATGGTGCAGGTGATCAATGTCAAAAACAGCCCGAATGAAAGGGTGATTTCAGGGAAAAGGGCGTAGGGTAGAAACTAAATCCTTGAAAAAACCTGTATGATTTATCTATCTCGCGAATTTTATTGAAAACGCCAAACTTCCTAAACTTTAAATGCGTTGGGGAGTAAGTGGCTGTAGATAGAGTTACTAGAATAAAACGCTGATAACGCAGATTAAACTCACACCATCCCCAGCACCCGCATCGCCGCATCTATCCCATCAATTTTCTCGAAAACCAACCTCAACTTCCCGTTCTTTTCGCTCAATGCTCCAGCGCGTGGATTGGCTTGGATGAAGTCTAAAACTTTTCCGAATGCTGCGCTTTGGAAATAAGCCGTATTGGTTTGAGAAGGAAAATAACCCAACATCTTGCCGCCTTTAAGCACGAGTCGTTCGAAGCCAATTTTTTCTGCGAGCCAACGCAGTTGGATGGATTCGAGCATGTCGCACACGGCTTGTGGCATCGGACCAAAGCGGTCTTCTAAGCGTTTGCCGTATTCCTGCAATTCTTCTGGACTTTTGAGTTGGTCGAGCTCTTGGTAGAGGTAAAGTCGTTCGTTGACGCTATTTACATAGGTATCCGGAATGCGAATCTCGAAGTCGGTTTCCAAGGCGCAATCAATCCCAACAAAAGCATGCGAGGGCAATTGGTCGTTTTCTGAGTCTTGAAAGAGCGTTTTGAACTCGTATTGTCGCAATTCTTGCGTGGCTTCGTTCAAGATTTTTTGGTACATCTCAAAGCCAATGTCGTTGATGAATCCGCTTTGTTCGGCGCCCAACATGTTGCCCGCTCCACGGATATCCAAATCTTTCATGGCAATGTAGAATCCTGAACCCAAGTCGCTGAATTGTATCAAAGCCTCAATGCGCTTGCGGGCTTCGGATGTCATGCTGGTAAAGGGCGGCGTGATGAGGTAACAGAAGCCTTTTTTGTTGGATCGACCTACTCGACCGCGCATTTGGTGCAAATCGCTGAGACCAAAATTCTGCGCCTCGTTGATAATCATTGTGTTGGCATTACTTACGTCGATGCCCGATTCGATAATGGTGGTGGATAAAAGCAGGTCAAATTTGTGGTCGATGAAATCCATCATCACTTTTTCCAAATCCTTGCCCTCCATTTGCCCGTGACCAATCGCCACACGAATGCCAGGCACCAATTGTCGGAAAAACTCAGCCAATTCAGGCATGTTGTTCAAGCGGTTGTTCACAAAGAAAATCTGTCCGCCGCGAGATAATTCATATTCCAAGGCATCTTTCAAAATGGCTGGATCGAAGCCGATGCGCTCCGTAAGAATCGGTTGTCGATTGGCTGGCGGCGTGTTCAATACACTTAAATCTCGCGCGCCCATCAAGGAGAATTGTAAAGTCCGCGGAATCGGTGTTGCGGTCAAAGTCAAGGTGTCCACAGATTCTTTGAGCAATTTCAGTTTATCTTTTACCGACACGCCAAATTTCTGCTCTTCATCAATGATGATCAAACCCAAATCTTTGAATTTGACGCGTTCGCCAACTATTTTGTGCGTGCCAATGATGATGTCTATTTTGCCTTCTTTGAGTTTTTTTGTGATTTCGGTTACGTCTTTGGCACTCCGAAAACGGTTGATGTGGTCCACAGTACACGGAAAATCTTCCAAGCGTTTTTTGAACGTTCGGGCGTGCTGCGAACACAAAACAGTCGTGGGGACTAAAATTGCGACTTGTTTATTGTCTGCCACAGCTTTGAATGCTGCGCGAATGGCAATTTCAGTTTTCCCGAAGCCAACGTCGCCACAAATCAAACGGTCCATGGGCGTTTCTGATTCCATGTCTTTTTTGACCGCTACAGTCGCCTTCAACTGGTCGGGTGTGTCTTCGTATTCAAACGAGGCTTCCAATTCGTGTTGCAAATACGTGTCTGGAGCAAAGGCAAATCCGGGTTGACTTTTGCGTTTGGCATACAATTGAATCAAGTCGAATGCCAATTCTTTGATGCGTTTTTTGGTCTTGTTTTTCAGCGTTGCCCAGGCTTGTGTGCCGAGTTTGTTCATTTTCGGAACGGCCCCTTCTTGACTCGTGAATTTTGAAATGCGGTGCAGGGAGTGAATCGACACATACAACACGTCACCATCGCGATACACCAAGCGAACCGCCTCTTGTTGTTTGCCGTTTACATCAATCATTTCCAAGCCAGAAAACTGCCCCACGCCATGGTCGATATGCGTCACATAATCGCCTTTGTTGAGGTTGTAAATTTCTTTTAAAGTCAACGCTTGTTTGGCCTGTCGGAATCCTTCTTTGAGCCTGAAACGGTTGTATCTATCGAAAATTTGATGGTCGGTGTAGCAAGCCAATTTCAGTTTATTAGACACGAAGCCGCGACTCATTGAAAAAGGCATGGCGATAAATTCTGCTGCGCCACCTACATCTTTAAGGATGCTCACCAAACGCTCAATTTGCGTGGTTTGATTGAAGAAAACCAAGGACAATTCTTTGTTCTTTTTGCGGTCTTGAAGGTTTTTGAAAAGCGCATCGAATTGTTTGTTGAAGGCGGGATGCTCTTTGAAATCAAAGGAGATAATATCGCTGGTTTTTTGTCGCGAACTCAAGCCAAACTCAACGTGGCGGTATTGTTTCAATTCTTTACTCCAAACAGTTGGATGCAAAAATTTATCATCGGGAATGGCGTGTTTTTCACCCATTTCAGCTTTGATATCGTATTGTTTGGCGGCCTCTTGATATAGTTTTTTTAACTCTTCCTCAATGATTTCTTCGGATTGCACGAAAAGCGTGGTTTCTTCTCCCAAATATTCCATCAAGCTCACATGGGCTTTTTGGTTGAGGATTTGATCCACATTGGGCATCAAAGTCAATTGGTGTAAGTTTTTGATGCTCAGCTGGTCAGCAGGATTGAATGCCCGAATGCTTTCTACCTCATCGCCGAAAAATTCTAAGCGAAAGGGATTTTCTGACGCGAACGAAAAAATATCGACAATCCCTCCTCGAATGGCAAATTGCCCAGGTTCAACCACAAAATCCACACGGTCGAAGCCGTATTCTGTGAGCCAATCGCGTAAAAAACTGATGCCTAGATTTTGCCCAACAGCCAATTTGAAGGTATTGTCGGCCACGTCTTTTTTTATCGGAACCCGCTCTGCCAAGGCTTTGGGATACGTAATTATCCATGCTTTTTTGTCGGCGGCAATGAAATCCAAAACTTCTGAGCGCGCCAAGAAATTGGGTTGGTCACTTTCGGTAAAATCATAGGGCACACGAGCACTTTCAGGGAAGAAAAAGGTGGCTGATTTATTGAAAAAAAGATTTTGTAAATCGTTGAAAAAATAGGCGGCTTGCTCTTTATCGTCTAAAATAAAAAGTGCGTTTTCATTTAATTTTTGCGCGGACAAACCCAATACCAATGCAGCCGAAGAGCCAGTAAGTCCCTGACAATAAACGGAAGCCTTGTTTTTTTGCAGGGCGCCATCGAGCAATTTAAGCTCGTGTTGTTCAGCAAATAGCGATAAAAACTCTTGGTTGGTCATGATGGCAAATACAGTGCTGTTCCAAACAACAAGAACTGTGGCCTATTGTTTGGGGCGCCAAAGTTAGGGAGAAAAGCGTCTAATTGTGGTGTGTTGGTTGATGTTTCCGCGATAAATACCAGTGCAACAAAACGAGATTCACCATCAAAAAGAGGTATTCATTGAAGAAATTCACTTTTTGAGTGGTGTATTCAAAGCGGAACGTAAGCATCGTAAACACAAAATTGAGCACAGTAAGCACCAACAAAATCAAGAGGTGTTTTTTATTTCTGATACACTGACGTAGCGCTTCTTTGGTGAAATAGTGTAGGAAATCTTTGTTGAGAAACGCTCCGATGATGGGCAGTAAAAAGAAAAAAGGCAAGAAAAACAAACGCACTTCGCGGGCATTGGTGAGCAGAAGCACAATGGGTGTATTGATGAGCATGGCTATACCGAAAGCCACAAAAGCGCTGCGGGATTTCATGAACTTTTCCCTTTGATTCTTGTAATTCCACCAAAGCAAATATGCCCAGGGTAGCATCACGACCAACATCGACATGATGGTGTTTTGAATCGGTGCAAATCCACCAAAATTGGTTTTTAAGGCTACAAAACGCGCCAGAAAATCTTGTTTTTCAGCATTTGAATTGAGTCCCAAAGCCTGTGATTGATAAACACGGAAAATAAAGTAGAGTACAACAATGAGGGTTATAGACAAAAGCGTTTTCCATTGCGTGGTCAACTGAATTTTGAAACCGGGATGTTTTATAAAAAAGAGCCCTGGCAGCAGGAACAATGAGCTTTCGCGCGCCACACAAGCTAAGGCAAAACTCAAGATAAACAAGAGAAGTTTGTTTTGCATGAAGAACAACATCGCTAGGAAAATCAAGAGATATTGTAGCGGTTCATCGTAGGAATAGATGGGTTCGAAAAACAGAAACACGACCGAAAACGACAAATAAAACATCAGCAAACTGGCTCTGGTTTTGGATCTGTTTTGAAGCCATAGGTTGGATAAAAGTCCGAGGGCGATGCCGCATAAAACCAATAAAAGCCATTGTGTGAGCACAAAACTTTCTGCAACTGTGAAGTTGGAATTCTCCGAAACCGCTAAAATCAACTTGGTTGTGAGTGGACGCTTGGCAAATGTTGGGTCGCCCGATTCATGCAGATGCACCACATACTTCAGATAATCGCTTGACAACCAGCTTTTCTCAATATTGTAATCATCTGTTTTGAGGTTAATCATGCTGTTGTTGAACGGCAAAATATGGATCACCAGCAAGAGCAGCGAAAGTAAAATGGAATGGACGATTATCTCGCGGAGTTTCATTCCTCTCAATTATTGCGCATCGCAATCACGCATCAGTTGCATCACTTGCTCTACTTGGTTTTTGGAACCAATGAAGAATGGAGCGCGCTGGTGCAATTTTTTAGGCTCAATGTCTAAAATACGATTGTAGCCATCTGTTGCCAATCCGCCAGCCTGCTCAGCAATAAAAGCTAATGGGTTGCACTCATAAATCAAACGCAATTTGCCGTCTGGATTTAAGGTCGTAGCTGGATAAATATAAATCCCTCCTTTGATTAAACTGCGGTGAAAATCGGCCACTAAAGAGCCAATGTATCTACCGGAATAGGGTCTTCCTGTTGGTGGATCTACTTGCTGGCAATAGGTAATATATTGACGAATGCCTTCGTGGCAAATCAACAAATTGCCTTCGTTCATGGAATACAAGCGACTTTGAACAGGCATTTGCATATTGGGGTGCGACAAACAATATTCGCCAATGGAAGGGTCTAAGGTGAAACCATTTACGCCGCAACCTGTGGTGTAAACCAACATGGTTGATGAACCGTAAAGCACGTATCCCGCAGCTACTTGTTCGTGGCCTTTTTGCAACATATCGGCTTCGTTGGCCAAAGTGCCCACCTCAGATTTTCTTCTGAAAATGGAAAAAATAGTACCAATAGACACGTTTACATCAATGTTTGAAGAGCCATCTAAAGGATCAAAAAGCACCACATATTTTCCTTTTTTCGACATTTCAGAATCGAAAGCCACAAAGTCGTCGTTTTCTTCAGATGCAATACCGCAAATTTCACCGCCGCTTTTAAAAGCCTGAATGAAGCGCTCGTCGGCAATCACATCTAGTTTTTGTTGTTGCTCGCCTTGGATGTTCACGTTGCCCTGAGCACCAAGTATATCAACGAGTCCAGCGCGATTCACTTCACGATTCACAATTTTAGATGCCAGTGAAATGTCGTTCAAAATTCGGGTCAATTCGCCAGTAGCAAATTGAAATTCCGCCTGTCTTTCAATAATAAACTCGTTGAGTGTGGTAACGCCTTGCATAGAAATATAATTGAGCGACAAATATCACTAAAACCAATTGGTTATTCGTCTAAATCCAAAACTATTTTCAAGTTTTCAGCAACTTTAAGTGATAAATTTTCCGAAATAGAACCTAAGCGCTGAATCAATCTTTTGTTGTCTATGGCGCGAATTTGATCAATCATTACATCGCTGTCCATTTTCAAAGAGGCTGTTCCTTTTTTTAAGTGAACACGGAGAATCTCGCTTTTTAGTTGCACGTTTGTAGTTATCGGACAAACAATTGTTGAACCATGAACCTTGTTGAGCGCGTCGGTTTGAACCACCAAAACCGGTCTGGTTTTCCCCGCTTCTGTGCCAAACTTTGGGTCTAGATTGGCCAACCAAATCTCATTTTTCCTAATCTTCATTGGATTCAATAGCTTCAAATTCGCCTAATATTTTCATTGATTCGTCACCAACTAAATTGGATTCGAAGGCGAGTTTTTTTTCAATGAGTTTGCGGTTCTGAACTTTGTTGTAGTATGCCAAAGCCTCATTGATGTAACGATTCCTAGGTTTGTTGAGCTTACTTAGAATGTTTTCTGTTTGTTGGAACAGTATTTCATCAAGTTTTAATGATAGCGTTTTCATGAAGGTATAATTTTCTCAAACACAAAAGTATATATTTTTGGTATATACTGGCGCGTTTACGACCTGATTTTCCGCCCATTCGAATAAGCCAAGAAGCTTTTGTTGGCGTGTTCTATGATAATGGTTTCGCCTGAGATGAATAAATTGACCATAGGTTCGTTGGTGATGTTGATGTTTTGACCATCAATTACACAATCTACGCCGCCCAATTGGTTTTTAAAAGCAACTACACCGTTTTTAATCACCCAAAAATCTGGACGATAATAGGCAGCAACGACCTTTTGAATGCCATCCCACACAAAAAATTGATCGCCTTCGCCCCAAACAACACAGTGGTCGTTGGCATCCCAGTAATCAGGAGAATAGTTGGATAAAATTTTCTTATTGCCCCCGCGGTAATACCACATATTGAGGTTTTGATCGATGTAGGTGACGCATTTGATACCCGCTTTGAATTTGACCACATGCATTTCCTCCAAGTCGAAAAACTGACCTTTTTCATAAATGGCAAAGGTGCGCGTTAATGGGTCGTTGAATGCTGCAATGTCGCGTCCACAGGCAAATTCTACTTTTTGGCGGTAGGTGTCTATTTCATACAATTTTCCGCTGTGAAAAATGTAATGCGTGCCGCCAATCACTTCAAAAGCCAACAAATTGTCGCCAATGTAAGAGGGTAAATAAATGTCGCCAATAACCGTGTATAAATCTTGTACCGTGCCGTTATACCAAACGCGAACCGAATTCATTTGTGTGTCTTCGAAAATCAAAAGACTGTCGGTAACCACATAACGTCTTCCGAAATTTGTGAGCCATTGCCCTTTGCCATTGTGCCAAACGGATAGAATTGGACCATTTTGCAAGGCGATAAAATTATCCGAAACCTTGAAATTGCTCACCAAGCCTGATAATGTGGTCACTTTTGTACCGTCATAAACGCGCAAATCTCGGTTGTTGGCAATGAATCCTACAATGTTGTCGCCAGATTGCACTTCGAGGGGAGCCATGTGATCCAACTGTCGCACCAAACCGTCTTGGAAAACTTTAAATAGACCTTGCATTGTGGTGAATGGACCGAGTCCCCAAAATTCTTGTGCTCCGCTAAAAAATGGCAATGCCAATAGTAAAAATAGTACTTTGATTTTTTTCATAATGTTCTATAAACGCAACAAATGTGCCAGTTGGTATTTGCCCGCCTTCACTTAAGAGAATAAAACGCTCTGTCCGTAGGGTGTGTCAATTGGATTGACCATCAAAACGGGGATTTGTGCGTCGTTGGTTATCATGTATTGTTCGTAATTAGAACCCAATAGACCCAAAATGCTGTTTTTCTGTAAATTCATGATGGCAATTAAGTCGGCATCTTGAGCAACGGCATAGCGCACCACTTCTTTATCAAAGCCAGCAGATGGTTGCAAGGAAATCACCAATTCAATTTCGCGCTCTTCAAAAAACTTCTTGGCAAAAGCGATATTGGTGTTCATTTTGTTGCGTAAAAACTCGTCGGTTTCGTCTGGAATAACCACATGTACGCGAGAATTGAAATAAGAAGCCATGTTGGCTACCAATACCAATTTTTGCTTGGTCTCTTTGTTGAAATCTAATGGCACAACGATGTCGTCGTAACCAGTATCTAGTGGTTTTTTCTCCTGAACCACAACAAAAGGAACGGAAGAATTGGTGATTACTTTCAACGCGTGACTTCCCAACAAATGCTGTAAGCCATGAGCGCCGTGGGTTCCCATGAAAATCAATTGCGCGTGGTGTTCGGCGGCAAATTCTCCGATGTCCTCGAAGATGTTACCGACGCGTACTGCGGGCATGATATTCACCCCTTCGTTGTTTATGCTTTTTATTACTTTCTGTAAGTTTTCTTCTGCTTCGGAGATTTTTTTAGGTTTGCTCACCACATGAAGCACGAATATATCAGCATCTACAATTTTTGCTGTTTTAATGGCGTGTTCCAAAGCACAGTCGGCGATAGGTGTGAAGTCGTGGGGTACGATGAAGCTCTTACGTTGCATATCTTGAGGTTTATGGGTTTTATCCATCACAAACATAGTAAATTAATTTGTCTACGTTGAGGATGATGCACAAAACAAACGTTAAAACTTGATGATGCGTACGTTTTTGTCGTGAAATGGCATTTAAATTTTCTCAAACACGGCAACCGCCTCAATATGCCCCGTATGCGGAAATTGATCGACCAAAGAGAACTTTTTAAATGTATAACCTTGTTCTATCAAAGTGGCTGCATCGCGTGCTTGGGTGGATGGATTACAGGAAATGTAAACAATCCTATCTACCTGTAAATCAATCACTTTTTGCAAGGTTTTAGGGGCAATTCCAGCGCGTGGTGGGTCGAGAACGATGGTGGAGATATTGCCAGCATATTGTGGGAATTCTTTCAGAAATTTGCCCACATCGGCCGCGAAGAATTTCACGTTGTTGATGTTGTTTCTTACGGCATTTCGCTTGGCATCTTCTATGGCTTCTGGAACGATATCCACGCCAATGATTTCTGCGTTTTTGGTTCTTGTTGAAAGAATTTGCCCAATGGTGCCTGTGCCGCAAAACAAGTCCATCACGGCTTTTCCGTCGAGATTGTTGTTTTCGAAAACATAATCCATGGCTTTGTTGTAGAGCAGTTCGGCGCAAGAAGGATTCGTCTGAAAAAAGCTTTCCATAGATATTTCAAACTTCAATCCGAGGAGCTCCTCTACCACTTTTTCATCGCCAAAAATCAAGCGCCAAGTACCGTTTTCAATTTTGGCTCGGTCTGCCACATTGTCGTTGATGGTATGCTGAAAACCAGCGATTCTGTTGCCGAACAACTCTTTCAATTTTTCTCCAGCTTCATCGGCGTCAAAATCTTCCAAGCGTTCAGAAGAGGTCACCAAATTCACTAAAAGTTGATCTTGATGGAAGGATTTTCTGACCACGATATGTCGGAAAAAGCCTAATTTTTGCGGTGGATGCCAAGCTTTGAGACCGGTATCGAACAAAAATTCGCGGAAATCTTTGAGTTTGTTTTCCCATTCTTGGTCGAACAAGCCCGATTCTTTGTTGAGGTTTTCCACTTTCCACCAAGTGCCGCGGTGTTTGAAACCTAAGGCAAAAGCGCCATCCACCTCTGTATCAGTTTCCAAATCATGCTCAATGCACGAAAAGGAATATTCCATTTTGTTGCGGTAGTTGTATATTTTGGGTGAAGCGATGTATTCGTCAAATAATTCCAAGGCGTTTTGAATGCCTCCCAATTTGCGATAAACATCAATAGTCGATTCTTGTTTCACGCGCTTTTGCTCTTCGATAGGCACAAAGATGTAAGGCGCACCAGAAATGGGCTGCACATCCAATTCTTGTTCGATGGCGGCTCTTTCCAGCACTTTCACCAAGTTCCCTTCAGCGTGTCGTTTGCGTTTAGCTGTGATGCGAGCCAAGACTTTTTGCCCAGGATAAGCATGCTCCACAAAAACAGGATAAACACCATTTTCAGTTAGGATTTTAGCGATGCCTTTTCCACCAAAAGCATAATCGGTAATCAATAGCTCAACAGTTTCGCCGCGTTGGAATGAAATCATTTGAAAAATTTTGGTTGCAAAGGTAGGGAAAACAGTTTGAGCTTCATCTGGAATTGGGTAATTCAAATTTTGCAACGTGGGCAGAAACTTTAAGGAGGGCTTGTAGGATATTTGCGCTAGTTAAATTCTATAGCACCAGAATTTATCAGCAACCCGATAATCATGCTGCCAATCCAAAAGACCCACCCGATTACAAAGGCGTAGTATCCGTGTTTTCTAATGTTGTTGGTGTATGCATAAACCTGGCTTCCATTGGGCAGTGATTTTTTGTGCCAACAGAAATGGTATCCTATGAGAATGCCGAGGAATCCACCCATGAATGAGCAGAAATAAGCCAAAAACACCCAAAAACCCTGTTTATCTTCTGGTTTTGCCAATTGCTCCAAACGCTGCTCTTTCAGTTTTTGTATTTGTTCGTGGTCAATGGTTCGACCGCGGTCAGCGAGAATTTTTTGGCTCAGCAGAAAGTCCAATTTACTCCATTTGTCTGGTTCTTCGAGAATTTCATACAATTCCGCGTCGGTGAATTCGAACAAATAATAATCAGGGCCAATGTCTGCCAAGAACTGCTTATAGTATTCGATTTGTGTTTGGTTGGCCCGCTCGAAATCTTCGGGTATAACGAGCACACGATATTCTTTCTGCGTTTCATTGTTGGCAAATGAGGGGTCGAAACGTGGCGTTGTGTCTTTCACAAAACAGTCGATGCCTTTTTCGATTAAGAAATCTTTCAAAGATTCAGCTTCTTGCTGCACGTGAAACATTTGATAGGTGAGGTGAGTGGTCATATTTATAATTTTTGATTTTCTACCCCGTCGGCGACTGACCTTTAAAACAATGTAGAATTAGAGAAAAAATGAGCTAGACTTCATAGAAAACCAAGTTCAAATCTTTAACTTTTTTGTAGTCTTTGTCTGCGGTTAATATTGGAAGATTAAATATTTGACTTGTGGCAGCCACAATTGCGTCGGGCAATTTCAAATTGTATGTTCTTTTTATTTCGATGGCCTTTATCTTAATGTCTTCTTCAATAGACACAACAGTGCAAGTCGAAATCAATTCTTGAATTATTTTTTCCTCTTTGGCTGATAAGTTTTTAAATGACAGAAGCTCCATTTCGCTAATAAAAGAAATCACAATAGTCCTATCTTTCAATAAAATAGAAATGGTATCATCACCATTCAAAAGGTAAAGTAAAATATTAGTGTCTAAAAAAATGCTATTCCCATTCATCGCGCATTTTTCTTTGAATATCAACGGGATTTTCTTTAAGTTTTATTGCACCAGAAAATTTGGAGATATCCGCTTTTTTCTCCTTGCGGTTTTTATTTGCTCTGAGCAAAACTTTCTGAATGTCTTCTTTTGAAGCACCTTTTTTAAGAATAGATGTCATAAAACATTGATTTGAAGCAAAAATAAAAAAAATATTGAGTTCTACCCCGTTGGCGACTGCTTTTTAATAATTCGCCAAAACAGCCAAGGACAATAGCGTTTGATGTACACCGCCCAAATTTCTTTGTTGCCAATGAGCACTTCTTGTTTTTTCTTGTCGATGGCTCGGATGATTTTTTGTGCGCACAATTCGGCCGACATGCCAGTTTCTTGGTTGTGGTCCATTTCGTCATGAGCCTCGCCCTTTTCGTTGATGGCGCTCATGGAAATCGGCGTGTTGATTTTGCCGGGAAAAACCAAGGTGACATGAATGTTGTTTTTGGCTTCTTCCAAATACAGCGATTCGAAAAATCCTTGCAAAGCGTGTTTGGCAGCCGCGTAAGTCGAACGCCAATAGAAACCAAATTTTCCCGCAATGCTCGAAATGGCAACGATGTGTCCGCTTTGTTGTTTTTGCATCACCGGTAGCACGGCTTTGGTGAGTGCCACAGCGCCAAAATAATTCACTTCCATGATTTGACGGTCGAGGTCTATTGATGTGGCATGGGCCTCTCCGCGTTGACTCACGCCGCCGTTGTTGATGAGGATGTCGATTTTGTCATAATGCGAAACCACCTGAGCCACTTTTTCCGCAAAATTGGAGGCATCCATTAAATCGAGTGGCAGCACCAAATGTTTTTCGGGATTTTTTAAGGACTGCCGCACCTCTTCTAATTTCGAAATTGATCGAGCAGATAGCACAAGCAATGCGCCTTTTTCAGCGTATGCTTTCGCGAGTTCATGGCCTATCCCTGATGAAGCGCCGGTAATCCAAATTATGGGGGATACATTCATTATTTTATACCATTTTTTGGTGATTAACTTTTTCCATTGAACTTATCTTCATCCCATTTTTTAGGATTATTCGTGATATATCGATCTATATTTCTAAATGCCTCCGAATTTCGCACAATATTATCATGAAACGAACGATGCCATGCAAAATCTTCATTTCCCGCCAAATGAATCTGCTTGGACGACGTCGTTTTGAATGCACCCAACAATGACGAAATAGATTTGATTTTTATTGGGAGGATTTCATTTTTTTCGAAAATTTCGATTGAATTTTCTAGGGATTCCGAATTGGATTGATTCGGGGATTCCGAATGGGAATGATTCGGGGATTCCGAATTGGATTGATTCGGGGCGCGATTTGGGACGGACAGGTCGCGACCTGTCCCTATCCCAATACGCCCCCGATCAATTTCCATCAAAAAATGAACATGATTCGGCATCACAACCCAATTATGAATTTTCAAATACGGATATTGCTCTTGCAACCACAATATTTGCTGCTTGACAATTTCTCCAAATTCATTCAATACCATTTCTCCATTCACCACTTTACCAAAATAATGAATATTATCCTTACAATTGGACGTCACGAAATAACATCCATCTTCAGAATAATCTTTGCTTTTCATTCTATTTGGCTTGCGGCTTCTCAACATATCGAAATCAATTTATCTATACCGCCACATTATGCTCCCTTAACGCATCATTCAACGACGTTTTTAAATCTGTGCTGGCCTTTCTTTGACCGATAATCAATGCGCACGGAACTTGAAAATCGCCAGCGGGGAACGATTTGGTGTACGAACCAGGAATTACAACGCTTCTTGCGGGGACAACTCCGCGCATTTCTTTGGGTTCGGGGCCAGTTACGTCGATGATTTTAGTGGATTTGGTCAACACTACATTGGCGCCCAAAACGGCTTCTTTTTCAACGCGAACGCCTTCCACCACGATGCAACGCGACCCAATAAAACAATTGTCTTCGATGATTACGGGTGCGGCTTGCAAAGGTTCTAATACACCGCCAATGCCCACGCCACCGCTCAAATGCACATTTTTCCCGATTTGCGCACACGAACCTACAGTTGCCCAAGTGTCTACCATCGTTCCCTCATCCACATAAGCGCCAATATTGATATAAGACGGCATCATGATTACGCCCGGTGCCACAAAAGCTCCGTATCTGGCAACAGCATGAGGCACAACGCGCACTCCCAATTCTTTGTAGTTGGTTTTCAATTTCATTTTGTCGTGGAATTCAAAAGGACCCACCTCAATCGTTTCCATTTTTCGAATTGGGAAATACATCACCACTGCTTTTTTCACCCATTCGTTTACCTGCCAGCCTTCAGAGATAGGCTCGGCAACGCGCAAACGGCCTTTGTCTATTTCTTCAATTACCTGCTCTATAGCAGCAATGGTTTCTGGTTTGGACAATAGTGAACGGTCGTCCCAAGCTTTTTCGATGATATCACGCATAAAAATTGTTTTGCGACAAAGATAGGCATTTAGCCAAACCCATCCCCAAGCAACTTAGGGACGGAAGCTCGTTCTACTCCTTTTTAGCCAACACTTTTTTTACAGCAAAAAGACTGATGAAAAACAACACAAACGGGGCGTAGAGCAAGATTGTGCTCACAGGTTCTGCGTTGAATTCAAATGGATAAACCGTAACGCCATATGCATCGCAAGTCCCATAGTCATAATAGCTGAATGCGACTTGTATGTAGCCCAAAATGATAAGCACCCACAACGGAAACATGAAATATGATAGTGTGATGGCGATATTTCCTACCATCGGTTTGAGTCGACCTTTTAAAGCTAAGTATGCCATGACTAGGAAGAATGCGCCAAAAAGAACAATGATAAGCAAAGCAAAAGAATCACTTCGAGGAGCCAATGCGAAAAGGAGAGTTCCTAGAATGGCAAAAGCTCCTGCTACAGGAATGCTAATCACAAAAGCCAAAATGGAGCCCCACTCGAAATAGAGGAGCAGCAAAACTCCGGCCAAGGCAAGAAAACGGAAGAGATATTTCAAGAATTGGTCGTAAAAGAATGGTGCGTGGTAGGCATTATTTGCGTTTTTGATCAAGTTTTGTAAATCGTCAAACGCTACACTTTGAGAAAAACCTCTCATTTTTTCATTCACGGTTTGTAAATCATCCACATCTCCTTCTAAATAGTATGAACCACCATTAGAAACTTGCTTGGTTACTCTTCTATGAACTATAAAATCGTTAGCACGCAAATATTCATAGTTTTTATCTGGCTGAAGCGTGTTATATACTTCAAATTGGTCGATTAAATTTTTGAAATCATTAAGAGTTTCCAAGATTTTAGAAGGCTCATTATCTATCCAGTTGTGAATTTTTGTCAAAATTGAGTCTTTTAGGAAGTAAAATTCTTCATAATCATAATCTCCAAAAAAGCGCGTTGAGGTATATTGTATGTTATTTAAAAATTCTCCGTTTGAAAAATTCTTGACATGAAACTGATGAAAATCGGTTAGTGCGTCTAGCGTTAGCGCGTTTACAAAATAATTTCTAGAGTTGTAGCAAGTGTCTCCGTTTTTGATAGTGGTTTCAATTCTTGATTCAACCCGATAAGCATAAAGCCCACCATTAATGGGTTCAGCTTTGGCATTTTCTAAATGATCGTACACATTCAAAAGCTGGTTTTTTTGATTGTAATATTCTTTGTAGTAATCATTGGAAGACCAATAGTCAATATTCTTGTAGTTTTGAGGAAACTTGCGATTAACACAATTGTAATCAGCTGTTTGACAAATTAAAAATGGTCTTGCGTGGACATAGTTGTATTCTAAATCGAACAAAGTTTTTTTGGAAATAATTTGCTGCGTTTGATGCGTCACTCCTCTGAAAAACGAAAAAGGCACCATAAAATAAATCAATGCCGGGATAAACAACAATACAGCCAACTTATGAAAATACCAGCGCGAAATGGGATAAAAATTCTTCGCGGCATTGTTGCGGTAAAAATAGGCGCCCCAAATGATGAGAATGATGATCCCACTGATGATCCAAAACAAACTGAAGGTTTCATTGAAAAACAAATTTTCAATGTTGTAGCTGTTTTTTAGCGTGAACAAATTCATGCGCAGGAAACCCATTCCATAAAATAGAATGTTCAATAACACAGCAACAAGGGTAAGCTGAATAGCCATGCTGTGCCACAAAAGTGGTTGGTGTGTGAGGAGATAAGTGGAGAATTTTTTATAGGTGTTCATAAATCTAAAGTGCTTGGTGTGGATAATAGCTTTGTTTAATTAGAAACAAAAAACCGCTTGCTGCTTCCTGAAATATCTCTGAAATAATTCACTGGAACATGGCCAACAATGAGTTTTTCTAAGATTCCATTGGCATTGGTGCTTGCTGAAGAAATCACATACATGCCGCCGTTGAAGTGAATTTCAACATCGGCAATGGCTGATAAAACAGTGTGAATTGCCTCACGATTGGCAGTTGTTTCCAGTTCTATGAAGCATTTGGTGGCTGCATTTTGGTTTTCATTTTCCAACAATTTTGGTGCGCCGTTTTTGAGGAACAAAACCTCATCGGCTACTTTTTCTACTTCGAATAATTGCTGCGAACTTAAAATGATTCCAATGGGATTGTAAGAGCTTTTGGCCAAACTGCGGAGGTCGTTGAGCACGATTTGTTGCGCAAAAACATCCAAATTGGCTAGGGGTTCATCGAGTAACAAAATTTCAGGACGTCGTAAAAATGTCCGCGCCAATTCAAACCGCATTTTGTAACCCGAGGATAGCTCTGACCAATTCAAATCACGGAATTTGAAGAGTCCAAAACGAATCATCATCATTTCTACCAAAAGTTCGTTGTGGCGACCCATGATGCCATAATGCGTGGCACAAAAACGCAGATTCGTTCTGATTTTTCCATACCATTTTTGGGTGCGCTGCGGTATGTAAACCAGTTTCGTGCGGTGGTCGTAATCGTTTTGAAAATCGCCTTCATTGTGGTAGTGCAAATCGCCTTCGTCGTAGCCAATTTCCTTAGCCAAAATGCGCAACAAAGTGGTTTTGCCGTTACCGTTTTCGCCCACCAAACCAATCAATTGCCCTGGTCGGATGGAAAAAGAAATGGGTCCCAACTTAAAAGCCCCTCGGGGATAGGTTTTCACCAATCTTTCGCAATTCAGCAAAAATTCGTTTCGTCGTTTTTCAGGCAAATGCAGCTCCTCCAAGGCATCTACTATGGCTTCGCATTTCTGCAACCAATCTTCCGATGTGTGTTCAGGGTGCTGTTCTTTCCAATGTTCGTTGGCAATAATCCGCTCAAAAAGCGCCAAATTTTCACTGTCGAGCACACAATCCAAAAGCGTGCTGTAAGCCAAATCAAAATCTTTGTGCGCAAAATGCTCGCGAATTTCTTGGGGGCGTTGCTGAAGTACCATAATCGTCTGTTTATAAGAAGGTGAAAAGTCTTTTGATAACGGTAAAAGTAGGAAAGTATTGAATTTCAAAACAATTTTGAGTGAATCAATAGCAAATTGTATCTTTGAAATGTCAATACAAGATCAGATGAAAAAAAAGATAATGAATAAATTATTTCATATAAAAAACCTAATACAAATTAAATCAACCAATGGTTATCTCTTGCTATTGGCATTTTTAACCATGAGTGGATTTCTCACAGCACAGCATTCTGCAGATTCCTTGAATGTGCTTTCACAAAATTTAATTGAGCATGGAAACACGCCAAAGTTAGGGAACTTAAAAGGCGTTGTTCGTGTTTTTGTTTTGGCAGGCCAGTCCAATATGCAGGGTATGGGCAAAATTTACTATGGCTCAAACGGTGCTGTTGGAGTAGTAATTACATCTTTTACACCTACTTGCGTTGGAAATCCAACATGTAACTTCACCTTCAATATGTTGGATGGTTATGGAGATGGATGGAACGGATGGACTTATGAGTTTGTTCAAGCGGGTGTTGTGATGGCAACAGAAACTTTACCCGGCGGCACCGAAGGGACAGCCACAATTACGCTTCAAAGTGGCGTTCCATGTGATGTTGTTGTCAACAGTGCCGGTGCATATGCAGCTGAGATTTCATGGACAGTCACGGACGCAGAAGATATGGTCGTTGCATCCATGAACGGTCAAGAAGAGAACTACCCTTCTCCGAACACCTTGGTTGATGTTATGGAAAATGGCACTGATGACGAATGGTCTATGTTGCAAACCGGAGGTCAATGGACTGTCTTGGATGATGCCTACCTACGATTTGAAAACGGACAGGGAACGATAATCACAGACAACGTAACCATTGGCCAAGGAGCTGACCCAAGCAGAATCGGTCCTGAGTTGATGTTTGCACACGTGATGGACCAATATTTCGAAGATCCCATCCTCATTATCAAAACAGCTTGGGGCGGCATGAGTTTGGCACAAGATTTCCGACCGCCATCTGCTGGAGGGACCACCGGGCCGTATTATAACCAGATGTTGGATATTGTGGCAAATGTTACTGAAAATCTTGCAACACAATTCCCCGAAATTGGTCTTACGGAATTTGAGATCTCAGGATTCGCTTGGTTCCAAGGATGGAATGATGCGGCATCCGTAGATTTTCTCAACGAATATGAAAGTAACCTGTATCATTTGGTTAACGATGTTAGAATCGCCTTTGGAAACCCTTTGCTGCCTGTAGTTGTTGCTAGTGCAGGACAAGGAGGATACGAAGATCACTTTGGTTGGACACAGGACATTCAGGACATTGTAGCAGTGGCGCAAGAAAATGGGGCTTGCAATGATTCGCTGTACGGGGGCACGGTTGGATTTGTCAACTCGAAACCATTCTACATGAGCGTTTCTGAATCACCTGATGATGAAGGATTCCACTACAACAACAATGCGCTTACCTTCTTGAATGTCGGGAAAAGCATGGGTGATGAGATGATTCTCGCCATCAACAACATGGCCTTTTGCTCTGGCTTCGTTTTTATACCTACAGAAAACAGTGCGTTGAATGAAATTTCTGTCTATCCCAACCCAGCAACGAATACTTTGACGGTTGACTCGCATGTGCCAGCGGGCGCAAACACGACCATCAAGATTTATAACGTTGAAGGCAGAATTGTATTCGAAAGTCACCAGTTAACTTCGCTTACCGTCATTGATGTATCGACCTTGGCTAAAGGTTTGTATATGCTTGAGCACATCGTTGATGGACAGTCGGTAATGCAGCGAGTAGTGTTGGAATGATGCTGCTATAACAACCCAAAGTCTTCTGGAAAACGCTGAATTGAATTGTTTTTCAATCCAGGCTGCTTCTTTAGCTATTTGCTGAAACCGTTTTACAGAAGCCCAAACTTCAGTTAAATACGAGCATTATGACTGGAAAATATCGGTTTTTTTAAGAAAAAGGCTTTTGGGTGAAAGAAAAAATTCCAAGCCCGCTTGAATGAAATGTGCAAAGACTTGCGGTCTATTTCAATAAGTTCGGACAATGGCACTTTTATTGTGCTTTTAGAACGTGAAACGAGATGAAAAAAACACAAAACGATGAGAAATAGCGTGTTATTTATAGTTTTTTTGAGTGCAATGCTGCACTTTTCTTGCTCTAAGGAAAAATTCCCACGAGTTGAGTACAAAGTAACATCGAGTTCATCGGCGAATGTTTCATACACCATGGTTTCAGCAACCGTAAACACAGAAACCGTTTCAGGTTCTTGGAGTAAATCGTTCAGACACAGCCAGGGCGCCAATGTTTTTTTGCGCGCCACACACACAGGTATCGGCTCCACAACTATTTCCATTTATGTGAACAAAGAACTGATATGGACGCAATCTTCCAACATTCCCGGAGAAACGATACAGATTTTGGAGGTGTTGCCTTGATTTCACCATCCATTTCTGATTTTCTATTTCTTACTTTTTCACTTCTCACTTCATATTTCCCACTTCAAACTTCTATTTCCCTACCTTTGCACCATGTCTTTCAAAAAAATATTGCCTGAAGTAAAGGACGCCTTGGCGCTCATCCAAATATCGGATCTTTCTGATTATGGCAAACAACTCTTTAGCGCTATAAAATCGGGGAGTCACATTTTGGCTGTAGCGCCCAAAAATGCTGGTAAAACAGAAGCTGCTATTGTGGCTTGTTTCAATAAAGTGAACAAACAATTGGATGGTTCACCTCGGGTTTTGTATGTGTGCAGTGGTATAGACGAGGCAAAAAAAATCCATGAAATTATGTCAATTGTGGCCCGACCTTTAGATGTAACGGTTGATTTAGCGCACGACAAAGGCGATATGGTGAAGCAGCGCAATGATATTTTCGACGGCACAGAAATTATCGTGGGCAACATGAAACGCATATTTGATTTGTATGTACAAAACGGCATCAATTTCAAGTTGTTGGATTACCTCATTATCGACGGTTTTGAAGATGTCCTATCACAAGGCAAGTCCATGGAAATCAAACGATTAATTGAGGGCTTCGGCAAAACCCAATTGATTTGTTTGGCGAATGAAAGAAACACACGGGTAGAGCAATTCGCGAGTAGCGTGGAATTGGATTTGAAGGATGTGGAACAAGATCTGAAAACTTAATTTTTAAACTATTTATTATTCATTTTAGCCATTCGTATTCTTATCGCAGCAAAACCACATGGCCAATAAACTCATACTCTTCTTCATTGTCAGGTGAGTTGAATGTTATTTTCCAGATATACACACCATCTTGCATGATTTCACCTCCGTATGATCCATCCCAACCGACTTCTTTATTCAACGACTCAAAGATAACTTCTCCCCATCTATTGAAAATCAGAAGACGATAGGTATAAATATCAATTCCAGAATCAATTATTGGTAAAAACACGTCATTCGTTCCATCATAATTTGGTGTAAAAGTGTTTGGCACATATATGAGAGGTTCTTCAACGAGTTGAATAGATAACGTGGCGGTGTCAGAGCAACCAAATTCATTGAATGCAACTAGTGTTACAGGATAAAAACCTGGCGGCATACTATAGGAGTGAGTTGGATTGATCGAATTAGAAGTTGTACCATCTCCAAAGTCCCAATTATAAGTAATTGCATTTTGACTCAAATTCTCAAAAGAGTAAATATTATTATCAAACAGCTGAATAGGCTCTGAAACAATGAAGTTTGCAATTGGATTAGGAATCACACACACCATATCTTCCTGTGTATAGCTTGTTAGGCAGCCATTTGATGAGGTTATTAAAAGTGTAACATCAAAACAGCCAGGCGTAGTATAGGTGTGATTTGCTATATTGGTTTCAAATGAAACCGAACCATCCCCAAAATCCCATGCAACGGAGGTAAATTCGCCTGGTGTTAAATTGATGAAATTAAATGAGCCTAGTTCACAAGCTTGGGTAGTATCAACAGTGAAGTTTGGTTTAGGTAAAATTTGAACGGTTTGGATTGATGTGTTTTCACAAGCTGTAAGTGCGTCTATGACCGTTAGGGATACGCTGTATGTCCCTACTTGGCTATATAAATTCCACGGTTCAAATAAAAATGATGTGCCTCCATCACCAAAGGACCAAACGAATAAATTAGTTGGGTTTGAAAGGTTTGTAGTAAAGATGGTGTCTGAATCACACGGACTACTTAATGAAAACTCAGCAATCGGAAGCGGGTTAATCAATACATCGAGTGTGATCGTTTCACCCAGACAACCTTGCGGCTGTAGGATAGCGGTTATCACGTATTGTTGTATCTGCGGAAGACCTGAAAGATTAATTAAATTATCCGAGATAATAGTAGTATTTTGATTATTTATTGAAGCGCCTGCGATTAAAGGGTTCGGTATGGCGTTCCAAACAAATGAGGCATTTTGAGTTGACATTAAACTGATACTCAAATTCTCGCCTGAACACAGGGAAGTATTCTCTGCAATAATCTCCGCAATAGGTAACACGGTGATTTGATATTCACCAGTTGATGAACAACCAACACCGACTATTTCAGCTGAAACATTAAAACTAATTGTTTGCGGTTGATTGACTGTATTGTTCAGCGTAAATGAAGGAATCACCCCAACGCCGTTTTGAGGATTTACTCCTATTATGCCCGCTGGTAAATTTGTTACTTGCCATTGGAAGTTGACATTTGGTGTCGGTGAATTAATCACAACTTGTGTTGAATTAGATCCGGAACAAATTTCTTGATTGGCTTGTCCAAAAGCTATAGAAGGACTTGGATAAACCGTAACGGGCAACAATTGAGGCTGTCCAAGGCAAAATCCAATACTTGGTGTAATCACATAATTTAATGTATATGCTATGTTTCCAGCATTAGAAATAAACGCGCCATTTATCGCTCCATTACCGCTTGGTGCGGGATAACCATCAATTGTGCTGGGAATAGATTGTATGTCGGTCAGCTCCCAGAAATAGTTAACCCCTCCCATGTTAGAACTAAATACTGTACCTGTAAAAAATTCACCTGAACAAAGTTGAACAGGATCTATCTGGTTCATTTGTGGCTCTGGACTCACACTAATGGAATAATTGAAAGGCGCTCCTACACACCCTTCATAAACTGGAATTACCGTATACGAAACGTTTTGAGTAACTTGGGCAGAATTATTCAGCACCATTTGAGGTAATCCGCCAACGCCATTTAATAAAAACCCGGTTATTTCGGAACCTACCGACGTCAATGACCATGTATAAGTTACCGCCGCATTGTTGGTTAAATTGGATGTCCAATTTATTGCTGTTGACTGTGCACCGGAACAAATTATCTGATTGTTTGGGTTAATTACTTGAGGTGTGGGCCTCACAGTAATATTGAAAGTCTGTACTGGTCCGGTGCAGCCATTCACTTGCGCGGAAACGGTTATCGTTGTTTGCACATCGTTTGTTGTGTTGTTCACGGCGATAAAAGAAGGAAGCCCATTTGTTCCAGATATTTGAGTCAGTCCTATTCCTTGATTACTGCTTTCCCAAGTATAAAACGCACCTGCCACATTACCGATGAAATTAACTGGTAATGTGTTTTCTCCAGCGCACACAATTTGATTAGCAACAGCATTCACAAATGGCGTTGGAGCTATTATTATGTCAAAGGATGTTACCGCTCCAGCACAAAGAAGGGGAGATGTGGTTGAAGCGTATAATGCAGTGACATCAATTGTAGATTGTGTTACTGCATTTCCATTATTAATCGCGGTAAATGCAGGAATGTTGTTCTGACCTGATGTCGGCAAGCCAATAGCAGGATTTGAGTTTGTCCAGTTATAGGCATTGGCCGATGAACTAACAAAAGCCGGAAGCTGAACGAGCTGGCCATTGCACACGCTGATATCAGGAATAGTGTTGATTGAGGGAGTTGGGTTTACAGTAATTGTATAACTAATTGGCGTTGATGGACAGCTTATTCCGTTATTCGTATAATTGCCAATAACCGTAATTACCGAACTTATTGGCTGATTTGTGCTGTTTGTAGCCGTAAACGAAGGTTGATTTCCTGTAGCGGAGCTTAGTAATAAACCAGTATTTAAATTGTTGTTCGACCAGATATATTCTGTTGATCCGAGCACATTCTGAGTTGAATACACTACACTATTTACTGCATCACCATTACAAACCTCGGCATTAGGAATGGTATTTACTTGTCCATTTGGATTTATTGTGAACGGAACCTGAATAGGTAATCCTAAACACGTAATCCCATTTGTTTCGTAAATTGGTGTTAATTGTAGGATGCTGTTTAACGGAAAATTGTTTGGGTTTTGTGCGGCAAATGAAGGCACAGAGCTAGCATTCAATCCTCCAGCCGCAAGTCCATTAGCCAAATTGTTATTCGTCCAGTTAAATAAGGTATATGTTCCGTTTGGAATTAATGCAGGAACGTTAGCCCCTATACAGACCGTAGGCAAGGTTGTTGGATTAATTTGTGGTGATGGATTAACTGTAACAATTATTGGGAAGTTTTGACTCGTACAACCTTGGTTATTGGCTGTTACAACAACGTTGTAAACGACTTGCTGAATCGAATTTGACAAGTTGATCAATTGGTCATTAATTGTATTAGTGTTTTGCACAGATGTTGATGCGCCTGAAACATTCCCATTTGGAGTTGCGAACCATGAAAAAGTACCGGCTGCATTTGCAGTCAAGAGAATATTAAGTTGATCACTCGTACAAACGGTTTGATTTGGTATGCTGGTGATTTGTAATTCAGGATAAACGAGTACATTAACAATCAATGGAGCACCGATGCAACCACCAACAATCGAGGTGGGAATTACGGTATAAACAACCTGTTGAGGGGTTGTTGAATTATTCACTAATATATCATTAATCACATTTCCAGTATTTCCAAAGGTAGATGCTCCTGCAATATTCGGGTTACTTGTAGCAAACCAAATATATGTTGAGGGAATATTAGAACTTAAAGTAGAATTTACCAATGTCCCGCTGCATATTTCATAATTGGTTTGCGAGGTCATCACTATAGTCGGCTGAATAGTAACGAAAATCTGAGATGGGCTTCCTCCACAACCTTGTGGAGAAGAAATTGGTGTTATGTTATAATTTACAATTTGCGGCGTATTGCTTAAATTGACTAAATTGTCTTGAATCACGGTTCCATTTTGCAAGTTTGTTGTAATTCCGGAGACAAATGGATTTGGTGTGCCCTGCCATGCAAAAATGCTCGGAACATTCGTTTGTGGAGAAATAGAAACCGCCGTATTGTTACAAATCAGTGTGTCGCTATTGGAAATAATCAGTGGAGTTGGGTTAACGGTAATATTAAATAACATCGGACTCCCAGGACAACTAACCCCTAAATTAGTATACGTTGGTGTTACTGTGATAATAGAAACATTGGCTTGGATTGAATTATTTTGCCCTACAAATGCTGGTGTTCCAGGATTAACACCACCAGAAACCAATCCTGTTGTATTGTTGTTATTCATCCAGCTGAACGTATTTATTCCGCCAGAGTTAACTGAAGTGAAATTCACTGGTTGAACTGCCTCTCCGTTGCAAGCGGTCACATTCAGAACCTGATTAACTTGACCGCTTGGATTGATTGTAAGGGTGAAATTAGTCGGCGTACCAGAACATGTAACCCCATTAAGTGTGAAAAATGGTGTTGCAGAAATTGTTGCGTTTATTGGCGATGTTCCTATATTAATCGTTGTGAAAGAAGGAATTATGTCTGCGCCACTTGCTGCAAGTCCGATTGATGGCAGGTTGTTTTGCCATTGATAAGTTGTCCCGCTACCAGTAAATTGAATCGCTATAGATGAAGTTCCGTTACAAAGAACTTGGTTTGTTACTTGATTGATAACTGGTGAAGGATTGACTATTATACTGTAGGTATAAAGATCTCCAGGACAAATAGTCGCATCAATCGCATTAATCGCCTGTATGGTAAATGTCAAAGTCAATGGTTGATTTGTTGAATTAACTAATGTATAAGGCGGGATATTGGAAGTGCCAATTAATTGAGTAACTCCTGTTAAACCAGCAGGAATTGAATTCACAGACCAATTGATGACAGTATTCGGTGAATTCGACGTGAGTGTCACTGCGTTCGTTGTCGAACCATCACAGATCGTTTGGTCAGTTTGATTTAAGAACACTTGTAGGTCTGGTTGTATGGTTAAATTAAAGATTTGAGGAACGCCATTACAACCAAATGAGGTAGGGAGTACTTCATAAATTAAGGTAACAAGGGAGGGCCCAACATTCTCGAGAACACTTCCGTTAATATTTCCTGTTCCATTCGGCGCAGGATATCCCGTAAGTGTTGGTGGTATTGCAAAGTTTGTTAATGTCCATTGATAAATAGTGGAGGACACATTCGAACTAAACACGGGTGTATTAAATGCTATCCCACTACAAATTTCTTGAGGAGCGATTGGATCCATGACTGGCCCTGGGTTAACAATAATGGTGTAGTTAACAGGGGGTCCTATGCAGCCATTAAAGTTTGGGGTAACGGTATACACCACGTTTTGTGGTGTTGTTCCACTGTTTGTGAGGGTCATCACGGGCAAGTTACCTGTTCCATTTTGGATAAATCCTGCCACATCAGGGTCATTGCTTGATAAAAACCAAGTATAATTAGGTGTAAGACCCGCAACAAGATTACTTATCCAAGTTACTGTGCTTGTTGCACCTGGGCAAATTTCTTGTTGCAACACTGCGTTGGTAATTACAGGAGTAGGATTTACACTGATATTGAAGCTGGTTGGTGTTCCCGGACAGTTTTGTGCGGTTGGTGTAACTGTGATGGTTGTGCTTACAATGTTATTGGTGGTATTCAACCCGGTAAAGGACGGAAGGATGTTCGCTCCTGAAGGATTTGTCAAGCCTATTGTTGTATTGGAGTTTGTCCAGTTGTAGGTTGTTCCTGCAACATTGCCAGTAAAGGTTACCGCATTAGTAGATTCATTGTGACAAAGCACCTGATTGCTCACCGCATTTACGGTTGGTGTTGGATTGACTGTAATGGTAAATGATTGTGTGTTCCCCGGACAAGATACGTTCGGTGTGTTGTAGAATGAGGAAGCTGTTATATTTGCCGTTACAGCTGATGATGTGCTGTTTGTCGATATAAAGGGTGGGATGTTTCCATTACCAGAGGCTGCAAGCCCAATCGATGGAAGGTTATTTGTCCATGTGATGTTGGTTGCTCCCGAAGAGATAAAGTTCACTGCTGCCGTGGCTTGGTTGTTACAAACTATTTGAGATGTAATTGGGTTGAGTACCGGAGTTGGATTAACCGTAACGGTAAATGTTTCC
>Ga0169931_10001553_pt1 | contig 37807 bp, 22 predicted proteins | sample Kivu_15m_20L_FD_129675 | JGI IMG/M metagenome (GOLD analysis project Ga0169931, IMG submission 129675) | Freshwater microbial communities from Lake Kivu, Western Province, Rwanda to study Microbial Dark Matter (Phase II) - Kivu_15m_20L... | ecosystem: Environmental > Aquatic > Freshwater > Lake...
ACCCCAACCCCAACCCCAACCCCTATTAAACAAAACACATTCTATCTTATATATCGGAATCTAAATTTGCTTGTAAAAATGAAATGTTTGAATCAGGGTGTGATTATAATATAAATGAGTGAGACTCAGTGTAATCTAAAAAAGTTCAAAATAATTCATTCGCGATAGTTCGTGCAGATAGTGCCCCAGGGATCCTCCTTTCGGACCCAGTTGCTTATCAATAAAAACACTGGTGCTTGTCACTGCTAGGGTAGGCCTTTAAGTATTCAGAAATATCCAATCAGTACCAGTTTCCAGGGCATTTCAGCGTCACTGATGCCAGTCTTATCCTCGGAAAACTCTAAATTGAAGGCGGCCAGTTTTTACTTTATGCTTAAAATGTGTACTTACAGTCGGCACTGCCACCTAACAACACGCCTGTGTACCAGATTGCCAGCGTCGGCTATATATAGTTTCCCAAAAGCACCAGCAATCGTCAAAAATAAATCCTGAACACTCTTCGCACTGTAAATGAGTTAACATCAAGGAAATCTTCAATTTTAGCTTCTATTTTTCATTTTAACGCGACCTGACTCTATCGCTGCAACGAGAGTTCTCCAGCCCTAAGCCTTGTGCTCGCTAGGCCTTTTTCTGGAATTGCGGTATGCTCAAAGCACTCTTAAAAGACTTTACGCAGAGAAAGTAGTGGGTAGTGCCAGTCATCCAGGGACACTATAGCACTTTTCAAATGGCAGTTGGCAACAAACAGGTCAGCTACTACCTGCTTTCACGACGCAGCAAGTACCGTAGTGGCACCAGATTCTACAATAAAGGTATTGATGAAAACTCAAACTGTGCTCAGTTCATTTAGACCGAACAGATTATTCTGATGGACTGCAGAGTTTTCAGTTTTGTGTGTTTGTCGGGCACTGTGCCCCTGTTTTGGTAGCAAAAATCGCAAGGAGACAAGCTGAGACTGACCCGGAACAAAGAACTCACTCTACTGCCATTCCTGTAGCATCTCAACAATATTCATAAAGAAAATGGTAATTTGTTGTTAGTGAACTTATTGGAGCAGCAAAAGGACGGGGAAAACTTGCTTCTACAGGCCTATTAGCAATTAGTGGCTTAAAATATGCGTGATTTACAGCAATATCTGCGTTACGTGTACTTCGACATCAGTACTGCGCTCAGGAAAGGCAGAGATCAGCAAGTATTCGAGTTCATAGCCAAACTATAGCCCCTTCTCAAGGAATTCGGCTATTTTGCCTATGACTACCTGCGCAAGGTGACTATTTCTACTCAGAAAGGAGTGTGCAGATTGAGCTGTCTCGACTGTCTGACCCACACCAACAGGTTCATGCAATTGCTGTGTTTCAACATGATGTATGGTCTCCTATTGCAAGAAGGCATGGTGTAGCTACAATCCTCGCACTCCGCCATAAGAGAACTGCTTCAAGGAGCAGATTTCTCTCTTTCCACCTTAGTCCTAGGCTTCAGAGGAGTCTGGTAGGAAAAAGCTGACTTTTAAAGTCTTATCTATGCAGGCACCAGGGCTACTCATGGCAAAAAGAACAAGTTTCTGGATGATCTTTAAAACTCATTTGTGTCTCTTAAGCGACTGTACAATCAGAAATACCTAGATTAGACAAAACAGAAAGCTTTAGATGTGATGCTGTATCACAAGCACTACCGGCTCAACTGTATGCTCAGGAATACCCTCAACTCAGAACTACACCTCTCCATCATGACTTGGAACGTCAACGCCACAAGTCCAGAAGAAATGCCTGGACTTTAAACGGCAGTGGTGGCCTGTGCTGGTACTGATCTCGTGGTGATTGGCATTCAAGAAATGATTAAACTCAACACCAACAACGTGGTTTCCAGCAACGAAGAGGACAGCTAAATATCTTCTGCTTGGGAAAAACAAATATAGAGATTCTTAAATAGCACGCAAAGGCACTATATTTTCGTGAGAAAGGTATAAATGGTTGGGCTTTTGGTGATGGTTTTCATCGCTTAGGAGTGGAAGCACGCCATGAAGGGCGTGCAGCTAGACTCAGTCAAGACAGGTATGGGCGGACAGTTCGGCAACAAAGGTGCAGTTGTCATTAGACTTCGCATTTTCGAAACAACTTTGTGCTTCACCTGCTGTCACTTGACTGCTGGACAGTCAAAAGTGCAAGAACGCATATAGGATATCAACACTATTCACCTAAAAGCTTTCCAGCAGAGCAAAGTGGGTGTGCAGAATGAAAATTATATCAAAGATAGCGACTACCAGTGGCTGTTTGGTGATCTAAATTTCAGAGTTAACGGGGAATTCAAACAAGTAAAGGAGCTGTTAGAGAACTGCCGTTAAAATGAAGAAAAAAAGAATGAGGCAGTCAGTTAATTGCTTCTTAGCGATCAGCTTCTCAAGGCTAAAAAAGACCCTCTATCCAACTCCTACCTCACGACCTATGAAGAACCTTAAATAACCTTTCTTCCGACTTACAAGCTGGACAAACAGACAGGTGCATATACATAGTAAAAAGAGAGGAGTCCATCTTGGTGTGATCGCATTCTATACAGCGAGGATTGCAGTTCTTGCGAGTGTGTCTGCTACCACGATGTTTCTGTTTGCGGCAGTGACCATCGGCCAGTTGTGGCTAAGTTCAGCCTCATCGTCAACCAAATGGTCAGTTCATCCAGCAAAGGCTGTACTGATCTACTCTGATCACTTCCAACGTTTTTACATAAAATGTAAGATTCAAGATGTGAACTCATACTATCACCCAACTAGTTTCAGGCCTATTTGTTGAAGCTAGTCTGCTAAAAGTTTTACTATATCTTTGAGAGAGTCAGTCACGTAGTCCCTGTTGATTAACTGATCACTTTCTGCCTTGATTACCAGTCTTATTCTTGACTCCTCATGGTCCAGGTAAATCTTGAAAATGTCTGCAAGTCGCCATCGCGCAAACACTCTCCTTTGTGTTTTTTATACGATTAAGAGATAGATATGACCCTGATTGATATACAGCTAGCGCCAGCAATACCCCACTAAGGCTTCCCAAATGCCTTTTAAACCTCCACTGTTCTCATCGTCGAATGCTTTTACTCCATAGGCCTTAGACTGAGATTATATGATATCTCCGACTTTGTACTCATACTAGGGCTGAAAACTTACGTTTCCTTTGACCATGAATGATTTTATTTGTACACTCATAAGCTCTTGCTGGCCGTAGTCTTGCTACTTTTTTGAGGAAGTGATATCCTGAAGCTCTATTTCCTGTTTATTGCTATCGAAATCCAAGTTGGAAGGCATTTAGCGGTCCAGAATTTAAGTTCCTACTGGTTCTTAAGGCGGGGCGATCTCGAATCTGTCTTATCTATTTTACATAATTAAACACTATCGATTAAACTCACATCTAACATAGTCTAATTTTATACTTACTTTAGTATTTAAATGCAAAGGCAAGATTTTTTTTCTGCTGAAAAAAGTAGCGTAAAAATACTTTGTAGAGTGTATTGTTAAATAAAATAAAAATTTAAGGTGCGTTTCTAAATAACACACATTTTATTTTATGCATAAGCAAGAAGAGGGCAGCTGGGACGAAAAGGAACCCACTAGCTCAGGCGTTCTAGGGCTTAGCAATATCATATCCTTCGATTGGAGTCATCAATGGCTAAAGGGTCACGAGTACAGGCATATGCTCGATAACGTCAGCCTGTACTGCACCCACTTTGGCTTCCACTGCTTTGACCTCAAAAAACATCCCAAAGAAATTTACTCGTGCCCGACCAGTAAGCCTATATCAAGCTAGACGGTCTCATATACTTTATTCGAGGCAGGGGTGTGGGACAGGACTTCGGTTTCCCGCGTATGGAGCAGCTGAAGAAAAAGTTTCGTTGGAAAAAAATGAATTTTACGACTCACCTTCCCAAGCGCAAGCCAGAAGTGACCTACGTGGTTGCTTCAGCTACGCGAGTAGAGCACGCTGATGAAAGTGAAAACGTTTAGTTTCGAATGCATGCAGTCATCCCTTATTACGAGGGAAATAATAGCAGTCAAGATAACTAGTATATCCTTTGCCACGTGCGAGCAACTACCAAAAATAAATAAAAATAGAAGGAATTCTATGATTGTTTCACGTAAGAGCAGATTGATTTTTACAAACTTCTTTCCTTTTTGCACAATCGCTCAGCTCCTGACCAAGAAAAATGATCTTTTTCCATGTAATTCTTTGTGTAAATTTTGCATATATTTAATACCAAATATAGACCAAAATCTATGAAACAACTAAAACAGTAATATAGATAGATGATATTAAATCATAAAATTTTGAGTTTTTCAGCAAAAGAGTTTATTCTTTGCATAAATTCTTATTTCTGATTGGCCAAAGACTATATTTGACTGTTGATTTGCTAGTAGTCCTCAATACGTCGTTTTCCTTTAGTGGCAGATCTACCCTGAAAAGGTTCGAAGGGCGAGACTTCTTCGTCCATTTCTAGTAAATCTGCTAGTTTTTTTGCGCTTTCTGAAACCCTTCTTTTATGGGCACTCTTTTTCTATTTCATCAGTTGCGTATAGGGCTCTTCCCTCTACACGATAGCCAGCTTTACTCTTGGACTCTATCCAATAACAAGAGCTGAGTCTATGTTATCCCTTAAGGTGTGATTGAAAAAAGGCTGTTATAGTCTTTTGCCTTTGCTTTTGAACTACTGTTCTTCTTGGAATTGTTTCATGATTTCGCCTGAGTTGATTTGTACTTCTTTAAGGATGTTGCTTCTGAAAGTTTCTGCCTGCATTTCTATGGCTTTGTTGATCATATCGCTGAGTTCCCTGTTGCGACTGTCTAATTCTTTGTTGCGCTAGAACAGTGCCTGGTACCTGGGCGTGTATGACTTGTTTTAGTCCTACAATTCCAATATTCTTGCTTCTAGCTGATTCACTTGACGAATAGTATGCACCTAGTTTTACGAAAAACCCTTATTAGCCTTAGAAAGTTCCTGATTGACTTTTTAGCTTTCTTCAAGAGCCCACTTGCTCTGGCGGCATTCCTATCTAGCTTCTTAGGTATCCTTGGTCAAAAGATTAACTTATTTAAACAAATTAGCAATTTGCTGCTACATCTAGGCTATTTGCTTTTGTAACGTTAAAATGCGTGTCTTTTAAGTCTCTCTTTAAATGATGGTATTCTGGATTTGCTGTTAAATATCTTACTTTTCAGCTTTGAGCCTGAATATTTATCTTTTTTGATTATTAGATTACTATACTATTTTTTAATAAGCCTTTTGCTATTTTTATAGCTACTCTTGCTTGAAGGCCATTTTTCTTTTGCTTTTCTCAGCCTAATCATTTAGATTTTAAACAAGTGCCTCTTTTAGTTACATATTTGTCCTTACTTCACTCAGTTAGTTCTTTTTGTTCTGGAATTTAACTTCAAGATCCTTCACTTATCTTGCCAAGCTAGATTTTTCGCTTTCGTACTTCTCCTACCATCTCTTCACTTCTTTCTGCTTTCTCTACAAATCAGACTTCAGCTACTTTATGACATCCTCCTTTTTGAGCATCAAAGCGTCTATTTATTTTTAGAAATCTTTCATACTTTTATCATGCTTTTAGACTTGATAGGAAAGTGTCTCTTTCTATTTTTTAATCACATTCATTTTATCAAGTTAAAGATTCAAAATTTTTAGTTTTTATTTTAAATTCTATTTTTCTGATTTAATTTTTTCTAGCTCCTGAAGAGTTGTGTCGCGAATACTATTTAGCTATCTAATTGTCTGCTAACATTTCTAATTCATTTGTTTTCATATTCGATTTCAACCCCCGCATGAGCTAATTGCAGCTTTAAAGTGTTAGCGATATCCTGAAGCTAGATGATCGTGTCTTTGTAAATATTGGATTAGGCTTCATATTTTTTGTTCTTTTCTTCGATCATTGTGAAGAGTTATTACTTTTCTTTTACTAAATTTTAGCCTTATAAGCGTATTTGCTACTATTTGACGGCCACTAGATCTTCAAGCTGTTTTTGTTTCTACTAGTACTGTTTTTTAAACTACTATTGTTGCTTTAAAATGAGATCCTACAATTTGGTGAGTTTTTCTTTGGACTAGAGCTTGAACTGCTACTACTGCTGTATGATCAACTACTCACTTTGTAAAGTTGCCATTCTACGATTCATTTTATTGAGTTAGATATCTTTTAAGTTTAGCTAATGCTCTAAATTTTTTCGCTTACTCTTTTAGAGCTTCAGCTATTCTCTGATTTTCTTAGATTCAAGAACAAAACTGTTTTTCTACTATAAAAGTTCGTTTCTCTATAACTTAAGCTTTTCAGCGGTCTATTATAGTAGATTTTTGTATTTTTTGACTTCTTCATTTTTATTTTAAAGTTTTTCTTAAGCATTTTATAATTGATTTAATGCTGTTTTTAAAGAATCTTGAACGTGTTTAAGTTGTTTCTACAGTTTTTTTACATATTAAGTCATCTACTGATTTTGAGAGAGCTCATTATCTTGGACGAATGATTTGATTTATTTTAGCTATTTGATCTTTTTGTCTTATGCATTCAAGTCTCCCTCTTTTTAATCAAATTTTCTTTTTAAAGCCTTCAATTACTATCTAGTTTCTTTTGCTTATTTTTTTAGATTATCGAACTATATCAAGATTTCGTCATTTTGAATATATTATTTTTGACTGCGATGGCTTATCGGCTCTTTCAATTGCTATTTACTGCTTTTTTTATCAGTCTAATCGGCCATTTTTTGCTTGATTATTGGTTTTTTACAGATTTTTTGCTAAGATTATTACTAGCACGATTGCTATCGTTATCTAAAGAAAAATTTAAGACGTTCTTAAGCTAGTTCGAATTCGTATTTATTTTTTTACAAAATACTTTCTCTTTAGGCTGTTATTTCGATTTTTCCTTTGTTTTTTTCTTATTTTAAACATAACTCAGATTGTTGATCGATCACAAAATTTTTTTTTTAGTAAACTGTTTCTCGCTTAATAAAATCTTCTTTAATGACTTCTTTTTCATCGATGATTGCGATAAAAAAGTTGACTCCACAGGCGAAATTAGTGAACTTAAAACCAGAAAGTTATTTGATCTACTAAGGTTCTTTGGAGCTTTAGTAGCTTCCGTTTGCCAGCTCTCCATAAGTGTTGTTACCCCAGCTGAAAATCTTTTGTTAGCCATGAGTATTAGAAACTGCAACTCCGAAGAATCCTCGAACGAATATTTTGTCGATAGGCGATGGCAGGATACCTTTTTCGGTTGAAGAAGTTCTCCGAAACTACCTGAGCCCCAAATGTAAAGATCACCATTCACATCGATTGCTCCGCTATGGTAGCCCGCAGCTATCGATGTAATGTTTTAGAGCTGGGGTATCAGAGTGGGAGTTTTTTGATTAATTTTGTTGCCAATTCCCAGCTGTCCGTACTTATTGTTGCCAGTTCCAAACACATGACCTTTGGTTGTGAGTATAAGAGTGTAAAAGACTCCGCACTACACCTACTTAGCCGCTTATGATAAGCTTATCTGTACAGGAGTGGCTACTTTTTCAGTCTTAGCCAGACCCAACTAACCGTATTCGTTAGAACCACAAGTGAATACGCTGCCTTGGTTATCAACAAATGCACTGTGCATGGCTCCACATGAAAAGTTTATTATGCCTTCTTTGATTTTGACTCTAGTAGGAGTCGACTTCGATCGAAATTATCCAATTCCTAGAGCTCCATAGTCTCCAAGTCCCCAAGAGTAGAGCTACTAATTGGAAAGCTGTACACAAACATGGGAAAATCCACAAACTATACGTATAGCTGAAGCTGGTAGTTTGAGCTTAACAGGGTTGTCAAAAGTACTTTTTATTTATTGTCTGCCTCCAATGCCTAGTCTTCCGTCTAGATTAAGACCATACGAGTAAACATTTCCATCTTTAGCGATGAAAGAAATGTGTTTTTTGGATGCTGAGATGGCTATTACGTCGTAATTGAAGATGGATCGCTGGGGGTGATTGAATGACTTTTGTGGTCTACTGGAGAGAAGTGAATGGGAGTTGTTTCCCCAGAAAACGAGGGTGTTTTATGTCATCTAACGATTACTTTCAATCAATAATAATGAGTATATTATACCATGCAGGTTATTCGCCTGCTTTCCAAAGTGCCCTCCCCCCAACAAGTGCTCACCTTCGGATTCGTAATAGTGCAGCAACTCACCATGGTAATATACGCCGATCTGTTCAGGGGCAGTTCTCCGATAGTGGGCCTCTGCATGTTTGCCTGGCATTCTATGATTCTACCGGTCATCGTCTACGAAACATACGTAGTTTCCAGCACTGACACGCGAGATCCATTACTAAGAGGAGCTAATACTGAAGATTACCCTCACTAGGATATAGTTTTCTGCGTACTATGCGGACACCTGGTCTTGAGACGAAGCTACCACTGTTGGAGATGCAAAAACTGCGTAGACGAGATCGACCATCACTGTTTGTATCTTAACTGTTGCGTGTCTGAAAAAAACTACTAATCTTTTCTGAGACTAGTAGCAATTTTCTTTCTTTATTCACTCAATCTTTCTTTTTTTCTAGTCTATTTCTGCCATCACAACACGTTCACAGTTATAGTGTGGATTCTTACTACTGCTTAGGCTGTGCTTTCTTTGGCGCTGTTTATTTTCCATTTGTACATAAACTTAGAAATGCAGACTTCTACGTTTAGCTATATAAAGTAAAGGCAGCAAAGGAAACCTGAAAACACTGACTATGTTACAGAGTAGCTTCAAGAAGTTTCATGCCAAATCAACAGATAAGAAGGACTCAATGCCATAGATGAGCATCATAGAGATTCTCACAGACCTTACAGGCCTTGATATGATCATAACTTATGTAAACACGGTTTTTTAATGATTCTAGAAAATGTATTTAGTTAATTGTATGAGAGGATGGCAATAAGAATTATAAGTTATAAAATCACACCATGAGCTATCGTTTTCAGCTGCAACAGGACATCTATCGCTGGCTTGTTTCCGAAACAGCCATCCCCAACCAAGGTACACATCGTCGCACCAAGGACAAATATCTGAAAATCTCGTTACGGTTCCATTTGAGACCAACTAAATCTTGTAGAATGGCACAGTGGTGGCCCAAATAATGAAAAATATCATGAGAAAAAGTGTAAGAGCCCCTCCTACTCACCTCGAGTCGGTGAAAAACTAGAATACTAAAGCAGTAAAGAGTGCCAACTGGAATTTTATTTGGTAATCATGATGTAAGTCAGGCTGAGTTTTAAAGAGCTGAACGTGCAGTTCGACTAGAGAATTCGAGATCTGATTCTGGGAGGCGAATCGGCCCTCATTCCTGAAATTTTGAAGCAGTTATTTTAGAGGGACGAAAATAAAGATTAAAGAGGCATGAAGAGCGTAGTCATAAAGGAAAAAGAAGGAATGGGTAAGGCATCAATGACTGCTAAGACTATTTCTTTGGACGTGAAAAAAATAAATCCACAGAAGGATCCCGCTGAAAGCTAATCGTCCCTTTAGTTTCTTATTTTGCTGCTAGGAAAGAGCCTAGGATTACCTGTAGAGTAAATTCTGGGCCTGTTTACTAATCAGAACAAGTATTTGGCTCATCTGTTTGTGAAAGGCATGAACGATCAGTTTTAAGGCATACGACTGTTTTATGGCTTGCTTCTTAAGAATATTGGCAAAATGAAATAGTTTTGCCATGGAGATCACCGCGATGCCGATAGCCTTCTTTACGCAGTCAAACCAGGTTTGATCAGTAAGGACCAGAGAGTGGCTGAGCTGACCCTCGAAGTTTTTAAGTCTTTGTACAATATTTACAATTGGTTCGTAAGCTAAGCTGGCAGAGGAGCTACAACGCTGATGTTGGGGGTCAAAAGACACCCTAATCTTGCCGTCGTGTATTGGGAAGTTCTGCTCAAATCTATTCAAAACAATTAAACTGATTTTTTCAGCAACCACTTCAAAAAATGTTTCAGAGACCCATAAGAAATGATCGAGATATGCACACCGCTTCTGGCTCCCCTCAGCTAAGGACTGATGAGAAGTGAACTCGCTTAGCTTGGTATCCTACATAACTGGGTACAGATATGCGGAGTGCTGATAAACTAAGGCAAACTTCAGCAAAAACTTATCGGTTTCAAGTTTATGGGACAGATATTGGACCACATTCCTGAGCTGATTGAGGAAAACTAGGACTTTTTGTAGCCTTTGCGAAGAAACTGGGCATAAAAAAGTGTGCTTGAGTTCACCTTTCTTTTTCAGTAAATACTGGAAACTTTATAATTTTTAGCAGGCGATCGCAACACGATGGCCAGAAGGGTTTTCCAGATCATCATCTAGATCATGTAAGCAGTGTTCCAAAACGATTAAAAAAGATAAATTTTAGTCAGAGGCTTCATTAGTGTTTTGCCCAAGTTCCCAAGAATACCGTCGCATTTTCTTATCTAGAGCTATCAGTCAGGCACTCTGAAGACAAGCGATCTGTAATTCGTATAGGCCGCCCTTTCGATGACTCAGGATATCCACTGTGTGCTCAGAATTGCATAAATTCTGCTAAAATTGTTCATCAATCATGCAGTTCTCAATGATTTCGCTGGACCCATTCTGTTCAAAATTTGCAAAAAATTTGTATCTAACGAGAACTTGCAGCTGTTGATAATGAAGATAGTCAAAGACTGTTTGACTCAGTTCGCCTAACTGTAGGCGTCTCTAAAAAACGCACAGATAGCCAAGCACCAACCGATGTATTTTGTGCAGAAAGGAAACTAGAAGTACAGCAAAGAGTAGTAGGAGTAGTACTTGATTGGAGCCAAGTCTGCTCATAAACTGATCACTTTGGTCGAAAAAATAATCGATCTAGTCAAAGCAAACAAACTTTAGGCCTTAGATAGAGCAATTAGACAAGATTTAATGTAAGCTAACGCCATTCTCAAGAAGAACCATTATAAAGCTAATATTAAAGTTTTATCAAATATTTTAAGTAAAAAATTCGCAGTGACCCGATAGTAGTAGTAAGAATTCAACGAGGATTTTAGAATAAAAAGATCGTTAGCAGACATGTAGGAGTCTTCGGCCAAGAGAAACATGACAACCAGCGGAGTGATTCCATCAAGCTCATCAAGGTACGGAGGACCTGCCCATCTGAGAAAAGATTTTGACTAGACTGTATAAAAAAGACGACAGTAGTAGCAGGAAAGGAGAAATCAGGAACAGCGTCGTTAGATTGAATAGATCGCTAAAAGAAAAATGGTGAAAAAATAGCTTGAAAAGACTAACTTACTGCGAGGTTTTATGCAGGAAGCATAACTAAAGGAAGACGGATTTTGGGATAGATTTGCTAAAGAAAAACAAGATCTGTAGCTGTACCCGCCTGAGTGCATGTAAGGGAGAGATCTGTAGTACATCGAATACATCTTCCAAAAGTACCATCGCATCCTCAGAACCCTTTTCTTCAAGTATACAAGCAGTAAGTATACAACGCAGTCACACAACAATACTAAGTTTTAGGACAACACCAAAAGGAACTAAACTCTCAACGTTGTCGAACTTATACAATTTCTTAAAGATTTCAAACTTTTTTTCCTTACCAGCAAAGAAGAAATACAGAATCTGGTGAGAGACATTAATGTTAAACTACTTACAAAAAGATAGACTCAAAATTTAGATTTCGCTGGGTTTTAGCAGTTTGTCATTCAGTTCTGCTCAATCATCTACACAAAAGTTCATACTATCAACGCCAATACCAACAAAGGCATATAAGTAATCAAAAAGAACTTCAATCATCTTTCCCATATGCAACTGGTCGAAGAATGGTTTAACTATTTGAAACTGATTTTCATTGAAAAAGGGTAGAAAACTACTCTTTTTGATGACCCTGAAACTGCATACTTCGGATAAACTGAGGTCATTCGTTAGTTTACAAAAAAACTTGAGTAAGATCCTGGATTTATTCTTCCTGAGGGCTACAAGAAGGTGACCTAAAAGATCATGAATGTTGTTCCATAAGTGAGTGACAAATGCAGTGGAATTTCTCAGTCATATATTGATGTTTTCCAGGTTTTAGATGAAATCTTACACGAATCTTAGTTACGTCTTCATTTGATCGAACCTATGACAAAAAAAGATTCAAAAATCAGAGTCAAGCCTCAAGCTTTTATGAACATCAAAACTAAACTATTGTAAAATTCATAGACTAAAGTGCGAGCTTTGAGTTCTATTCTTTAAAAAAAGACAGTCATTCCTCCAGTCAAAATGTAAAAATGCCCATATATAGGCTCTAGCGAAAAATTTTATCCTTGGGTATGAGACTTGGGCTAAGCTATGTAAACTACAAAGATAAAATGCTTGGCTAGCAGGTCGCTTACGTGATCGATGACATGCTTTCAGCTGTCGAAGCAGGTCGGCAATCTATCTAGAGTAAACACTATCTGATTCAGAGTAACGCATCGTAAACGACTATTTGAAAACTAGACAACAGCAAATCGAAAAATAAAGATTTTCGTAGCTTTAAAAGGAAAAGAAAAGATTGTAAAGAAAGGGAGAACTGTAAAAGATGAGAAAGTAGTACTAATAGAAACTTCAAACAAAAAAATAAGAAGAAAAAAGCTAGAAATAGAAGCAGAAATCCAAAGAAAAGAAGCTGAAAGAGGACAGAGAAAAGTACCTTAGCGACCAGAAAAGTAAGGTCGACGAAAAGAAAAAAAAGTAGTAGCAGTAAGCTAAACAGAAAAAAGACTAATAGAAAAAAAATCGCAAAGAAACGAAGAAGAAAAATGAAGATTCTTTTAACAACTTCAATCAGAAACAGATCGATAAGTTCAAAAAAGAGCTAGAGACCTAGGCTGAGAAAAAGAAAAAGGAGCAAGAAAAGTAAGAGTAAGAGCAGAAGAAAAAGCAGGAACTGGTGAAAAAACTTCGGAATAAAATTCACGCTAGCGACAAGAAAGCTATTGAAATAAAGCAAAAAACTAATGAATAGATCAGTGAGCTTTACGAATCAGAAGACATACAGTATGTATACAAGGAGTTCTAGTCTGCCTTGAGGAGTCTCTTTGATTTCCTGCTCAAGGAAACCTTCCATGCGTTGACTGCAAAAAAAGTGAATTCTGAGTTAACTTACGACACGTGGCACTACTTCGCTCTGGTCTTCCAGCTGAATCCTTTCATCATTAAAGGCAAATAGCTCAACAAAATATTCAAGTTTTTCACCAAAGACAAGCAACTGCATAGAGAGTACTAGACAGGCTTGAACTACTAATAATTCAAGCAAGCTCTGTTCAGGGTTGCTATAAAACACAAGAGTATTTTCAACAAGCTGTCGTAGAAGATCAAGTAGTCGATGAGCAGTAGTGAAATAAATGCAGTAGTGCAGAAAGATATCTAAGAAAAGTAAAAAAACGAGTTCTAGGAGCCTAAACAGATAGAAGTCAGGAATCTGATGAGCGAGGAAGACATCAAGAAGAACATCACTGATCACTACGGAGATATCTCCAAAGGTAATTTATACATAATATAGTTAACGAAAAGACTCTCAAGGGGCTTATGTATTACCTGAAAATACCCAAAGATAAACAAGGTCAGGAAAACAGGTATAGATAAGTGCTAGCCTCCAAGATCAGCTACTCTGTTTCCAATGTCGAAAGTAAACTATGATGTATGCAGAGCTAAGATAAAAATTGTCTGTTGAGTACTCGCTGCCGAGTCCGATAAAGAAGAAAAAATCGTAGCTAAACACTTCAGGTGTGGCGTCTTCGTAGAAGAAGGAAAAAACATTAGTTGAGTGAATATTTTAGATTAACCTTCATTATTATCATATCAAATTCAAAACATATATATTTATATCACATTCAGACCAATAAATATTCAAAGATCAGTCATGTACCCGAACATGACCTCTATTACACTTTGCCCTGAACAAGCCAGACCCTGTCTGTTCAGCTATTGGTTGACAAAATCAAACCCTGAAAGGATGGCATCTTCATCTTCACACTAAAACGGAAAACTGTATAGAAATGTATTTACTCGCGAAGAAGCTTAACAAAGCGAAGCTGAGTGGGTTTTTCTGTTTGCAAAAATCGAATAATCTGCGGAATTTTCTTTACTTACTCCAGCTTAATCTGCATCTTGTCTAAGTTCGTCTTAATAGGTCTCACTTTATACCGAAAAACGTACGCATTTACATGAAATTTATTTCTAGCTAATTCTGTTTTATGTATTTTTATTAAGTGAAGGCCACTCTTTTTTTCTTAGGAGTAGGCGGCAGTTTTTTGTGAGATTCGGGCATAATATCGTAAGACTGGTTGATTTTTTTAAGGGTCTGAGGCATTGTTTTCTAAGATTTATTGTGTTTGGGCGTTTATTCAAAGCTGCTGGTGCTCGAATAAAAAGGCGAGGCAGAGCTTTTGCTTAACTGAGCCAGTTTGACTTAGTAATTGTTGACTATTTTTTACTTATCTTGCAACAAAAACCTCACCTTTTTTTAGTAGTACTCGGCCTGCTGTTTTTTGTTTTTTGTTTAGCTTTCGTACATTTTCATGAACTATTCAACTTTTATTTTTTATTTTTACAACTACCCCAGCACCTTATCCATGCTCCTTTGAGCATAACTGGCGCAGTTTTGGCACTTTTTCTAGTGCACCACGAATTCACTAGTCATTTTCTGTCTAAGATTAGCAACCTACTGTTTGGCATTTTTTAGCTCTTACTCGAGATGCCTCTATCTGTTCTTGATTGACTGGATGACTGACTTGAGTTCATTATTTTAGACAAAAAGCTATTTGATTCGCTACTAGTAGCCTCGAGAATCCAGTTTGTATGAGTTTAAAGCCAAAGACTGCCTACTTGTGGTCATCATGTGAGCTTGTATTATATATAAACCAGTATCATGTGAGTTGTATTATTAATGGCAACGGAGGGCAAAAAAGTAGGACTGAGTCATTTACTCAGCAAATTCAAAGAGGCAGAGTAACTCAGAGGAAAGGCAACTTTTTGGTTCGGAGTACTACTCTCCCTGGCCGAGTAGTAAGAGCACAAGTAACTGAACGATGACTGCGGTACTGCTTAGAAAGTATAAATACTAAGAATAGTGAGTCATGGTATGCTATCTATATCTGATTTTTACGAAAAAGAAAGACCGGATGCAGTGTATAAGCTTCTTAATTTCGCTCAACAAGTATTCTAATGGCTGTCTTTGGACACCAGTTTCTATGCTGTTCTATCGACAGTTTCTTATCTGAACATGCTTTCTATATATGCTATCAAAACTAGGCAGTATTCGTTAGCTCTGGACATCTTCTCTCAAATATTCGTTATTTTTCAGTAGAGAAAAATAGATACAACGCACTAGGTTTTCCTCACTTTTCTCAACAACTATTTGAATTTCCTAAGAAAGGCCAGCCACAAGCAGACATCACGACTGTTGTAAGTATAGAACTGCCTTAAAGATCTATGGATAAAGCTATTCACTCGAGTAATGTAAATCATGGTCTACTCCAAGTCTTCCCTGATTGAAAGCCACCAAAATAACATTATTGTCTTGAGCTGCGTTTTCAAACAAAACAAAATTCTTTTTTAAAAGTATGAAAAAGACCTGAACTACCTGATTGAGCTATCTTTCAGCTTCAATCAAAGCATCAAATCGAACAAAAGTATGCTCAGCAAAGACAGAAACACGAGCAACAAGGACAAAAAAGATATGATCAGTCAGATCTCTAAAGAAAAAATCAATAAAAATATTGTTTTTAGAATATAAGTATACTAGAACGAGCTCAAGTTTTTTTCAAGAAAACTATGGACACGCTCCACCATTAGACCTAAAAAGAGTGATGGCATGGTTTAAACGCCTTAGAATAGGCTTAATAAGATATAAACTATGCTGCAACAATCCATAGATCTGCTTAACGATCAAAAAATATAAAAAATAGTGAATGCTAGTCAGACGCTTAAACATTTAGAACCTACAGTTGCCAAAAAAACTATTTCGTTCTTGTAAATTGAAAGTCAAAGTAAAACAATTTAAACTTTGTAGCCTAAGCCAGTTCCACAGTTGCCCAGATACGAGACAAAACGAAGAAGTCTAGTGCCTCGAATGTAGACTAAGAAACCTCAGAGAATCCAACGAGTAGTACCTAAGAACTTGACCCCGATAACGTTTAAAATTCATTCTATTTTTATATAAGTAAACGAAGATGGTCTTTTGCTCAGCGATTACACCAAGTAGAATAAAAGGTACTTGGAGTGGCAGATGGTCAGCTTCATACTAAAAAAAATATAGCTTCATTTCCCAATATAAGAGACGATAAAGTATGGAGTTTAGACCTACTATGACACTGCCAGAATGCTGTCTACTTACCTCAAAAGGGGACCCAATCGATAGATGATGATTGTGGCAGATCCACAGCCTTTGTTGGAAGTCAACTAGCTTGTCAAACTGTATAGGCAATAAGGAAACTATCTGAAACTGGCTCTGATGAACCAGTACGACTCTGCGAAGTTCGTTGGAGTCATAGACTGCTTTATCTCAGAATACGACCAGTTTTTTAAAAAGTTAAGCGATAACGAATACATGATATACCTTAATGAGCAAATCACTCGAGGAGTTTATTAAAAAAGGTAAGGCCATTTTTTGATGGACTACTTGAAGAGAAAAAGAGAGACGACTGTGATGGAGCTAAGCAATCAACTTCAAGCTGGATTTCTTTAAAAAGTTTTTTAGTAGAAAAATGCCCTGTATAAGTGTCTTTTTTTGATGAAGAACAACAAACAACTTTACTTTAAAATCATCGATAATGTGAAATCTAACAACGATGATAACTTCCAAGACTACATGATTGAAATCCATATAGACAGTTTGGAGAACTACAGGTATGACTACAGAATGGACCAGAATCAAAAAATAGTGTAAATTCACCGAGTTCTTTCAGTTCCCATCAACAAGATGTTGCACTACTTTCCAACTTACAAGGTCACTCTAAGGTAGTATTTGAGCTATTACGGCAGACTCATTTCTGATTTGGTCAATGATTTCTAGTCTTGTCTGGGAGAGGTCAATCTGGGTCACGTGGGACTCAATGTAATCGTGCATGCGAGCATGACCTAACCGATTTAATACGGCCGTTACTACTCGATAGTGAGCGCTGAACTAATAGGATCAAAGTAAAGAATATGGGGTCTTCTGATTCGTTTCTACGATATGGCATTTGTCGACTAAAAACTCACCTTGATGATCAATCCTTACAACGATTTTATGAAGGGAATTGTTACTTCATCGAATGACCAAAAACAATCTATTCTGAAAAACATTTTAGTCTAGGGCAGCGTGAAGGAAACCTACTTGAGTTTGAAGCGCAAAAATAAGCTCGAAAAGAAAATGAATATTTTCGAATATCTCTATGACAATAACTTGATTTGATCAACCTTTAATTGTGAGTATTTAATAATGATTTTAAGAATATTGCCAAGAATATCTTCACAGATAACAAACAGAAGACTCGACTCATATGGACTACTTTGGCTTAACAGACGTTATTTTAGTAAGAAACACGACTTTAAGGGAAGAAAAGAGGCGCCTAAGGTCCAGCAGAAAAATATAAAGGACTACATAGGAGGACCCTAAGATCTAAAAGACACTTTTATTGAGGTACAAAAAATGCAAACAATTTCCTAGTCGTTCCTCGAAGACTAGGGACTCAAACAAATTATTTAGTAGCAGCGCACTCACCTACAGCAATCTCTCAAAGATGAGCTGAATCCATAAAAAACAGAACAGAAAGAACCTGGATGGACTCCTGGCAACATTAAAGAAAAACTTATTTTCAACTCGATGAAAAAATAGTCGATTAACCAGTACTACCTAGTTCGACCTCTGCAATCTCTTCAAAATATTTATTTCTGGCTGTTTTGTGGTAATTTACTGGGCTACGGCACACTCTAGATGATCGGTTCTTACCAGTACATGGGACGGTTTTTCGGAATATTTACGGCGCCTACTGCCATCACTTCGCTTTCACTACTTGCTGGCTACAATTTCTCCTTTTGGGTCGTCCGACAGGCATTTCACCTTCATTTATAGCAAAAATAGCTAAGCAAAGATAATATTAGTCTGGTTAGTTCAACTTGGCCTATCATCGCAGAGCTCAGCTTCATCATGACCCAAATAGTGTGTCTTTTTGGATGCTTTGCTTTTGGCAGTCCGTTTCCCACCCACCAAACTTATATGCTTCTACTTGCACTTGGATCTCTAAGCTTAATTCGAAATTTGCAGCAAACTTTGAGAACCATCAACGTTCCTACAGGAGTTTATTGGACTAATGTGGGTAAAGTCCTCTCCCAAGCCAGTCTCCTTCTTCTCATTTACGCCTTCTACAACAATCAGATAGAAGCTGGCAGCGGTGGCTAGAATATTTAGTCTTAGAGCTTCAAAGAAAGAGTCACCAAAATAAACGATGGTTACAAGTAGTTTTTGAGTTTTTTCAAACAGAAAAACTACAAAATGGGCCAGAACGAAAAAATCAATCCTTAAGACGATTAATGATATTCACATATTATCAAATAAATACTCAATAAATACTTAGTTTAAGTAATAAGTTTTGTCTTTCTTTCAAATTTGCAAAAAGTCAAATACAATATCAATTTTCAGCTATAGATTTTATTTGCTTTTAACTTTGATATAAATTTTGTTATAATTTATATTGGCAGAGTGCATGTCTAAAAATCTGCATGTTTCGACTATCAACTTTAATAGCGATATTTTTCTGCCTTAAAAAAGTGTTTCACCTAAATAATCTATGACGTTTAGACTCTGCAAAAAGCCTGTGGCAAACAAAAAACTTAAATACAACTTCAAAAAAACCCTATAAAAAAGCAAAAGGCATTCTGAGATATTGCAAAGATAGACTGTTTAAGATTAAACTTAAAAAGTTCAGAAATAACAAAGAATAAGTCTAAGAGGAGGCAAAATAAACAGACTTTTAACTTTCGATCGTCGCAACTACTCAGCCATGTCACACAAAAAAGACAATAAGAGTATCGATATTTGTCAACAACAGCCAAAGTAGACTATTAAAAAGGTTTCCAAAGACTAAGTTCCTTAATTATCAGAGAATTTACAGCACAACAAGCAAAAGAAAAGTCTTTTAAAATATAAAAATGCAAACAATTAATCATTTATCAAAATATCAGAAAAGTTTAAAGAGTTTCTAGATGAAACTCAAATAGACAATAGTTTGCATAGTCCATCTAAATCTTAAAAAAAAACAATAAATCCATACACTAAAAAGCCTTACATTTACGCCCACAATGAGTGCATTGACAAAATCATTCAAAAAAGAGCAATTTAAAACGCAAAAAGAGCCAAGGCAACTACCACAACCATGTAAAAAAGATGATATAATAGAAACAAATCATGCAAGATTAAATCCATAGAGCTCGCAAAGCCTACACTTAGAAGATACAAGGACTACCTTTTAAACAAGCAAACAGAAGAGAATAACGGAGTGTACTTGGACTTGAGAGATCAGAATATAAAGTAAATATTTTACTAGGACTGGCAGAAAGTTAATCTAGTAAAAATGATGCCCAATCGCAGAAAGTCAAGTAGTAGGGTATACAGCAGAAATGCAACTAAAATAAAAAGACCACAAACTGCTATTTTAAAAGCGTAATAGATGTATCCGTCGCCTTGGGCATCCAACTAACAAGACGCTCTTGATAATTGATTTCATAAATTTTGATATTTTGAAACAACGATGTATATTTTAAAATAATTTACAACAATAAGCATCACGGGTTCTACTAACCGTACAACTAGAGGATGCTTTTGCCACTTTACTACAATAACTGCATTGATAGCTGCACGTTCTAGGGACTTTAGTCGTTAAGACCAGTCAGCAGATAGCTTACCAGCACTGCCTAGTACTGCTTCAGGTATTTTGGAGCCATGTATTGCAACAAATATGCAGTGCACTCATAGGCCGTCCTTCTTACGTCTACTTTAGCATCAGACAACGATACTTTCAGACCCACTTGAATATGTTAGAAGTTTCCACCAGCTCCCTCAGTGATCAGCAACTTGCTCAGCGTCGTTAAAGCTGCCTTTCTGACTACGTGTTTGTTATGTTTTAGGTTTTCAGCAAGCGCCTTAGCAATGGCAGTCGAGTGCTTGCCTATGATTTGTTTAAAATCGCTACTCATGGCGTCCACTACTTTTGAACTGTTCTAGGTTAAGCTAAATATACATTCTTTATAGTCGAAGAGGGGTCTGCTAGGCACTTTGCCATAGCGTTACATATTTAAGTAATATTGGGAATACAAGCGTCTTGAAAAACGAAACATTCTTTGATCAAAAGGATTACTTTTTATCTCAAATCTTCACTTTTTTCAGGAAAAGGAGTCTGGTTGACTCTCCCGACTAAGCTCTGGATGACTGGCTATACTTAATCTTTGGTCAGTTTGGAGTCTTTCAGTATTTTGTCTAAAATATACAGGGCCATTTAGCGATTATTTTATATAGAATCTGACAGTGTATGTAAGAGATTTGGACATAGCTTTGTCTTTCTGAATAACTACATCTGATTCTGTTTTGATGCTTTTTCAAGCTACTTTTTAAGAGTGACCAGCCCACCCTTTCTTATGTTACGGTCAGGGTCTAGCAGACAGTTGATCGGTCTTTGCAGCTGCTGTTCAAATGCTGTGTAATCTTCAGACTCCATTATTGAAAAATTATAAAATTTGATTCAAATAGATTGTCAAATATTATCTTTTATATAATGTAAATAATTTTTTGACATTCTTGATCACTTATACTTTGAATTGTTATTACATAATTTTATGATGGATTTTCTGGTAATTTGTGTAGGTTATATTTATTTTATTGTATGCGAAACAGCGGCATGAACCAAGAATCTGCAAACAGTTTTTTATAGACTCCTCACAGCAATCGTCAGCGAATAAAATAGAAGGAAAAACTATCTGAAGACATCAAGTAAGTCTGCATCTATCAAGAGCCAAATATATTCAATAGCTTGAAGAAAGAAACCGCAAACTAAAGTACGAGATAATTAAGATAAACGAAATGCTCGAGTAGCAGAAATAAAAAGGAGCAGTCAAGAAATAGCATAAGCTCATTCCTGGTTAAACTTCAGCTAACGTGATTAAAAAATAACTGGATAATGTTTATAAGCAAATTAAGAACTACGAAAGAGAAATAAACGCTCTTGAAAACAAGCAGTCGGGTGGACTCATCACCGATAAAATGAGCAGACTCGAAAATATTCTCAAGTAAAAGACTTCCCACTTGTAAAAACTCAAGGGCGAGCTAAGCGTACTGACTAAAAATTCAATCGATAACGCAAGAAAACTGAAAAATAATCATGGAAAAGAATAGCTGTAGCGCCACATGGCCAAGTACAGCGACGAAATCAAAGTTTTAAGGGAAAAAGTGAGAAGTTCATAGGAAAGATAGAAAAAGAAGATGGAAAATGCAAAAAAACAATATGACTACATAAAAAAACTGGAAAGAGAACTAGTCTAGAACGGAGTGTCCATGGACGAACTTGAAGAGTAACAATGTCATTACACAGACTCAAAAGGAACAATATTTACAATCAAATCTATTAAAAATTGAACTCAGACTAGAAACCAAGCAACGATAGAGGTCTAGATAAGAAAGTGGAGCAAAAAAAGGAAGAAGCAATCGAAGACGTATATAATATATAAGGTAGATGAGTGTTTAACGCTTCAACTAAATGAAAAATGAAACAAAACTTTACAAAAAGCTTCACAACGACTACGACAAGCGACTAGAAGCCCTCTAGAAGTAAAAAAGTGACTAGTAGAAAAAGATGAGTGAAAGCAAGAGCAAGCTAGATTAGAAATAGGCAGAAATAAAAAAGCTTCAGGATGAGATCAATGAGCTCAAGACGAAAATGAGGAAAAACAACATTAAGGCTAACTACACTGGCGACAAGCCAGAAACCAACTAGAAATCTAAGGATTTAAAGCCCAAACCCATAACGAACAAAAATAAAAATCCCAACCAAAAAACTCTGACTGATCAAACTCACTTGAAGTACGATTAAAAGGGTTTGGCTTCTGAAAAGGGAGAAAAATTTACTGATAGGGCTCTGATCGGTAAAGTGACTAACGCGAAGATAGTGGCTGTTAAGGTGTGGACTTAGAAGACTTCATTTGCCATTTGTGGGATGCAGTGTTACTACAAAATCGGAGACCAGATTCGTCCTGGCTATGAGCACATCAGTAGATAGGCTAAAAATTTCTGTTCCGAGAACGTGATGTAGCTGGCTGACGGCGACTTCATTAAAAGTATTTCTGGTCACTTATCGCAAAACAACATAATCTAGTACCTTGTGATGATGAGCAAAGATACGATTTTAGGTCGATTCGGAATGGCAAAACCTACGCAAAAACAGTTTAATTTCGATATTTAATAAGACTAAATTCCCATATGTTTTTACGGTTCTTTGCTGACAGTGCGAGACAGCAAGAGAGAGCTTTCGTATATCTAACAAATGGGCTTCGAGATTACGCGAGACAAAAACTATTAAAAAGATAAAGGACTCATCTGATTGTCTATGTCCGTCCTAACAGCATGAATCATTTATACTAACTATATTTTTGTTTATAACAGAAGACTGGATTGGTAAAGTGATTTAATCATCATAATATAATGATCAAACAACTAGGTATTGCCAGAAATAGGACTTAGCAACTGAACTCAATCAAACGGGAAGCTACTCGCAAGAAAAATAGGTTTCAAATGGTCGGCAAACAGCACTAGTAATTCGACAACGGCAGCGCGTCCAGATAGTCATATTCTTTGACCACGAACAACTCAGATCCAATCAGTTTCGGCTAGATCAAGTCCACCTAGAGCTTTCAGTAGAGCAGCTAGGTCATGAAGCTGTTCGAATAGGCCAGAAAATACCTCAAACAAACTGCATAGATTCGTATTTCTTTGATGATATAGAAAAGAAGATGGGCTAGCTGAGCAAAGCTAGACTTACATGTCTTCGGTAGAAAGAGAACTAAAAAAATGACTAGAAAATATCAAAACTAGCATCACAAGCCACACATGTATCTTAATTTTTATTCAGACTTTGCTAAATTCTTAGAAATGTCTTAAACAAATAGCCAACATTAAAGCTAATTCATCTTTAGAACAGAAAAGTAAAAGTCTAAAGATGTAGTGTACAAAAGCATGGAGAGGTAGCTGGCTAGCTAAATCCAGGAGGCAAGTCGTTCCTTGAGGCAGCAAGAGCAAGAATATTTCAAAATGATCAAATCATACGAAGGAAGTACGGTCAACAGTGCCATTCAGCTGACCGTCGAGCAGAGAAGGGCCATGGAGGGTGAGTGGGAGCAACTCTAGGAAAAACCGCAGGAAGACAGTAAGGTGGGCGAACTGGTGAGTTCAATTACTCGCTTGAGCGCACTCTACAAGTAACTCAATCAGATGGTGGTGGCCCAGGGCACAGTCATCGACAGAATTGACTACAATCTATAAGCCACCTAAGAGCACACAAAAAAGGCAGTAGTGCATTTGCAAGGGGCAGACGCAGCTGCAAGCAGTGCCTTTGCAGACAAGGTCATTAAAATGCTTGTCATTTCTATCATATTCATGGCAGTAATTCTAGGAGTCAAGTACATGAAGTGATCGCTAATCAAAGTATTCTATTAATTAAAAAAGTGTTTTTTCAATAAATCAATACAAAAGCATTATACAAAAAGTAAGGGCAATTAAATGAGTTTGATTTCAGTTCAATTTGGAGACTATGCCGAATACTTTTTCGCAGAAAACATTAAAAATGTTCGTTGATCTTTATTGAAAGATCTCGTAGAATAACGAATAGTTGAGTTTGTAGTTCTCAGGCTACACATAAGCGCTGTGCTTGTGCTTATCTAATTTCCCATACATTTAGTCGTACATGATTCGTTTTTGATTGAATTATCTTCTGGTCGATCGCACTCTACATAAGCATTTAGTTACTTTTAGCGATGATCCATCACTGCAAAGGTCTTGGAAAAACCAGTATCTTTCTTGTTAGTCGCAAGCAGAAAAGGTTCTTAAATTTTTTTGAAATACGGTTCATAATCCTTGAAGGTCAAGGAGTCGTCCTGTATAATTAACTACTAAGGCTTGAATTTATTATTCGGTTGCTATTCCCTAATATTGTTTTTGGTGAAGTGTGCAATTTTGAGGATATCTGCTTCTATTCTCGGGTCTAGATCTTTAGAAAATATTGTGAAGGCGTCTCTTGGGCAGATGTAGCCATCTCCATTGCAGTCGTACAAAAAGAAAGAAAGCAAATGCGAATACCTGAGGTTAACATTTTTGAATTTTTAGCCCAAAATCTAGAATTCGTTAAAATTGATGTAAGAACGAATTTGAAAGAAATTGATGAACCATGCAGAAAAGGACTCACTGATAATAGAAGCTAAATAGTTTTTGAGCAAATTTTTGCTTACAAGACTGTCTGGATAGTAGTTTGATTACTGTTAATGTCGATAGGGAGTTTGCCCCATGCTAGTATTTTTTAGAAAGCTAGTGATACTCTGTCTTTGTTATTCAGATGAACCTGCTATTGATGCTTAAGTTACTGCTCTTTATGTCCTTTCTTTTACTGATTTTTTGCTTCTTTCTTGTCCTTTTTGAACAACCAGAATGAGTCCAGACCGCCCTGTTTTTGCTTTTTTTTGCTCAAAAACTGACTATACCTGCGAATGGACTCTTTGTGTTACTAGGGCTAAGTCATTTTTAACTCCAAAAAATGTCTTCTTTTATCTCGAATGGAAGGGTTAGAGTACTGATGAGCAGTGTATCTCACGTTTTAGTAAGCTAAATATTGAAACTGCTACCAACCTGAGGGAACATGTGTATGGATGTCGATATCATTTTTCCATACAACCTGAGTCCATACAAAGATACTTTTATTTATTGATTTTTCTGAGAGAGTAAGTCAAGTTCATCTTATTCATAAACTTTTGTTTCTTTTACTTTGCCAGGAACTAGTAGGAAGCGTTGATGCAATATCGGGCTTCCTTAGCTACGTTCAACTCTTCGGCAACGGGCAATATGATACTCTCCATTCTTTAGTTTTAATAAATAAAATAAAAGCATTGATTATATAACTCAAACTTATATACTTGCTATCGATGTTATTCAATTTTAAATGTTTAAGTTTATGATAATTTATCGAATTAACGATCAGTAATTGCGGTTCTGCAGCACTCTCGAAGTCGATGCTCTTGAAAAGTTTATAGTAGCTGAGTCTACCTTAAGTTACACTGCAGTTTCGATGTTTTTTAGAATTTTATGATTTCCTGATGTTGTTGGGTCTCCAACTCCTTCATGAAATTTTGATATTTTTGAATCAATCTATATAACTAATGAGCTACTTTTAGTACTATGTGGTTCTGATTTTCTTTTGTTCTTCAAATCCTTGTTCTATTTTTTGTTGCAGGGCACTGAGTTCAGTGGACTGCTTTGAGCTGAGCTGTCCCATAAGTTTTTTGATCTTCTAACCCTTCATTTGATTCCATTTTTAATACTACTGTTTCTATAGACTCTGCACTTGTTTCTGCACCTTATGAGCCTCCATGTAGTTTTCCTGTCTGGCAAGATTTTCTTCAATCTTGCGCAGATTGATCACTTAGCTGGACTCCCTCTTGCTCTGGGCCAGCGATCGCTCAATCTATTCTCTGAATTCTAGCAGTTCCTGCTCGTGGCGATCGACTGTTTCGTTTTACATGCGTTCGGCCTCGCTCTGGTACTCCATCATTTTTTAATCCCAAAACTTATTGAAGTCGGTTATCTACTAAACGTGAGCCATCTCGACTTGTTTCTTTTCTTCCTCAAATCGACCAAACAAGTCCTCTTTCCTTTGTTTTTACAGCTCCTCTTTGACTTTTTGCAGTCTGCGTTTGGCAGTTTACGCTTCCATATACTTCCCACTTTTTTCGCAAGTTTTCTGATGGCTGTAGAGTACTTCCCTGAATGTAACAAAAACTACATGTATTATTCGAGAGTGCCGCCTTGGTATTCGGGGACTGAGACTCTGCTCATCTGGTTCTATTTGTTCATTCAAATAAATTAACGAACTAATAATACGAAATCTACTCAATAATGATTAAATGCAAATAAAATATTAAAGAATCAGGCTAATTATGTGTTTTCCTTTGAAGTGCTGGACTGTTGTATTATAAAAAGAGCGTTTCTGCTAATAATACTTTGTTGATGTAAGACCGCATTATTGACCAAATTGACATAAGTCACTACATGATCGACGATGAAACTCTCAATTTAGTGATTCCTGGGGATCTCGTTACTGCAGATTAAGGTTTCATGAAGTACTTCTGATAGTAATAAGTGGTCATGGAACGTACAAAGTTGAGGGACGCATATATGCTTCAGTGATGGGGGTAGTCGAAGTGACCAACAAACTCATCATGGTCAATCCTCTTAAAAGCAAGTATACGCCTCAGATTGGCGACATTATTGTTGGTAGAGTTCAAGAAGTAATCATAATGTCATTAAGGTAGACCTAGTTTAAGTAAGATAGCTAACAAGAGATGGCGCATAGACATCAAGGCTTCAGGGTACGGATACTTGTCGTTGAACTCGACTTACATACCTGAGCAGCGCAAAAAAAATGAAGAAGATGAGTTCAATATGAGGAAAATCATGCAGTAAGGAGATTTGATAGTGGCATAAGTGCATTCAATTAACAACGATAAAAGCTTCAACTTGCACACTAGAAACCCAAAATACGGTCGACTATAGCCGGGTGCCCTTGCCGAGGTCAGCCATCGGCTCATAAAACGACAAAAACATCACATGATCAATATTGGTGATGTAGGCATCATTCTAGGGAACAATGGCAACATCTTTTTAAGCAATTTCAAGCGTAATGTGACTATAAACGTCAAGGAAGAGATCAAGGTAGAGCCATACACAAAAGAGCAGGTAAACACTATTGCCATTCTGAACAATATATTGAGGGTCTTGGGCAATGAGGGACTTTAGATATCATAGTTGTTGCTTAAGTAGCTGCTAGAGTATGTGTCCTAGAGAGAGATGCAGGCTTTCGAGGTGATTGAGGACGGCAGGTTTAGAGAATAGCTGATGGGGCGAGTGAGGGAGCGCATTCCGAAAAGAATCGAGTAGATAACGTCTGCTTTGAAGAAGACTTGATCATTTGTGTAGTGTATCATCTTGCTGAACGATCCATCGATATAGTGGCTGCGAACTGGTCGTCTTTGAGCGCCCAGAAGTGTATTACAATATAGAAAACTCCCAAAGCGAATACTAATGCGCCAGCTATCCATCCCACGACATCGTTGTTGGCGCCGCAGCTGAAGTAGAAGAATACAGTTGAGGCCATGCTTATTGTCAGGATAGGTACAAGACGTAAAAGATGCCTTTGCCCAGGTACGATCGCATGAACTAAAAGTGCCTTAAAATGCACTATACTTTGAACTAAGCAACAAGGAAGACCACGCCTATCAGTCTGAGTGTGAATGAAGTTACACCATGAAGATGGGGGAGAAAAAGAGAAAGAATTTGCCATCAGTCAGATCGTTGACTGCCATCACTATCAGCCCAGCAACTCCGAATCCGATAATGAGCAGGCTGAGTGGATTGAGGAGTACGAGGCGATTATGTTGACTATTCTAAGGATACAAGGCAGTTTTTCCTGGAAGCCCATCGACTATCGATTAAGATTTATTTATATAAGGCCAATTTTTAAAGAAATAATCAAAACCAAAATAATCACTATAAACTCATACTCTATTGAATCAATATAGATAGATAGCGTCTGATGGTACCCTATTTGAAACATAAATAACTAATATTATCACTCTTATTCTTCTTCTTATTACTCTTACTCCTACTATTATTCGCGCTTGTTGACGGGTAATGGACCCTGCATGCTTCCTGGCAATCGTTTTTCCTATCTTTACGAAATGTATCGGATGAACTAAGTGTTCACATTGTCTATCTTTTTCTTAGGAATAGGGTTGGGAGGGTTATACAGGTTCATAGATCTAGGTTTTGTCGTCTTCAAGTTAAATTTGTTCACGTTTACAGCCTTTTTCTTCTATTATTTCAGTTTCATCGCCTACTTTTACATGAATTCCTTGCTCAAACGATATGCACAGCTACGAGCTAGTTTACGCATGTTTTATATCCTGTTTAGCTTGCACCCCAGCATGGTCGTGTACTGACTTGCCTCTGGCAGCACAATCTACTTATCTCTGTATATCAGATCGAACCCTCCTACAACTTACTAGTCACCCTTGAGCCTATATAGGTAACAATTTACACGCCCTACACATTAATAACAGTCATAGTGTCGTCTATTAGCCCTGTTTTGAGCTGTGAGTCCTCGGGCGTATTGGCAGTCATAGAAGGTCTGTATCTCAGCATTTTTACCCTCCATTTACTTATAAAAGCCACGCTTTCCCGTCTGAATCGAATAAAAAATCATATCCGTATAGCTAAAAGCAATGAGGGCTGTTGGTAACTAATTTTTGCACTGCTTTTAAAGATTTTATTATGCATCTTTGTATATCTGAGAAGTATTAGTTGGTCATCTATATTCCAAACCTGCATGTAAACACACTTACTTCGACATCATAAAGTTTTTGAGGTTATCAAGGAACCATTTTCCACCGATTCTTTTTACATAAGTTGGAGCATTCATATTGATGGCCACATTTGTAAGGTGTTTGTCTATCTTATGATAGTCTTACATAGGTTTTCAGTGTCTATGTTGTCGTAGCGGTCATGTGCAAACCTGGCAAATCCGTTTCTGTAAAGATAGATGGTCAAAGGATTGTAGGAAGTTACAAGTGCGTATATTCTCATGTCGAACTTGCGCCCACCGAACAGCAAAGGGTTGAGAATGTACCTTTGGCATACATAGTTTTATGCGTTTATTTACTTATTAGAGCCCTTCCATTTGTTGATGTCTGCTATCTTATTGAAAATGAAAATTCCACGTCCCTGACACTTGGAAGTCTACTTTACGAAACTAGTACGGGTTTCATTATCCACAGCATTTTCTCGTTATTTTGCTGCCTTTTGAATTACTAGAAAAAAATGACGTATTAGCTGGGCATCAAAAAGGTCGGTGGCAGAAAGTCGTACTAATTTGATTATGAACTATTGCCTTGTTTGTCCAGGCCTCGCTTGTATTTTTTGAGATTTTTGCTTAACATGTCTTTGCGACACAGCTAGGTCCAGCCGCGAAAGTGGTTGACTTTTGACCCTGGCTGCAATCGATATTTTTCGAAAACCCAGTCAATTTGTTACTTTTAACACCACATCACCCCCCAGTCCTCCCCATCGGTCTCGCGCCACTAACGACCATTGAGTCCCTTGTAGACGCAGTTACGAAAAGATGTTTTGAATTTGATGTTTTGACTGAGTTAGTATCTTGTTACGGCGGATTAGGGTAGTGCTCTCGTTTAATATATTTCCTGAAGTACTCGGACATTTATATTATGCATCATACAAGACCAACTACTGGCACAGTCCAAAGTTCAAATACACAAAAATAATCAAAAATACACTAATTGAATTTTAATGACAAACATAAGCAATCAAATGTCAGGGTAAAGTTGGTCTTTGGATGTCTAATTTAGACGAACATTAGTGTTTCCTTCTTCCTTTTGCTTGTTTGTCGAGTTTTCCTATTTTTTTATATGCACTTCTTTGTTTTATTGCTTTTAAACTTCTTCTTTGTTTTCGCCAACCAAAGTCGTAACGACCTAATCTCCGTACTTTTTCATGATCAGTTTCTTGCCCTGATTTCCCACTTCTTTAGCAATTTAGGTTCCACTCTTGACGAATCCGTCAAAGGCCTATCCGATGGCTTTACCTGAAACTTGCACAAGCTCTAAATATAGTATAAAATACCTTTGGCATACTTGATTTGTGCATTCTGAGAGTTATCTATCTTTTAATTGATTCCGTGCACGTACTCGTTTGTTTTGTTCAGCACAGGGTTCAAAATTTTATTGGCGTACTACGCGCTTACCTTGAAAGCGTTGCTAGTGCCCTCTTTCAAACTCTACCATCTGGCCTTCGTCTATGGCTTAATTTGAGCAGGCTAGCCTTATGATACTTTTTCGTTTAAGTAGCTTCCTACTTTTTAAACTCCTCCCTTGATGTAGCCTCCGATAGTAGTGAACACGTTTCCTAGTATTTTGCCGCCACTTGTGATGGCGTACTTGATGTTATCAGGGTTATATATCTGTTCAGTGCTGATGTCCCTGTAGTGAGCCTCAATAGACTACTTTATTCTTGGATTCTGCATGGCGGTCTAGCAGTCGATCAGTCTAGCAGCATTTCTTAAAATTTAATCGAGTGTTTATATTTAAAAAGAGTTTATTTTGAGTGAGATTGCACTGAGGCCGTTCTCGAAGTGGGGAAAAACATAAGCGACGGTATCAGAATAAACAATTTTGACGAAGTTAAGGTCTGGTTGAATGCCGTAGTAGAAACTGTTGAGATTCAAAAAATAAACTGGTTACTTATTATTGTTCTACAGTTTTGCTACCTTGCAGCTGCCTGAGTAACCAAAAAGCTACCTGAAGTGAAGAGAGTTTTTTAGTTTCTGACCAAACGATGCATAAATACGTTTTCTATCTAAAGCAGGATGATTGCCTTTACGTCTTCGTTCTCCATTTGCATCTTATTATGAATTATGACTCAGAATGTATCACAAAAACATTAAACACTATAGCTTAGCTGTGCATTTATAATATTAGATTTCTATAGCAAAATGTTCAAGAGCCTCGTTACCTTGGCCTTCGGAAGCAACCCGACTGAAGTAGCACAAGATCTCATCAAAAAACTTGAAATTAACGCATTCTGCCCTCTACCTAGTGACTACATAATTTTGTTTCAAAAATCATGTAAATAGCAAAGTCAGTACGCGGTTTTTAGAGAGCTGATCAAACAGTCTAAGACCGTTGAAACAGCAACTGGAGTCATCAAGTATCTGACTTTAGTGTGTAAAATATATCAGACAGGCGAATACTGCTAGGAATTGTTGGAGTGTCTTTAGTAAATAGAAGTTCCCTAGAAAATGTAATAGATGTAAGTGTGGCTCAAGGAAGTATGGACAGCCATGAAGTCCTACCTCAGAAGGCTATCTTGCATGCACTAACTCATGAAAAGATGTCTGATTTGCTAGAAATCTCTGGAATACAACATCTAGCAACGACAGACTGATCTTTTTCTGATCATTAATCTGTACAGTTTGTTGTTTCCTGCCCTCAATAACGCTCTCAACACCATAGGCCGCTACTACTTTAAAAACTCACCGTATTTTAAATAGTTTTACAAAGTCATCAGGGATTAGCTTATGGTCGGCTACATTTACATGCAACAAACCTTAACTTTCTTCACCAAACAATACAAAAAAATCGTTCTAAAAACTCTTTCTGGTTTTATTTAAAGTATTTCTTCGATTTAGCTGCTCTGCGACTAGGCTGAAGAATTTTTGATGAATAAGTATTTCAAGGGAAAGGCTCCCAATAAAAAGATTTATTTTAAAGAAGAGGAGATAGAGTAGATCAAATTTTACATCAAAAGCCACAAAAACGCAGAGATGGCCGCAACAGCTGATTAAGATTTCGGAGACTTTCAATCCAAATGATTGGTATATGTGTCTGACTAATGATAGCTTTTAAGTATGTAAATATGATAAGATCCTTAGTATATTTTTGATCTTTTTATTTTTTTTGTTTTTGTTTATGTTTATGTTTATTTTTTATATTTTGTATTTTAACGCATGGAGCTCGAATACATTCACAAGTACCGCTAGCGACCCATTTCCTACCTCAAACTACTGCAACAACTCACCAAAAAGTACTAAGACTATCCGCTCAAGGAACCCAAAGTATACGACTAAATGCTTTTTTTGTTAGATCAGAAAAGTCCCTCTACCAAATGCAACCGTAGCATAGCTCGTTAGCTCTTCGTTCAAGCAACTCAAATGAACTCAAAATGTAGCATATAGTCTCTGCTTAAAACTTATATTTAAAACTTGTAAACAGCAAAGATTTGTCTTCAGAGGGACGAGTACAAACTGGCTGAGCTAAGATAATCAGCAAATTCAGTGAGTCTGCCCAACAAAACTCATGTGTTCTTGCAAGTGTTACAGGCTTCAGCTTACTCGAGATTTTCGCCTCATAGCAACTTCGCATACCAGATTGTTCCTTCAGATCTGCCTCTTGTCACGATGCACACTGTCATCAACCCTAATATCAAGCAGTAGTTTGTTTTAGAGCTTGAGGTCGACTACTTTTAAATTCTTTTTTTCGAAAGCGGCATTTAAATATACAGATGGAGGTTCCCAGATGAAGAAGACATCACTGAAGGATAGTACACTAGACTCATTAGACACTAAAACATAACTTTTGAACTCAAATTCAGGTATTTTCCTGCACAAAGTCCATTAAAACAGTCTGCACTCAAGACTAATCAAGCCTATCAGGAGCAGAAAGTAATGAACTCAAGAAATGCTTTCATAGGTTTATGCGAGTTTTAGCCTTTTTTATGTGAATAGAATAAAGTATTTATGGAGCCTTAGGACGAGGACGACAGCTGTTTGAGCAAAATGGCCAGTTGTTTTCCTTGCCTGGGGTCATCAGTGCGCAATCTCTACTACTGCCTTATCCTGATGCTTATCGCACAGTGCTGGCATACTTTTTATACTTCTCTTCAAATGGTAGATGTAAGTTTATGCTTACCTAGATGATGGCAGCCATTTACACTATTGGCCTCCTTTACGACAGGAGAATCAAATAGTTCAAAATGTATTTCATAGTGATAGTACTCAGTTTGCTTGTGTGTCTTCTTAAAACATTCTGGTCAATCAGCAAATCTTCCTAAAACACGAATAGCCTATACCTTATCGCCCTAATAGTTAGCACCATAGTTGAAGTCTTGGTCATCCTAAGCTTGCTACTCACGCTTCTAACTCCAAACGACATCGCTCGTCAACGAACAGAAGTGCTGTTTGATGCTAGTGAAGAAGAAAAACCCCCATAAGACAACTAAGCTATGCAAATTTGGTAATCGAAGGAAAGTTAGTTTTCTAGAAATTTTTAGATACAAAAGACGTCTGCACGCTGAACTCTACCAAGGATTGATGATTTTTGTAGATATTATTGAAAATAATAGGTTTTATAAATCAAAAAATGTTCATAATTAGTCTATTGGTAAGGGAGAAAACTTGTTTTATGTCTTCTTAAATGTAATGTTTTCTTTTGAACGAAGAGCTTTGGGCGGATTGGGGGTTTGGGACCAACTTTCTTCTTCATTCTTGTTTGGAATTCTTCTTATCTTGAACAGCGGACAGTTCTGAGCTACGCTGTTCTACTGATCGTTCTTGTTGTATTTGAACACGTTGAGCTAGTCGCTTCGATGGGCTACTTTCCACTTCGCTCGCAGCTTGCTAAAAGACTAAGCCTTACCGACATTTCTGCCTGCTTTATGGCAATCTGATCTTAACGACGCGGATTAAGATCTTGTCAAATTGCTCTGCCGGGTTTAATGGATCGAAGTGTGAGGAGTAAGAGTGTGAATGGGCTGGCTTCGCTGTGCTTTATCCGAGGTAAAAACACAAGTGGGAGGAATAATTCTGGATTTGAAGATCCAATTTTATTTTTTCTTCTTCTTTAAAAAGACCAAGTATTGTTTCTCCATTTTTTTTTACTTGGCCACTCTCTACACGTTCTTTACAAACATTTCAAAAGGAATCTGGCATAAAGATTTTTCAGTTTTTTCTTCTTGTAAAAAACGTTCCATCATTTTATATTATACTGCGGAAATCAACTGTTATTATCAGATGAACGCCCAAAATAAACAGATAAATAACAGATAAATCTTTGAATCGAGGTTAATTTCCGTAAAGTAACATTTTCAAGCTAATTTTAGTATGATAAAGCATAGCTTGAAATATTTTTATGTAAAATCTTAGAATTCAGATATAGTGATTAGAATGATAGATAAATAAGTCAGGTTACATTAACTTTGTGAGGTATGCTAATATATTTATTTATGTCCACATAACTACAAAGGAACCCTCAAAAGCTACCCGTAGTTACTGAAAATTCTTCCTTAGCTTGCTAAAACTGTCTTATCAGAAACGACAAAAGCAAATATTCTGAAAGCAAATCTTCTAGTAGTATGTGCCTCAAGTGCTAACAAGAACATTCTTCTCGATAACGTTAGCTGTGTTCTCCTCAGGACATTCAGATTCAGAAAACATATGTTTTTTCAGCACAAAAACTAAGCTTTTCGAGCACTAAAAAAGAGTAGCAAAAGGTCAACTAAAGTCGTAGCAGGTTCACATCACCCATAGTTTTCTGCCAACGATGCTAAAGGCAGGCAGCTATTAAGAGCTGTAGTGACTGCAAAACAAAGCATTTTTGCAGCAGTTGTTTCGATAGTGTCCACAATAATAATAAACTGGCTTGCCATCGTGCTTTTCCGATTGGCTAGCCTAGGAAAGGTATTAATCATAACATACTGAACCAATATAGCAGAAATAAAGAGTTTTAAGTTTAAAATCAGCAAGTCAAATAGCTGCTTACTCGCACGGAACTATTGAAAACACACATCAAAGAAGACCATAATGTATTTGTTAACAATCATAGAAAGTTAGTCTAAAACTTAGCTAAATAGTTGGAAATTTTGATTGAGTAAGTCAACCTTAAAATTATAGAGTTATAGATGAAGCTAAAACACAAATAGTAGGACTTTTAATCATAAAATAAATAACGGATCAAAAAAACATAAAACTTGTAGATGTAGCTGCTATAAACAAAAGGAATGATAAACAGCTCATAAGTAAACAAAAAAACTAAAGCAAGTGATTTGGCTGAAAAAATAAAATAGATTTCTTTAAAAATTGAAAGCATTTCAAAAGAAAGACATCCATGTTCTGACAAAGATTATGTCTTTTAGCAGCTGCCCTAGCATTTCCTTATAGGAGTGGCTGAAATAAAAGATAAAATAAAAAAGCTCGAGATAAAGAAACCACGTAAAGGCAGTATTCAATCAACTCAAAGTATCATTTATGGATAGAAAAATCAGATAAACAACATTAATAAAGGAAAACATACCCCCAAGAACTCCAATAGATCAATGCTTGTATGTCCACAAACTAACTCATCTGATTTCACGCCCAACCTGTCACTTCTTTCTGCCAAAAATGCTCAAAACAAAACATTTAAGTAGAGCATATTTAGCATCTAGCCGGAATCTAAATCAATACTGTAGATCGGGCCGAGCTAATCTCAAGCATCGCTTTCAAATCTTCAGAAAATAAGTAAAAAAATTATCGTTTTGAATAAGGGAAACGTCAAAAACTAAGAGGTGACGAGAAGGGACAAAAAGTCAGTCAAAGTTGTAGGCACGGGCACTAGTTCTTCTAAAAACATAGCTTTAAATCCAAAGAATGGCTAGAAAGTTGCTAAAGTGAACAAGCTCAAAGTTTCCTAGAACATACATTCTACAACTCAGCTGATAAAAGAAATGAGGTCATAGATATAAGAATTCACAAGCAGATACAAGACAAACAAGCACAACTGTTCGACAGGACTTACCAAGAAGGACACTGAAAGAGATAAAAGCATCTCATAAATCTCAATCGAATCCTTCTGTGAAGATAAATGATGATATTAAGTTTTATCGAAAATATGTGATCAGAATCATATGGCAGCGAATTCGTGATTTTTCTATGAAATAGACTACAAAGGCAACAAATTTTTCCTAGAAAGGTCGGGCAGATCTGAATTCCCTACCATACTTTAAATGCTTTTCTGCGAGAAGAAACTTTTGCATTTTTTTTCATTTATGAAATTCTAGACCTTATTGAGTTACCCGATCACTGTTTCATTCAATTTTCTGCGGATTTCGTAAAGTTTGATCATGTCGGTGCTGTTAAATACATCGCTATTCATGTTTTCTGAAAATCCACCCTTGATTCTATCCATGAGTTATGTGATCAGTTGCAGGTCGGCCTTGATGTCTTTTTGAACGACTTTGAAAATTTATTAGTTGCTGATTTTGTATTTGTCTTTTTTATTGGAGTTGCTCTTCTTGCTGGTGACTGATTTCGATGACGGCTTCGAAGGTAAATTGTGATCGGTGTTCTGACCATTTTTCTATCTTTTGTTGATGGAAGTCAAGTAAAGGTAGTCTTTAAGTTTTAGTCCTTTGGCCTAAATGAACGACTGCTTGCTCGATAATATCGGTTCTGATGATTCCTAAAAGAATTCTTATGCAGTTTGGCTATTCTAGACGAATTTGACAGACTTAGCTGGCTGACCCTTGGGGCGAGCTCGAAGTTCGTTCTTTTTTTACATGCTCTCCTTATTATTTAGCATAAACATTCTGTCAGTGGAATTACTCATTATTTTTTTTTCAATAAAAAATCGGTAAAAATGAATAAATAGAACAAGCTAACTTGCATGTATAAAAATGAATATTGTATCTGTAATGACAGTTTTTCAATATTCAATCATAATTATTTGACGACCAGAGTCTCCATTTAAGAGTTTTGGAATATCTATGATAAAGTCTCATTCTGTTTCTAGGCTAAAGAAATGCGCTAAAGTGGCTGTATAATATCCATTTTCCGTTATTTTTCATTCTAAAAGCCCATTTCTTCAGGCTCGCTTTCCAAATATTTGAATAAATAATTTGCTTTTTACTGTTTAGGCAGAGTTAAACGCATAGTTGCACCATTCGGTAATCTTAGCTTTAGTTGAATGGCCTCCTTTATTTACGTCTCTTTGTAAATAGTCAAAGTTTCTCTAATATTTTTTCTTATCTACTACAGGGATTAAGTTTTTTCTTTTGTTTTTATCAATACACTTTATTATACTTTTTCACCGTGATTCTAGTCAACTGGTGAAGGTTTGGTCATAGTTTAAAAGTACATGACTTACTGTTATTATCGTATTTTTCGATCCTCTATGATTTTTTGTTTCGCCTACTGACTCATCGGTCTGATTCCCCTTTCAGCGTTATACAATAGTCTATGATGTTATTTGCTGGCATGCTATAGAATTTTGGTTAGTTCTTTCAAACTAGTATTCATGCCGATTGTCTTAAAAACTACGACTTTTTGCTTCCATTAATCGTACCTTAGCAGTATCAGATGAAAGTCATTGACTCCCTATACATTCACGAACTACCTTATAAAAGAAAACTGTTAGTAATCTACTCGATGCCTGTCTATGCCTAAATTTATGTAAAATCGATTGAAAATGGCATTTAGTTATGGACTGTGATAGAGCTAAATAACTTTATTTAGCAATTATTTGTATTCTCCACTAATTTATTGTTTTGACTATGGAAACAGTATGCTATGCAAAACGATTATTTTTTTGGACTACCACATTTCTTCAAAAGCATCAGAGATTTAATTTGTAAAGCAGACGTTAACTTAGCCTTTGATAAGCTGACTTAGTTCAGTGAAAAAGTTAAATTCTTAGTCTATGTCGATTTATTCATGTTTTTTCTTGGCAGATTATCGTTTTTTAGTCAGTCTTTTTGGCTTAGACTTCAACTTTTTTTTAATTACGTATGTTTTTTTGAAGTTTGATTTGAGAGATTTAGAACGATTATTGGTTCGATTTTAGTATTCGTGCTATAGATCCTCTATTGCGTCTATATCAATGTAATTCTTTTTCTGAACCCTATTTTGCTTGGAAATGATCTCACTTATGGAAGAAGGCTGTAGTCCAAGATAAATGTTTATTGCATTCTAT
>Ga0169931_10001556_pt1 | contig 37771 bp, 40 predicted proteins | sample Kivu_15m_20L_FD_129675 | JGI IMG/M metagenome (GOLD analysis project Ga0169931, IMG submission 129675) | Freshwater microbial communities from Lake Kivu, Western Province, Rwanda to study Microbial Dark Matter (Phase II) - Kivu_15m_20L... | ecosystem: Environmental > Aquatic > Freshwater > Lake...
CCGACGGGTACGATTTCCCTCTCGTTGGCTAACAATGCCAGCAACGGCATCGAGCCTTCGTTTGCGCACCACTACTTCCGCAACGTGATCCGAGAAGGCAAGAAGTCCAAAGAAAAGGTCGACGTGTTCTCCTTCGAGCTGCTCGCTTATCGCGAGCTCGTCAACCCGAAGGCGATGCCGAACTCCAGTAATCCGGCCGAGAAACTGCCGGACTATTTCACTACGGCCGATGACATCACGCCGACCGAGCATGTCGATATTCAGGCTGCCTCGCAGAAGTGGATCGACTCCTCGATTTCCAAGACGGCCAACGTGCCGACCGATTTCAAGTACGACGATTTCAAGAACATCTACCTTTACGCCCACGAAAAAGGCCTCAAGGGATGCACCACTTTCCGGTTCAACCCAGAGGCGTTCCAGGGCGTGCTCGTCAAGGAAGAAGACCTGAAGAACACGACGTACGTCTTCACGCTAGAAGATGGCAGTGAAGTCTCGTTGCGCGGCGACGAAGAAATCGAATACGACGGTGAGTTGCACACTGCCGCCAACCTTTACGATGCCTTGAAAGAAGGCTACTACGGCAAGTTCTGAGGATTTTCGACCATGGCTGCCATCAAGATCGATCGCAAGATCGCTAAATATCGTGTTTTGAAGCCAGGCGCCGAAACGCCGGCTCCTGCCGCGCCCACGCCATCAGTTGCCGACTTGCCGACCACTCATGGCGGCAAGGTCGTGCGTTTGACCGAAGAGGTGCAGCGCCCCGAAGTTTTGATCGGTTCCACCTACAAGATCAAAACCCCGGTTTCCGATCACGCGATGTATGTGACCATCAACGACATCATTCTGAACGAGGGGACCGAGCACGAACAGCGCCGCCCCTTCGAGGTGTTCATCAACTCGAAGAATCTCGATCACTACCAATGGATCGTAGCGCTGACGCGCATCATCTCGGCGGTGTTCCGCAAAGGCGGCGACGTGACGTTCCTCGTCGAAGAGCTTAAAGCCGTGTTCGATCCGCGCGGCGGCTACTGGCAGCCGGGTGGCAAGTTCATGCCCTCGATCATTGCCGAGCTCGGCTACGTCATCGAGAAACATCTGCAGACCATCGGTTTGCTGCGACCGCTCGAGCTCGACGAGCATCAAAAAAAACTGGTTGAAGAAAAGCGAGCTGAGTTCGAAGCGCGTACCAAGCAGGCCGATGCTTTCGCGAGTTCACATTTTCCCGAAGGCGCGCAGTTATGCCCCAAATGCAGCACTGCAGCCGTCGTCATGATGGATGGCTGCATGACGTGCCTCAATTGTGGCGATTCCAAGTGCGGGTGAACTGTTGCTGCCAGCGAAGCTGATATTCGCTCTCTTACTGCTGCTGACAGCTTCGGCTTCCGTTTTTTCACAGCCCTTTCCTGCTGGGGTGGTCCCTGTCATGGGGCCGCCCTCGCGTGATCTGCCGCGACCGGCTGAGCTGCAGCGCGACGTCGATTTCTGGATCCGGGTTTACAGCGAGATCACTACCCGCCAAGGTTTCCTGCACGACGATGCCGACTTGTCGATCGTCTATGGCGTACTCAACCTGCCGGATGCCCCGCCGGGTTCGAAACCGCGACGCGATGCGATAACGACCGAACGCGAACGCTGGCGTACGGCGTTGCAACAGGCGGCAGACTCACGCGCACGGGGTGTACCGGCAACCACGGCCGATGCACGCCGGGTGCTCGAGCTTTGGGGAGCCGAGGTAACGCCGGCGCGCTTGCAGGCTGCCGTTGAGTCGGTTCGCTTCCAACTCGGACAGGCAGATCGCTTTCGCGAGGGCATAGTACGCTCTGGAATTTGGGAGACGCATATCGCCGAGACCTTTGCGCGTATGGGTTTGCCGCCAGAGCTCGCTGCGCTGCCGCACGTCGAGTCCTCTTTTACGCCCACGGCTTATTCGAAAGTCGGCGCCGCCGGTTTGTGGCAGTTCATGCCCGGCACCGCACGCTTGTACATGCGTGTCGATGACGTGCTCGATGAGCGCATGGATCCCTTTCGGGCCACTGAGGCGGCCGGCAAGCTGTTGCTCTACAACTATCGCGTGCTCGGCAGTTGGCCGCTTGCGATTACAGCGTACAACCATGGCGCTGCCGGCATGCGCCGGGCGCGCGACACCCTCGGTACCGATGATTTTGCAATCATCGCGCGGCAGTACAAAGGGCGTGCTTTCGGCTTTGCATCGCGTAATTTTTATCCGTCGTTTCTCGCCGCCTTGACCATCGATCAAGATCCGTCGCGCTATTTCGGCCAGATCGAACGGGCTCCCCGGTTGAGATTCCACGAGCTTGAGATGCCGGCGTATGCCAGCGTCGATGCTCTCGCGTCGGCCACGGGCCTCGATCGGGCTGTACTGCGTGATCTCAACCCTGCGTTGCGTCCTAGCGTCTGGAGCGGATCACGTCGGGTACCGCGCGGATACAAACTGCGTTTGCCTGCCGATCGACCGCTGAGTGCGGCAGAGTTATCGCAACGTATCGGTGCCGCAAGCCTGCATGCTGGGCAGCCGCGCCCCGCGACTCACCAGGTCGCCCGGGGTGAGACGCTCTCTGGACTGGCGGCTCGTTATCGAGTGCCGCTCCGAGTGCTGGCCGAGCACAACGGTCTGACGGTGCAAGCAAAATTACGCGAAGGTCAGCGCCTTGCGCTGCCCGATGCTGCCTTGGGTGGTGGGGGCAGGGCTGCGGCAGATTGATCGCCGACGGATTGATCGCCGTAGGGCGTTCGTATCATCATCGCCATCATGTTTTTCAAGTCTATTCGCGTGCTTGCGGAGCAAGCTGGCCGATCTGTCGGCTGGGTTCTGCTCGCCTTGCTCAGCGCTCAACCAGCCGCTGTATTTGCAGATATTGCAACCGTTCCGCCCTTTGAGCCGCGCTTCAGCGCTGATTTGCCGATGGCCTCGGAGGTTGTGGTCTACAAGACGGCGCGTCGACTCGAGCTGTTGCGCGGTCGAGAGGTGCTGCGCAGTTATCGCATCTCGCTCGGGCTCAATCCTGACGGCCACAAGCAGCAGGAGGGCGATTTCCGCACGCCTGAGGGTCGCTATCGCTTGAATGCGCGTAATCCGCGCAGCGATTTTTTTCTTTCGCTGGCGGTGTCCTATCCTGACAAACTCGATGTCGAGCGGGCGAAAGCGGCGGGTGTGCCGCCGGGTGGCGCCATCATGATTCATGGTCTGCCCAATAATCCCAAGTGGCCGCCTGAGTACTACGCCAGTAATGACTGGACCGACGGTTGCATCGCGCTCAGTAATGCCGACATGATGGAAGTGTGGATGTTGGTGCCGACCGGCACGCCGATCCATATTCGCCCCTAGTCGGGCATCAGGCGGCAGCGCTCGATAACCCGAGCTCGCACGCACAGGACACTTACATGGAAACCAGTATCGTCATTCCGGAATTCGTCGACGCCCGAGTCGCTCCACGCGGCGCTCTTGAGAGCCTTTCGCAAGAAGAAATCGAGCAGCTGCTTTCCTCGGGTCGAGGCGGGCTCTATCCGCTGTTCCGACAATGTGCGTTAGCGGTGCTCAATGCCGGCAGCCACACCGACGATGCGCGTGAAATCTTCGACAAGTATCGCGACTTCGATGTTGAAATCGTGCGTCACGCCTGGGGCGTCAAGCTCGAGATCAAGAATGCTCCTGCCATGGCTTTTGTCGATGGCCAGATGATTCGCGGCACCAAAGAGCTGCTGTTCGCCGTGTTGCGCGACGTGGTCTATACGGCCAATGAAATCGTCGACAGCGGGCGTTTCGACCTTACGCGCCCGCAGTCGATCACCAATGCCGTATTTCACATTTTGCGTAACGCGCGGTTACTCGAGCATAAATCCCGGCCTAACCTCGTGGTGTGTTGGGGTGGACACTCGATCAATCGCGAAGAATACGAATACACCAAGAAGGTCGGCTACGAGCTCGGCTTGCGAGGTCTCGACGTATGCACGGGCTGCGGGCCGGGCGCCATGAAAGGCCCGATGAAGGGCGCCACTATCGGTCACTCGAAGCAGCGCATCGCTCCCGGGCGTTACATCGGTCTGACCGAGCCCGGGATCATCGCCGCCGAGCCGCCGAACCCCATCGTCAATCATTTAGTGATCATGCCGGACATCGAAAAACGGCTCGAGGCGTTCGCGCGTATCGCGCACGGCCTCGTGGTGTTTCCCGGCGGTGTCGGTACAGCCGAGGAAATCTTTTATCTGCTCGGAATCCTCCTCGACCCAGCCAATGCCGAGCAGCCTTTCCCGGTGATACTCACCGGCCCTCGTTCGAGTGCGGGATACTTCGAGCAGATACGCCAGTTCTTGCTCAACACCATCGGTGAATCTGCTCTGTCACGGCTGCGTATCGTCATCGGCGATCCCGCTGAAGTTGCTCGATTGATGGATCGCGGCATTGAAGACGTACGCGAGTTTCGTCGTCGTCGCTCGGACTCGTATAACTTCAATTGGTTGCTGCGCATCGACCCCGAGTTTCAGCAGCCGTTCGAGGTGACCCATGCTGCGATGCGTACCCTGCGCCTGCATCGCGATCTGCCGGCTCACGAGCTGGCCGCCAACTTGCGGCGCGCGTTCTCGGGCATCGTCACCGGCAACGTCAAGGAACATGGTATCCGTGCCATCGAGCGTCACGGCCCCTTTGAACTGGTCGGTGACCGGTCGATCGTCGACATGCTCGATGAGTTGCTCGCAGGTTTCGTGGCCCAGCAGCGTATGAAACTACCCGGGTCGGTCTACACGCCGTGCTACAGACTCGTTAAGGCTTAACGGGCTCTTGAAATTCGGGCGGCTGCCCCCAAGTTGGCGAGGTCAACAGACTGGGAGAGCCCAATGACCGAGAACGTCCAGACCCACGGTTTCCAAGCCGAAGTGCGTGAGCTGCTGCGGCTCATGATCCACTCGCTCTATAGTCACCGGGAAATCTTCCTGCGGGAGTTGATCTCTAACGCCTCCGACGCCAACGACAAGCTGCGTTTTTCGGCGCTCGCCACCCCGGAGCTTTTCGAGGGTGATTCCGAACTCAAGATCTGGGTGGATTACGACAAGGACGCCAACACGCTGACCATTCGCGATAACGGCATCGGTATGACGCGGGACGAAGCGATTGCCCACCTCGGCACGATCGCTAAGTCTGGAACGGCCGACTTCTTCAAGAAGTTGACCGGTGATCAGCAGAAAGACTCACAGCTGATCGGCCAATTCGGTGTGGGATTCTATTCGGCCTTCATTGTGGCCGATGAAGTCGAGGTCTTTACGCGCAAGGCCGGGGAATCCAGTCAGTCTGGCGTGCGCTGGGCTTCGAAGGCGGATGGTGAGTTCACCGTCGAGACCCAGGAGCGCAGCGAGCGCGGCACCAGTATCGTTCTGCATCTAAAAGATGATGCCAAAGACTTTGCTGACGGCTGGCGCTTGCGGTCTTTGGTTCGACGTTATTCCGATCACATCGCTTTCCCGGTGCTGATGCGCAAAGAGGGCGAAGCTTCGCTCGACTGGGAGGCTGCCAATCAGGCGCAAGCGCTCTGGACACGTGCTCGCAGCGACATCAAAGATGAGGAATACCGCGAGTTCTATCAGCATATCGCCCATGATTTCGCTGAGCCGCTCGCCTGGAGTCATAACAAGGTCGAGGGTAAGCGCGAGTACACTTCGCTGCTTTATTTGCCGGCGCGGGCGCCGTTCGATTTGTTCCAGCGTGATGCCAGCCGTGGGCTCAAGCTCTATGTGCGGCGTGTCTTCATCATGGACGACGCTGAACAGTTTCTGCCGATGTACCTGCGCTTCGTTCGTGGCGTACTCGACTCCAACGACCTGCCACTTAACGTCTCGCGTGAATTGCTGCAGCAGGATTCTGAAGTCGAAGCCATGCGCTCTGCGTTGACCAAGCGAGCTCTCGATTTGATCGCTCGCCTTGCCAAGGACGAGCCGGAGAAGTACGCGGCGTTCTGGAAGGAGTTCGGCGCCGTGGTCAAGGAGGGCGTCGGCGAAGACCCGGGTAACCGCGACAAGATCCTCGCGCTATTGCGCTTTGCCAGCAGTCACGAAGAGAGCGATGAGCCCAAGGTGACCTTGGCGGATTACATCGCCCGCATGAAGCCTGGCCAAGACAAAATCTATTACGTGATCGCTGATAGCGTCACGGCAGCTCGCGGCAGCCCGTATCTCGAGCAGTTGCGCGCCAAAGGTGTCGAAGTCTTGTTGTTGGCTGATCGGGTCGACGAGTGGATGATGGGCCACGTTCGCGAATTCGAGGGTAAGCGTTTCAAAGACGTGGCCCGTGGCGATCTGGAATTGGGTGCGCTTGCCAGTGACGATGACATGGCGAGTGCTGAGGCCGCCGCAAAAGACAGCGAAGCCCTGCTCAAGAAGATCAAGGATGCGCTCGGTGAGCGAGTCTCTGACGTCAAGATCTCAACTCGCTTGACCGATACGCCGGCTTGTCTCGTATTGGGTGAGCATGAGCTCGGTGCGCAGATGCGGCGTATTCTTGCGGCGACGGGCCAGTCGGCTCCTGAGGCCAAACCTGCGCTTGAGGTCAACGTGGGTCATCCGCTCGTGCGACGCCTCGATGGAACTCAAGACACGGGTGAGTTCGCTGAGATCGCCTTGGTGCTCTTCGACCAAGCGACCTTGGCCGAGTCGGGCAGTGTTGCCAACCCCGGTGAATTCGTCCGTCGTCTCAACAAGCTGTTGACGCAGTTGATGGGTTGAGCGTGGCGGCCTCGGCGGAAGTGCGATAACGTCGGCACATGAGTTCTGATCATCGAGCCGACGACACGCTGCGCGACCGCTTAACTCCGCTCGCCTACGAGGTCACCCAAAACAAGGGCACCGAGCGTGCCTTTACCGGACAGTTCACCCATCACAAGGAACGCGGCTTATACGCCTGTGTCTGCTGCGGCAACACCTTGTTTGCCTCTGACACCAAGTACGATTCGGGTTCCGGCTGGCCGAGCTTTTGGACTGCGCTTGCGGGCGATCGTGTTCGTGAACATCGCGATCTCAGTCACGGCATGATTCGCACCGAGGTCACGTGCGCGAACTGTGATGCTCACCTTGGGCATGTGTTTGAAGATGGCCCCGCACCTACCGGCCTGCGTTACTGCATTAACTCTGTTGCGCTCGATTTCATACCCAAGGAAAGTGAGGGCGTTTGATGCGCACGTTACTGTGGTTGTCGCTTTGCGTATTGGCTGGGTTCATGGTCGCCAAAGCGTTCTTGCCTGATTTGTTCGCCACCACCCGATTCGAGGAGTCTACTGCCATGTCTGATCAACTCATTACTCAAGACCTCGAGTCTGGGGAAGGCGTCGAGATCGCCGTGGGTCAACGCGCTGTCGTGCATTACACAGGCTGGTTGTTCGATGAAAATGCTGAGGACAACAAAGGCCGCAAGTTCGACAGTTCGCATGATCACGGTTCCACCTTCGAGTTTCGTGTCGGCGGAGGCCAAGTGATTCGCGGTTGGGATCTCGGTGTCGCCGGTATGCGAGCCGGTGGTAAGCGCCGTCTCATCATCCCCTCTGAGCTCGGTTACGGAGCCCGTGGCGCGGGTGGTGTGATCCCGGGTGGTGCGACATTGGTATTTGATGTCGAGCTGGTGGAGATTCGCTGATGAAGCCAGTCACCGCAGGTGCGCTGTTGCTCGGTATCAGCGGGTGGGCTGCCGAGGCTGCAACTTTGATCCATGCCGGTCGAGTGATCGACGGTTTGTCGGACAAAGTTCTTGTCGAGCAGACCGTGGTGGTCGACGCTGGGCGCATTGTCGCAATCGAGCCGGGCTATCGTGTAGCCGGCGCCGCTGATCGCGTGGTTGATTTACGCTCATCGACGCTGCTACCGGGCTTGATGGACATGCATGTTCACATCACGAGCGAGTACAGTCGCAGCAGCGAGCTCGATCGCTTCAAAAAAGATGGGCCTGACGTGGCACTCGATGGCGCGCTGTTCGCCAGTCGTACGTTACAGGCCGGATTCACCACGGTTCGCGATCTCGGTGACGGGTTTCGTGCCAGCATTGCACTGCGTAATGCGATCAATGCCGGCAAGCTTGCCGGGCCCCGAATTTTTGCCGCTGGAAAATCGATTGCAACCACGGGCGGGCATGCTGACCCGACCAATGGTTGGGCTGATCATCTAGGTGGTCAGCAGGTCGGGCCGCTAGAGGGTGTGATCAATGGCTCTGAGCAGGCTGCGCAAGCCGTGCGGCAACGCTACAAGGAAGGCTCTGATCTCATCAAGATCACGGCGACGGGCGGGGTACTCTCCATCGCCAAGAATGGTCTCAACCCGCAGTTCACCGAAGAAGAAATTCGCGGCATCGTGACGACAGCGCGTGATTACGGTTTCAAGGTCGCAGCGCATGCGCATGGTGCTGAGGGCATGAAACGCGCGGTGCGCGCCGGCGTACACACCATCGAGCATGGCACCTTCATGGACGATGAAACCATCAAGTTGATGAAAGAGCGCGGCACGTATTACGTGCCGACGATCACGGCCGGCGCCTGGGTTTTCGATCGCTCGCGCGAAGAAGGGTTTTTTCCTGCTGTGGTACGCCCTAAAGCCGCTGAGGTGGGGCCGCAGATCCAAGGAACCTTTGCCAAGGCATACAAAGCCGGCGTGAAAATTCTCTTTGGCACCGACACGGGCGTGTCGGCACACGGGGAGAATGCACGCGAGTTCCTCTTGATGGTCGAAGCCGGCATGCCAGCGATGGCGGCGATCCGTTCGGCGACCAGTGAGCCCGCCAAGTTTCTCGAGATCGACGATCGCTTGGGCAGTGTCACGGTCGGCAAGCTTGCTGATCTGATTGCCGTTCCGGGCGACCCGCTCGTTGACATTGGCGTGATGCAGCGCGTTCACTTTGTCATGAAGGACGGCGTTGTCCATCGCAGCCCCTGAACGTCATTTGATCGTCGGCGAAGCCGGCGTCATCGAAGCGCTAGTTGAGCAGCCTGCTGCGACTTTCAGTTCGCCACGGGCCGTGGCCGTGTGCTGTCATCCGCATCCGCTGTTCGGCGGTTCGATGACTAACAAAGTCATTCACACCGTGGCGCGCAGCTTCGTCGCTGCTGGTGCGGTAACCGTACGCTTCAATTTTCGCGGCGTCGGTGCATCCGAAGGTGTGCATGATGAGGGGCGCGGCGAACTTAATGACCTCTTGCGTGTGACCGAGTGGCAGCAAGAGCGCTACCCTCATTTGCCTCTTTGGCTTGGGGGATTTTCGTTCGGTGCCTGGATGGTGTTGCGGGCCGAGGCGCGTCTGGCGCCCGCTTTGCTCGTGACTGTGGCGCCGCCCGTGGGGCGCTGGGATTTTTCCGCGGTGGGCTCACCGTCGGGAGCGTGGCTGACGGTGCAAGGCACGCACGACGAGCTCGTCGATGCAGCTCTGGTGCGCGACTTTGTAGCGGCAAAGAGCGCGTCTGCCGAATGTGTGATGCTGGATCAAGCCGACCATTTCTTCCATGGGCGGCTGCATGAGTTGCGTGATGCTATCGACGATTTTTGTCGTCGCTCAGCCGTGTAGCGAGTAACCGACTCCGCGAACGGTGTGAATGAGTGGCCGCTCAAATTCTCTATCGACGGCTTGGCGCAGGCGACTCACGTGGACGTCGACTACGTTGGTCTGTGGATCGTAGTGAATGTCCCAAACGTTGCCGAGCAGCATGGCGCGTGTGACCACTTGGCCGGCGTGACGCGCTAAATATTCGAGCAGGCGAAACTCGCGCGCCGTGAGCTCGATCTCTCGACCGGCACGCTTCGCGCTACGCGCCAACAGGTCGATTTCGAGGTCTTCGACCTTGAGCGAGGTTACAGCCGGTGTTGCAGCGCGGCGCGCCAGTGATTCGACTCGTGCAACGAGCTCGTCCACCGCAAAGGGCTTGCCTAGATAGTCGTCACCGCCGGCACGCAGTCCGTGCACCCGTTCGTCGACCGAATCCAAGGCTGAGAGGACGAGCACGGGCGTAGTGTGCCCAGCTGAACGCAGGCTCTGCACGACTTCAAGTCCGTCGCGTCCGGGAAGCATGCGGTCGGTGACAATCACATCAAAATGGCTGCTTAGCGCTCGCTCGAGCCCGGTGTCGCAATTATCGACATGCACGACCTCGTGCCGCCGCTCGCCAAGTCCGACGACGATCTCTTCGACGACGCTCAAGTCATCTTCGAGCAGTAAAACTTTCATGACGAGCTCGGCATCCGTCCGTAATTTTAGGTCAAATACCCTGGTTCGTGGCATCCTAACCGCATGAAAAGTTTGACGGTCATTGATCGGCGCGCATTTTTTGCTGGGGTCGCGGCATTGGTGGTCATGGTTTTGACCTTTGTGGGTTCGTTTGTCTGGCTGCAAACCCAAGTTATGGCAATGCATGATCGTGAGCTGCGGACCACCCTATTGGGTGAGCTTGAGTTACGCCGACAGTTCGATCGCACCTCGGGCCGGCAGCGCTTGTTGGACGGGCTCTCGTGGCGTAGCGCCATCATCGACAACACTCGCTATTTGTGGGTGGTCGATCGCGATGGGCGAGCGCTGATCGGCGACGTAACAGCCATACCCGCCGGCAGCGTCGAGGCCATCAGGGCGGGCCGAGATTTTCTGGAGCGTGGGTCCGATGGCGTCACCACCTTCGTGGTTGGCTTGCCGCTCGACGATGGCGCCTTGCTCATGATGACCTACCGTGACCCGGTGCGGCTCGATATGGCGCGCACTCTCGGGAGAACGGCGCTTGGCGTATTGCTCTTTATCGTACTCGTAGGCGTGACTACCGGCTTCGTGCTTAATCGATATGTCGTCAAAAAAGTGCGCAATATCGCCGATACGGCGCGCCGTATTCTGCGCGGACAGATGACCGCACGTGCTCCAGTCTCGCAGCGCGTCGATGAAATGGGCGCCTTGGCCAGTACTTTCAACGAAATGCTGGACCAGAACGAAGCGCTCGTCACCGGCATGCGTACGGTGACTGAAAGTCTCGCACACGATTTGCGCACGCCGCTGATGCGCGTCAAAAAGTCGATCGCCGATGCCCGCATCGCTACTGCCGAGTCTGACCGTGAACTGCATTTGACTGAGGCCGAGGCTGGCATCAAACGCAGTTTGCAAACTTTCAACTCGCTGATCGATCTTGCACGCGCCGAGGCCGGTTTATCACGCGGATCGATGGAGGTGCTCGACCTCGGTGCTTTGGCGCTCGATCTTGCCGAGCTGTTCGAGCCGCTGGCCGAAGAGCGTGGTCAGACGATTGAGCGATCCATTCAGCCTGTGATCTTCAATGGGCACAAGCAGATCTTGTCGCAGGCCATTGGTAACTTGCTGGAGAACGCCATCAAGTACTCGCCGCAGGGCACATCGCTCATGCTGGCGGTTTCCAGAGCAGCAAGCGGTGAGCCGGAAATCGTCGTGCAGGATCGTGGCCCTGGCATTCCGGCACATGCCCGTGAGCAGGCGGTCCGACCGTTTATCCGCTTGGAAACCCCGGTACGCGAGCAGGGCAGCGGTCTTGGCTTGGCGATCGCTGCTGCCGTGGCACGACTGCATCGCGGCAAGCTGGTATTGGAAAATGCCGAGCCGGGTTTACGGGTACGGCTGCGATTCGGAGTGGTTTGAGCGTCATGCCTCTTGAAGGCGATCAAGCTTTCGGCCACCACATCAGCATTTGTAGTCCGGTTTGCGGTGCGCTCTGGTTGCAGGCGACCATGCGTCCGCCATGTGCTTTAAGTACGCGCGCGGCGATAGCCAGCCCCAAGCCCGTGCCACCGCTCGATCGTGCGCGGTCGCGCTCGACCCGGTGAAAAGGCTCAAAGATTTTTTCGAGTTCATCTGCTGGAACGCCGGGCCCGTCATCGCTGATCGAAACACGGTACTCTGAATCTTGAGTCCGTAGTTCTATATGAACCTGCCCGTTGTCGCGGGCATATCGCAGAGCGTTACGCACCACGTTTTCTATGGCTGCAGTAGCCCAATGGGTATCGGCGTGAATCCAGCAGGGCTCCGCCGGCAGTTTGCAGTCGATATGGCAGCCCCGTTGCTCGGATTCAAACTCTGCATCGGCGGCAATACTTGAAATCAGAGCGCGCAAATCTACGGCCTCGCGACGCAGACTCCGAGGCTCGCCATGTAGGCGCGAAATAATGAGAATGTCAGCAATCAATTGATCAAGACGCTGTATCTCGAGTTCGATGCGATCTATTTCCCGATCTGAGGATGCCGCAGAAGTCTTGCGGAGCAAGCCTGTGGCTACTCGCATTCGCGTGAGCGGTGAGCGTAACTCGTGCGAGACATCACGAAGTAGTTGCTCACGCTGCAGCAGGGCACTGCTTAATCGCTCGGCCATATGATCGAACGCCACACCGAGCTGACCGAGCTCGTCATCGCGTCGCGAAGTCTCCTGGCTACTGCGCGCCGTCAAATCGCCGCCTGCAAGCTTGTCCGCCACTGTTTTCAGATCGATGATGGGTCGCGTGAACGTACGCGCGAGCCATAGGCTACCCAGCGCAGTAAACGCCAGTGCGATCAGCACCAGTGGCAGTCGTGTATCGGGTAGACCGAAGGGGCCACGACGATGCTCGCGGGGATTGGGTAGCAACAGAAATCGCTGCCCATCACTGGCGACCAGCACTGGCATGCTACCCGGTAGCTCAAGCAGCACGCTCGGTAAATCGAGGCTGTTTGCGGCATCGCTGTCGGCTTCGATCGGAGTTTGCGGCATTAGCCCGCGGGGTTCGCGAGAAGGTCGTACGCGACCGAGCAGTTCATCGCCCCATTCGTCGATGACGTAAAATTCAAGCAGGCTCTGTTCGTCACCACGTTGTTGATGAGTCCAATCGACGAGAGCCGATCGGCCGCCGGCAGCCAAGGCTTCGGCTGCGTCTCTCGCCCCCTCATCGAGTTCGCGTTCAATTTGCGTTTGGCGCTCGTCGAGCAGCCACCACGTTATGCCGATAGCGCTTACCGTGGTGACGACGAGTGTTGCAAAGATCGTCAGGAAGATACGTAGGGCAATGCGACTCATCCGATCACCCGTCGATTGCAATCAGCTCATAGCCCGTACCGCGTACTGAACGAATCTCGAGAGCAGTCGCTCCGGCCGCCTGCAGTTTGCGCCGTAGATTACTGACATGAGTATCGATGCTGCGATCAAACGGGGTGAGCTTTCGCCCGAGCGCCTGCAGTGTCAGCTCGCTGCGCTCGACTGGTGTTCCGAGTGCGCGCCCAAGTTGAGCGAGGATGCGAAACTCGGCAGCAGTCAGTTCCAGTGACGTATCGCCGTATGTGGCACGCTTGCGTTTGCCATCGAGACGCAAGTCGGCCACCTGCAGCGAGTCTTCCGCTTCGGCGGCTGGGTTCGATTGCGTGCGGCGCAACACTGCGCGCAGGCGGGCGGCAAGTTCACGCGGGTCAAAAGGTTTGGCGAGGTAGTCATCTGCGCCGAGTTCGAGACCGAGGATGCGGTCGACCGCTTCGCCGCGCGCCGTCAGCATGATGACCGGTAATCGGTTGTCACTGATACGCAGGTTTTTCAGCAGATCGAAGCCGCTCGCACCCGGCAGCATCACATCGAGCACCACGGCATCGGGCTGCCTGTTCGCGAGCGCGGCACGACCTTCGGTGTAATCGTGGGCACTGCTGACCTCGAAGCCCTCGCCGGCGAGATAGCGTTCGAGCATTTCGCCGAGTTCGCGATCATCGTCGATGAGCAAAATACGTTGAGTCATATCTTGATGGTGCTTGGTGCGTGGGCGAAAGTCAGCAGTACTGCTGTGGCTTGACATAACTTTGCAAGACCTTTGCGTAAACTTCGCGGAATTTTCCACCTTTCAGCAGTCCAATAGGCAACAGTAGTCTTCAACCTTCCGCTTTTTCACGGAGTACGACATGCGTTCGAAACTGGCTTTGATTACCACTGGCATGGCTATTTTCGCCGCGCCGATTTTCGCTCAAGACTCGACCTCAAATGTATCTTTGCCACCCGAGGTGACCGACTCCTTGGTCGCCTTTGCGCTCGACGCCAGTGGTGCGCAGCCGGGTTCGCCGCCGCGGGTCATCATTCGCCGCGCGGGCGAAGGCCCGGCCGAAATGTGGTCCATGGGTGATTTCGACGGTGACGATTTTGCGAATCCGCGCATGCTTGAGCGCATGGCCGATGAGTTGGGCTTGACCCCTCAGCAGCGTGGCAAGCTGACCGAGCATATGGCCACCCATCGCCCCGAAATGCGCAAATTGCGTGAAGACATGCAAAAGGCGCGACAGGCGTTGCGCGAGGTCAATCCGACGGATGCCAAGTACGACGCCACCGTTGCCGCGACTGCCAAACAGGTTGGTGATCTGTCGGCGAAGATGGTCAAGGAGTCGGCAGTGCTGCGCGCCAAGGTTTGGGGCGAACTGACGGTAGAGCAGCGGGCCAAATTGGCTGAAAACGCGGGGCGTCGCGAACAGCGTGCCCAAGAAATGCGTAAACGCATGTCCGAGCGCAGTGGCAGTGGCGACGGCAGACGTATCCGTGAAATTCGTCTCGAGCGACTGCATCGCAACTGAAGCTCAGTCCCTCGAGCAACTCGAGCAACTCGAGCATAAAAAAAGCCCGGGGCGTGAGCTCCGGGCTTTTTCTTTGAGACGATCAGAAAATGATCAGTTGACCATGTTCTTGAGGTTCTTCAGCGGCATGGCGCGAACCTTCTTCGAGGCGGGCTTCGCCTTGAAGGTCATTTTCTCGCCGGTGAAGGGGTTGATGCCCTCACGTGCCTTGGTGGCCGGCTTCTTGACGACCTTGAGCTTGGCAAGACCAGGCAGAGTGAAGAGACCGTGAGCGCGCAGGCTCTTCTTGATGATGCCGCTCAGCGAATCGAACATAGCCGAGACGTTCTTGCGCGACAGCTCGGTGTCTTTTGCGATCTGGTTGAGGATTTCCGACTTAGTCGGCGGGCCACCCTTTTTCGCCATCTTGGAATTCTCCTGAATTTGTAGTGTTGCGCGTGTAATGCGCGTTGCGAATCGGGCGCAAACATAGCACACGCGCTTACTTGAGAAAACACTTTTCAGCATTCTCCCCGGGAAAAAACGCGTTTTTTAACGCAAGAGAATCAGTAGCACCTGAATGATGATGCCAGCCCACATGGGTGAAAGATCAAGACCACCGATAGCCGGCACGGCGCTGCGGATGCGCCCTAGGATGGGTTCGCAGAGTGATTCGAGCAGGTATTGCAAGGGTGAGCGCGTACCCGGTGACAACATGGAGGCCAAGGCGTAGATGAAAATAGCCCAGAAATACAGCCACAGCGCATCTCGAACGGCGCTCAGCAAAGCAGCCCAAAGCCATGTACCCGCTGCAGGAATGAAGCCGCCAGCGATCAACGTCAACGCTGCGGTATGTACCAGCGCGATGGCGTAAGCGGCGATCACAGATGAGGTGTCGAAACGGCCAATCGGTGGCAAGGCGCGCCGTAACGGTAAAACCAGCCAGTTGGTCACACCGAGAATCGATTGGGCGAGGGGGTTGCGAAAATCGGCTCTGCCCAGTTGTAGCATGGCGCGCAGTAGAAATACGTACATCAGCAACGACAGCAGGGTATCGGCCAAAAAGATCAGTGCCTGTTGCATCGTTCAGTCTCCTTGCGCATCGAGCTGGGCGGCCAGCTCTCGACCGCGTTGCGCCGCGGCCTGCATGGCTGCTGCAACCATGGTCTCGAACTGCAGGGTATCGAAGGTAGCAAGTGCTGCTGCGGTCGTGCCACCCTTGGACGTGACCGACTCTCGAAGTTGGGCGAGATCAGCTGGCGCAGCAGCCATCTGCCCCGCGCCGTGCAAGGTGGCTGCGGCCAGACGTCGCGCCGCTTCAGGCTCTAGCCCCTGCGCGATGGCCGCTGCCGCCAAGGCCTCGGCTAGGCGGAAAAAGTAGGCGGGACCGCTACCCGACAGTGCCGTCACGACATCCATCAGCGATTCGTCCGCCACCCAAATCACCATTCCAGCCGCAGCGAGCAGGTTTTCCGCCACGAGCCGATCGCTCGTGGTCACCTCGCTGCCAGCGAACAGACCGGTTGCGCCGGCAGCCAACAGCGCGGGGCGATTGGGCATGGCGCGTACGATGGGCACGCCGGCGCCACAAAGGCGGGCGAGTTGCGTTGTGGAGAGTCCGGCAGCAATGGAAATGACGAGCGGCTTTCGTGTGGCGATGGCGCTGCGTAAGGGTTTGATGATCTCGGCCATATCCTGCGGTTTGACCGCAAGTACCAAGACGTCGATTTGCTCAATGAAGCTTGCGGCATCGGCTACGGCGCGAACTTCGAGTTGCTGCGCGAGAGCGGTTCGCAGGCCTTGCTGCGGCTCGGCGACGAAGATGTTCTCGGCCGCGACGCCTTGTCGGCGCAGCGCGGCAATCAAGGCGCGGCCCATATTTCCGCCGCCCAAAAAACCGATAGAGGTACGGGACGCGTTACTCATGTTTCGATTGTATGCGCTCGCCAAAGAGCGCAGTACCGATACGAACCAAGGTCGAGCCCTCGAAAATGGCGGCTTCCAAATCTGTGCTCATGCCCATCGAGAGGGTGTCGAGATTTGGCAGCTCGCTCTGAGCGCGGGTGAATAGCTCGCGAAGCTCGGCGAACCAGGCGCGTTGGGCAGATTGTTGATCTTCAGCCGGCGGGATGGCCATCAACCCGCGCAGCTGCAGACGCGGCAGCAGGGCAACCGCCCGCAGCAGCGCAGGTAACTCTGCCGGGATAACGCCGGCTTTGCCGGGTTCGTTACCCAGCTTCACTTGGATGCAGACCTGCAGTGGTGGGGCGTGAAATGGGCGCTGTTCGGCTAATCGCTCGGCGATTTTCCAGCGATCGACGGTATGCACCCAGGCAAAGTTTTCGGCGACCGGCCGGGTTTTGTTCGACTGCAACTGGCCAATGAAATGCCACGAGAGCGGCTCGGGCAGCGCTTGCGACGCCGCAATCTTGCCTAAAGCCTCTTGCAAATAATTTTCGCCGAAGTCGCGCTGACCGAGTGCCGCGAGCGCTGCCACACTGGCGGCCGACTGCCCCTTGCTGACCGCGAGCAAGGTTATGCTGTGCGGATCGCGCCCGGCGCGTTCGGCGGCGGCGATGATCCGAGCGCGTACCGCTTGCAGGCGTGCTGTCGCCTCAGACGTCAAAGACGGCATACCCATCGAACACCGGCCCATCGACGCAAACACGTTTCATGGCCGGCCCCGATGGCGTTTTGACTTTGACGGTACAGCCGGCACAACCGCCGACCGCGCAGGCCATGTATTCCTCGAGGGACACCTGACAGGGCAATTTGAAACGCGCCGCGACACGCGCGACTGCTTCGAGCATGGGTGTCGGTCCGCAGGCGAAAATTTCGACTTCCGCCAGCGCCGCGGGCTGCAGACTTTCCAGCCACAAACTCGCAAGTTCAGTGATGTAACCGTCAAAACAGCCAGGGAAGCCGCTGCGGCTGGCAAGGCGCACCGGTATGCCCTGATTTTCCAGTAACGGCATGGTTGCGATGACACCGCTTGGCATGCCGTCGATCAAGATCGTTGAGGGGCGCGTCTCGAATGGGAAAGGAATCTCGGAGCCCATCAGGACGAGCGGTTGCCACGGTTGCGAGGCAGCAGCCAGTTCTTCGGCGAGAAAGACCATGGGTGGTATGCCGACGCCACCGCCGATTAAGAGAGTCTTCGGTCGCGAGGCCTGCGGTTTGAACCCCTGTCCAATTGGGCCCAGCACCGAGAGGCGATCTCCATCGCGACGGCGCGCGAGCGCGGCAAGGCCAGGGCCGACGATCTTGTACAAAATCTCGATGCAACCGCTGCCGCGATCGACCCGCATGATCGAGAGTGGTCGGCGCATCGGGATGTCATCATCAACCTGCAAATGGGCGAAGCTGCCGGGCTCTGCCCGAGCGGCACATTTTGGCGCGTGCAGTCGCAGCACAAATTGGTCACCTGGAAAACGGGTTTGCGAGATGACGGTTCCATCTTCGAGACAGATCGATCCGCGGTGGGCGGGGTGGGTGCTCATCGTCAACCTCTCAAAACCATTTCGAGTACCGCCATGCGTACGGCGACGCCATTTCGCACCTGATCGCGAATGACCGATTGCGGGCCGTCGGCCACGTCCGAGGCAATTTCCACGCCGCGATTCATGGGTTGCGGGTGCATGACGAGCGCAGCAGGTTTGGCGAGCTTCAGGCGCTCTGCGGTCAATCCCCAGTCACGAAAATAGCTTTGTTCGTCGGGGATCGCTGCCGCCGCCATGCGCTCCTTTTGGATGCGCAGCATCATCACCACATCGCAATCGCGGATTCCGGCTTCCAGCGACCCAAAACGGCCGCAGCCAAAAAACTCCGCGTCGCTAGGCATCAGCGCTGTCGGTGCTACTAATCGAACTGTCGCACCGAGCGCAGTGAAGATCTGCGCGGCCGATCGTGCGACACGCGAATGACGCACATCGCCCACGATCGCGATCTCGAGCCCGTCGATACGATGGCGGTGTTGCAGAACGGTTAGCGCATCGAGCAGGCCTTGGGTCGGGTGCGAGACGCTGCCAGCACCGCCTGAGAGTACGCTGACCTCTGGTGCGACGTGAGCGGCCACCAGGTCGGGAACCGAAGCATCGGCATCGCGCAGCACGAAGGCGTCGACCTGCATCGACTCGAGAGTGGCGATGGTGTCGAGCACGCTTTCGCCTTTGAGGCGCGACGACAGTTGCACTTCGATATTGATCACGTCCGCACCGAGTCGCAGCGCTGCAAGTTCGAAAGACACCCGCGTTCGGGTCGAGGGCTCGGCGAACATGACCGCCACGGTGCGTCCGGTTAGGGTATCGGCGCGAGCTGCTGCGGCGCCGGCAGGACGTGCATAGTGCGCTGCTCGCTCAAGCAGACTGGTGAGTAACTCCTGCGGCAGGCCCTCGAGGCTCAGGAGGTGGCGCAGCGAACCGTTCGGGCGCAGCTGCGAAGGCGATGACAGATGGTCAGACATGCAAAGCCTCAACTGAACCAGCGTTCGAGAATCACGGCCGCAGCAGCGCTGTCGATGGCCGCGCGATCGATGCGACCGCGTTGCCCCGTCTCACGTCTTGCGCGCAGGGCTTCTGCGGCTTCCAGCGACGAGTAACGTTCATCAACGAGCTCCACCGGCAGGGCAAAACGTGTTGCGAGCTCAGCGGCAAACTCGCGGGCGCGACGCGTCATCTCGTGCTCCGTACCGTCGACATTATACGGACATCCGACGACCAGACGGTTTGCTCCGGCACGCCGCAACTCGCTCTCGAGCTGTCGCCAGAAAGACTCGTCGATGCCATGGGTGCGATGAACAGCTAGGGCTGTCAGCGGCCTTGCACAGCGCGTCAGGGAGTCGCCGATGGCGAGACCAACGCGCCGCAGACCGAAATCGAAACCGAGGACGATTTCAGGCGTGGCCGGCGACATGGCTCATGCGTCCCACATCGACGCCGAGTTGTCGCCATACGGCATGCCAGCGGTCCTCGAACGGCATTTCAAACAGTATGCGGTCGTCGACCGGCAGCGTAATCCAGGCGTTGTCATGCATTTCGCGTTCGAGCTGACCTGCACCCCAACCTGCGTAGCCGAGCGCCACGAAGGCATCAGGCGGCCCCTTGCCTTGCGACATGGCGACCAGAACGTCTTTCGAGGTCGTGATCTGGATGCCGTCAGCGATGGCGTGTGAGGAGTCCCAGCGGCCGGCGGGCCGGTGTATTACGAAGCCGCGATCACGATTGACGGGGCCGCCGCGCAGCACCCAGCGGTCGGCCATCTCGTTGTCGGCCGTTTCGAGCTCCATTTGTTCGAATACGTCCGCTAGCGTCATCGGCAAAGGCTTGTTGATGACGATGCCGAGAGCGCCCTTTTCGGCGCTGTGCTCGCACACCAGAGTTACCGTGTGGGCGAACTCGGGGTCAGCCAACGACGGCATGGCCACGAGCAGGTGATTGGTCAAGCAACTGCCGTCCGACATGGCGTAAGTATGCGGTTCAAAAGCTGCGCTCGCCAGTCTCGAAGCGCCATTCATAAGCGAAACGCAGGCTACTACGTTGTGCCGCGAGCTCGACTGGAAAGGGCGTAAACGGTGAAGCGGCCCGCAGCATCTCGATGGCGGCTTGGTCGAGCGCTCGTTGGCCGCTGCTGCGCAGCAACTGCAGTTCGGCGAGACTGCCGTCGGCCCGCACGGCAAGCTCCAGCACGGGCGCCGCACGGGCTTGCATGGGCAGCGTCTTCGGAAAGTGACGGGTGCCAAATCCTTCCATGGTTCGCCGCCAATGTTCGATGTAGCGCTCTTCGAGGCTGAGTTCGCCCGGGCCAGCGCGACGGTCGGCGGCATCGCGAGTCAGCAGGCGTAGCTCGAGGGGCGGCACGCTGGTCGCTGGCCGCGAGGTCGCGGGCCAAGGCATGAGCAGCAGCGCATGTAATGTGGAGGCAAGTGCTAGTGCCACCCACAGGGGCCGAGCGTCGGGGTGAATTTCGCTGCCGTTCACCGCGCGTTCAGGCGCCGACGGATGGCTGCAATCAAGAGCGCGCCAATGTCGATACCAAACTGTTGATCGAGTTCGCGGATGCCGGTGGGGCTCGTGACATTGATTTCAGTGACGTAATCACCGATCACGTCGAGCCCGACGAATAGCATGCCGCGCTTGGCGAGTACCGGGCCGATCTGACCAGCCAGAAACAGGTCGCGCTCGTTGAGCGGGCGCCCTCTACCGGTGGCGCCAGCAGCAAGATTGCCGCGGTTATCCGCGGCGCTCGGGATGCGGGCGAGTGCATAGGGAATCGGCGTACCGTCGACCAACAGCACTCGCGAGTCGCCACCGCTGACGATCTCGGGCAAGTAGCGCTGAATGATGGCGTAGCGCGAGCCATAGTCCGTCAGAGTTTCAAAGATAACGTTGGCATTCTTATCGCCTTGTTCGACGACGAAAATCGATCTGCCACCCATCCCGTCGAGTGGTTTGCAGACGGCTTTAGCGTGTTCGTCGAGAAAGGCATGCATGTCCTGCATGTTGCGGGTGATCAGCGTCGGCGCGCAGCACTGCGGGAACCACGCGGTATAGACCTTTTCGTTCATGTCGCGCAGGCCGCGAGGGTCATTGACGACGAGCGCGCCTTGCTCTGCCGCACGTTCGAGAATGTAGGTCGAGTAGATGTACTCGGTGTCGAACGGCGGGTCCTTGCGCATCAAGATGACGTCCATGTCGCCGAGGCGCTCGGTTACCGGCTCGCCGAGCGTAAACCATCGCGCCGGGTCTGGAAAAACCTGCAGTGGGCGTGCTCTCGCGCAGGCCACACCATCACGCAGCCAAAGATCGCCCTGCTCGAGATAACGCAGCTCGAAACCGTCTGCTTGTGCCGCAAGTAACATGGCCAGAGTCGAATCTTTGGCGTACTTGATGTCGGTGATGGGGTCCATCACTACGGCGAGTATCGGGCGCGTTGTCATGACAAATCTCCTGCCGCCGATTGTAGGACAGCCAAGGCGGCAAGGGCTGCGGTTTCCGTGCGTAAAACCCGTGGTCCGAGACGACGTGGCTGAAAGCCGTGAGCTAGGGCTTGTGCGAGCTCACTCTCGTCGAGCCCACCTTCGGGGCCGATCAAAATGGTGGCGTTCGTGATATTCGCTATCACCTCGTGGCATAACGGCAGCGCAGCCGTGGGTGACAACACGAATCTTGAGCCATCCGTTACCGCTGCCAGACCGACGGCGAATGAGCAGGCGGGCGCGATATCGGGCAGCCGATTGCGCCCGCTTTGTTCGCAAGCTGCCGCGGCGACGGCACGCCAGTGATCAAGACGTTTTTTCGAGCGCTCTTCTTCGAGCTGCACAACGCTGCGGGTGGTGACGAGGGGCACAATGCGGCTCACGCCGAGTTCCGTCGCCTTTTGGATGATGAAGTCCATACGCTCGCCACGAGCGACACCTTGCAGCAAAGTGACTTCAAGCGCTGATTCCCGCTCGATGTTGTGGTGTTCGCCGATGGTGAGCGTGATGCTGCGCTTGCCGATAGCGGCGAGTTCCGCAGTGTATTCGCCGCCCCGCCCATCGAACGCAGTCAAGACTGCGCCCACACGCAAGCGCAGTACGCGGGTAACGTGCTGCGCCGCCTGGCCATCGATCTCGATTTGCGAGTCGTGGTGTAAGGCCTGTTCGACGAAGACCCGTATCTCTCTCATCGAACGGCTCTCTCCAGCCCTTCGCGCGCGACCGTCATCATAAGGTCGATATGTTCATCTCCAATGACGTAGGGCGGCATGAAATAAATCACGTTGCCGAGCGGTCGTAGCAAGACGCCGCGCTCAAGTGCGTGACGGTGAATACGCAGGTGCCGCCGCTCCCGCCACGGAAAGGTTTCGCGGCTGTGCTTGTCACGCACGAACTCGACCGCGAGGATGAGACCACATTGGCGAATCTCAGCAACATGGGCGTGATCTGCGAAAGCGTCTCGGGCGGCAGCACCGAGTTTCGCGGCGAGAATACGATTGTTCTTCAAGGCCTGTGTTTGATCAAAGAGCTCGAGTGAGGCGAGTGCCGCTGCGCAGGCCAGTGGATTACCCGCATAGCTGTGCGAATGCAGAAACGCGTTGAGCTTAGTGTATTCGTCGTAGAACGCGTCGTAGATTTGGCTGGTCGTCAGCACCACCGACATCGGCATGTAACCGGCGGTCAAGCCTTTCGAGAGACAGAGAAAGTCCGGGGTTACCTGCGCTTGCTCGCAAGCGAACAAAGTTCCAGTGCGACCGAAACCTACGGCGATCTCATCGGCGATCAAATGAATTTCATAACGATCGCATAGCGCACGCAGTTGACTGATGAAGCTCGCGTCATGCATGCGCATGCTACCTGCGCATTGCACGAGCGGTTCGATGATGATGGCGGCGATCTCATCACCTTGTGCAGCGAATAAGGCTTCGATTTCGGCGATGCGCTTTGCTGCGACATCAGCAGCGCTTTCATCGGCACCGCGCTGATAAGCATCGGGTGAGTTGACCGTGATGACATCCATCAGTAGCGGTCGATAAATTGCTTTGTAGAGCTCGACATTGCCGACGGCCAAAGCGCCCAGTGTCTCGCCGTGATAACTATTCGCGAGTGTGACGAAGCGCCGTTTGCGCGGCCGCCCGATGTTCTGCCAATAGTGAAAGCTCATTTTGACGGCGATCTCGATCGAGGCCGAGCCGCTGTCGGCAAAAAAACAGCGCGCGAGTCCGGGTGGTGCCCGCCGAATCAGCTCTGCAGCCAGCTGTGCCGCCGGCTCATGGGTGAAGCCGGCGAACATGGCATGGGGCAGGGTGTCGAGCTGTCGTGCGACGGCGGCGTTGATGTGTGGGTGGGCGTGACCCCAGAGATTGACCCACCAACTGCTGATTGCATCGAGATAGCGCTTGCCTGCAGCGTCCTCAAGCCAAACCCCACGGCCACGACGTAGTGGCACGAGTGGCAGTTCCGACTCGTGGTCTTTCATCTGGGTGCAGGGATGCCAGACGTGGGCGAGGTCGAGTTCGCGCAGTTCGTTGGAGGAGAGCGGCAGCATGGCTTTATTCTGGCATGATCACTCGCCATGACCTCAGTCGATCCTGCGACCGGCCTATTGCGTGGCGTGCGTCAGGTGCTCAGCCCGCACCGCGACTTGCGTCCGTCCGGCAGCCGCCCCGAGCTCATAGTCATCCATGGCATCAGTCTGCCGCCCGGCGAGTACGGTGAGGCTTGGATAGACCATTTTTTCTGCGGCAATTTATCGGCCGCAGCCCGGCCTTTTTTCGCGGAAATCCATAAGCTCAGGGTCTCTGCCCATGTGCTGATTCGCCGCGACGGCAGCTTGACGCAGTACGTGCCGTTTCACGAGCGCGCTTGGCACGCCGGTGTGTCCGAGTGGCGGCAGCGGCCCGCTTGTAATGACTTTTCGATCGGTATCGAACTCGAGGGAACCGATACGGATCCCTATGAGCCTGCGCAGTACGCGAGCTTGACTGCCTTGGTCGTCGCGCTGATCCGCGCCTATCCTGAGCTCGGCAGCGACCGCCTCGTGGGTCATTCGGATATCGCGCCCGGGCGAAAAACGGATCCCGGCATATCATTTGACTGGCCGCGACTGAAAGAGAACATCACTGCGGCATTGGGGGAATCAAGATGAGCGAAGCGACCATCCGGCGCGATGCGCCCCGCTATTACCCGTGGCTGGTGGCCATCATGGGCATGTTGGCGCTGTTCTTGTCGAACGGCATGACGGCTACTGGCATCACCATCTTTGACCCGTCGTTGCTCGACGAGTTCGGTTGGAGTCGGGGCGAGCTTAAGTTCACCGACACCATCAAGTTCACCTTGACGGCCATCATGTCGCCGTTCGTCGGCATTTTGATCGACAAGCTCAATCCTCGTTATCTGCTCATGGCGGGGTGTTCGTTTCTGACGCTTGGCTATGTGGGCTACAGCGGATTGATCAATGGCGCTGCGCCGCTCGCTATCCAGATCATCGCGGTCGTCACGGCGATTGGGTTGGCAGGCATCGTGGTGGTAGCACTCAGCAGTCTCGCCCCGGGGCTAGGCAAGACGGTCAGTATCGCTATCGCAACCACGCTGGCGCTAATTGGGTTGTATTTCTTCTGGACAGCTTGGTCGAACGACGCGCTCAAGCAAATCTACGTCATCCACACCCTGTTTGCACTGGCGCTGCTCTCTTCAGGGTCGATGGCAGTGATTTTTTTGGTCTCGAGCTGGTTCGTCAAACATCGAGGCTTGGCCATCGGCATCGCTTTGGTGGGCACGAGTCTCGGCAGTGCGGTGTTGCCGACGCTGAATCCTTTTCTGATCGAGTCTTATGGTTGGCGCGATGCCATGCTGTACAACTCGCTGATGCCGGTGGTGTTGTTCGTCGTGGTGTTGCTGTTCCTCAAGGGCACGCCATCTCAGGCGGGCTACAGGGCGGTTGGCCAGAGTGATGCGATGGCTGATCTCAAGCAGCATGGTTTGACCTTCAAAGAAGCCATTCGGACGCGTACCTTTTGGGCCATTGGCATCTCGGGATTCCTCGCCTACTACGCCATCTTCAGTTTCGTACAGCATTTCGTCTTGCACCTGAACAAGGGTTTCGATATCCCGCTCAAAGAGGCCGGCCCGCTGCTCGGTCTATTCAGTCTGGTGGCGATGTTCGCCAAGCTGGCTAACGGTTGGCTTGCCGATCACATCGATCGTCACAAAGTATTCATGGCCTGTCTGGTGATCATGCTTCTGGGTTTGATTGGTCTCGCGAGCATGAAACGCGAATGGGTCGTCATCTCGGCGGTGGTCATCGGCTTGGGCTGGGGCGGCCTCTTCACGATGTACAACATGCTCGCGGTCAATAATTTCGGCCTACGCGAGATCGGCCGTATCAATGGCACGATCAGCTTGATGGAGTCTGTCGGCGTGGGTCTAGGCAGCTGGGTGACCGGTGTGCTGTTCGACGTGTACGGCAGCTACCAGATTGCCTTCATCATGTTGGCCTGTTGCCTCTTCATCTCGCTGCTGGTCGGTACGCAGATCAAGAGCGAGGTCGACGAGCGCTCGTTGATGCGCGAGTCGTGATGATCTCGACGGGTGGGTAAGTTCAGCCGGCGCTGCGGTCGCGGCGCCAGATCACTTCCGCGCCGTTTTCGTGGCGTGCTAGAACGCGCGCCATGACGAAGAGCAGATCAGATAAACGATTGAGATAGCGAGCGGGCTCGGAGTTGAGCTCTGGCGCGCTGTTGGCCAGCGTCCACACGCGACGTTCGGCGCGACGCACGATGGTGCGGGCGAGGTGACAGGCCGCAGCGGCCGGGCCTCCGCCGGGCAGAATGAAATCTTTCAAGGGTGGTAACGGCTCATTAAGCGCGTCGAGATGTTGCTCCAATCTTTCGGTGTGCGCGCTGCTGATCAGCGTCATCCCTGGAATGCACAGCTCGCCGCCAAGATCGAATAGATCGTGTTGCACATCGGTCAGGCATTGATGGATGGCGGTCGGTAAACCCGGCACCGCGAGGATGACACCGATGGTTGAGTTGGCCTCATCGACGGTGCCGTAAGCTTCAACTCGTGCATGGTCTTTGGCGACGCGAGTGCCGTCACCGAGGCCAGTGCTGCCGTCATCACCGGTCTTCGTGTAGATCTTGCTCAAGCGGTTTCCCATGGCGATTAAGATACCATTCGCATCGCTGCTACCGAGGACCAATTGATGGCATCTGCCGAACTGCAAGCCGCGCTACGCGCCGCCGAAGCTGCCGCCCGGGTTATTCGCGAGCTCTATCAGCAGAATCTCGCGGTGACGACCAAGGCCGACAAGTCGCCGGTGACCGAGGCCGATGTACGTGCGGAACAAGTCATTCGCGAGATCCTCTCTGACGCCTTTCCGCAGTACGGGTTCTACGGCGAGGAGACGGGTCAGCATGATATGGGCCGCGAGAGTGTGTGGTTGGTTGATCCGATCGACGGCACCAAATCGTTCGTGCGCGAATGTCCGTTTTTCTCAACCCAGATTGCGCTCATGCGTGCCGGCCGCATGGTGCTCGGTGTTTCGAGTGCGCCGGCTTATGGTGAGCTGGCATGGGCAGAGCGTGGCTTTGGCGCTTGGCTTGACGGCAAGCGGATCAGCGTCAGTCGCATTACCGAGATCGATGCAGCGATCCTCTCGAGCGGTAATTTAAAAACTTTGGCGCAGAGTGCAGCGTGGCCGCGTTACGGTGAACTGGTTGCGCGGGTCAATCGTATCCGTGGCTATGGCGATTTCGTGCACTACCACTTGTTAGCGCGCGGTGCGCTCGATGCCGTGATCGAGTCGGATGTGAACATTCTCGACATCGCGGCGCTCACGGTTATTGTCGAGGAGGCCGGTGGCCGCTTTACCGATCTTGCGGGCGCTGCCGTTGGGCTCGGCACGACGAGTGTTCTTGCCAGTAACGGGCCGTTGCACGATGACTTATTGACCGCATTGAACTAGCGCCGTCGCGGTCGACGGCAAGATCACGGTTGTAGTCGGGTCGCCGTCCAGGGGCCTTGAATGCGGGGTGGTTCGTCTGCGCGACCGCCCGAGAGCAAGGGCCGCTCCCAGCGTGCGCGATCGTGAATGCGCGATTCCCCTTCCACCCAGAGCTCCACCGCCTCAGCGTAGACGTGATAGCCACCCCAGTGCGGTGGCCGGGGGATGTGATCGCCAAAGCCGGCTGGAGCCGGACTGTCCTCAGGACCGGGTACGGGCACATCGAAACGGGCAGCGGTCTCGACTACTGCGCGCTCGAGATCAGCCCGCGAGCGGACCGGTTCACTCTGCGCACTCGCCCAAGCGCCGATACGGCGTTGCCAGGGGCGGGTGAGGAAATAGGCATCACTCTCGGCGGCAGGCGCCTTCACGACCCGCCCTTCGATCCTGACCTGGCGGTAGAGGTGATCCCAATGCATGACGATGGCGACACGCGGGTGGGCGTCGATCTCACAGCCCTTGCGCGACAGATAGTTGGTATAGAAACAAACGTAGCCCGGTTCGACCACGATGTCCTTGCAGAGCACCACCCGCGCCGAGGGCTGACCGCTCGCACTGACGCTCGCGACCACCATGGCGTTGGGGTTGGGTTGATCTTTGCGCTCGCGCGCCAAGGCCAGCCATTCGGCGGCCAGGCTCAAGGGTTCCGCCGGCAGCGGATCGGGGAGAAACTGTACTGGAACGGGCATCGTTGGATGGTAGCGCCAAGCAGCCGCCCGCGCACCGTCTATAGTAGAGGGCTGGCTAGGGAATTTCCGCGACGGTGAGCCTCGATATGACGACTTTGGATGACTTGCGACGACATCTCGACGACATCGATCAACAACTGATCGAGTTGATCGCCGATCGGCAGCGCACCAGCCGTGAGATCGCGCGGGTGAAGCGCGCGACGGGGCATGCCACGCGTGACTACGCCCGCGAACGAGAGGTCATCCTCGGCGCCCGTTCCTTGGCCGAATCGCGTGGGGTACCACCTAAAATCGCCGAAGACCTGATGCGCATGCTGATCCGCAGCTCGTTGACGACGCAGGAACAGGCGAGTGTCGTCGCGGGTGGCTCTGGTTCCGGGCGTCGTGCTCTCGTCATCGGCGGTGCTGGCAAGCTCGGCGGCTGGTTTGCCGACTTTCTCGTCTCGCAAGGGTTCAGCGTCGAGGTCAGTGATCCGGCCGGCAGCCGTGCCGGCACGCGCGATATAGGTGACTGGCAGCAAGACGAGTTGACCCAGGATTTCATCCTGGTCGCGACCCCATTAGGCGTCACCGATGGCGTCCTGCGTGAGTTGGCCATGCGAAGACCTACGGGAGTCATTTTCGATGTCGGCTCCCTGAAATCGCCGTTGCGAGCCGGCCTCATGGCGCTCAAGTCGCATGGTTGCAGAGTGACGTCGGTGCACCCGATGTTCGGGCCCGACACCGAGTTGCTCTCCGGGCGACATGTCATCTTCGTCGATCTCGGTCATGCCGAGGCGTTAGATCGGGCACGCGAGCTGTTCGCGCCCACCATGGTCGAGCAGGTGACCATGACGCTCGATGAGCATGACCGGCTGATTGCCTATGTGCTCGGTTTGTCGCATGCCCTCAATATTGCGTTTTTCACCGCGCTATCGGGCAGCGGTGAGGCCGCGCCACGTTTGGCGCAGCTCTCCAGCACCACTTTCGATGCGCAGCTCGACGTTGCTGCCCGCGTCGCGCAGGAAAGTCCCGAACTCTATTTCGAGATCCAGGCCTTGAACGATTACGGTGCAGAGTCGCTCGAGGCTCTCGCCAAGGCGGTCGAATCGATCCGTCGTGCGGTGCTCGCGCAGGATGCACCCGCTTTTACTGCTCTGATGGAGCGGGGTCGGGAGTATCTCGAAGATCGGCGCAACATCACCCTTAAGCGCGCTTGATGAGCCATATGGCGGAGCTCATATTGCAATGGACTTGATCGACGAGCAGGGTTTTCGCGCCAACGTGGGCATCGTGCTGATGCATCACGATGGGCGCGTTTTTCTCGGTCGTCGGGCGGCTGGCAAGGGGTGGCAGTTTCCGCAGGGCGGGCTGCAGATTGGCGAATCTCCCGAAGCGGGTATGTATCGCGAACTGACCGAAGAAATCGGATTGTCTGAGCAAGATGTCGAAGTGCTGGCCGTTACCCGGCGGTGGTTGCGTTATCGATTGCCGACGCGATTCCAACGGCGTGATCAGCTGCCCTTGTGCATCGGTCAAAAACAACGTTGGTATCTCTTGCGTGCGCGTGATCCCGAACCACGGTTTCGTTTCGATACCACCGGCACCCCGGAGTTTTCCGAGTGGCGCTGGGCCGATTATTGGGACCCGATCCAGGAAGTCATTCATTTCAAACGACGTGTCTACGAGCGCGCGTTGCATGAGCTTGGGCGGGTGGCTTTTCCCGCCGGACTGCCACCGTATCCCGGTTGGTGGTCCGAGGCGGGGCGATGAGCCCGAGACCTGCTTCGAGCCCGGTGATCATTCGGGGTCCGCTGTGGTTGTCGCTGCGGGTGGCGAGCGTTATCGGCGTCATCGTGCTCGCCCTGGCCGGTTGGGGCCTCTATGCGCTCGGTCGGGCTGGCATTGCACCCGGCAGCGCGCTGATTCTTGATCCCGGGACTTTGCGTGAGATGCTGCGGGAGCGCGATGCGACCATCGCAGAGCTGCGACGTCAGGCTGCCGATTACGACACCATGCAAACGGCTCTCGAGCAAGAGCGCCGCGAAGTCTCGCAGACCATCGGCGAGTTGCAGGCCGAGGTTGGTCGTTTGCGCCAGCAGCTCGAGTTCTACCGCGGTATCGTCGCCACCGACGATCCGCGTGCACCGGTTGCGATTCGCAGCGCGCGCATCACCCGCGGCGATGTCACTCGCGAGCCGGTGCTGCGAATTTCCTTGGCTCAGCCCGGAAACCCATCCGCTGTCGTTACCGGTCAGGTAAGTGTCACGATCGATGGGGCTCGTGGCTCGCGCAGCGAGCGGGTAGAGCTTGCCGCGCGGCGTTATTCGTTTCGTTTCTTCGAAAACATCGAGTACAGCATCGATCTGCCAGCGGGCTTCGTCCCGCAACGGGTCAATATCGAGGTACGCCCGAGTGGCCGTCAGGTGCGACCCGTGGTTCAATCGCTGCTCTGGCCAGTAGAGCCCGGAGGACAGGACGAATGAGCATTTTCGGTCGACGCAAGAGTGCTCCGGTCCCGGGCAAGATCGAAACAGTGATTGGCCGATCGGTCACGCTCAAGGGTCGCGTCGAATTCAACGGTGGCCTACATCTCGATGGTCGCGTCGAGGGAGACGTCTGCGGCAGTGGCGCCGGCGCGGAAGCAACGCTGTGGATTGGTGCCGACTCCAGCATCGTCGGTAACGTCGAGGTGGCCAACGTCGTCATCAACGGCGAGGTAACCGGAGAGGTACGCGCGCGCGAGCGCGTGGTGCTGGGTGAAAAGGCCCGGGTGACGGGCGACGTTTATTACGGCGCCATCGAGATGACCCTAGGCGCGCGGGTCGACGGTAAATTGTTCCCGTCGTCTGCCACCGTGGAACCGAAACGACTCGGGCTCGATCCGCCTTCAGAGGACCATGGCAGGCCGGCTGGCGAGTTTTCTTTGCAGCCTTTTGACGCTCGTGACCCGCGAACTTAAACTAGCGCCATGAGTACCGTAATCGAAGACATGCCGCTCGATATGCCGCCCGCGCTGGTGTTTACCGACGCCGCTGCGCGCAAGGTGAGTTCGCTCATCGAAAATGAGGGCAATGCCAATCTCAAATTGCGGGTGTTCGTCCAAGGCGGGGGCTGCTCGGGCATGCAATATGGCTTCGAGTTCGACGAAGAAATTCAGGATGGTGACAGCCTAGTCGAAAATCTTGGCGTCAAGCTGCTGGTCGATCCGATGAGCCTGCAATATCTGAGCGGTGCAGAGATCGATTACAAAGAAGGACTCGAGGGCGCCCAGTTTGTCATTCGCAACCCTAACGCCTCGACCACTTGCGGTTGCGGTTCATCGTTTTCGGCCTGATCGAAAGCGCGCGCTGATTTCTTCGTGGCGCGCTCCAACGGCCGATCCGCTCCCGAGTTGCTGGCGGCTGTAGATCTCGGGTCCAACAGCTTTCATATGGTCGTGGCGCGCTACAGCCATGGCCAGCTCATCGTCATCGATCGTTTGCGTGAGAACGTCCGTCTCGGGTCTGGTCTCGGCGCAGATGGTCGTCTCGACCGCGAGGTTGCTGCGCGGGCGTTGGCTTGCCTTGAGCGGTTCGGTCAAAGATTGCGCGATATGCATGCCGACAAAATTCGTGTCGTCGGCACGAATGCGCTACGACGCGCGCACCGTAAGCAGTCGTTTCTGGAAAAAGCACGTGCAGCACTCGGTGCGCCGATCGAAATCGTCTCAGGCATGGAAGAGGCGCGTCTCATCTACTCTGGTGTCGCCCACACGATGCCACGCGGTAGTGGTCGGCGCTTGGTGGTCGATATCGGTGGCGGCAGTACCGAGCTGATCATCGGTGAGGATCTTGCCCCGCTCAAACTCGAAAGCACCGAGCTTGGGTGCGTGAGTTTGAGTGAGCGCTTTTTCGCCAATGGCAAGTTATCAGCCAAGCGTTTTGCACGGGCGCGAGTCGCAGCGCGTCGTGAGCTCGAGCCCATCGAAGATGCTTACCGTAGCGTTGGCTGGGTACAGACGGTGGGCAGCTCCGGTTCGGTGAAGGCCATCGGTGATGCCGTACGTGAATTGGATCCGCTCGCTACCGCCATTACGCCAGCTGGTATCGAGGCTGTGATCGCGGCGATGCTGCGTGTCGAACACACTCGCGATATTCCGCTGACGTCGCTCAACGATGAGCGACGTTTGGTTTTTGCTGGCGGACTGGCGATTTTGGCAGAGGTCTTCGAGGTGCTCGGCATCGATCGCATGGATGTCTCCGATGGCGCGATGCGCGACGGTTTGCTGTACGACCTTGTCGGGCGGCTGACCCATGAAGATGCTCGTGAGCGTACGGTTCGCGCGATGCAGGGGCGCTACCATGTCGACCTTGCGCAGGCCGAGCGCGTCGAACGTACCGCTCTCGGTTTTCTCGAGCAGGTCGCCGAGATTTGGCAACTCGACGATCCGCTCGCCCAGCAGTTGCTGTGTTGGGCTGCTCGGCTGCATGAGATTGGCCTAGACGTCTCTCATTCGCGATACCACCAGCATGGTGCATATCTGCTCGAGCATGCCGACATGCCGGGTTTTCCGCGCGAGGAACAGCGCCTGCTGTCGCGACTCGTCGGCGGGCACCGACGCAAACTCTCAATCGACGGTCTCGACAAGCTGCTGCCGCCATGGGACCGACGTATCGTGCCCTTGATCGTGCTAGTGCGGATCGCCGTCTTGCTGCATCGGGGTCGAGGGCGCGCGCCGTTACCCGACGTGACGCTGTTGGCGCGTGGCCGCACTCTGGAACTGCGCTTTCCGGTTCGCTGGTTGCGCGAGCACCCGCTGACGGTGGCTGATCTCAGTCAGGAAATCGATTGGTTGCGTACCATCGATTTTCGTCTGCGGGTTTATTCCTCGAGGGGTCTGCCGGCTGTATAGATTTCGAGCAGTTGACTCTGCGCGCAACGGCCGACTGAGCCCTGCTGTGCGCCAAGCTGATAGCTACCGTCAGCTTCCAGTAACCATGCTTGAGTGTCATCGCTCAAATAGGTCTCAAGATCGCTCAAGATGCGCTCACGATATTTTTGCCGCCGGATCGGAAAGGCGATTTCCACACGGCGGAAGAAGTTTCGATCCATCCAGTCGGCGCTACTGCAGAAGAGTTCAGCTTGGCCGTTATTGGCAAAGTAGAACACCCGCGAATGCTCTAGAAACCGACCAATCACCGATCGCACACGGATGTTTTCGGAGAGGCCAGCAACGCCTGGACGCAAGGCGCACACCCCGCGAACGATGAGCTCGATCTGTACGCCCGCCTGCGAGGCGCGATAGAGCGCGGCAATCGCGGTAGGTTCAACCAGCGCGTTCATCTTCAAGATGATGCGGCCACCGCGACCGGCGCGGGCATGCTCAGCCTCGCGCTCGATTTTCTCGAGCATGGCCTTGTGCAGTTCGAACGGCGATTCGAGCAGGGCATTGAGACGAGGCGTTCGCGACAAACCGGTCAGCTGCAGAAAGATTTCATGAACGTCTTGAGCAATATCCGCATCGCAAGTGAATAAACCATAGTCGGTATAGGCTCTGGCCGTGCGTGCGTGGTAGTTACCCGTGCCCAAGTGACAGTAGCGACGTATGCCGTCCTTTTCGCGCCTGACTACCATCGAAAGCTTGGCATGAGTTTTATAACCGACTACGCCGTACATCACGTGTGCGCCGGCCTCTTGAAGTCGATCCGATAGCTCGATATTTGCTTCCTCATCAAATCGGGCGCGCAATTCGATGACGGCGGTCACGTCCTTGCCGGCATGAGCCGCAGCGACCAGCGCATCGACCACGGCAGAGGCCGCGCCGGTGCGATAAAGAGTCTGCTTGATGGCCAGCACTGCGGGGTCAGCAGCCGCCTGGCGCAAGAAATCGAGCACTGGAGCAAAGGACTGAAACGGGTGGTGCAGCAGCAGGTCGCTCTGCCGAATCGCGGTGAACATGTCCTGCCCATCGCTCATGCGGCGCGGTAGGCTGGGTGCGAAGGGCGGATATTTGAGGTCTGGTCTTTCGACGAGCTCGTATATGGCAACCAGTCGATGCAGATTGACGGGCGCAGGTACGACGTAGACGTCAACTTCTTTGATGCCAAACTGACGCATCAAAAACTGCACGACATCAGGCGGGCAGTCGATGGTCGTCTCGAGACGCACAGCCGCCCCATAGCGCCGGTGTTGCAGCTCGCCTTCAAGCGCACGTCGAAGATCATCCGCTTCTTCTTCGTCAACGAATAGATCGCTGTTGCGTGTGACGCGAAATTGCTGGCAATCCACGATACGCATGCCTTCGAACAGTCTCGGGACGAACTCCTCGATGATTGATGACAACAATACGAAGTGCTGTTCGCTCGTGGTCGAGGTTTCGTTCAGGTTGACTTGCGGCAGTGGCACGACCCGCGGCAGCGAGCGTGGCGCTTGTACGATGGCGCGGGTGGCCTCGCGACCAAATGCGTCTTGCCCTTCAAGACCGACGACGAAATTCAAACTCTTATTTTGTATTCGTGGGAATGGCCGGGACGGGTCAAGCGCAAGCGGGGTTAACACCGGCTCGACCTCTTCCTCGAAATAGCGGGCGAGCCAGTCGCGCTGTGGGTCGCTCCAAGAAGCGCGCGGCAGGATACGAATACCTGCGGTCCGTAACGCTGGCAACAACCGCTTTCCCAGACAGGCGTACTGTTGTTCAACGAGTTGCACTGCGCGCTCGCGGATTGCGAGTAGCTGTTCGCGTGGCGTCAGACCATCGTCACTCAAAGAGCCCGGCGAGCTTTCTTGCCTTTGTTTGATGCCAGCCACGCGGATCTCGAAAAACTCGTCGAGGTTGCTCGATGAGATACATAAAAAGCGCAATCTCTCGAGCAGCGGTACGCGTTCGTCTTCGGCTTGGGCGAGTACGCGTCGATTGAATTCGAGCAGCGACAATTCACGATTAATCAGCGTCTGGGACGTCGGACTCATAGGTCTTAGTAGACCATGGCCGCGATACGATTTGTGTTACAGCGCTCCAACCGGCGCGGTCGCCGTGGCGCGGCCTGCCGCAGTCTTACTGGCTGGCTCATTCGTTTCGCTCGGCGCTAGCCCCCGCGCCAGTAAGACGGGTGTGACATCACCGGTTTCGAGGCTCGCGAGCAGCGGAGCGGAGTGGTCACGAAAGGCATTGAGCTCGGCAGGTGGGATGGGTGTATCGGTCGGCAGAGCGACCTTCTGCGGGTCCATGTGCACGCCGCGACTCAGGTACTCGAAATGCAGGTGTGGCCCGGTAGCAAGACCCGTCATACCGACATAACCGATGAGCTCGCCCTGCGCGACGCGATCCCCGGCGTTGATGCCTCGAGCAAAACGCGACAGATGCCCATAGACCGTTCGTACGTGGTTGGCGTGATCAATCTCCACCACCTTCCCATAGCCACCTTTTTCACCGACGAAACGTACTCGACCACTGCCGGCCGCACGTACGGGTGTGCCGATGGGCGCGGCGTAATCGACGCCGCGATGTGCGCGGATGCGATTGAGCACCGGGTGCTTGCGATACAGGTTGAAGCGCGAGCTTACGCGGGTGAATTCGAGCGGCGCTCGCAGGAAAGCCTTGCGCAAGCTCTTGCCTTCCGGCGTGTAGTAAGCCGGTTCACTACCCGCTGGGGTATAGCGGATGGCGCGATAGACTTTACCTTGATTGATGAACTCGACAGCCAGCAACTCGCCCTCACCAAGTGGCTCGCCATCCTGACTGATCTCCTCGTACGTCAGGCGAAAGCGATCGCCAGGCCTGAGATCGAGCACGAAATCGATGTCCCATTGGAAGATCGCCGCGATACGCAGCGCCGTCGCATCGCTGAGCCCAGCTTCGGATGAAGCCTGAAAGAGCGAGCTACGTATTGTTCCCTCAGTACTGCGCAGTTCACGTTCAAGCGGGTTAACGATGATTTCCGTGGCAAAGCCCGCCTCAGCGCGCTGCACGCTCAGGGTTTCGCTGGCGCTTAACTTGCGTTCAAGCCCGACCAGCTCTTCGTCCTTGATGGCGAATTTCAAGGTTTCGCCTGGCCTCAGGCGATCGAGCTTGGCGCGGATGTCTGGCATGGAGCGCATCTGCGCAAGATCGGCTACCGACAGTTGCAGTCGCCGAAAAATACGCTCGAGCGTATCGCCAGCCTCGACCATCACCTCTACGGTTGCGATGCCGAGCGCTGCTCGCGCAGCTTCTGCGCTCACCAAGCGCTGCGCGGCGATGGCATTTTCATCGGACCGGCCGAGATCGTGAAGCCAGGCTTCGCCTCGCCACCACGTCACCGCGAGCACACCAATCACCGCAAGCTGTACGCCGCGGCCTTTGAGCGCTGCCCAGAATCTGTTTTTCGAGCCGATTTCGAGTGTCATCGACTACACTTCGTCGCACGGAATCGGCGCACGCTACCCGCGCCGAGCACATGGGTCAACCCGGGCGTATTCATGACGACGATGCAAGAGCAGATGGACGAGATCCGACGCGGTGCGGCGGAGCTGTTGATCGAGGCTGAGCTCAACAAGAAACTGGCGCGCGGCAAGCCGCTGCGCATTAAGGCGGGTTTCGATCCGACCGCGCCTGATTTGCATCTTGGGCATACGGTGCTCATCAACAAGATGCGCGCTTTCCAGCAGTTCGGTCACGAGATCATCTTTCTGATCGGCGATTTCACCGGACTCATTGGTGATCCAACCGGGCGCAATGCCACGCGGCCACGGCTCACCGCCGAAGACGTCCAGGCCAACGCGCGCACATACCAAGAGCAAATCTTCAAGATCCTCGACCCGGCGCGGACCACCATCGAGTTCAACTCTAAGTGGCTGAGCGACATGCCGTTGCCGAAGTTTGTCGAGGTGGCCGCGCATTACACCGTGGCTCGCATGCTCGAACGCGACGATTTCGCCAAGCGCTACAAGGGCGGCCAGCCCATCTCGGTGCACGAGTTCTTCTATCCGCTAGCGCAAGGCTACGATTCGGTGGCCTTGCGTGCCGACGTCGAGCTTGGCGGCACCGACCAGAAATTCAATCTTTTGGTTGGCCGTCACTTGCAGGAGGCTTACGGCCAAGAGCCGCAGTGCGTGCTCACGATGCCGCTGCTCGAAGGCCTCGATGGCGTCAACAAGATGTCGAAATCTTTGGGTAATTACGTTGGCATCGCCGAGTCTGCAGATTCCCAGTTCGGCAAGTTGATGTCGATCAGCGACGATCTCATGTGGCGCTATTTCGAACTATTGTCGTTTCGCCCGCTCGGTGACATCGCGGGGTTGCGCGCGGCCATTGCCGAAGGCCGCAACCCGCGCGACGTCAAGTTCGAGCTCGCCAAAGAAATCGTGGCGCGCTTCCACGGCGCTGCCGCAGCGGAACAGGCGCAGGCCGACTTCATTGCGCGATTCGCTGAAAAGTCGCTGCCCACCGACCTTGCGTTGCAGGCGGTGGTGACCGCAGACCCGACCGGAGAAACTTTGGTGGCGGCGCTGAAAGCCTGCGGACTTGTCAGCAGCAACTCAGAGGCGGTCCGTAAGCTCGCCGAAGGCGCTGTGCGTATCGACGGCGAGAAGGTGCAGGACCGCAACCACCGCCTGCCGGTGGGCGCCGAACACATTTTGCAGCTCGGACCCCGGCGTTTTGCTCGCGTCAAGATAGAAAAAGCTCGCTAAATCAATGCTTTGAGGGTCTTGACGAAAGATTGTTACAGGCCGTTGACAGCACCGATGGGCCGCCTATAATGCGCGCCCTCAACGACGAAGCGGCCCGCCTTCAGCGGGTCCGAAACGAAGGTTGAAAATACGGGTTGACGGGTAGAGCCACATGGCTATACTGCCCGCCCCCTCGACGTCCCTGCGACGCGAGCGCTTTTTAAAAATTCGGCAGGTAATTTGTGTGGGGACTCGCGTCAATGCGTCTTTGTAGATGCCAATGACCGAGTAACTAAATTTTTGTCCAGCAATGGGCTTTGTTTGATTACTCTTTTTAGTTGAAGCTCAAAATCTTCAAGTGAAGAGTTTGATCCTGGCTCAGATTGAACGCTGGCGGCGTGCTTAACACATGCAAGTCGAGCGGCAGCGCGGGAGCAATCCTGGCGGCGAGCGGCGAACGG
>Ga0169931_10001557_pt1 | contig 37748 bp, 26 predicted proteins | sample Kivu_15m_20L_FD_129675 | JGI IMG/M metagenome (GOLD analysis project Ga0169931, IMG submission 129675) | Freshwater microbial communities from Lake Kivu, Western Province, Rwanda to study Microbial Dark Matter (Phase II) - Kivu_15m_20L... | ecosystem: Environmental > Aquatic > Freshwater > Lake...
ATCGCGAGAACACCGGCAAGGAAGATCCAGCCAAGTCCTGCGATTTGCCAGACGGCGAGCAGCATGACGATGGTGATCAGATGGCTGACGAGAGCCATACGCAGTGCCGTCGCAATGCCAAACCGAGCGGGGATACTGTGCAGCCGAGCGGATCGATCGAAATCAGCGTCCTGACAGGCGTAGAGAATGTCAAAGCCGCCGACCCAGAAAAAGATCACTGCGGCCAGTGAAGCGGGAATCAGCGAAAATTCGTTCCTGACAGCGATCCACGCGGCGACAGGTGACAGCATCAGGGCCGCTGACAGCCAGTAATGACAGAGACTGGTAAATCGCTTTGCCAGCGAATATCCCAGCAGGAACAGCAGCACGGGCACGGACAGCATCAGGGGCAGGTTCTTCGGCAGGAAAATGGCTGTCGCAGCCACGAACACGGCGCTGCTGGCGATTGTGAAGAGTGCGACGCCACGCACGCTGAGCAGACCGGCAGGAAGATGGCGGCCGGCCGTTCGCGGATTCCGGGCATCAATCTGTCTGTCCACCAGTCGATTGAAAGCCATTGCGGCCGACCGGGCAGCAACCATGCAAACCAGAATTCCCAGCAGATCCTGCCAGCGGAAGACGGTGCCCGGTTGCGACCATGCAAGAACCGCACCAAGCAACGCAAATGGCAGTGCGAAGATGGTATGGCTGAAGCGGATCAGCTGCAGGTAATTGCGGGCGGTGGAGTACATGACTGTTTGCAAGAAAAAAACGGGAGAACCGTACAAATTCCTGAGTGGCGGAATTTTTTGGTGGTGTGATTTGCCCCTTCGAGGACTCAAGCGGGGCTTTCGGTTGGACAAACCGCAGATCAGCCCCCAATGTAACGGGAATACAGGCTACGGGCGACCATGGAGTCGCTGGTTCCGCGAATGATGGCTCTTCCATCAGGAAAAACCGTGATTTCGACGGGGACAGTGTTGGTTTCCGTAGCGTTGACAGCGGGTTCGCGGTCTGGCTGTTCGTTTGGTGTTGCAGTGGTTTTTTCGGTTGGGAGCGTGAGTCGGAGGAGGAAGCGGTTAGTGGATATTTCACCTGCCCCCTGCAGCCGCTGGGCCAGTTCTTCAAGGCTGAGCGACACATTTTCCGGTGGACTGATCTGGACGGCATTTCGGCCGCAGAGCACGGTGGATGCGGCGCGGCGGGTTCCCTGGAGCCAGAGTCTTTCCTGTTGGTGGCAGGCGGGACAGGCAGTGGAAGTCAGGAGTGGAGCGAGATCGACGTGGCGATGAGAGCCGGTCCAGACATCGATGAGAGTGAGTTGTGGCAGGAGTTCGGAGGAATGTCCGGCGAGGACTTTCAGTGCGATTGCGGCCTGGAGCGAAGCCAGCACACCGACGGCTGGGCCGAGCACTCCTGCGGTATCGCAGGTTTCCGTGGCTCCGGGAGGTGGTGGCTGTGGCATCAGGCAGCGAAGGCATGGACTTGTGATGGGGATCACTGGCATAAGCTGTCCACTGCTGCCGGTGACGCCCGTGAAGATCCAGGGAATGCCGTATTCAAGGGCGGCGTCGTTGATGAGGTATCGGGTTTCGAAGTTATCGGTGCCGTCGAGTATCAGATCGACGCCGTCGCAGAGTCTGGCGATGTTGCTGAAATCCAGATCGGCGATGATGGGTTCGATGGTAACCCCGGAATTGATGCGTGCCAGCCGCCTGTGAGCGGCAATCGCTTTCGGCAGTTGTTCGTGGGCATCCTGTTCATCAAACAGAATCTGTCGCTGGAGGTTGCTGAGTTCCACAAAGTCGCGATCGACGATACGAATGTGACCGACTCCGGCGCGTGTCAGGCTGTCGGCGAGGACACAGCCGAGCGCACCGCAGCCGATCAGCAGAACTCGACTGTTTCCCAGTCGCTGCTGACCGGATTCACCGATACCGGCGAACAGCATCTGTTTGTGATATCGCGAAGATTTCTGCACGAGGACTCCTGTCTTCAATCAGGCATCGCGCTGCTGCAGGAATCTCCGCAGCACGTTTGCTGTAATTTGAGACACGGCAGCATCCACTGGAAGGGAGGCCACATAATTGATTGACCCGACGGAAAACACTTGTCCGCCGGAGGGGGTTTTGAAGAGCACCATTTCGGCGCCGCCGTTGTCGGGGTTGAGTCCTCGGGCGAGCACCTGCGTGTCGGGCGGACTGCTGGCAGAGCGTTTGTCGGTTTCGTGGCCGGAAGCTCCGCCTGGGCAGCGACGATGCAGCGAGTTGCGTCCGAAGATGTCTCCAGTTCGGAGTCCGGTGTCGGTGAAGATCCAGTGGTGAGCGTCCAGAACTTCGTAGGGGGCGCCGGTCATGGCACCGGTGGGCGTGAACACGACGCCAAGCAGACTGGCTTCGGATTCGTGCCGCATTGCATAGCGGCTGTCACGACCACCCATGCCAGCGGCCCAGAGCGATTCGATGTTGCCGTTGTGGACGGTCATGGAGGCGTTGTCGTGCAGCGTGACTTCGCAGTTCAGGCCGTTTCCGCCGAGATACATGAGCCGTCCGCCTTCTTCAAACACCCAGCGTTTCACTCGGTCGTACATGGTTCTGGTCCAATATTCCGGATGGACGGCGATCACCAGTACCTGATAGGCGGACAGATCGAGAGTGCCATCGTGCAGCTGAGTTTCGGCATAGTAGTCGAAGGCGATGTTTTCTCGTTCGAGCCAGCCCAGCAGGCGCCATTCGGCGGGGGCGAGATGGCAGGCCTGGCGACCTTCGATGGGGTCGCAGACGCGTTCTTCAAAGTCCACCGCACAGAATGGTTCCGGTCGTTCAAACGACAGTGGCTGGTAACCTGGGTAGCCCCATGTGCCGTGTTCGGGATCCTGATAGCGTGGCAGTTCCATGCGGGAGTTAATTGTGGGAGTCGCGGGGAGTCGATCGGCGTGAATGTAGTTGCTGCGTCCGCCGAAGGAGTTGTAGGCGTTCCAGGTGATATTGGAGGCCAGCACTGCGGTACGGGCTTCCGGTTGCCTGGGTGCCACGATCCACGGGAACGAGAACCGCTTGCCCGAAGCTGTGGAAGCACGGAAGTAATACAAGCCGCTGCGATCCGGTGCCGTGACAAACTGGCGGTGTGTCTGTGATCCGTAACCGACGCGGTTCCATTCGCAGCCTGTCTGAGTGTAGTCACCGTCCGGCGTGACCTGCATGACGGCGCGTGGAGCATGTTCGTCGTGCCAGCCCAGCTCACGCACGCGTTCCGGATTCCAGCCGTAACGCCACAGTTCAAGCTGATAGGGCTCGACGGAATGCACGCGGAATTCGGCTTCTTCACCGCTGCGGACCCACTTCGGCCAGGCATAGCCGAGCAGGCAGTCGGAGAGCAGGCGGAACTGGTGGGGCTGAGTGCAGGGAGTGCGGATGCTGGAGATTTTCGCGCCAAAACCGTCCTTTCGCAGAATCACTTTCCATTCGCCGGGCGGCAGGTCGCAGTACACGCTGCCGCTGGCTCGTGACGTCGCGATGAAGGATTCGCCGGCGGATCCAAGGAATTCCAGCTGCACGTCCCCCAACGCAGAAAAACGCTCGTCACTCACATATCCAATGAACCCCATAACTCACTCCTGTTTGATTTCGGATCTTGTGATCGCTATTCCCGCAGCTGGACGCGATCATCAAGGACCAGCACGGTACCGAAATGCTGTCCGAAGAGTCCTTTGAAGAAGTCTTCGCCGGTTTGTTCGCCAGCGTTGATCGGGACAACCAGCTGCAGCCGCTTCTGTATGATCGCTGTCTGCTCACCGGCAATTTCGATCGTCACGCCACTGGCTCTGAGAGTCGCCACGATGCTGCCGAGCGGTGCTCGCTCAGCCTGCAGCTGGAAGGTTCGTGTCCGCAGGGAATTCCCAGGCACTCCGGCTGAGGAACCATTTGCCGAGCGCGCCTGCTCGATGGTTGCCGCGAACTGCGTGTGGCGTTCAAGCGTTGCGGTGAAGACGGCCGTGGTGCGAGTCCAGCGAATGGGTGTGTCCGGCTTGCCTTTGCCTGACAGTTGTTCGAGGGCAGCTTGGAGTTCTGCGGGAAAGCTGTGCCGCAGTTCCAGAGGTCGATCGGTTGGGACGGGGACGATCCGGATTTCTGCTGCAGTGGCGTCGAGTTCCGGGAACAGGTCGAACTGGTTCAGCACGAGGCAGGCGAGTTCAGGAAAGGACATTGCCGGCAGTTCTGCTGAATCCCAGACGTCGTGGGGAATTGCTTCGGGGTTGGTAATGCGAATGCCTGCGTCGCGGGCTGCGATTGCGAGGAGTTCTGCGGGAATGGCGGGGCGTTCCCAGGACGGCCGTACGGGAAGCAGTGTGCGGCGCGGGATGGTGCTTGCCGGGAGACGTCTCCAGACGGCCGCCTGCTGTTCGATCACCTGCAGCAGCAGTGGCAGCCGGAAAGCCACGGGCGTGGGTGCGATGCAGACGTAGTCTGATGTGAATGAAGCCGCGGTATTCGGGATCAGTGCGGCGAGTTGTTTCAGCAGTTCGCGTCGTGGCAGAAACCCGGTTTGCAGCGACAGCGGGACGGACGGATCCACGCGGCGATCACGAATCAGGCAGACGCCTGACTGACGGATATCGTCCAGCTGACGTGTCAGGGGCATTCGCTGAACAGAGCAGCTGACGGATTCCGCCAGTGTTTTTTCGAGTGCCTTACCGGTCTGCAGGCGAATGGCGGCCTGGGCCAGCAGCATTTGCGGCAGGAGAGAGAAAAAACACCCGAATATAGCAGCTGGGAGCAGAGTTTTCGCGGGCAAATGGCGAGTCCTTTTGTGGGGATGGCGAAGCGGATCTCGCAGGGGCGACAGCAACACTCTCCGCCAAACAACCGCGTTTTTCCAGTCCCGCGGTTGCTTTTTGATTGGCATGCGGGCAGGTTCCGCATGTAAGATACCGCAATTGGGAAATCGCGGCAAACCTTCGGATTTCTGTGGAAACAGCTATGAAACCCGTGCATGCGGTTGGAATTGACCTCGGCACCACCTATTCCTGCATTGCCTGGCTCAACGAACACGGCCAGCCCGTCACCATTCCCAACGAAGAGGGCGAACTTTCGACGCCGTCGGTGGTGTTTATCGAGCGGGGGCAGCCCGTGGTGGGGACCGAGGCTCTGCGGCACGCCATCGTCTCGCCGGATCGCGTGATTCAGTTTGCCAAGCGTTCCATGGGCGACAACAACCGGTTCTGGAAAATCGACGAGCAGCGTTATTCACCAGTCCAGGTGTCCGCCATCATCCTCAGAAAACTGCTCAAGGCAGCCCGAAATCAGCTGGGCGAAATCCGTGAAGCTGTCATCACAGTTCCAGCCCAGTTCAGTGAAGCTCAGCGGCAGGCCACAGTTCTTGCAGGTTACGAAGCCGGGCTTGAACGCATCGAAATGATCAACGAGCCGACAGCAGCTGCACTCTGCCACGTGCTCGGTCAGGAAGGGCTCGCTTTTTCCGCACTGGCCATCGACGAACAACTGCTCGTATTCGATCTTGGCGGCGGGACACTCGACCTGGCCATCATTCAATACAAGCCCGAAGAAGTTCGCGTGATCGCCGTGGACGGCGATCTGGAACTGGGCGGTATCGACTGGACCAGAACCCTGCAGGATCTGGCGGCTGGAAAATTCATCGCAGACACGGGAAACGATCCTCGAAGTACTCCCGAAGACCTGCAGTATCTCGCTCTTGAAGCCGAGCAGGCCAAGCGCAGTTTGTCGGTCCGTCCCCAAACGAAAATCACTGTTCGCTCCGGTGGCGTTCTGCAGAGCTACACAATCCTGCTCTCAGAATTCGAACAGGCCTGCCGGTCACTGGTTGAACGCAGTGAACTTGTTGTGAAGCGGCTCCTTGCCGAAACCGGTCTTCGCTGGGCAAAGATCAACACCGTGCTCATCACCGGTGGTGCGACTCGAATGCCAATGATCCGCGAAGCCCTGAAACGACTCAGCGGTCGCACCCTGAACACCACTCTTTCCCCGGACCAGTCCATCGCTCACGGTGCCGCCTACTACGCCGGTATGCTGCTCGCTGATCGTGGCCGCGCTCAAACAGTCTTCAAGGGCAGCACGGCCAGACGCACGCCCTCGGTCCGCATCCGCAGCGTCAATGCCCGCGCCCTCGGAATCCTCATCCGCGATGAAACCAGCTCCGAACGCATCCCCCATTATCTGCTGCCCCCCAACACTCCACTGCCCGCTTCTGTGACTCACGTCTTCGGTACCGTGGTGGCTAATCAAACCCGTGTTCGAGTACGAATTGTCGAAAGCGGTACGGCCCCCGATCGCCCCCATGTCGTGTTGGGTGACTGCGAAATCACTCAACTTCCACCGAACCTTCCCGAAGGCACCGAAATCGAAGTTACCATCAGCTACGACCGCCAGGCCCGCGTTCACGTCACCGCCCGCGAACCGCTCAGTAACCGCGCTGCCGAAGTCGAACTCGTCCGACGCGAGAACATCAGTGACGAGGGCACCGGTGGCCCACAGACGCTCGGTCAGGCCGCCAGTTCTGCTTCACCCGCCGCTCCCGCCTCATCTGCTTCGCTCGCCAAAGCGACCGCTGCTGCCAAAGCTTCAGCCGCGGCCCCAGCTCCGGCGGCAGAACGCGCCCAGCGCAAACCCACCAGTGACACCAATGACGGACTCGATGTCCGCGATCTGCTGGAACAGCTGTCAGATTTCAGTCCTCCAGGCGGCTCTGCAGCCTTCAGCGACCAACCCGTGCTGCTTTGCAACACCTGCGGTAAACCTCTCGGTCGCGGCGGAATTTGTCCGGCCTGTCGCAGCAGCAACTCCCCGGCCGACACTCGCCGTCGGCCGCCCCGTGCTCCGGAGTCACGCAGTGCTTCCGCTGTCTCCAAACCCAACACACCCGCCAAACCCAGCCCCACCCCCAAAAAACCAGCTCAGCAGGACGTAAATGCCGACGAATTCTGGGAGATTATCGATGGAGACTGATACCCAATGAAGCCCACGTTCCTCTATCCTGCTGTTCTGCTGCTGCTGACCTCAGTCTCTGCCCAGGAGCTGCCGCCACTGGATCTGTCACCTGTTCGTGAACAGCACCAGTTCATCCCGATGCGCGATGGAACTCAACTGTCGGCCAACATGTACTTCCCGCCGGGCAGCGGGCCATGGCCGGTACTCTTCGAACAACGCTACGCTGACATTCGCGGCGAATCCACTCGCCGCGCCGCCGCACGACTGGCCATGGGCGGCTATGTCGTCGCCATGGTCAACTACCGAGGCACATGGAATTCACAGGGAACGTGGGTTGGCTACCGCGCTCTCGGCTGGGGCGAAAAACGCGACGGCTACGACATCTGCGAATGGCTCGGGACTCAGTCGTGGAGCACCGGCAAGGTTGGCACCTTCGGAAGTTCTCAGGGTGGCTACGTGCAGAACTTCCTCGCAGTCACTCAGCCGCCTCACCTCGCTGCTCAGTACATGGTCGATACCGGGCTGAGCCTGTTCCATGAAGGCTACCGCATCGGTGGCACCACGCGTCCCAATCGCTTCCGGTCACTCGCCCAGGTCTGTCGCAACCCGGCCGACAACGATCGACTGCTGGAAGAATGGGCTCAGCATCCGCACTACGACGAATACTGGCAGGCCGAAGACTGTTCCCGACACTTCAGTTCCATGAATGTCCCCTGCTTCACCATTGGCAGCTGGTATGACTTTATGAATCAGGGCTCGATTGCCAGCTTCCAGGGACGGCAGCATCACGGTGGACCGGAATCCCGCGGAAAACAGCAACTCATTATTGGCCCCTGGCTTCATGGACGGCTGAACAAGGGCTTCAAAACTGGACAGCTCGTGTACCCCGAACACGCGGCATGGCCCGAAGTCGATCACATGCTTCGCTGGTTCGATTACTGGCTGAAAGGCGTTGATACCAAGGTGCAGCAGGAACCAGCAGTGCGCTGGTTTGTGATGGGAGCTGTCGGTGAACCGGACGCTCCGGGAAACGTCTGGCGTTCCGGTGACGACTTTCCACCGGCCCATCGCATGACGCCCATGTATCTGGAAGCCAATGGTCGGCTCACTGCAGACCGTCCCACAGCAGCTGACGCAAAAACCGATTTTGTGTGTGACCCGCGGAATCTAATGCAGATTCCTGGAACTGCTTTCCCCGGTGCTGCCGACGCGCGCGGCTTCGAAGTTCAACCCGAGGTCCGCACCTTCACCACGGATGTGCTTGAACAACCCGTCGAATGGACAGGGCGAATTCGAGCGAATCTGTTCCTTTCGTCCACTGCTCGGGATGCCGATGTGCTTGTCCGCGTCAGCGACGTCTATCCCGATGGCCGTTCAATTCTGATTGTCGATTACCCGCTGCGGCTTCGCTATCGCGAAGGCTTCGACCATGAAGTGCTGATGCAGCCTGGCGAAGTGGTGCAGGCTGCTTTTGACGTTGGCTGGATCAGCCAGATCTTTAATCGTGGCCACCGCATTCGTGTGACTGTATCCGGCCCGGGAGCGCCGCTGTATGAGCCCAACCCACAAACCGGAGGACCTCAGACCAACGACCTGCCTCCCGATGCCGTTTCCGCCACGCACAGCATCCAGCACAATTCAAAATGGGCTTCTGCTATCCTCGCTCCCATGGTTGCTCAGCCCTGAGGCGATCAGCTGTTGCAGGAATTTGTCTGCGCAGCCAGGGATGGGGCCCCGGTTCTTTCCCCGAAGAAGCACCCCGATGGCTGCACGGACGCTGCCTGTGTAAGGACGAGCGCAACGGTTTCCCGGGATTTCATCCCGGGCTGGTAGAGCTGGCTCCGCAGGCCGCAATTGCACGGGGGCCTTTGGTCCTTCGTGCGTTGCACACGTCATGCGGCCACATCCTCGAATGCTGCGCCGCAGTCGCCTTTCGGGGCCTTGTGCCTTTCAGGACCGTGCGCATTTCCGGTCTTCGCGTGTTCCCGTTCCTCGCGCGTTTACGGCTCTCCTGCATTTGCCGCCCAGCTGCGTTTCCGGCCTGCAAGGCCAGTTCCATCAGCCTCGCATGAAATGCCAGGTCACGCGTCCCCGCGGCGTCTACACCCTGGAAAGGCCGCTCTTATCAGGACTCCGCCGTGTGATGTCTGGTACGCACTGTCGGTAATCGCCTGGCCAGGGCTGCATCAGGAGCGCACCAAAGTCTTACCGGCCGATTGACATCGGCCGCACGCCCCACTGCGTTTTTGTGACTCGATCCAGCCACGGGATGTCAACTGGCAGATGGACCTGAAATCTTTCAATTTGCCCATGTTCGCGGCGTTGGTTCAGAGGGCTTCTGAGAGGCTGATGAATTTTCTATTTCAGGTCAGCGAATGCCTGTTGGGCAGCCGAGAGTGTGTGAGCAATGTCGGCGTCGCTGTGGATGGCGGAGATGAACATGGCTTCGAACTGGCTGCAGGGGAGGTAGATGCCGCGGTTGAGCAGTCCGTGGAACCAGCGGGAGAATTTGCCGGTGTCGGAAGCGGAGGCTGTGGCGAGGTCGTGGACGGGCTGTGCGGTGAAGAACACGGTGAGCATGCTGCCGACACGATTGATCTGGATGGGCTGATTTGTGGCGGTGGCAGCATGGCGGAAGCCGTGTTCAAGCATGGCGCCCAGTTGTTCGAGTCGGGGATAGGGGTTGTGTTGGCGGATGAGGTCGAGCATGGCGATGCCGGCGGCCATGGCCATGGGGTTGCCGCTAAGGGTTCCTGCCTGGTAGACGCGTCCGACGGGTGAGACGTGCTGCATGATGTCGGCTCGGCCGCCGTAGGCGCCCACGGGGAGACCTGCGCCGAGGATTTTTCCGAGGGTGGTCATGTCGGGGCGGATGCCGAAGAGTTGTTGTGCGCCGCCTGCGGAGAGGCGGAAGCCGGTCATGACTTCGTCGAAGATGAGTACGGTGCCGTGAAGATCGCAGAGGCGTCTGAGTTCTGAGAGGAAATCGGGGGTGGGGACGACGCAGCCCATATTGCCGACGACGGGTTCGAGGATCACGGCGGCGAGGAGATGGCCGCTGGCGGCAAACGCCTCGCGGAGCTTCTGGGGGTCGTTGTAAGGGAGCACGAGCGTATCAGCGGTGGCACCGGCGGGGACACCGGGGCTGGAGGGGCAGCCGAGTGTGAGTGCGCCACTTCCGGCGGCGACGAGGAGGCTGTCGACGTGGCCGTGGTAGCAGCCCGCGAACTTGACGATACCGCTGCGACCGGTGAAACCGCGGGCCACGCGAATGGCGGACATGGTAGCTTCGGTACCGGAATTGACCATGCGGACGCGTTCCATGGAGGGAACCATCTCAGCGACGCGTTCGGCCATTTCGGCTTCGGCTTCTGTGGGTGCTCCGAAGCTGGTGCCGACTTCCATGGCTCCCTGAATTGCCTGGAGGATCATGGGGTGGCGGTGTCCGAAGAGATGCGGGCCCCAGGAACCGATGTAGTCGATGAAGCGGTTGCCATCGACATCGTAGAGGTACGCGCCGTCGCCGCGTTTCATGAAGGGCGGGGTACCTCCGACAGCACCGAAGGCGCGGGCGGGGCTGTTGACACCTCCGGGGATCCGCTGAGCTGCGCGTTTGAAGAGTCGTTCACTTTCTGTGCGCACTGAAGTATCCACGTCGCCTTCTCCTGAAAATGCGGCCGACTAGTTGACTTTCAATTCGAGCCCTGGAATTGCGGCTTTGAGCTTTTCGACGGTTTCCGGGGCAGGTTCGCAGTTGGAGAGGTCGAGATATTTGAGGCTGGTGAGCTGTGCGAGTTGCTGCATGCCGGCATCATCGAGCTGGGTGCCGGCAAGATGCAGGCGCTGGAGCTGAGTGAGTTTGAGCAGTGTGGGGAGGGATTCAGAGGAGACGCGGGTGGCTTCGAGGTTGAGTTCTGTGAGTTTGGTGAGAGCAGCCAGTGGTGCGAAGCTTTCGTCACGGACCTTTTTGATTTCGCGGAGTTCGAGGTAGGTCAGATTGGTGAGTGCGGCGAGTTTTGCGATGCCATCGCCGGTTACGAGCTTGCATTCGCTGATATCGAGGAAGGTGAGTTTTGGAAGGGTGCAGATGGCGGCCAGACCATCGTCGTCGATGGATGTTTCGCGAAGTTCGAGGCGTGTGAGTTCGGTACAGGCGGTGAGTTGTTTGACGCCGGTGCCGGTGATGTCGGCAAGTCGGCAGCCGAAGCGTTTGAGTTTCTTGAGTTTGCTGATGTCGGCCAGTCCGGCGTCGGTGAGTTTGGCGGCTTCCAGCTGCAGTTGTTCGAGAGATTGAATGTGGGCGATGGCCGGCATGGCGGCATCGGTGACGGCGGTGTAATTCAGGTTGAGTGACTTGAGCGGGAGACCGGCGAGTGTTTCGGCGCAGGCATCGGTGACTTTGGATTTTTCAAGCTGGAGATCGACGAGCGACTTCATGCCTGCGAGGTGGGCGATCCCGGCGTCGGTGACGTTGGAATTGCGAACATCGAGGGCGCGGAGTTTGGGGAGTTTTTGAATGTGTTTGAGGCCTTCGTCGGTAAATCCGGCACGGCGGAGGATGAGGGCTTCGAGGTTGGTGAGTGTGGCGGCGACCTGGAGGGTACTGTCGCCGATGGCGGATGCATCGGTGAGGTCGAGTCGTTTGAGTGTGGTGGCCTGTGAGAGGGCCTGGAGGGCCTGGTCGCTGAGTCCGGGGCCGCCAAGTCGAGCGATTGTGAGGCTGTGCAGTCCGGCGAGATTTTTGAGCACCGGGGTAAAGTCGGTGCCGTCAGCAACAGAGACGGAGAGTTCGGTGACATTGCCGTCCGCGTCTTTTCGGAGACTGCAGCCAGCCTGTTCGAATGCCGCTGTTGCGGCGGCATCGTCGGCGGTGACGGTGGCGGAGGATTGCCCGGCAGGTTGGTTACGGGGTGTATCCGTCTGCTGACAGCCGCTGAATCCGACTGCCAGAATTGCGGCAGCGGCAGTGAAACGCTGGATCGTTGTGTTCATGTGTCATTTCCGGGGGCAACAAAAAAAACGCCGCAGGATCTGCGGCGTTTGAATGAGAACACAAATCGGGGCCTCAGGCCAGATCAAAACCTTCGGAGTTGTCGTCGAGATCATCTTCGACAACGAGGTTACCGACGCTGCCGGGACCGTGATCGTAGCAGTCGTCTTCGTGCCAGAGGGGGAGGCCGGCAGCATAGCGAGCGGCCAGCATCATGACTTTTTCTTCAGATCCGGGCTTGGCGGCCGTGGGGGCGGAGGGATCAACGCCGAGCGATTTGAGTTCTTCTTCGAAACCAACGTCCAGATCGCTGAGAAATTCGTAGCCTTCCAGATCAGACAGGGATTCGAGGCCGGCATCGGCATCAGCATAGCGCGACGACATTCAGAGGCTCCAGGGACGAACACAAAGGACAGGAATAAGAGTTGTCCATCCGTGGAACGAGGGTGAGACACAGAACAGGCAGCGAAAGGCGGCCGAGCGCGATGCAGGCGGCACCGGAGAATCCGCAGAACTTCGCTGATTTGACCAGTTGATGCTGGCTGAGCTGAAAGTGTACCGAGTCCTTTCGGTGGCGGATTTTTGAGTCGAAATGGAGGAATGTCAACAAAAATTCACGATTCCTGAAGGGGATTCCCCGGATCAGCCCATGGGGGCTCCTGGCGGGAAAATCACTTCTGCTTCGCTGAATTCTGCAATTCTCCCAGCCGCTTCAGGAAGACCCTCGAAAAACCAGAGATGACGAACACCCCGTTTTCGTCCACAACCGCTCGCAAATGCAGCCCTTTTTGCAACCAGAGCATCAGAATCGAGGCGGCGGTCATCAGCAGAAACGCAAACGCCGTAAAAACGCTGCGAAGACTTGCCATCGAAAGCATCAGGCCGACTGCCAGCATCATCAGCACGGGAAAGACATTTGAAAATCGCCTGAACACTGTCAGCCGCTGCGGCTGAAAGTAACCCTGCAGGCTGCAGAGTTCACTGCGCCGACCGCCAGCCAGAAACAGGATCAGACCAAACGGGAGTCCGATAAAAAAAGTGAGCAGCATCATGATCGCGGCAGTGGGCAGACCGCCGGAGACGGCCACCGCCGCAGGTGTGAAGGGAGCAGGCGAACGAATCATGGAGTTCAGAACGGAAGCCACTGGAGTAAGAATCATCACGAAGATGCCGATCCGCCGCAGCCACCAGCGCGACTTTCGTAGTGCATGCACACTTACCGGCATCGCCACGAGGTTTTGATGTTCACCAGTCAACAGGCAAATTTCGGGCAGCCAAAGACCGTTTCGACAGTGAATTCGTTTTCCCACAAGCTTGAAGTCGTGATGCCAGGCCACAGCGATGCTGGCAGGCGTCGCATCAATCGCTGCTGCATATGGGTTCTCAGGTGTTTCTTTAACGGGCATCGGAATGCTCCTTCAGACGCTTCAAAAACGCATTTGAGAATCCACTGATCTCGAACAGGCCCTGTTCATCCACAACAGCTCGAAGCTGCGTGCCGCGACTGAAAATCCAGCGGGAACACCACTGGCCACCGATTGAAAGCATGATGAGCGGCAGGAGGATTGAGTCGCTGCTGACAAATCCACCAACTCTGAGCCCCAGCACCAGGACCAAAGCCCAACTGGGAATGACTCCCAGACGCCGTGCCCACATCAGGCGGTTTCTGTCGACGACCGCCTGCAGCACCAAATGCTGGCCGCGGCGGCCACCCAGCAGAAAAAGTACCAGCCCCAAAATTAACAGTGCCGAGACGATCGTCACAATTACGGCGACGCTGGATTCAGCGGGTGCTGAACCACCGACCGCGATCGCAAAAAAAACCACCAGTGGAACCGACAGCATCAAACAGATTCCCCAAAATCGATAATGCCGCACAGATTTTCCGGATGCGAGAATCGACAGCGACAACGGAACCACGTCGTTTGAGTGTCCGGTGACGAGGCAGTAGTCGGGCAGCTGCAGTCCGCTGTGACAGCGGAGTTTCCTGCCGACCAGCTGGAAGTTGCGATGCCAGGCGACCGAGCTTGAGGCGAGGTCCCCGGTCGTGGAGACCGCGTAGGGGTTTGGGGATTCGTTGTCAGTGTTCATCAGAATGCCGCTTCAGTTGCTTCAGGAAGGCTCTGGAAAAGCCACGGACTTCGAAGAGCTGATCGTCGAGGTATGCAGCCTGTAGCTGCAGTCCTTGCAGAAGGAAAAAACGGCCCAGCAGCGCTGTGGCGATCCAGGGGCTTATCAAAAGGACAATCCAGGTCAGATCCCCTTTGACCAAACCAGAAAAACGCAGGAACGAGGAAACCAGCATCCCGATTAAGGGAGCGAGTCCCAGTCGGGTTCGCAGTGTCTGACGTCGTTTTTGGAGAGCCCCCTGAAGTGTGAAGGACTTCCGATTGCGGCCACCGAGCAGAAACAGGACGAGTCCTGTGATCAGCAGCAGGGGTACCGACAAGGTCAGCCCCACAACAAGTGGAGCACCTGGCATGGCACCTGAATTGACGAGCGAGAAAGCCATGCCACCGGCGAGGGCTGCAAAAAGAAAGCAGCCGACACCGGCGCTGCGACAGCGTTTGGTGGCATGGCTGGCCGCGATGATGGACAGCTGGATTGGCATCACATCGTCTGAGCTTCCGGTGACGAGGCAGTATTGGGGCAGCCACAGTCCGTTGCGGCTGAGCAGCTTTGAGTCGACGATGTCGTAGCTTTGATGAAATTCAAACGTCTCAGCAGTCGGCTCTGGAAAGACGGGGGCGGCATACGGATTTGGTGGCTGTTTGTCAGTGACCATTTGGATGTTCTTTGAGCTGCCGCAGGCGAGCTGTTTTCGGCGGCGTCAGCTTACTGCCCGTTCTTTTTCGCCTCTTTTGCAAGATCCTTTGCGGTTTCGAGAAGTCTTTGCTGGCGTTCTGCAAGTTCGCGGATCTGGGCTTCGAGCCGTGGCAGAGCGGTGGCGTCGGCAGCGGGGACCAGTGTATCGACCTGTTTTGTCCGCCGGTTGACCTGCAGCTGCAGGTTGCGGAGCACTTTGATTTCTGCCATGAGTTCCACGAGTCGCTGCTGTTGTGCACCAGGCTGAGACGGCTGAGACTGCTGGTTGGAGTTCTGCATGTTCTGCAGTTCTTTCTGGGTGGTTTCAATGAGCTGTCTGAGTGAGTCGATGATGTCCTGCTGTACGGAGAGAGTCAGTTCTGAGACGTCGGAGTTCTGGAGCCAGCCGCTGACGGACTGCATATCTGTTTCGATGTCTTCGACTGCGAGCAGGATGGCGGCTGCGGAGCCGTCTTCCTGGAGGAGTACAACGGTGCGGCTGCATTCGCGGGAGAGTTCGAGTTGTTGCTGTGCGAGTTCGCGACAGCGGCTGTAGTTGAGATCAAGCCAGTCGGTTTTGGGTGTAGCGGCGAGTACTTTGGTGCCGTCGTGAATTTCGGTTTGCAGAAGGAGCATTCGCTGGAAGCGGGCTTCGAGCGATGCGAGGACCATTTCCTTTTCTTCTTCGCGGAGCTGCTTGAGTTCTTCTTCAAGTTTTTCGGCGGCTTCCTGAAGTTCTTCAGCGGCTTTGTCTTCGTTTTTCAGGGCTTCTTCGCGCTGTTGCTGCCGGAGAGCTTCGAGGGCTTCTTCCATTTGTTCTTTGGCGCGTTCGAGCTGTTCGCGGCCGGGAGTTGAGGGGGTGGACTGGGACTGCTGTTCCGGAGAATTTTTCTGGCCGGACTTTCCGGACTTGCCTGATTTTCCTGATTTGGATGACTGACCGGATTTCTGTGAGTCGGCAGATTTCTGATTTTCCTCGGAGTCCTGTTTTTCGCTGTTGCCGGACTTGCTGTCGCCGGACTTGCTGTCGCTGCCGCTTTTGGATTTTTCGCCGGCTTTGCCCTGGTTACTCTCAGACTTTTCGCCGTCTGACTTCTGACCATCCGGCAGTTCACCCTTTCCGTCGCCTTTGGTTCCTTTTTTGCCGTCAGTTTCGTTGTCTTCGGCCTCGCCTTTTTCACTTTGTTGCTGCTGTTCGGCGTTGTCTTTCTGTCGATCGTGCTGCTGGATTTGATCGAGGAGTTTTTCTGTGCCGTCGAGGGCTCGTTGTTGTCCTGGGGCGGCGTCGGAGGGGGCTTTGGAGTTTTGGGTAGCGGCGCGGGCGGAGCGTTGTTCGTTGAGGATATTGCGGACGTTCTTGAGGAGTCCGTTGAGTCGTTCGCGTTCGCGTTCGACGCTGCTGCGACGGTCTTCGCTTTGGAGGAGAACGAGGAGTGCCTGGAGGCTGTCGACAACTTCGTTTTGTTTCTTTGCGGCATCTCCGAGCTGTCCCTGTTCGAGCAGCTGGACGATGGTTTCGATGTCGTCTTTCAGCAGATCTTCGCGTCCTTTTCCGATTGCTCGGCGAATCACATCGGCGCGTTCGGGGTCCTGTTTGGCGAGGATATCTGCCATTTGTGTGAGCATGCGTTCGAAGCGGGCGTAGCGACCGCTGATGGAGAGCTGTTCGTCGCGGAGTTCCTTTGCGGATTTCGGGGGAGTTTTTTCGGGCGTTTTTTCGGGAGCTTTGTTGGAAGCTTTGTCGGGCGTTTTTTCATCGGCAGCGACGGTGCCGTTGAGGAGTCCCGGGGTGGCGAGGAGGCTGAGTTGTGCGGCCCACAGCAGGGCACCGGCGATTCCCGTGGTCCAGTAGTACGCGATCTGACGATTCATAGAGCCAACCCTATTTGAGCAGGTCATCGAACAATTGGTTTTTCTGGAGTCGTTTGGTTTCTTCGAGTACTTTTTTCTGTTCTTCGGAGAGCTGCTGCAGGTCGCGTACGGCTTCGTGGAATTCGGCGAGGTCGCGGACGCTTTCGAGGATACCCTGCATGGTGTTGATGAGTTCTGCGAGGACAGCTTCGGCCTGCTGGAGTGGAGGGAGCAGGGGTTGTGAGGCGAGTGCGGCGGCGCGGACTGCGGCGACTGCGCGGTCGGCAGCGGGCATGCCTGTGTCGCGGATGCGTTTGAGTGGATCGACAATACCGGACTGCATAGCTTCGGCGTTATGGAGCGGGATGGCGTTATTGACGAGCTGCTGCAGGATTTCTTCGAAGGCTTCGATCAGGGCGTTGAGTTCGTTGGCCTGGCGACGAAGGCTGTTGATGCTGCGACTTCCGCAGCTGTCGATGGCGGCGAGATCTTCTTTGGCAGCAGCGGTGGCGGCGGTGTCAATTCGAGTGGCGGCTGTGGTGTGGAACTGGAGGTCCCTGCGGACTTCTTCGACGCGGGCGATGAGTTCTTCAAAGCGACTGCGAAGGGCAATTTCGCGGGTGTAGAGCAGTGAGAGGAGTTCGTCGTCGCTGACGATGCGAAAGGGCAGGGGAGTGCTGCGGGCGAGGCTTCCTCCGGAAAGCGGATTGCTGTCGGAGGCGGCAACGGACAGGGTCAGGGACTGGCCTTCGGTGAGTTCGAGGGGCTGGAGTTCGAAGTATTCGGCGGGTTCAGTGGAGAATTCGAGGGCCCCCGTATCGGGTGAACGGCGAAATGGCCGGGGTCGCCAGCCGGTTTCGTCGTCCACCTGAAATTCGAAACCTGCTGAGCGAATGCCGTAGTCATCGCGGATTCTGAGAGCGAGCGGAATGCGGGCGCGGCGGGTAACGGAATTCCCGATGCCGGACATTTGAGCAACGACGACGGGGGGCTTGTCCGGCAGCCCGGTGACGCGGAGTGTTTCGGGGGAGGCAGAGATAATATCGTCTCGGTCGTGCAGGAAGAATCGCAGTTGAGTGTTGGAGGAGATGCTGAGAGAGTCGGTGGGAGAGCTGTCTGCGTTGTCTGCGGGAGTGTTTTGGGGTTGGTTGGGCGCGATGGTGAGCGGAAGTTCGATGGTGCGGCCGTCGGCGGCTACGAGTGGTTTTGGCAGGCTGGTGGGAGAGCCACCGCTGCGATTGGCGACTGTTGCTGACTTTTCATCGCCGGTAAATTCGAACTGATCAGTGAGAATGCAAACGCTTTGGAGCGGTTTGGCGGAACGCGCACGGAGCAGAAAGTGGGTGCCTTCGGGGAGTTGAATTTCGCTTCCGGTGATCTGCAGTCGCCGTTCGCGCTGCTGGTTCCAGCCGGTGTATTCGGGAAAGGTGCAATCGAGTTCGATGTTATCGAGACTGGGGTTATTGACGACGTCGATGTGCCATGGCAAACGGGAGCGAAAGTCGCCTCCGAGGACTTCGATATCGACGGGTTCGCGGAGCTGGGTGATGACGAAGCGAAAGCGGCCCTGGGCGGTGGGGGTGAGCCATGAGCGGCTGCGGGTGCCGTCAGTTCGAATGACGTCAACGCGGAGGCGATCGGGAATGATCCAGCTGATGCCTGGGAGCGGTCCGCCGTCTGGCACGAGGAACTCGATTTCCAGGTCAGCACCGATGGGGTGTCGGCAGACGGCGGGGGTATCGGGGCTTGTGGAAGAGAAGGGCAGTCTGCGGTCTCCGGGCTGAGCGATCACGAAGGCTTCGACGGCGGTGGAACGCTGGTGGTATTCGGGGGCGCAGCGAATGAAGGCATTGATCCAGCGGGGGACGAGTCCTGGCTGGATGGCAGCGGCGACTGCGATGCTGCAGCAGAGGCCGCCGGCGGCGAGAGACTGGCGTTTGAGCAGGGTGGTGGTGAAGATGGCCTGCGGCTGGACGTCGCTGGCCAGCCGTGCAGCTTCTGTGATGGTGCGCTGGACCATTTGCTGTGCCAGCGGACTTTCAGCGGGGAGACCGATGGACGCTTCGACGGCGGTAACGAGGCGATCCTGAAAGAGCGGGAAGCGACGTTCGAGCAGCAGGGCGACATCGAGATCGCGAATTTTTCGCAGGAGTGGAAAGCAGATGCGGCGGATAGTCAGCCAGAGTGTTGCGGGGACGATGATGCCGAGCATCACAGTGCGGAGGCCGACGGGCAGTTCCAGTTTTTGCAGGCCGAACCAGGCTTCGTCGAGGAGCAGAGTGATCCAGAAGATGGCGGCGAGTGCGCAGGTGAGCAGGAGGAGGCCGTCTGTGGTGGAATCGCGGCGAATTCGCAGCCGCACCTGGTGCAGGAGCCGGGCGACGCTGGGTGGGAGTGGTGAGCGGGATGGGGACGGGATGGCGGACATGCAGCGAGCCAGTTCGGAGCCACGGGTTTGCGGTGAGTTTGCGGCTGGGTTGCGGGCGAGTCTGGAATCTGAGCAGAGTCTGAATCGCGGGAATTTTGTGCAGCCCTTCGAAGTTTAGCGGTGCTTTCGCGGGGAATGTAGGCAGAAAGAGGTGTGGATGTGCGAAAAGGAGAAATCGTGCTGCCGTCCAGGAATTGCCCACTTTCTCTGCGGCCCATCTGCCGCCAGCCTGGCCCGCTGACCGCCCCCCTGCTATTCTCTTCGTTTTTCCGGCCTCTCCGGTGGCTCCTGCCGTGAATCAGAGCCCTGGCTGGCTATCCTCTCTGTTGTTGCGTTCGCCCCCATGTCGCAAACCGGCACCGAATCCTCCTCAGGCTCCGCCGCATCCTCTACCGATGAACGCGTTCTCGTGCTCGACTTCGGCTCGCAAACCGCCCAGCTCATCGCGCGACGGGTGCGGGACCAGAACGTGTTTTGTCAGATCGTTCGCCATGACCTTTCGGCCGAACGCATCCGGCAGCTGCAGCCTAAGGGGCTGATCCTCTCCGGCGGTCCCGCCAGCGTCTACGCTCCCGGGGCTCCGTCCATCGATCCTGCTATTTTTGATCTTGGAATTCCCGTGCTGGGAATCTGCTACGGGATGCAGATCACCTGCCACACTCTTGGTGGCCGCATCCTGCCTGCTCATTCCCGCGAATTCGGCCGCGCCCCCTGCTCACAGGCAGCCGCCTCCACCAGTCCCCTCTTTCAGGGTATTCCGCAAACATTCACTGCGTGGATGAGCCATGGCGATCAGGTGGAAATGCTGGCCAGTGACTTTCGCAGCATCGCCTCCACAGCCACCTGCCCGAATGCCGCAGTCCAGCATGTCAGTCGGTCAATTTACGGCATCCAGTTTCATCCGGAGGTGACCCACACAGAACCTGGCGGCCAGCTGCTGGCAAACTTCGTCCGCGAAATCTGCGGCTGCCGGGGCACCTGGAAAATCAGCTCACTCATCGAACAGCAACAGGACTTTATCCGTCGCCAGGTGGGTTCGGACCAGGTCATCTGCGGACTCTCTGGTGGCGTGGATTCATCCGTCACCGCCGCTCTGATTTCTCAGGCCATCGGCAGCCAGCTGTCCTGCATTTTTGTCGATAACGGCCTGCTCCGCAAAGGCGAACGTGCCGACGTTGAAGAACAGTTCACGCGTCATTTTCAGACGGACCTGCACGTGATTGATGCGTCGCAGCGGTTTCTCTCGGAACTGGCCGGAGTCACCGACCCGCAGCAGAAACGCAAGATCATCGGTCGCGTGTTCATCGAAGTTTTCCAGGACGCTGCCCGCAATATCCCCAACGCACGATTCCTCGCTCAGGGAACGCTCTACCCCGACGTGATTGAGAGCGGCGCAAACCCTGACGGACCTGCTGCCACCATCAAATCACACCACAACGTCGGCGGGCTCCCGGAAAAGCTGGGATTCGAACTTGTCGAACCCCTTCGCGACCTGTTCAAGGACGAAGTTCGTCGCATGGGACTCCAGCTGGGACTCCCTGAACAGATGATCTGGCGACACCCGTTCCCGGGACCCGGACTTGCCGTTCGCTGCCTCGGCGCCATCTCTCCGGAACGCCTGAAAGTGCTCCGGGAAGCCGATGCGATCCTGCTTGAAGAGCTGCACCTTGCCGGGCTCTACCGCGACATTCAGCAGGCTTTTGTGGTGCTGCTGCCGGTGCAGTCGGTGGGAGTGATGGGGGATGATCGAACCTATGAAAATGTTGCCGCCATCCGCGCCGTTCGCACAGACGACTTCATGACGGCGGACTGGTACCCATTCCCCTGGGATGTGCTGGCCCGCATTTCCACGCGAATCATCAATTCCGTGCGAGGCATCAATCGAGTTGTCTATGACGTCAGCTCTAAACCCCCTGCCACCATTGAGTGGGAATAACACTGGCAACACCATGCTCGCAGAAATCCTCACCATCGGTTCGGAACTCACCTACGGCGCTCGCCTCGACACCAACAGCCAGTGGCTCAGTCGCGAACTGGAAGCTCTTGGCTGGACCGTTGCTCGTCACACGACGCTTGCCGATACGCTGCCGGATCTCGTCGCCGAACTCCGCATGGCCGCCGCTCGTTCTCGCATGCTCCTCATCACCGGCGGTCTTGGCCCTACGCTCGATGATCTGACCCGCGAAGCTCTTGCCGAAGCCTTTCAGCAACCGCTTGTCCGTGATGCCGAATCTGTCCGCCGCATCGAAGCACTCTTCGCCGCTCGCGGACGCTCCATGCCCGAACGAAATCTCTGCCAGGCCGATCGTCCGGAATCCGCGGAGGCGATTCCCAACGACTGCGGCACCGCTCCAGGTATCCTCATGCAGGTCCGGTCATCTGGTTCTGACCATGACTGCCTGATTGGCGCGATGCCTGGCGTGCCTGCAGAAATGAAGCCGATGTTCCTGCAGTCAATCCGCCCGCGGCTCCCTGCAAGTGGACTGCAACTGTGCCGCAAAGTCATTCGCACGTTTGGATATGGTGAATCAGAAGCGGAGCGACTGCTGCGGGATCTCACGGCCCGCGGCCGCAATCCCGAAGTCGGCATCACCGCCAGTAAAGCGGTCATCTCGCTCTGGATCTCTGCCCGCAGCCCCTCCCTCGAAACCTCGCAACAGCTCTGCCAGGAAACCGAAGACACCATTCGCGAACGACTGGGTCGAGCGGTTTACGGGGAAGGCGATGTGGAGCTGCACGAGGTGGTGACTGGTCTGCTTCAGCTGCAAAGTCTCAAGGTGGCATTGGTTGAGGGCGGCACAACAGGCGGACTGCTGGCCCAGTGGTTCACGGAGCATCCGGCAGCGGATGCGGTGCTGGAACAGGCCACTGTACTGCCCGGCAGCTGGTCCGGGGCCGGACTGAAACACTGGCCCGCGGTTGCTCAGGACGCCGCCGCGGGAATGTTCAGCAATCTCGACGCCGCCTGCCTGCTGCTCACATCACCCTGTGAAGATGAGGTGGATGCGACGGGAGTGCATGTTCGTCGAGGTCTGGTGGCCGTCGCCACTCCCGGGACGTTTCAAACCTTCGACGTGTCCATGTCAGGTAATCTGGCAATTTTCCGCCAGCGGGCGGCTCGCACCGCGCTTAATCAACTGAGGTTGCTGCTGCAGCCGGATTTGCCGCCGGCTGTGGCTTAACCGGGATATTGAATGGCGGCGAAACGCGGCGCCCGGCCGGTGGTCGCAATTCTCGCACCCAGATATTGCGAAACCGCACCGCATCTCCGTGAAACTGAAGCTGAATCGGCCCTGTTTCCGCATGGGGGCGATATCGGGCGGCTTCAGTGTAGCTGGTCGATCCTTCCAGTTCAAAGTGGTTCAGCATGACGATGCCGTTCTGGATCAGAGTCACGAAGCCGGGGCGCACAACGTCTCCGTTGCTGCGGAACCGAGGAGCGGTGAAGAGGATCTCGTAGGAGTTCCATTCGCCTGGTTTGCGCATGGCGTTGGCCATGGGAGGCGTTTGTTTGTAGATGGATCCGGCCTGACCGTCGAAGTAGGTTTTGTTTTCGAACGAGTCGAGGATCTGGACTTCGTATTGTCCCATGAGATAGCAGCCGCTGTTTCCGCGTCCCTGTCCTTCGCCGCGAATTTCGGTGGGTGCGGACCATTCGAGGTGCAGCTGGAGGTCACCGAAGTGCTGTTTGGTGGAGATCGCCGTTTCCCTGGGAATTGCAACTCCGTCCTGCACGAGCCATTTCTCACCGTTTTCCCAGGCTTCGAGGCTGGAACCATCGAAGAGGACGACTGCATCGGAAGGCGGAGCGTCATTGGTTGTTCCGGGAGTCACCAGTGGGGGTTCCTGCCATTCGATACCGCTTTTCCATTCCTGGGCCGTGGCTGAAGAAAGGGTGCAGAGGGCAAGAGCGATCGACAAGATCCGGCAAAGCAGTGGTGAGTCAGTCATCTTCAGGATTTCCTGCGCGATGTGATAGGGAGGGTGAGGATACTGGCGGTTCCATGTGGCGCCTGCCCCGGCGTTTTTATCCCTGAGCGATACTTTCCGCAAGCGTGGTGTTGACGATCTGTCTGACGCTGGACGTTGCTGTTCCCTGCAGCTGCTGTCGTTTAAGGGGGGCATCGCGTCCCCTTGACATTCGAAATTCGCACCGCGAAACCCCTGGTGAAGGCCTTGCCTGTGTGATAGATTTCCGTTTGATGGTTCACCTCTTTACAGCACTCTGAGGTCTTGTCCGACATGAACGAACGCGAAAAGGGCGGCGCCGACTGGTATCGCAAGGGCACCGAAGCGATGCAGCACAAGAACTGGGGGTATGCGGTTGAGTGTTTCACCAATTGCGTGCGTCTGGTTCCTGACAACGTGCTGTATCGTCAGGCGCGGGTCGGCTGCATCCGTAAGTCCTACGGCGATAACGGCACGGGTGCGACGATGGCTGGAATGCGGCTGATGGGGGTGCGTACAAAGATCAAGAAGGGCCGTCTTTCGAAGGACTGGAAGGGCATCGAGGCGGCCGCTGAAGAGGGCCTCGCGGTCAACCCCTGGGATGCTCAGCTGTTCTTCGACCTTGGCGAAGCCACCGCGGCCCTTGATAACCTCGGCGTCGCCCGATATGCGCTCGAACGTGCGGTGGAACTGGACCGCGAGAACGTCGATTACAACCGTCGACTCGGCAACTTCCTGTTCGAACGTCGAGACTACAAACCGGCTCGCGCCTGTTTTGAACGCGTCTACAAGCTGGTGCCGACGGACACTGAGGCGCGCAGCATGATGAGCCGCATCGACGCCGTCTCGGTACTTGACCGCAAGGGACTTGAAGACGCCGAATCAACACGCGACGTGGCCGTCGAACAACCAGCTCAGCCAGTCAACGCCTATGAAGAAGACCGCCGGGCTCGCAAAGGCCAGTCGCGTCCCGCCGATGCTCCGGGCGAATCAGCAGAAGCCGACCTGATCCACGCTATTCGCAAGGACCCTCAGAACGTGGGACTGATTCTGCGTCTGGCCGACCTCTACAAGCTCGCCCGCGAATTTGGCAAGTCCCAGGACCAGCTCAACAAAGCGCTCGAACTTTCCCCCAGCAATCCCGAAATCCGCGAACTGATTCTGGAGGTCCAGATCAGTATGCTTCGCGATGATCTGGCCGAAGCCGATGCTCGCGCCAAGGCCAACCCCACCAAAGAACGCATCGTGGAAAAAGCCAAAGCTCTTCAGGCCGATCTCGCTCGAAAGGAAGTCGAACTCTTCACCCTCGGTGTCGAAAACAACCCCGCCGATCTCAAACGCAAATACGAGCTGGCTGTGCGGCTTGCGTCCCGGCACATCAAACAGTTCAGCCGCGCCATACCGCTCCTGCAGCAGGCCGCCGCCAATCCAACGCTCAAAATCGACGCTCTCGTGCTGCTGGGAGAATGCTTCGCCCGCGAAGGCAAGAACGACCTTGCCCGCCGACAGCTTGAAAAAGCCATCGAAGGACTCAACTTCACCGATCGCCCCGACTCCTTCAAATCCGCCCACTATCTGCTCGGACGCATCTACGAAGCCGCCGGCAAATCCGAACAGGCGGAACATCACTATGGCGAAGTACTGGCAGTGGACTACGAATACCGCGACGTGCTCAAACGCATGGAAGGTGCTGGTGGCGGGCAGGCCAGTTCCATCGAATAGTTCGTATTGAAGACATTTCCCACGCCAACGCCCGGTGTCTGGGAACTTCTTCGCGATCTGCTATTCTCCACTCGCGAAATCTTCACAGAACTTCCGGAATTCCAACAGTCCCATCTTCCCCGGCAGATCCTTCGCCATGGGCTTTCTCTCGCAGTATTTCCTGAACCCGGCCTTCTTCCTGCCGGGCGCTGCGCTGGTGCTCCTGCCCATCCTGATACACATTCTCAGCCGGCTCCGTTATCGCCGCGTGCGATTCGCCGCCATGGAATTCCTGCTTGAAAGCGAAGAGCTCAACCGCCGCCGCATTTTGCTCGAACAACTCCTGCAGCTCTTCCTTCGCATCCTCGCTGTTCTGCTCATCACCCTCCTGATCGCCCGACTCCTGCTTGATCCCGGCCGCCTGCTGATGCTTCGCGGAGCCAGTCGTCACCACGTCGTACTTCTTGACGACACCCTTTCGCTCCGCGAACGCGATGGCGACTCCAACCTTTTCAGGCGATCGCTTGCCACTCTCGAAACCATGCTTGTCGAAGGTGTCCGCCAGTCGGGTTCCGCACGCGTCACAATCCTCTCCATTTCTGATCCTCGCCGTCCCATCATCTCCGACCGTGTACTGGATTCGGCGTTCGTCCAGGAATTGATACCGCGCCTGCGGAATCTTCCCTGCACCTTCCGCTCCGGTTCCCCCGTCGCGGCTCTCAATACCGCCCGTGATCTGCTGGCAGCAGATGCGTCTGCCGACCCGCACGTTCATATTCTCACTGATTTCCGCGCCATCGACTGGAACGACCGTCCGGAAATCACCGCGGCTTTCGCCTCGCTCCGCGCTGCACGCGCCCAGGTGGACCTCATTCAGATCTCCCGCGGTGATTCACACCCCAACATCTCCATCGCCGGTATCACCACAGAATCGCTTGCTGCCGCCCGCGGTGTGCCATGGCGAGTCACCCTGCAGCTGCGTAACCACGGCAATTCCAAAGCCACCGGACTCCGCGCTTCTGTGCTCATCAACGGTACGCCGGTTCCTGCCAAAATTCTCATTCCGGAAATTGAACCCAATGCACAGGTCGAAGTTTCGCACGACCTTGCATTCGACACCGAAGGTCGCCAGCAGGTTGAAGTACGACTGGATGAAGACAACCTCCAGGAGGACAACCGTCGTGTCTTCGCTGTCGAAGTTGCCGAACGCCGCTCCGTGCTCATTCTTGACGACGACGGCCAGCAGGAAGACGCTGCCTTCGTTGCTGCCGCACTCAGCGCCGACCCGGCACTCACCGGACTCGCAGCCGATATTCGCACATCCCAGGGACTGAACGCCTCCGAACTGCCACGATACGACTGCCTGTATCTGCTCAATATCCGCGACCTGCCGGCCGACACACTGCTTTTGCTGGCCGACTACGTCCGTTCCGGGGGCGGGATCGTCTGGTTTCCCGGCGATCAGGCCAACGTCGCATGGTACTCAGAAACGCTCCGCAACCCCGGTAATCTGCTGTTCCCTGTTCCGCTTGGCGTCGTCCAGGACGTGCTCCCGGATTCCCCGCTGACAGCACCCTCTGACAGCCTTCCGTTCGTTTCCCCGGTCTTCGGACCGCATCCGATTTTCACTATATATAATGCGCCTGACAGCCCTTTCCCGGATACTGTCCGCATTTCCCGTTATTTTCGTACGGAGCCCGCGTGGAAGTTCGACGACGTGGAGCGCGGGGACGGAGTGCGCACAATCATGCGGCTCAAATCCGGCGAGCCCGTGGGTTTCGAACATACGCTCGGCCGCGGCCGCATCCTGACCTTCCTCACCGGCGCCGGCCGTCGCTGGTCCAACTGGCCCGTCGCGCCTGCCGCCCCTGGCTACGTCGTCATGCACCTGCTCACACACCAATACCTGCAGAAGGCGGTGGACAGCATCCAGCTGCGGGAACTGGCCGAACCACTGCAGCTCCAGTGGTCAGCAGGCGAGTTCACGGATTCTGTGGAGGTTTATCTGCCGGAGACCGGGAGCGACGACGAACCGGCTGCCGACACATTTGCGCGATTGCAGGCCACCCCGGTTACCCCCGCTTCCCCGCCTGCCCCTGCCGGTACTGCTCCTTCCTCTGCCACCCCGCAAATGCTCAGCCTGACCGTTCCCCAGGCCAGCAGGCCCGGTCTCTATCGCATCCGTCGCTTCCGACCGGACGGTGCTCTGAGCGACCTTGCTGTGGCCCTCAATGTGCCTCCTTCCGAAAGTCCTCTGGCCATCGCTGATCCGCCGCGAGTGATCAGCGGTCCAGAACTGGATCACGTGCGCGTGTTGAACGCCGATGCTGCTACGGCCCTCGGAGGTTCCGCGGCCGGACGTGAACTCCGCTGGATCCTCCTCGGACTGCTCGCCGTCGTCCTCATCGCCGAACAGCTCGTCTCGCTGCGTTTAAGCTATCACCCGGAGGCAGCGCAATGATCTGGTCAGCTCCTGCTGCCGACGAGACTTCACCGGCATCCACCACCGTTCCGTCCGATTCCCCCGCCCCTGCGGGTCCAGCGGCTGCTCAGGATGCCGTGCTCCCTGCAAACACTGTCCCGACCGCACCGGTGGTCGAAGCGGACACCCGCGCCTTCACCTCCACAGAACTTGACCTGCCCGAATCCACAGCAGGCATTCTCTTCGCCATTGTCGGCCTTGCGGCACTCTTTACTATCACGATTCGCACATCACTCCGCGACACGCGGTTTCTCAGCCGCTCTGCCCGCACACTGCTGCTCGTTCCCCGACTGCTGGTGCTGCTGCTGCTTTTGATTGTGCTGCTCAATCCCCGCACTCGCACCCAGATCAGCCGGCTCGAGAAATCCCGAATCGGTCTCGTACTCGACACGTCGCTGTCAATGCAGTGGCCGGCTGCTGCAGCCGGTGAAAGCCGATCAGACTCAGTGATTCGAAATCTGCTTGCTTCACCCGTCCTCAGCGAACTCAGTCGCAACCACTCGATTTCAGTCTACACCTTCGATTCGACTCTTGCCGGGCCCTGGGCGATTGTCAGTGACGGCACAGTTCGGTTCGTGAGTCCGGACACTTCGTCAGCCCCTGCAACCGCTCCTGTCGCCACTGTTTCACTCACTAGTCCTGCTGCCACCAGCACTCCAATTCCGCTCGACTCACCACAGCTGGTCCAGCGCTGGCAACAGTTGCTGCAGCCCCGCGGCATCGAAACTCGGATGGGCGAATCCGTGTACCAGATTGTTGGGCAAATGGCCGGCCGGACGCTCGCCGGTGTGGTTGTGGTTTCAGATGGCCGCAGCAACGCGGGGCTGGATGTCGAACCAGCCCGGCTGCGAGCAGAGCGTTCCGGAACTCGACTGCTTTCCGTTGGCGTTGGTGATCTTCGACCGCAGCTGAATCTGCGACTTGCCGGGATGCAGTCGCCCGAGGACGTGCATCAGGGTGACCCGTTTGATCTGCAGGTGTCTGTGCAGGGATCCGCGGCCGCCGGACAGACGGCAGTCGTGCGATTGTTCCAGCAGACGGCTGGCAGCAGTGGTTCCGATCGTCGCCAGGCAGCGGAAGAAACAATCTCCATTCCCGCGGATGGGCTGCCGGCAACGCTGCGTTTCACACAGACACTCAATGTCCCCGGCCGCTACGACTTTATTGCCCGAATCGAATCCGCGACTGGCACATCCGAGATCACGCTCACCGACAACGAACGTCGCCGGACGATCGAGGTGACCGATCGCAGAATGCAGGTGCTGATCATTTCCAGCGGTCCGATGCGTGATTATCAGTTCGTCCGGAATACTCTGTTCCGCCACAGCGGAGTCACGTCAGACGTCTGGCTGCAGTCCGTCACCGACGAAAACTCCGGCATGGTTTCACAGGAAGCCCGACGACTGCTCACGAAATTCCCGGCTACTGAAGCAGAGCTGTTCGAATACGATGTGATTGTGGCCTTTGATCCGGACTGGTCTCGTCTATCGGGCGAGCAGCAGTCCTTTCTGAATCGTTGGGTCTCTGAACATGCTGGCGGCCTCGTGGTTGTGGCGGGTGAAATTTTTACACCTCGACTGGCCGAGAATCCTGATGCTGTTCGTGATGTGAGCGTGCTCTACCCGGTTCTGTTATCCCGAGTTGCTCCGGGTCTGCAGTCGCCGCAGCGGGCTGAAGAAGCGTGGCCTGTGACACCCACGGCGGAAGGTCAGGTTGCTGAATTTCTCAAGATCGCCGATGCCTCGGGCAACGCCGATATTGAACTCTGGCAGAAGTTTCGGGGCATCTACCGAGCATTCCCGGTCCGCGGTCTGCGGGACGGTGCTGTGGTGCTCCTTGAACACAGCAATCCTCGCGCGCGCACGGAACTGGGTTTCCCGCCATTCCTGGTCAGTCAGTTCTACGGCAGCGGTCGCTGTGTGTTTCTGGGTTCTGCGGAAACATGGCGTTTGCGAGCGATTTCACCGCAGGGGCATCAGCGATTCTGGACGAGCCTGATCCGGGAAGCCGGCCAGAGCCGTCGCAGTCGCGGTTCGGTCCGCGGACAGCTGCTGCTTGATCGCAGCGAAGCTGCCCCGGGCGAGGCCGTGGCGATCCGTGCCCAGCTCTATAACGCCGCCCTTCAGCCGCTCACCGCCGAAGAAGTTTCCATCACCATCACTGACCCCGACGGACAACCGCTCGCCATCCCCGACCGACTCATCGCGGGTGCTCGACAGCCGGGTCAGTTCCAAACCAGTTTCAGACCTGCGAAACCCGGTCTGCATCGTATCACGGTGCCGATCCCGGAATCTCCGGACGTGCTCACGACGACACTTGAAGTGGTCGTCCCGGGACTCGAATCCGAGAACCCTGTTCAGGATATTGAGACGCTGACCCGCCTCACCCAGGAAACGCAGGGCCGCTATCTCCCGTTGTCTGACGTCAGCACTCTTCCAGCTCTTCTTCCTGACCAAAGTCAGCCAGTGATTGTGGATGAACAGCTGAGAACTCTGTGGGATCGTGCTCCGCTGATGTACGCAGCCATTCTTCTGCTGGCGGCAGAATGGGCGTTGCGACGGATCTGGCGACTGTCCTGAAGGCGACAGCCATGACGTGCTGGCCGCTGAATCCGTCTGTCGATCCATGAGCGATGCCGGACCTGTTTGTTGTTCCTGTTTCCGGAATTGATATGATCCCGCCTGGTGTGCTCAGAAGCAACTGCAGTCGATTCCTTAAGGAGCATTCGGATGGCGGAGATGAGTTCTCGTGTATTCAGTCGTCGGGGTGTCCTTTGCGGTGTGATGCTGGCGGCCGGAAGCGGGCTGATGCGGGCAGCGGACGAGAAAACACCGGCTGCGGACAGCTGGCAGGAACTCTTCGACGGCAAATCGCTGCGGGGCTGGGACGGCGATGCCGCGTTGTTTCGCGTGCAGGACGGGGCGATCGTGGGGGGGCGGCTGACTGAAAAGATCCCGCACAATTACTTTCTGTCGTCGCAGCAGGAATATGGGGATTTCGAACTGCAGCTTGAGTTTCGGCTGCTGGGTGAATCGACAAATGCGGGAATTCAGCTGCGAAGTCGTCGGATTCCGGATCACCACGAGATGATCGGGTACCAGGCGGATCTCGGTCAGAACTATTGGGGCGCACTTTACGACGAGTCTCGCCGCAATCGCATTCTGGCTGCGCCCGACAAGGCACAGCTCGCAAAGGTGCTCAAACTCAACGACTGGAATCACTATCGAATCCACTGCGAAGGTCGCCGCATACAGCTGTGGATCAACGACTTCCAGACGGTGAACTATGTTGAGGAGGACGCGGCGATTGAGCAGCGGGGGCTGCTGGCACTGCAGATTCATGGCGGCGGTCCGGGAGAAGCACATTATCGGAAGCTGCGGATTCGGAAGCTGGGTGCTGGCTGAGTGGTCTGGTTGGAAAACGTTGGCCCGGATGATCATTCGGGCCGGTGTGTTCAGTTGGACTTGAGAATTGTGGGAGCGTGAGATGTCGAGTGGTGGCAGTTTTCCGTGGACGCGGATGCGGCGAAATCGTCGCACCGACTGGTCGCGTCGGCTGGTGCGTGAGCACGAGTTGTCCGTGAACGACCTGATCTGGCCGGTGTTTGTGGTGGAGGGAACAGGTCGGCGGGTCCCGGTTGCATCCATGCCGGGCGTGGAGCGATATTCGGTGGACGTGCTGGTCGATGAGGCGGCGCGAGCAGAGTCTCTGGGTATACCGGCTCTGGCGATCTTCCCGGTCACGCCTCTGGAACGTAAAACGGAGGACGGAGAGGAAGCGTGGAATTCTGAGAATCTGATTTGTCAGGCGATGCGGGCAATCCGATCGGCGGGACTGAAGCTGGGGTTGATAGCGGATGCCGCGCTGGATCCATACACGACGCATGGCCAGGACGGTCTGGTGAGAAACGGCTATGTGGTGAATGACGAGACCTTGGAGGCCTTGTGTCGGCAGTCAGTGAACCAGGCGAGGGCGGGCTGTGACGTGATCGCGCCTTCGGACATGATGGACGGCCGTGTTCGGGCCATCCGGGAAGCTTTGGACGCGGCGGGTTTTCCGCTTGTGCAGATCATGGCCTATTCGGCCAAATACGCATCTGCGTTTTACGGGCCGTTCCGGGACGCGGTGGGATCGGCGGGTAATCTGGGGAGTGGTGACAAGAAGACGTATCAGATGGACCCAGCGAACGGCTGTGAGGCGTTGCGTGAGGTGGAGCTGGATCTGCAGGAGGGTGCGGATATGGTGATGGTGAAGCCTGGAATGCCGTATCTGGACATTTTACGGCGTGTGAAGGAGCGATTTGGGGTGCCGACGTATGCGTATCAGGTGAGTGGCGAGTACGCGATGATTTCGGCGGCGGCCGCCAATGGATGGCTCAGCCGTGACGCTGCGATGCTGGAGAGCCTGATGTGTTTTCGCCGTGCCGGTGCCGACGGTGTCCTGACATATTTTGCGATTGAGGCCGCGGAAAAACTGCGTTTGGCTCGCGGCTGATAATTTTTTTCCCCGGGAGGTCGAATTGGGGCATCCTCGAGTCGATCCGAGAGAACCGTCTGCAGAGTCGGAGCATTCGGTACGTCTGGATAAACAGGCTCAACAGGCGTTGCAGGTCGTGGCTGGAAGGACAGGACTGTCAGCCGCTGTTCCCTCCCTGATGCACGAAAAAGTGCTCAGCCCCTCGAAGTTAACTTTCGATACTTCGGGTGTCTGCAGTCGGGAACTGGCTGCCGCAGAATGAACCTGCGTTGTAGAGTCATGGATGCGGTTGCTGGAATCTGTCGGTCATTTGTCAGGGTTACCCGATGTCGATTGAAGAGCTGCTTGAGCGGATGGAGCAGTATCGATTGCGCAGGGAACAGCGAGATTACCGGCCTGAATGGCTGCGACGATTTGTGGAAGGCGCTGCGCTGCTGTTTGAACCGCTGATCACCGTGGGCCGGGCGGGCTACGATTGTCAGCTGGACGAACGTGGCTGGCTTGTGAGCCTTTATCTGGGAACGACCGAGATCGTCGGCGGTCCTCGTGACGGCCAGGTGGATCACGTGAGTTTTTGTCTGGATCTGCTTCGACTTCAGGCGATGTTTTCAACATTAACGCGGCTGGAGTGGTATTCGGTTGCATCGCAATGTGACGGTGCTGGTACAGGTTCCCGCGGGTTGCGTTCGCTGGTGTCAGTACACGGTGAGGTGGCAGGCGGGGGCATGGTCCGCCTCGAAATCCTCGGGGTGCCTCCGGAGATTATTCGACCTGGCCTGCATTTGCGAACAGACGGAGTATTTTACGAAACACACTGAAGGCGAACGCCTTCTCTGAAAATGACGTTGGGTCGGGCTGCGGCACTCCGGGAGAACTTCTCACTCCCCCGGAGTGCCGCGTTTGTTTGCGGCTGCGTCTGGTCGAAGTGGTGTGGGTTACTTCTGCAGAAACTGCAATTTGCTGCTGGCTTCTGCAGCATGAATATTGAACGAGTGTGTTTTTCTGCCGACCGATCCCGATGGCTTCGGTTGAAAATGCCGAACGCGTCGTTTGAGCACAGAATCGCAGAATTTCCGTGTTTCATCCGTCTGGACTTCGGAAACGTGCGTTCGATATCAACCGCCCGTTCTGTTGCAGCAGAGGCCCGTCAGGAAGCGGGTTGGATGCCACAGCGGGACATCCGGCTGTTGTTGGATGCCATGGAGGGCACAGCAGCAAATGGATTCATCGTCACCGATTTCCGGTTATCCACGTGGCTGTGTTGTCTGATGCTTCTGATGGAGTGTCAGCGAGCAGATGCTGGGAAATCGTTCGTGCTGAATTCAGAGCATCGAATGCGGGCTGCGGCAGAATCTGCTGCAGTGTCGAGGCCTGAAGGGAGTGCGGGCGAATGCGGGATTCGATAATTACAACGCAACAAAGGAAGCAACGAACATCTTTGCGGTGCGCGCACTTCGGCATCTGCGAAATCAGAACAGGCATTTTTGCCGCCGGTAAAGACACGGCGACCCTGAGCTTTGTGCTGATTGTGCTGATGCCGACGGGCTGACTCTGCCGATATTCGATGTTACCGGTCCATATCGCTGCAGACGCAACTGCTGTTCGTCACGGAGGATTGAATGGCTACTAGGGTCAGTGAAGACGTTTCTGACGTCTGGATTGCCTACAAAAAGGACCAGACCAATCAGGAACTGCGGAACCGCCTCATGGAGCGGTATCTGCCGCTGGTCAGATACAACGCCGAACGGGTCTGGGCCAAACTGCCGGAAGGCGTTGACCTGAACGACCTGATGTCGGCCGGAGTGTTCGGCCTGATGGATGCCATTGAGGCATTCGACATGGATCGCGGCGTGAAATTCGAGACGTACTGCGTGCCGCGAATTCGCGGTGCCATGCTCGATGAGCTGCGTACTATGGACTGGGTTCCGCGACTTGTTCGCAGCAAAGCCAGCAAGGTCGAAGCGGCTCGAAAAGCCGTCGAAGCGCGCGTTGGCAGACCTGCAAGCGAAGCTGAAATCGCTGAACAGATGAGCCTTTCGATCCAGGAATTTGAACGCCTGAGATCCGAAGCGAGTGCAGTGAATCTCGTCAGCCTTGAAAAGAAATGGTACGAGACGGACAGCTACAAAGATGTCCGTGAAGTGGACGTGGTCGAGGATGTGCGGTGCGAAGATCCCACCGAAGGCATTCAGCGCACCGACGTGATGAAGCTCGTCACCAAGGGACTCAACCGCAACGAACGGCTGATCATCATCCTGTACTACTATGAAGAACTCACCATGAAGGAAATCGGCAGCACTCTTGGGCTGTCAGAGTCCCGAGTGAGTCAGATGCATTCCAGCATCGTTGCCCGACTGAAGGAACAGCTTGATCGTCGCAGGCCTGAGTTCGGCTGAACTCAGGGATACAGCAGGAAGTTGCTGCGGCGATCCACAAATCGCCGCAATTCCTCCTGCCAGATTCCGAGTATCTCAGGCCGAGATTTGCCAAGCTCGATCGCGTCCCGAATACGATTGCTGGCAAGCAGCTTATTCAGGTTCTTCGTGTCCCAGTCCTGCGGATAGAGTTTCTTCAGCTCACACATCAGCTGAATTCCGACTTCAATCGGTTCGAGTTCCGTGCGACTGGTAATGATCAGCTGCACCCCGCCGCAGGATTCGCCGGGAAATTTGGTGGCTGACGGAGTGAAGCGGACGGGGACAAAGCGAATTCCGGGGAGTCCCGAAGCATTCAGTGCGGCTGCGAACTGACGCTCCTGAATCCATGGCGCCCCAACGATCTCGAAAGGGGTGTCGGTCCCTCGCCCCACAGACACATTTGTCAGCTCGATCAGACCGACTCCCGGATACAGCAGCGCCTGGTTCAGGTTTCGCATGTTCGGTGACGGGTTGGTCCACGTCAGGCCTGTCTCGTCGAACAACTGTGATCTTGTCCAGCCCTCGCAGGTGACAACGACCAGATCGAGGTCAGGAAACAATTCCTGCCGGAACATCCGAGCGAGCTCTCCGGCTGTCATGCCGTGACGAACAGGAATTGTATGACACCCCACGAAGGACTGCAGCCCGTCTTCGAGAACGGGACCGGCGACGGCCGCGCCCCCCACCGGATTGACGCGGTCCAGTACCACGAATCGCAGATCGTTTTCCGAAGCCGCACGCATGGCATTCTGCATCGTTGATAAATAAGTGTAGAAGCGACAGCCAATGTCCTGAATGTCAAAGACCAGCGTATCGAGGCCGGCGAGGCTGTCTTTCGTGGGCGTGCGAGTTTCTCCGTAGAGGCTGAAAACCCTGAGTCCGGTGGATGCCTCCTGCTGGTCTCCGATTTTGGGGATGTCGAGCTTCCCTTCCAGTCCATGCTCGGGGCTGAACAACGCCCGCAGTTCCACGCCCTGTGCTTCGGCCAGCAGGCGAATCGTGCCCCTGCCGGTTCGGTTCAATCCCGTTTGATTGGTAATCAGCCCAACTTTTCGGCCCTGCAGTCGAGCGAATCCGTCGCGTTCCAGCACGTCGATGCCGTTCAGCACGCTGCCTGAGCCCGCTGCTGGCTGTGGTAATCGTTCCCCCGGCGAATCTTTCAGCGCCGCAGCGGCAATCGTGCCCACACGGCCAATCAGTGGATTCACCAGCCCCTTGCCGTCGGGATGCACTCGATTGCTGAGAAAGATCACAAATACATCCCGAATCGGATCAATCCAGATGCCCGTGCCGGTGAAACCACCGTGTCCAAAGGCCGCTGAGGACATCAGATCGCCGCGGTTCGAGGAATAGCCGGTGCGGGCGTCCCAGCCGAGCGCGCGGCGACCTCGTGGAACTTCGACAGCGGTTGTCATCAGCGTCCATGTGCTCTCTTCCAGAACTCGCACTCGTCCCGCAGTACCGCGGCCGAGCATCATTATGGCGTACCGAGCCAGATCATCCGCGGTGGAAAATAAGCCAGCGTGCCCGGCAACTCCGCCCAGCCTCCACGCTCGCGGATCGTGAACTTCACCCTGCATCCAGCGATTTTCACGCTGCTCTGTAACTGCCGCGCGAGCTCTCAGAGGTTCGTCAGGAAGATAGCCGGTCTCCAGCATCCCCAGAGGCTCGAAAATCGCCTTCCGCGAAAACCTGTTCACATCCTCGCCACTGATCCGCTGCACCAGATGTCCCAGAACTATGAACCCAACATCGCTGTAAATGAACTCCGCTCCAGGTTCTGCAGTGAGCCTGAGCGCGGCGATTTTCTGCAGGCTTTCTGCGGGTGCGCCGGCATAGTCGTTGATGGAGTTGTCAGCAATTAAGCCGCTGGTGTGAGTCAGCAGGTGACGGATGCTGACGTTTTCCTTGCCGTTCTGAGCGAATTCGGGCCAGTAGCGGGACACAGGAGACTCCACATCCAGCAAGCCCCGACTCGCCAGCAGCATAATGCTGGTGGCGGTCGCAACTGGTTTGGTGAGCGATGCCAGATCAAAGACCGTGTCCACCGTCATTGGCACCTGAGTTGGCGAGGTTTGACGAAAGCCCCAGGCCCGCTTCATCACGATGCCACTGCTGCGACCAATCACCACCACACAGCCCGGCATTTTGGACTGACCGAGCCCCTCGCGGACGATCTCATCGATGACTTCCAGCCGCTCGGTATTCATTCCCGCGGCTGCGGGAGACAGGTGCGGGAGTGCTTCGGGGGGCTGACCATTCGAGAAACTGGCACATTGAATGATCAGCAGTGCTGAAAGAATTCCACGTGATTGCATCCCGAAGAGTCTCATGCCCAGCCCTTTCCTGTAAAGATCTCGCAGTCAGACAGAGGAGTGTAGCGAGAGCACCGGCGAAGTGTCAGTGACTGCAGGGCAGCCGCACAAGGGGTTTCTTTCGATTCCACGGTTTGTTTGTGTTCATCAATCCGCTTCCGTAAACTAGGAGCGTCTGTCGATTGGCTCGATTCCCACCCGTCACCAACTCCGGAGTTCCCGATGTCGCTTCATTCTCGACGAACTTTCCTCCGCACCGCTTCGCTTGTCGGAACAATGGCTGCCTGCGGCACCTGCCCTCTGACCTCCCTCGCCGCTGCCGCTGAAAGACCCAAACTGGGCATCCAGCTGTATTCTCTTCGCGGTTACAAACGAGATGAAGCTCTGAAATACGCCAGCGATCTTGGTTTTGAGTCCGTTGAGTTTTACAGCGGAATGCTGGCTCTGAATGCCTCAGACGAAGAAATCGCTGCCGTTCGCAAACAGGTGACAGACCTCGGCATGTCGATCTCCGCTCACGGAGTGAACCGCTTCACAAAGGACGCGGCTGCCAATCGAAAAATGTTTGAATTCGCGAAGAAACTTGGAATCGCCTGTCTGACGGCTGACCCGGATTTTGATTCCTTCGACAGCCTTGATGAACTGGTGAAGGAATTCGACATTCGCGTGGGTATCCATAATCATGGTCCCACCCATCGCTACAACAAAGCGATTGATGTCCTCAGAGTGATCGAGCGTCGTGACGAACGGATCGGAGCCTGTGCGGATCTGGGGCACTACATTCGTTCCGGACAAAGTGGCCCTGAGGTCATTCGAGTGCTCAAAGGACGACTCTACGGGATTCATCTCAAAGACTTCGCTGAAATGCAGGACAAAACGAAAGGTGTGATTCTTGGCAAGGGGCATCTGGATGTGGAATCCGTTTTCACCGAGCTGCAGCAGGCCGGCTTCCCAGCCAACGGCGCACTGTCGCTCGAATATGAAGAAAACGAAAAGAACCCGATTGCTGATATCCGGGAATGCCATGCCGTGGCCAAAGCTGCTCTGAAGGTGTTTGCAGCAAAGTAAAAAGTAAACAGAGTGCAGCACCGTCAGCCTTCATCATCCGAAGACTTGTGAACAACCCGGACGCATGTTCAGCCGCATGGCGGCAGCCTGCGGGCAAACGGCCCTGCCAGCGCCCCGCCACGGCCCTTGCCATCGCGCGCACCTTCGGTGCGAACCGCTGCCGGTGGCTTCCGCCCAACCGCTGGTTCCAACGCATGTTCAGCCGCATGGCGGGAGCCTGCGGGCAAACGGCCCTGCCAGCGCCCCGCCACGGTCCTTGCCATCGCGCGCTCCTTCGGTGCGAACCGCTGCCGGTGGCTTCCGCCCAACCGCTGGTTCCAACG
>Ga0169931_10001558_pt1 | contig 37731 bp, 42 predicted proteins | sample Kivu_15m_20L_FD_129675 | JGI IMG/M metagenome (GOLD analysis project Ga0169931, IMG submission 129675) | Freshwater microbial communities from Lake Kivu, Western Province, Rwanda to study Microbial Dark Matter (Phase II) - Kivu_15m_20L... | ecosystem: Environmental > Aquatic > Freshwater > Lake...
AAATACTCGACGTTCTCCAGCCCTGCGGCCTCAATCATGCGACGCAGCGTTTCCTGGTCCGGGTGCAGGCGGATGGATTCGGCCAGGTAGCGGTAGGCGGCCGCGTCGCCGGCCACCTTCTCCCCAAGCCAGGGCAGGACCCGAAAGGAATACAGGTCGTAGGGCTTCTCGAGCGCGGGCGCCACCCGCGAGAATTCGAGCACCACCAGCCGGCCGCCTGGCCGCAGCACCCGCGCCATCTCGGCCAGCGCGCGCTCCTTGTGCGTCATGTTGCGCAGGCCAAAGGCAACGCTGACGCAGTCGAAGCTCGACCCCGGGAAGGGCAGGTTCTCGGCGTCACACTGCACTGCCGGCAGATCCCGGCCCGCGTCGAGCAGCCGGTCACGGCCGCGCGACAGCATGCTGCCGTTGATGTCGCTCATCCAGACACTCGCACCGCCAGCGGCGAACGCACGCGCCAGGTCGCCGCTGCCCGAGGCGACATCGAGCACGCGCTCGCCCGCACGCACGCGTGCCACCGACATCGCGAACGCCTTCCAGGCCCGGTGCAGGCCCGCCGACATCAGGTCGTTCATCAGGTCGTAGCGCGCCGCGACGCGATCAAAAACCTCGCCGACGCGCCGTGCCTTAACGGCCTCCGGGACGCGCTGATATCCGAAATCGGCTTCGGCCACGGCGCCGGTGCCCGCTAGTCCCGGCTGGCGCCGGCCTTCTCGAGGCGCTCGAGGTACTCCGCCCACATCCGCTCCTGGTTCTCGCCCAGGTGGTAGAGGTACTCCCACGAATAGATGCCAGTGGCATGGCCGTCGGAAAACGTCGGCTGCACGGCGTAGGAACCCACCGGTTCCAGCGAACGGATCTCCACCGCGCGCTTGGCGGTCTGCAGCACTTCCTGGCCCGGACCGTGCCCACGCACCTCGGCCGAGGGCGAATGCACGCGCAGGAACTCGTAGGGCAGGCGAAACGACTTGCCGTCGGAGAACGCGATTTCCAGGAGGCGTGACTTCTGGTGCAGCCGGATCTCGGTCGGCGCCGGAACCTCGCTGCTTACGGACACGGCCGCTCAAGCATGGGAAGGCCCGCCTGCGGGATGGCTCGCATGGTCAGGCAACCATCTCGTAGGCAACACGCTCATAGTCGCTGCCGCGCTCCAGCATTTCGGCGAGGCGGACCTTGACAGAGGTCTCGACGAAGACCTCGATCACGCGCTTGGGCTTGAACCAGCCCGAAGGCAGTACCAGCGAGGGCGGTGCATTCAGCGCCGGCACGCCGGTCAGCGACAGCGCCGGCTGGTACTTCGCATCCTGGACGTTGAGCCCGGTGGGTCGCACCGCAGTCGCCGCGGGCAGCCCGGGCAGCAGGCGCAACCCGCAATAGAGACCGCCGGCGTCGTTCTGCATCAGCCAGCGGACCTGTCCGACGAAGAAGTTCTTCGAGTCGGCGGGCCGCACGCCCGTCAACTGGCCATTCAGGTAGCGCTTGCCCGGATTGCCGGCATGGCGGACCAATTTCAGGCCCTGCGCGCTTTCATCCACGATTTCCCAGTGCTCGAGCAGGAAACCGTGCACCACGCTGTAGTCATCCTCGTCGCGCGTGCTGACGCGGCCAAACGTGGCGATCTGGTCGCGCTCCTTCTGGGTGAGTTCGCGCTGCTCGCCGGGTTGGCGGAATACCTTGCCCCCGATGTAGTAGTGGATCGCGGCCATGTCGTTGCAGGCCTGGGCGACTTCCGACACGCGCTTTCTCTCGGCGCTGCGCACTGGCCTCGCCTTGCACCACAGTCGATAGAGAAAGCCCAGCAACTGCTCGCAAGATGGCTGCACGCAGTCCTCGCCCAGGGCGAGCTTCGCCGGGGATTCACCCTTGCGCAGCAGTCCGATCCGATTGCGCAGGCTCTTGGAAAGACGCGCCACATCAAGATAGCGCGGGTCCTTCGCAGTCGCACCACCGCGCTCCGGGCAGGCCGAGCCGGCCAGGTCCACCACCAGGGGCGGGATATCCCCCTCCTCGGGCGGCTCGGCCACCACGTCCACCTTCTCCGCCCACCGTTCCAGCAGGTAGCCGGTAAAGGTCAGCTGGCGCTGGCTCATCTCGTTGGGATTGGCTATGCCCATCAGGATCGCGCGCAGGTAGGCGACGCGCGGCGAGGCATCCTACACATCACGGTTGAGGTAGTCCTTCACCACCTTTTCGGCAACGCCCAGCCGCTCGGCTTCGGCGTAGACCTGGTGCAGCGACTGCCAGTCGCGTGCGGCAACCTGACGGTACGCGCGGTAGTGGTGGAACATCTTCAGGCCGGAATAGGCCAGCAGGCGCTGGCAGACGAGCGCGGCCTGACCGGTCATCGCGGCATCGCCAGCGGTGGTGGCCTCAAGGCAGCGCAGGTGGCCGATGCGCGTCTGCTCCCAGAGTTCCAGGGTGCCGTCAAAAGCCAGGCTCTCGGCCTCCGCCATCGGCAGCGCACGGTTGGTGAAGCGTCGCGCCTGCTCGATCTGGACGAAGTTGACCGCCTCGCGCAGCGCCTCCATGGTCGCGAGGCGCGTCACCGCCTTGCAATCGAATGCGTTGAACTCCTCGATCTGCAGCCGCAGCTCGTGCTGCGCAGTGGCGACGTTGGCGAGCGGAACGTGTTCCAGCCAGGCCTTGGCCGTGGCCGGGTCGGTGAACTCCGGCGCCGCCGAGGCGGCCAGCTTGGGCAGGGCAAAGTCGGTCATGGCTGTCCGGGGCTCGGTTGGGTGTCCTCGAACCAGGAACTTTACCCTACTTCGGGGAGGCGCCCGGCTCCCCGGAGACTTTCTGGGTGTCGCCGGGGCCGAACACGTCCCGGTAGCTTGCGTAGAAGCTGGCGTAAATCATCGGCATCAACGCGAGCAGGAACGTCGCGATGGCCGCCATCACCTGTCCTGGCTTCAGGCCGGGGACCAGCAGGTTCAGGAGGCTCATGAACAACACCGGGACCAGGAAGATGACTGCGGCCATCGCGATCCCGTAGCCGGCAAACGCGCGCCAGTTCATCAGGCATGAAAAGTAGCTGAAGAACAGGGCCTTCGCGACCCCGGTGTCGTGCCAGGCCACCAATGCCGGCGCAAACCAGAACAGCAGCACCACCTGGGCATAGGTGGCCAGCATCACGGCCAGCACGAACAGCGCCTGCGACATCACCTCCGGATCCCGTGTCGTCATCCAGCGTTCGAGCGCGCCGTTGTCGACGCTGCGGGTGACCAGCAGCACCAGCAGCATCAGCGCGAGGTGCACCACGCCAAGGATCAACTGCCGCTGGAACCCGCCCCTGAATCCCGAGAACAACTCAGCCGCGGAAGGTGGTTCTCCCGCGGCGCATTTCCGGCCCACGGCCATGAAGCCGACCGAGATCGCGGGAACCAGCAGCACCACCACTGCCTGCAGGTACTGGAGCGCCGAGGTACCGAGAATGACCAACCAGTAGCCAAGCATCACCGACAACCAGGTCATCGGCGCCACGCGGTATAGGCGCCATCCTTCGCGCAGCCAGGCCGCACCACGCGAGAAGGGAACGACGGCCGCCTTCATGCCGCCTCCGGTGCCAGCCACGGCGGCGCCGGGTCCGCGGCGCGCATCGCGACGATGGCGCGGAAATGCTCAGGGTCATGCACTCGAACCAGCTCGCCTGGGCGCGGCAGGTGGAAATCATGCAGCCGCGAGATCCAGAAGCGCAGCGCGGCGGCGCGCAGCATCAGGGGCCAGGCGCGGGCCTCCGCCGGCGTGAGCGGACGCTGCGCGTGGTAGGCACCCAGCAACGCCCGCACCCGCGGCCCGTCGAGGCGAGGATCGGCCGCGGGGTCGACGAGACACCAGTCGTTGGCGCACACCGCGAGGTCGTACAACAGGCAGTCGACGCCGGCGAAGTAAAAGTCGATGACGCCGCACAGGCGGGCGCCGTCGCCCCTGGCTTCGAAAAGGGCGTTGTCTCGGAACAGGTCTGCGTGCACGGGTCCCCGCGGCAGGTCCGGATAGTGGTGCGCTGCCTGTGCCGCCAGTTCATCCTCGAGCAGGCGGCGCTGGCCGGCGTCGAGAAAGGGCTGCAGCTCGCGCGCGGTGCCGCGCTGCCAGCGCGGGCCACGCGGGTTTTCCTGGAAGGCGGAGTACGAACGGCCAGCGAGATGCATGCGCGCGAGCAGCGCGCCCAGCTCGGCGCACTCGGCCGCGCCGGTCCGCTCCAGCGAACGACCCTGCAGGCGCGAGACCAGTGCAGCGGGCTTGCCATTCAGTTCCGACAGGAACTGGTCCGTGTGATTCGCGATCGGCGCCGGACAGGGCACGCCGTGACGCGCCAGGTGCGCCATCAGGTCCAGGTAGAACGGAATCTCCGCCGCCGACAGGCGTTCGAACAGCGTGAGCACGTAGCGTCCCTGGCCGGTGGTGACGAAGTAGTTGGTGTTCTCGATTCCAGACTCGATCGGTTGCAGCTCGGCGAGGGCGCCGACCGAGTAGCCCTTCAGCCAGCCGGCAAGCTGGCCCTCTGAGACAGGGGTATAGACGGACAAATCAGTCGAAGGTCCTGATCGTCCACATCGGCACGCGGACCCCGTCGTCCAGGGATTCACGCCGCATCCAGTTGCCGCTGCCGGTGTTGTCGACCAAGAAGTAAGGCACGCCACGGCTGGGGGCGACCTTCAGCATGATCACGCGGCCGTTCTCGCGCACTTCTTCGACGTGGTCGCCATCTGCCGGCGCGATGCGGATGCGGGGCTCGTCGGCGCCGATATCCCGGATGCCCGGGGGGGCCGGCGGTTCCGGCAGGGGTTCCAGCTTCGGCGGCTGCTGCGCGAACGCAGTCGCGGCAGCGCCAAGGAGCAGGGTGACGAGCAGGCGGCGCATGGCTGGGATTCTACCTCAGAGGTTGAGCAGGATCTCGCGCTCGGCGGCCGAGGGCTCGAAGCCGCGCTTCTCGTAGTAGGCGAAGATCGCCTGCGCCACCTGGCGCGGATCGTCGATCACCTGCAGCAGGTCGAGGTCCTGCGGACTGATCATGCCTTCGGCGACCAGGCGTTCGCGGAACCAGCCGAGCAGCCCGCGCCAGTACGGTTCGTGCATCAGGATGATGGGCATGCGGCGGGTCTTGCCGGTTTGCACCAGCGTAAGCGCCTCGAACAGCTCATCGAGCGTGCCGAACCCCCCAGGCAGGACGACGTAGGCGGTGGCGAACTTCACGAACATCACCTTGCGCACGAAGAAGTGCTGGAAGCTGAGGCTGATGTCCTGGTACTCGTTCGGCGCCTGCTCATGGGGCAACCGGATGTTGAGGCCCACTGCCGGCGAGCGGCCATGGAATGCGCCCTTGTTGGCCGCCTTCATGATCCCCGGGCCGCCGCCGGAGATCACCGCGAAGCCGGCATCCGACAGCAGGCGCGAGGTTTCCTCGGCGAGCGAGAAGTAGCGCGAGTTCTCCGCCGCGCGCGCGCTGCCGAACACCGACACCGCGGGGCGGATGCCCGCCAGCCGCTCGGTGGGCTCGACGAACTCTGCCATAATGCCGAATACCCTCCAAGCTTCTCGCGCGGAGGCGCCCGCGACAGCGGGCCCCGGAAGTCTCTCGTCTTTTTTCATCTTCTCGGAAGGATGTCGGAAACCGGCACGGAAAAGACTCTCCTGCTCGTGGACGGCTCTTCGTACCTTTACCGCGCCTTCCACGCGCTGCCAGAGTTGAGGAACCCGGGCGGCGAGCCGACCGGAGCCGTCTACGGCGTCGTCGCCATGCTACGGCGGCTGGCTTCTGACTACAAGGCGGATGCGCGCGCCTGCGTGTTCGACGCCCGCGGCAAGACTTTCCGCGAGGACGCGTACCCGGCGTACAAGGCCAACCGCCCGTCCATGCCCGAGGACCTAGCGGCGCAGATCGAGCCGATCAAGGAAGTCGTGGCCGCGCTCGGCTGGCCGGTGCTGGCGGTCGAGGGGGTCGAGGCCGACGACGTCATCGCCACGCTTGCCGAGCTGGCGAAGGCGCAGGGCTGGCGCTGCGTCATCTCCACCGGCGACAAGGACCTGGCGCAGCTGGTCGGGCCGAGCGTCACGCTGGTCAACACCATGTCCAACGAAACGCTCGATCCACCCGGCGTGCTGGCCAAGTTCGGCGTACCGCCGGAACGCATCGTGGACTACCTGGCGCTCACCGGCGATGCGGTGGACAACGTGCCCGGCGTGGAGAAGGTCGGCCCCAAGACCGCGGTCAAGTGGATTGCGCGGTACGGTTCGCTCGATGCGGTCATGGCTGCCGCGGGCGAGATCGGCGGCGTGGTCGGCGAGAACCTGCGCAAGGCGCTTGACTGGCTGCCCAAGGGACGCAGCCTGCTGACGGTGAAACGCGATGTGGCGCTGCCCTTCAGCATCGAGGCGCTCGCGTGCCACGCCGGCGACGACGCCAAGTTGCTCGAGCAGTTCGCGCGCTTTGGCTTCAAGAGCTGGCTGCGCGAGCTGGAAGGCGCAGCGCCGGAAAAACCGCGTGCACGGACGTTCGCCCCCGCCCCGGGGAGCGCAGCCCCTGGCGCCAGCCCGCCGGTCGATGTGCCGCGCCGGCGCTACACCACGGTGCTCGGCGAAGACGGACTGGACGCGCTCGCCGCCGCGCTCGACGCCGCCGGGCTGGTTGGCTTCGACACCGAGACCACGGGGCTCGATCCCATGGCCGCGCGCCTGGTCGGCCTGTCGTTCGCGCTGGGTGACACTGCCTGGTACCTGCCACTGGAGCACGCCTACCCGGGTGCGCCGGCCCAAGTCGGGACTGAAAAGGCGCTGGCGCGCCTGAAGCCCTGGCTAGAGAGCGACCGGCACCGCAAGGTCGGCCAGAACCTGAAGTACGACGCGCACGTGCTGCTCAATCACGGCCTGCGCCTGGGCGGCATCGCGCACGACACGCTGCTCGAGTCCTACGTGCTGGAAGTGCACGAGCGCCACGACATGGATTCGCTCGCCCTGCGCCACCTGGGCTGGAAGACCATCACCTACTACGAGGTCACCGGTAAGGGCGCGGCGCGCATCCCGTTCTCCTCGGTCGAGATCGGGCGCGCCACCGAGTACGCCGCGGAGGACGCGGATTGCGCGCTCGCGTTGCACCAGGCCATGGCGCCGAGGATCGAGTCCGATCCGAAGCTGGCGCGGGTCTACGGCGAGATCGAGTTGCCCGTGCTGCCGGTGCTGCTGAAGATGGAGCGGAACGGGGTCCTGCTCGACGCCGCGCGCCTGGAGCGCCAGAGCCACGAACTGGGCAAGACCATGCTGGACCTGGAGCAAAAGGCCTACGCCTCGGCGGGACAGCCGTTCAATCTCAACTCGCCCAAGCAGATCCAGGAAATCCTGTTCGAGCGCCTCGGGCTGCCGGTAAAGAGAAAGACGCCCTCGGGCCAACCCTCCACCGACGAGGATGTGCTCACCGAGCTCGCGCTGGACTACCCGCTGCCGAAACTCCTCCTGGACTACCGCGGCGTGGCCAAGCTCAAGTCCACCTATACCGACAAGCTGCCGCGCATGGTCAACCCGCGGACCGGCCGCGTGCACACCACCTACTCGCAGGCGGTGGCGGTCACCGGGCGGCTCGCCTCGAACGATCCGAACCTGCAGAACATCCCGATCCGCACCGCCGAGGGCCGCCGCATCCGCGAGGCCTTCGTCGCGCCGCCGGGCACCAAGCTCGTCTCGGCGGACTATTCGCAGGTCGAGTTGCGCATCATGGCGCACCTCTCGGGCGACGCCGGCCTCAAGCACGCCTTCGAGCGCGGCCACGACGTGCACCGCGCCACCGCCGCCGAGGTGTTCGGGCTGCCGCTGGACAAAGTCTCGGCAGACGAGCGCCGGGCGGCGAAGTCCATCAACTTCGGCCTCATCTACGGCATGTCCGCCTTCGGCCTGGCGCAGAACCTGGGCATCGAGCGCGCCACGGCGCAGGCCTACATCGATTCCTATTTCGCGCGCTATCCGGGCGTCAAGCGCTACATGGACGAGACGCGCGAGAAAGCGCGCGAGGATGGCTTCGTCGAGACGGTGTTCGGCCGCCGGCTATGGCTGCCGGAGATGAAATCCGGCAGCCCCCAGCGGCGCCAGGGCGCCGAGCGCGCCGCGATCAACGCGCCGATGCAGGGCACCGCGGCCGATCTGGTGAAGCTCGCGATGATCCAGGTGCAGCACTGGCTGGAGCGCGAAAAGCTGCGCAGCCTGCTCATCATGCAGGTGCATGACGAACTCGTGCTGGAGGTGCCTGAGGCGGAGCTGGCGGTCGTCCAGGAGAAGCTGCGCGAGCTGATGCAGGGGGCGGGCAAGCTGGATGTCCCGCTGCTGGTGGACGTGGGCGTCGGGGAGAACTGGGACCAGGCGCATTAGCCGGCGGGACGCCCCGCCCGAGCGCACGCGCCTGGCGCCCCCGATGTAACCGATCGGTTACATCGCCGGCCGGCAGGGGCTCAGCCTTTCAGGCAGCTGCTCATGCAGCCCTTGCGCTCGTCGCCCTTAATCGGATCCTGGCGGATCTTCTTTTCCTCTTCCGCCACCATCAAGAACAGTCCGTCCAGCGCCTTCTGCGTGACGTAGGCGTCCAGGTTGGCGTGCTCCTTGCTGACCAGGCCGAACTTCGCGCCCTTTTCGGCATACTGGTTGTATTTCTCGGCCAGCTTCACCTTCTTTGTCGCCGCCTGCACGATCGGCAGGAAGCTCGCGCGCAGCGGATCGGATGTGGTGCGCTTGAAATACTCGGTGCCGGCGGTGTCGCCGCCGGTGAGGATGCCCTTGGCGTCCTGCACCGACATCTTCTTCACTGCCTCCACCAGCAGCTTCTGTGCCTCCGGCACCGCCGCCTCCGCGGCGCGGTTCATGGTCAGGACCAGTTCGTCGGCGTACTTGCCCATGCCGACCCCGCGCATCACCTTCTCGTAGCGCTTGAGGGAATCCGGCAGCGCAATCTTCACCTAGTCATTGCCGAAGAATCCGTCGGCCTTGCCCAGCACCGAAACCGCGGCCACGGCGCCCTTCTCCAGCGCCACGCGCAGGCCCGAGGTGGCGTCGCCGTTGGTGATCCGGTCCAATTGCGCCGCCGCCGGAAACGATAGCGCGGCGAGCAGGCCGAGCAATGCCAGTCTCATGGTCGTTCTCCCTGGGTTGAATCCACGCCGGCGGCGTGGGCCTGCTGGTCGGCGTGGTAGGACGAGCGCACCAGCGGCCCGATGGCAGCGTGGCGAAAGCCCATCGCGCTCGCTTCGCGCTCGAACATGGCAAAGGTGTCCGGGTGCACGTAGCGCTCCACCGGCAGGTGGTGCGCCGAGGGCGCGAGGTACTGGCCGATAGTGAGCATCTCGACGCTGTTGGCGCGCAGGTCGCGCATCACGGCGAGGATTTCGTCGTCCGATTCGCCCAGGCCCACCATCAGCCCGGACTTGGTGGGCACCTGCGGAAAGCGGGCCTTGAATCCGCGCAGCAGCGCGAGCGAATGCGCGTAGTCACCGCCCGGGCGCGCCGCGCGGTACAGGCGCGGCACCGTCTCCAGGTTGTGGTTCATGACGTCGGGCGGCGCCGCCGCGAGCACCTCCAGCGCGCGGTCCAGACGGCCGCGGAAATCCGGCACCAGGACCTCCAGCGTCGTCTGCGGCGAGCGCTCGCGTACCGCGCGGATGCAATCCACGAAATGCTGCGCGCCGCCATCCTTCAGGTCGTCACGATCCACGCTGGTGACCACGACATAGGTCAATCCCAGCCGCGCGATGGTGTCGGCGAGATGCGCGGGTTCCTGCGCGTCCGGCGGCAACGGCCGGCCGTGCGCGACATCGCAGAACGGGCAGCGCCGGGTGCAGATGTCGCCCAGGATCATGAAGGTCGCGGTGCCCTTGCCGAAGCATTCGCCGATGTTCGGGCAGGAGGCTTCCTCGCATACGGTATGCAGCTTCTGCTCGCGCAGGATCCGCTTCACGTCGTGGAAGCGCGAGTCGACGCCCGGGGCGCGCACCCGGATCCAGTCCGGCCGCGCCAGCTTCTCCTTCGCCACGATCCGGATGGGAATGCGGGCGGTCTTCTGCGCGCCCTTTTCCTTGACGCCCGCTTCACGCATGGTCGAGTTCCCTCGCCACGATGGCCGCGAGTTTCGCACCCAGCACCTGCGTGTCGCCGGCCATGCCGATGTCCTTCGTCTGCGTCACGCGCAGGCCCGGATAGCCGCAGGGATCGATGGCGGCGAAGGGTGCAAGATCCATGTCCACGTTGAGTGACAGGCCGTGGAACGCGCAGCCGCGCGAAACGCGGATGCCCAGCGCCGCGATCTTCGCCCCGTCCACATAGACCCCCGGCGCGCCGGGTCGCGCCTCGCCTCGCCCCTCCAGCAGCTCGAGCACCGATCGCTCCAGGAGACGCACGAACTCGCGCACCTTGATGCCGCGCCGCGCGAGGTCCACCAGCGTGTAGAGCACCGCCTGCCCCGGACCGTGATAGGTGATTTCGCCGCCACGCTCGACCTGCACCACCGGAATCGCGCTTCCGGCCCGGAGCCCGTGCGCGGCGTCTGCAGCAAGACCCAGGGTGTACACCGGCGGATGCTCGAGGATCCAGAGCTCGTCCGGCGTCGCGGCGTCGCGCCGCGCGTTGAACGTACGCATGGCCTCCAGCGTCGGCGCGTACGGCACGCAACCCAGGGCCCTGATGCGCGCGCGCTCGGCAAGCAGGGTCACAGCACTATCACCACGCCAGGGTGGCTGCAAAGCTCGCGATACAGTGCGTCAAGCTGTTCGCGCGAGGTGGCATTGATGGTCACGGTGAGGCTGAGGTATTTGTCCTTGCGGCTGGGGCGCATTTCAACGCTGGCGGGCTCGAAATCCGGCGCATGGCTGCGCACGATCGCCAGCACGCCCTGCGTGAAGCCGCCCTCCTTGCGCCCAAGGATCTTGATCGGGAACGGGGTGGGAAAGGCAAGCAGCGACGTCGCCTCCGGCGGCGCCTCCCGCCCGCGTTGCTCAGGCAGCTTGCCGTTCCTTTCCGGCACGCATCACCTTCTGCTTGAAATCCTGGTACAGCCGGTGCATGCGATGGAACACCGGGCCGGGCTTGCCGTCGGCGACCGGCTTGCCATCCAGGGTCACGATGGCGAGCACCTCCTTGGACGAGGATGTCACCCAGATCTCGTCGGCCGAGCGCACTTGCGCCTCCGTGACGTCGCGGAATTCCATCGGCAGGCCGGCAGCCTGCGCCAGCTCGACGATGACGTCGTAGGTAATGCCCGGCAGGATGAGCCTGGACTTCGCCGGCGACAGGATCACGCCGGCGCGCACCACGAACACGTTCGAGGCCGAGGCCTCGGTGAGCCTACCGTCGCGGAACAGGATCGTTTCCACGGCGCCGACGTCGGCCGAAACCTGCCGCAGCAGGCAATTGCCGATGAGCGAGATGGACTTGATGTCGCAGCTGAGCCAGCGGTTGTCCGTCGCGGTAACCGCGGCGCCGCCGCGTTCGACCAGTTCCTTCGCCGGCGTCACCAGCGGATTGGACATCACGAACACCGTCGGCGCGAGGTCTGGATCCTTGGGGAACGCATGGTCGCGCCTGGCCACGCCGCGCGTCACCTGGAAGTACACGCCCTGGTCCTCGAACGGCTGCTTCGCCACCAGCTGCACGATGATGTCGCGCCACTCGGCGCGGCTGTAGGGATTGCGGATGCGTACCGCGGCGAGGCTGCGCTCCAGTCGCGCGAGGTGCTCGTCCATGCGGAACGGCACCCGCGAATACACCGGCACCAGCTCGTAGATGCCGTCGCCGAAGATGAAGCCGCGGTCGAGGACCGGCACCTTCGCCTCTTCGATCGGCATGAACTTTCCGTTGAGGAATACCATATTCGCTCCTTCTACTTCACCCACAGCCTGAGTGTATCCCACGCCCGGCCGAGCAGGCCCGCCGCGGGCACCGCCTGCAGCGCCAGGACCGGGTACTCGCCGACCGGCTTGCCGTCAGCGGTGACACGCACCACGCCCACCTGCTGGCCTTCGGCCACCGGCGCGAGCAGCGGCGCCTGGGCCAGCAATTCGGCCTTGAGCTTGTCGGCCTGGCCGGCGGGAATGGTGACCATCAGGTCGGCGCGGAACCCCGCCTTCAGCTTGGCGGAGGCGCCCTTCCAGACCTCGATCTCCTTCACCGCCTGGTTCGCGCCGTAGAGGCGCACCGCGTCGAAGGCCTGGAATCCCCAGTTGAGCAGCTTCTGCGATTCCTGCGCGCGCGCCGCCTCGGAGGTCGATCCCAGCAGCACCGCCAGCACGCGGCGCGGACCGCGCCTGGAGGAGGAAATCAGGCAATAGCCCGCCGCCTCGGTATAGCCGGTCTTCACCCCGTCCACGGTGGGATCGAGCCACAACAGGCGGTTGCGGTTGGGCTGGGTGATGTTGTTGTAGCGGAATTCCTTCTGCGAGTAATAGGTCGCGTACTCGGCCGGGAAATCGCGGATCAGCGCCGCGGCGAGCAGGTACAGGTCGCGCGCGGTGGCGTAATGCTGCGGGTCGGGCAAGCCCGAGGCGTTCATGAACTTGGTGCCCTTCATGCCGAGGCGCTCGGCTTCCCGGTTCATGCGCTGCGCGAACGCCGCCTCGCTTCCGGAGACGAGTTCGGCGAGCGCAATGCAGGCGTCATTGCCCGACTGCACCACCATGCCGCGGATCAGCTCGTCCACGCTCACCGGCCGGCGCGGCTCGATGAACATCCGCGAGCCGGGCGCACGCCGCGCCGTTTCCGACACCGTCACCGGCTGCTCGAGCGCAATCTTCTTTTCCTTCAGCGCGCCGAACACGATATAGGCGGTCATGAGCTTGGTGAGCGAAGCCGGCTCCATGCGCTCGTCCGGCTTCTCTGCCGTGAGCAGCTGGCCGCTGCTCAGGTCGGCGACGATCCAGGCGCGGCCGACCACCGCGGGCGGCTGCGGCGCCTGCCCCTGGGCAAGGACGGGAAACAGAAGCAGCGCGGCTGCAAGGCGGAGAAACATCATGGAATGCGCTGGACCGCGCGCGAACAAGAAGCACGCATTATACCCGCTAGCGGAACACCAGCAGCGGCTTGACGGCGAGTTCGGCCTCGATGCGCCCGGAGATCGCGCGCGCGTCATCCGGCGCGCGGAACGGTCCCACCTGCAGCCGGAACAACCCGGCGGCGGCGACAATGTGGATCGGATCCGACAACCAGCCGAGTTCCCGGTAGATCCGCGCGCGGAAATTTTCCGCGCTCTCGCGCGCGGAAAACGCGCCCAGCTGCAGGAACACGCCAGCTGCGTCGGCGGCAGCGGGAACCGCGGCGGGGGCCGCAGCAGGCGCGGCGGCAACGCCCGCGCCCGGCGGAACATGCTCGATCTCCACCAGTGCGCTGCCCGCTTCCACATAGCCCAGCTTCCAGGCCGCGGTGTAGGACAGGTCGATGACGCGATCGGCATGGAACGGCCCGCGGTCATTCACCCGCACCACCACGCTCCTGCGGTTGGCGACGTTGGTGACCCGCACATAGGTCGGGATCGGCAGAAACGGATGCGCGGCGGTCATGGCGTACATGTCGTAGGGCTCGCCGCTGGAGGTGCTCTGGCCGTGGTAGCGCCGCCCATACCAACTGGCGATGCCCTTCTGGCGAAAGCCCTGCGCGCTTGCGATCGGCGCATAGTCGCGGCCGAATACCTGGTACGGGCGATTGGCGAAACGATGCAACGGCTCTGCGCGCGGCGTCGCGTCCGGGATGGATGCCAGGTCGACCGGTGGCCGCTCGCCGGGTCCGTCATCCTTGTAGTACGCGCCGGGCCGTCGCGCCGGCACCTCGGTCGCGGGCGCCGGCCGGGTCTCCGTGCGCGGCGCGGGCGCCGGTTCCGATCGCGTGAACAGGCCCCCGCAACCCGCGACGCTGATGGCGACCGCGAGCACCGTGATCCGGAACAACGCGGTCCCGGACGCGGCAACGGTGCCGACGCCTGCCGCAAGGACCTGAGCGCGGCGTACCGGAACTTCAGGCTCTTGCGCTGGCACCAGCCCGCGCATCGTGCACCACGTTGCCGGCAACCAGCGTCGCACGGACGCAGCCAGCCAGCTCATATCCGATGAACGGCGTGTTGTGGCCCTGGCTCTTCAGCGTCGCGGCGCCGACGTGGAACGGGGCCAGCGGGTCAAACAGCACCAGGTCTGCGGGGGCGCCCGGCGCGAGGTGCCCGGTCTGCACGCCGAGGATTCGCGCCGGATCGCTGGTGACCCGCGCGAGCGCGGTGGCGAGCGGAATCTTGCGCGCCGCGGCCCATTTCAGGGTCAGGGGCAGCAACAGCTCGAGGCCCGTGGCGCCCGGCTCCGCTTCGCCGAAAGGCATCTGCTTCTGGTCCTCGTCAACGGGCGTGTGATCCGAGACCACGCAATCGATGGTGCCGTCGGCGAGTCCCGCGGCAAGCGCGTCCCGGTCCCGTTGCGAGCGCAACGGCGGCTGCAGGCGGCAGTTCGAATCGTAGTAACCCAGGTCCATGTCCGACAGGTGCAGGTGATGGGCGCCAACGTCACAGGTCACCGGCAAGCCCTCTTTCTTCGCCGCGCCGATCATCGCCACCGCCGCCGCCGTGGAGAGCCGGCACACATGCACGCGCGTGCGCGTGGCCCGCACCAGTTCCAGCAGCGTGGTGAGCGCCACGGTCTCGGCGGAGCCCGGAATGCCCGGCAGCCCCATGCGCGTCGCCACCTCGCCGTCGTGCGCCACGCCACCGGCAGCGAGCCAGGGATCCTCCGCGCGCAGCCACACCGGATAGCCGAAAGTGGCCGCGTACTGCAGGGCGCGCCACAGCACCTGCGTATCGCGCAGCGGCGCGTTCGCCTGCGAGAACGCGACACAGCCGGCCTCGGCCAGTTCCGCCATCTCGGTCAGGCGCTCGCCGGCGAGCTTCACGGTGAGCGCGCCCACCGGGTAGACCCGGGCGCGCGACAGCGACTTCGCGCGCCGGCGCAGCATGTCCACCAGGCCGGGCTCATCCAGCGGCGGATCGGTGTCCGGCGGGCAGGCGAGGCTGGTCACGCCGCCGGCCACAGCGGCGTCCATCTCCGATTCGAGCGTCGCCTTGTATTCGTAGCCGGGCTCGCGCAGCCGCGCCGAAAGATCGATCAGGCCGGGGGCGACGACCAGGCCCTTGGCGTCGATGACGCGGCTGGCTGGTCCCGCCTTGGCGGCGATCCTGCCCTCCGCGATGAACAGGTCGCCCACGGCGTCGCGCCCGCTGGCCGGATCCACCACCCGCCCGCCCTTGATGTGGAGGTTCATCGCCTAGTTCCCCGCCACGATCGACATCACCGCCATGCGCACCGCGATGCCGAAGGTGACCTGCGGTAGGATCACCGAATGCGGGCCATCGGCCACCGAGGAGTCGATCTCGACGCCGCGGTTCATCGGCCCAGGATGCATGACGATGGCGTCGGGCTTGGCCAGCGCCAGCTTGTCCGCGTTCAAGCCGTAGTGCTTGAAGAACTCCTGCGCACTGGGCAGCAGCGGCCCGTTCATGCGCTCGTTCTGCAGCCGCAGCATCACCACCACGTCCGCGTCCCGGAGCCCGTCGCGCATGTTGTGGAAAACCTTCACGCCAAGCGCCTCGACGCCGGCAGGCAGCAGGGTCTGCGGGCCGATCACGCGCACCTCGGGCACGCCGAGCGTGGTCAGGCCGTGGATCAGCGAGCGCGCCACGCGCGAGTGCAGCACATCGCCCACCACCGCCACGGTCAGCCGCGTGAAATCCTTCTTGTAATGGCGGATGGTGTAGAGGTCGAGCAGCCCCTGCGTCGGGTGCGCGTGGCGCCCGTCGCCGGCGTTGATGACATGCTCATGCGGCTTGACGTGGCGCGCGATCAGGTAGGGCGCGCCCGAGGAGGCGTGGCGCACCACGAACACGTCGGCCTGCATCGCCGAGAGGTTGGCAACCGTGTCCAGCAGCGACTCGCCCTTCGCGGTCGAGGACACCGAGACGTTGAGGTTAATGACGTCGGCCGACAGGCGCTTGGCGGCGATCTCGAAAGTGGTGCGGGTGCGCGTCGAGTTCTCGAAGAACAGGTTGAATACGCTCTTGCCGCGCAGCAGCGGCACCTTCTTCACCTCCCGCTCGGTGACATCGGCGAATGGCTTGGCGGTATCCAGTATCTGCAGCAGGATCTCGCGCGGCAGGCCCTCGATGGACAGCAGGTGCTGCAGCTCGCCGCTGGCGTTGAGCTGCGGGTTGCGGCCGGCGCTAAGCCGCACGTTCCAGCTCCAGGGACAGGCGGCCGTCGGCGGCCCGCTTCAGGCGCAAGCGCATGCTCTCGGGCACTTCCACCTGCGTGCCGCAGTGCTGGGCGCAGATCGGCAACTGCCGGCCGCCGCGGTCGGCGAGCACCGCAAGCGCGATACTGCGCGGCCGGCCGTAGTCGAACAGCTCGTTCATCGCCGCGCGCACCGTGCGCCCGGTGTACAGCACATCGTCCACCAGCAGCAGGTCGCGACCGGCGACGTCGAACGGAATTCGCGTGCGCTTGGGATCGTGCTTCAGGCCGTGCTTGGCATAGTCGTCGCGGTAGAAGGCGATGTCCATCAGGCCGAGCGGTTCCTTGAGCCCCAGCATCGCGTGCAGGCGCTCGGCGAGCCAGGCGCCGCCGGTGTACAGGCCGATCATCGCGGTCGCCGGGGTCACGCGCGCCCGCAACTCGGCGACCAGGCCGGGGAGCAGCGCTTCGGCGTCGGGGATCGGGCTCATGCCGCCTGCTCGTTGAAATACTGCTCCAGCACCAGCTGCGCGGCTTGCGAATCCAGCGCCTTGCCGCGGGAGAGGCTCGCGGTCCTGCGGCTGCCGTAGGCCGCCCGCACGCGGCTTTCCGCTTCCACCGAGCTGTAGCGTTCGTCCACCAGCGCCACCGGCAGGTGAAAGCGCCCGTTCAGCTGGCGCGCAAAGCGCTCCGCGCGGCGCGTCAGTTCGTGTGGCGCGCCGTCCTCGTCCAGCGGGCGCCCGACCACCAGCTGCGCGGGGTTCCACTCCTTCACCAGGCGCTCGATCGCGGTGAGCCGGCCGGGGGAATCCTGCGCGGCCACCACCGGCAGGGGGTGCGCGGTGCCGAGCTCAGGCTCGCCCACCGCGACGCCAACGCGCTGCAATCCGAAATCGAATGCGAGTACCGTTCCCGAAGGCTTGCCAGCACCCGGCTCAGGCATGTCCCGCGACGTCGGCCAGACGCGCATAGTCCAGGCCAAGCAATTCCATGGCCGCGGGCAAGCGTTCCTCGGCCGGCGTGTCGAAGATGATGGCGTCGCGCGCCTCGACGGTCAGCCAGGCGTTCTGCGACAGCTCGTGTTCCAGCTGGCCGGCGGTCCAGCCGGCGTAGCCGAGGGACACCAGCATCCGGCCCGGTCCTTCGCCGCGCCCGACCGCCTCGAGGATGTCCTTGGAGGTGGTGAGCCCGATGGCGTCGCGCACCCGCAGCGTCGACTGCCAGTTGCCGGTGGGGGCATGCAGAACGAAGCCGCGATCGGTCTGCACCGGGCCGCCGAAGTAGATCGGGGCATCGGCCATGTCGGTGCTGCCCATCGACAGCGACAGGCGCTCGAACAGGGACTGCAGGGTCATGTCGATGGGGCGGTTGACCACGATACCCAGTGCCCCCTGGTCGTTGTGTTCGCAAACAAACGTCAGGGTCCTCGAGAAATACGGGTCCGCCATGTTGGGCATGGCGATCAGGAAGTGATGCGTAAGGTCGATCGAGGACATGCTTGACACAATTTTACCGTATGCCGCCCCGGCGAGGGGTCCTGCGCCGCGCCCCCGCCGCTATACTGCGCCCCCGTCCCAGCCTGGCTGGCCGCCTGGATATGCGCTTCCTGAAATACGCCGGTTATGCCTTCATGGCGCTTGCGCTCGCCGGCGGCTGGGCGTTTCTTTACTGGCTGGGCGGCGCGGTGGATGTCGGCGCCATCGAGCGCACGCGGGGCGCACTCTCGGACTTGCGAATGCTGGACTCGCGCTGGAACATGCGCCTGGTGGACCCGGCGGCGCCGGCCGTGCCCGCGCACCACCGCAGCGCCTACGCGAGCCTCGAAGTGCGCGTGCTGACGCTCAACAGCGGCGAGGCGGGCCGCGCACTGGTGGGCCTGCAGGCGGCGCTGGACGACAAGGCTGAACTGGTGAACCGGTACGCCGCCGCGCGCGCGGCGCTGGCGGCGGCCGAACGCGCGGACCCGGTGGAAGAAGCCAGGGTCGCCGAACTGCGCGCGACGGCCGCGGCGCTGCACGAGCGCGCCTGGCTGGCGCCCACCGCGTCCAGGATGAGCCTGGTCGCGCGCGAACCGGACCGGGCGCTGGACGAGGCGCTCACGCAGGCAGAGCTGTTCCGGGTGCTGCTGCTTTACTACTCCGGGATCCTGCTCACGATACTGGCCTACGTGGTCTGGCGCCTGGCCGAGAGCCGCCGCGAGACCGAACGCGCCAACGCGCAGTTTCGCGAGGCCAACGAGACCCTGGAGGCGCGCGTGGTCGAGCGCACGCGCGAGGTGAGCGACGCGCTCGCGCGCCTGAAGGAGTCCGAGGCCATGCTGGTGCAGAGCGAGAAGATGTCCTCGCTGGGCCAGATGGTGGCGGGCCTCGTGCACGAGGTGAACACGCCGCTCGCCTACGTCAAGTCCAGCATGGAAGGCCTGAAGAAGCGCGTCCCGGAACTGGGCGACCTCGCGGCCGAAACCGAGCAGCTGCTCGCGGCGGATGGCGCCGATGAGGCCCAGCTGGCGGCAAAGTTCGCCGCGGTTCGCGCGCAGCTGGATGGCTTGCGCGCGCGCAATGCGGTCGCGGAAATCGGCCGCCAGGTGGAAGACGGCGTGTTCGGCATCGCGCAGATCTCCGAGCTGGTGGGCAGCCTTAAGAACTTCAGCCGCCTGGATCGCAGCCAGGTCGCGCAGGTGGACCTGCACGAAGGCCTGGAGAGCGCGCTGCGCATCGCGCGGCACCAGCTCAAGACGCGCTCGGTCGCGCGCGAGCTCAGCAAGCTGCTGCGCGTGTCGTGCTCGCCCTCGCAGATCAACCAGGTGTTCCTCAACCTGATCACCAACGCGGTGCAGGCGACCCCGGAAAAGGGCGGCCGGATCACGGTGCGCACCTCGATGCCGGACGCCGCGCACGTCGCGATCGAAATCGCCGACAACGGTACCGGCATCCCGGCCGAGGTGCTGCTGAAGATATTCGACCCGTTCTTCACCACCAAGCCCGTGGGCCAGGGCACGGGCCTGGGCCTGTCCATCAGCTATCGCATCGCGCGGAACCACGGCGGCACGCTGCAAGTGCAGTCCACACCGGGCGCCGGCACCTGCTTCACCCTCCAGCTGCCGGTCCAGCCCCCCGCGGCCGCGGCCTGATCGCGCCATGACGCCGAGCCGCATCGGCCGCTACGAGATCACGGGCGAACTCGGGCGTAACGGGATGGCGGTGGTATACCGCGGCGAGGATCCGGACATCCGCCGGCCCGCGGCGGTGAAGATCGTGTGCAAGGCGGAACTTCCGGCCGACGAGGCCGCGCTGGTGCTGGAGCGCTTCAAGCGCGAAGCCCAGGCCGCCGGCCGGCTGCAGCACCCGAACATCGTCGCCGTGTACGAGTACGGCGAGGATGACGAGCAGGCCTGGATCGCGATGGAGCTGGTCGAAGGCCAGTCCTTGCGCGATCACCTCATCGCGGGCTGGCGGCTGGAGATCACGCGCCTGCCCTCGGTGATCGGGGACCTGCTCGAGGCGCTCGATTACTCCCATGCGCGCGGCGTCGTGCACCGCGACCTCAAGCCCAGCAACGTGCTGGTGAGCAACATGGGAACGGCCAAGATCAGCGACTTCGGCATCGCGCGCATCGAGCGCTCGCACCTCACGCAGGAAGGCGAACTGCTGGGCACGCCCTACTACATGGCCCCGGAGCAGTTCGAAGGCCAGCCCGCTGACGAGCGCACCGATATCTACGCCGCCGGCGTCATCGTCTACAAAATGCTCTGCGGCCGGCGCCCCTTCACCGGCCAGGGCGGCCACCTGATGCGCCAGATCCTGGACAATGCGCTGGCGCCCCCCCTCCACCTTCGATCCGACACTGCCGGTGTCGATCGACATGACGCTGGGCCGCGCCCTCGCCAAGAAGCCGCAGAACCGCTATGGCAGCGCGCGCGAGTTCCTCGACGCGCTGCGCGCCGCCTTTCCGGGCGCGAACGAAGCGATGCCGTCCTCCACCCAATCGGTGAAACTGCCGGGCAACGTCGGTGCGCTGCGCAAGGCGCTGCGCGTTGCGCCCGTCGCCGCCGCGCCCGCGCCGCAGGCCGACCAAACCGCGAGCGCCACCCTGCTCGTCGCGCCCAGGCCGGCAGCAAAGCTGCCGGGCGTGCTTTTCGTGGACGACGAAGAACGCGTCGTGAACGCGCTGCGCGCCCTGTTCCGCGACAGTTTCGAGGCCGAGACGGCCACCAGCGGGGCGCAGGCGCTGGAGCGACTCCAGGCGCGCCGCTTCCATGTGCTGGTGAGCGACCAGCGCATGCCCGAGATGCCGGGCGTGGACCTGCTGCGCCAGGCGAAAGCCCTCGCACCGGCCACCGTGCGCATCCTGCTGACCGGCTTCTCGGATCTCGCCGCCATCGTGGGCTCGGTCGACGACAGCGAAGTGTTCCGCTTCGTCTCCAAGCCCTGGAACGAGGACGAACTGCGCGCCACGCTGCTCGAGGCGGCCGACGTCGCCATCGCGCTGGAGGCGGCCGCGGCGCGGCCCGCTTCGAGCCTCAAGCTGCGCGGGGCGACGCTGGTGCTGGGAGACGCTGCGATTGCGCGCGGCGCGCGCGAACTGGCGCGCGGCGCCTGGCCGGTGCACGAGGCCGCCAACATCGAAGACGCGCTCGCGTTGCTCGCGGCGGCGGAGATCGGCGCCCTGGTGTGCGACCTGGATTCGGTGCCGGGGGACCCGGCCGCGCTGCTGCGCGTGCTCAAGCAGCAGTCGCCGCAAACGCAACTGATCGTCACTTCCGGGTCCGCCGACGCGGAGACCATCATCAGCCTGATCAACCAAGCGCGGATCTATCGCTTCCTGAAAAAGCCGCTCAATCTGTCGCTGCTGCACGCGGCGACAGCGACCGCGCTGGACCGCTACGCGCGGATGATGCGCGCCCCGGGCACGCTGCGCGCGGAATCGGCGAAGAAACGCGGGGAGGAAAGCGACGCAGCGCATTCGCTGCTCGGCCGCATCAAGGCGCTGGGCGGGCGCTTCGCCTCGATGCTCGGAAAAACCTGAGCCGCGCTCAGATCTCCATCATTTCGAAATCGTCCTTGCGTGCGCCGCACTCCGGGCAAGTCCAGTTCATCGGCACGTCTTCCCAGCGCGTGCCCGGCGCGATGCCCTCGCCGGGAATGCCAGCCGCCTCGTCGTAGACGAATCCGCAGATCAGGCACATCCAGGTTCGGTACTGCACGACGTTTTCGGTCATCGGATGGGTCTCGCCCGCGTGGCGCGGTGGGGTAGAATGAAGCGCGATATTAAACCAACCCCTGTGGCGCCAGCGTGATTGCGCGACCCCCGATCGTCCTTTGTTTCGCTGCATCCGATCCCACTGGAGGCGCCGGCGTGCAGGCCGACCTGCTCACCCTCGCCGCGCTGGGTTGCCATCCGCTTTCGGTCCTCACCGCGATCACCGCGCAGGACACGCGCGGCGTGCACGGCATGCACACCGTGGAGGACGGCTGGGTGGCCTCGCAGGCGCGGCGCGTGCTGGAGGACATGCCAGTGGACGCGTTCAAGGTCGGCGTGCTCGGCTCGGCCGCGAATGTCGAGGCCGTGGCGCGCGCGATCGAGAAGTTTCCGCGCCTCCCGGTGGTGCTCGACCCGGTGCTCGCCTCCGGCCGGGGGGATGCGCTTGCGGACGAGGCGACGCGGGAAGCGCTGCGCGCGCGGTTGCTGCCGCTCACCACGGTGCTCACGCCCAACAGCCTCGAGGCGCGCCGGCTCACCGGCGACGACGGCGCCACGCTGCAGGATTGCGCCACGCGCCTGCTGGAAATGGGTTGCAAACAGGTGCTCATCACCGGAACGCACGAGTCGGGCGCGCAGGTCCTGAACACCCTCTATGGCGCGAACGGCAAGTTGCGCGAGGACCGTTGGCCGCGCTTGCCGGGTGGCTATCACGGCTCGGGCTGCACGCTGGCCTCTGCCCTCGCCGCATTTCTTGCCAGGGGATTGCCGGTGCCCGAGGCCGCGCGCGAGGCCCAGGCCTATACCTGGAGCACCCTGCAGCACGGTTTCAATGCCGGCGCGGGCCAATCCTTGCCGAACCGGTTCTACGGTCAGCAGCATGGCGATGCGCGGCCTCTACGCGATCACGCCTGACGGCGCCGACAGCGGGCGCCTGCTGCGGCTCGCTGAGCGCGCGCTCGAGGGCGGCACGCGCCTGCTGCAGTACCGGAACAAGTCCGCCACGCCTGCGCAGCGCCTGGCCGAGGCACGCGCCCTGATGATGCTGGCCGCGCGCTACGGCGCGCAGCTGATCATCAACGACGATCTCGCCTTGGCGTTGGAAGTGAAGGCGCACGGCCTGCACCTGGGACGCGAGGATGGCGAGCTCGCCGCCGCGCGTGCCTCGTTCCCGGGGCTGCTCGGCGCTTCCTGCTACGACCGCCTGGATCTGGCGCAGCGCGCCGCTGCCGCGGGCGCGGACTACGTCGCTTTCGGCAGCGTGTTCCCTTCCCAGACCAAGCCCGGCGCCATTCGCGCGCCGCTGGACCTGTTCGCCGCTGCGCGCCCGCTGGGACTGCCGATGGTGGCGATCGGCGGCATCACGCTTGCCAACGCCCCGCAACTGGTGTCCGCCGGCGCGGGCTGCCTGGCGGTGATCTCCAGCCTGTTCGACGCGCCGGACGTGGCGGCCGCGGCACGGGCATTCAACCAACTCTACGCACAGGAAGCTGCCGTCCGATGAGCCAGCGCAACCAGGACCTCTTCGAGCGCGCGCAACTGCGCATCCCGGCCGGGGTCAATTCCCCGGTGCGCGCCTTCCGCGCCGTGGGCGGCGCGCCGCCCTTCATGGAACGCGCCTCGGGCGCGCATGTCTGGGACGCCGAAGGCCGGCGCTACATCGACTACCTCGGCTCCTGGGGCCCGATGGTTGCCGGGCACACGCACCCGGCGGTAGTGGAAGCGGTGCAGGCCGCGGCGGCCAAGGCGCTTTCCTTCGGCGCGCCGACCGAAACCGAAATCGAGCTGGCGGAGGCGATCTGCCGCCTGGTGCCCTCGATCGAGCGCGTGCGCCTGGGGTCCTCGGGCACCGAGGCCACCATGACCGCGATCCGCCTGGCGCGCGGCTTCACCGGCCGCAGCCTGATCGTGAAATTCGAGGGCTGCTACCACGGCCACGCCGACAGCCTGCTGGTGAAGGCCGGCTCCGGCGCCCTCACCTTCGGCAACCCGAGCTCCGCCGGCGTGCCGCCGGAGACCGCGGCGCACACGCTGGTGCTGGATTTCAACGACCTCGCACAGGTGGAAAAAACGTTCGCCGCGCGCGGCGCGGAGATTGCGGGCGTGATCGTGGAACCGGTTGCGGGCAACATGAACCTGGTGCTGCCCAAGCCCGGTTTTCTGGAGGCGCTGCGCGCGCAGTGCTCGACGCACGGCGCGGTGCTGATCCTGGACGAGGTGATGACCGGCTTTCGCGTCGCGCTGGGCGGGGCGCAGGCACGCTTGGGCATCCGGCCCGATCTCACGACGCTGGGCAAGGTGATCGGCGGCGGCCTGCCGGTGGGCGCAGTAGGCGGGCGGCGCGACATCATGGAGAAAATCGCGCCACTGGGACCGGTCTACCAGGCGGGCACGCTCTCGGGCAATCCGGTGGCGGTGGCGGCGGGCCTGGCGACGCTGAAGCTGGTGGAGGCGCCGGGTTTTCAGGACAGGATCGAATCAACCACCCGGTCTCTGATTCAAGGATTGGTGGCGGAAGCACGCAAGGCCAACGTCACCTTCTCCGCCCAGTCCATCGGCAGTATGTTCGGCGTGTACTTCAGGGCTACGCCGCCGACTAGCTTCGCCGAGGTCATGGAATGCGACAAGGATCGCTTCAACCGCTTCTTCCACGCCATGCTGGAGCGCGGCGTATACCTCGCGCCATCGGCGTATGAAGCGGGCTTTGTCTCGGCGGCGCATGGCGCCGCTGAAATCGAGGACACCCTAAAGGCGGCGGCCGAGGCGTTCCGCTTGGCCTAGGCGCGCCACCTGCGGCGCGCAAATGTAACCGATCGGTTACATCGAGCCCCGCTGGGGCTACAGCACGCCGTGGCGCTTGAACACCTCGGACAGGGGATGGCCTGCGCGCAGTTCGTCTAGGGTGTTGCGCTCGCCCTTGATTTTCTCGTACGCAAGGCGCAACACCTCGGCCTCGGCGGCGCGCGGGATCACGACCACGCCGTCGGCATCACCGCAGACCAGGTCGCCGGAGGCCACTTCGACGCCCGCGCAGCGGATCGGTACATCGAGCGCCGCGACCTTGCCGCGCCCTTTCGAGTTCAGGGGCGCAATGCCACCGTGGAAGACCGGGAAACCCATGGCGCGGATCGCCCGCACGTCGCGCACGCAACCGTCCATCAGGGCGCCCGCGGCGCCGCGCACCTGCGCGGCGGTCGACAGCAGTTCGCCCCAGGGCCCGACCCGCGCCGGGTTGGCGCAGGCAAACACCGGGATCTCGTCGGGCTTCAGGCCATCGACCAGCTGCGTCTCGAGTTCATAGGGATTCTCGCCGGGCTCGACGTGGAACACTTCCATGTAGGCCGCGGTGCGCGCGCGGCCGACCATGAACAGGGATTCGTCCAGGGGGCGGATGCGCGCGGGCAGGGCCTGCTCGCGATAGCCGGCCGCATCCAGGCAGTCGGACAGGACCGAAACGAAGAGGCGCTTGCGAATGTCGTCGAGCGAATCCGTGTTCATTGGCGTGCCTGCTGGTCAGGAAAGGGGTCGTGGCCCCCGGGCGGCATCCAGTTTGCCAGAGTTGCCGTACACTCCCCAGCCGCATGAACGCTTCTGCTGCGGCCCGCATGAGCCGCGGCGGACGGACGGCACGACCAATCATCTGTACGGAGAGCGGACCATGACGTACCAGCCGATGAAGGATGTCGAAGTCCCCGGCCCCAGGCGCGACTACGTGGGCTATGGCCGTCATGTGCCGCGTGTGCGCTGGCCGAATGACGCACGCGTTGCCGTCAGCTTCGTGCTCAACTACGAGGAAGGCTCGGAGTATTCGCACCCCGGCGGCGACAAGCGCAACGACGGCCTGCAGGAAGTCATCTACGCGATGGACCCGCAGTATCGGGATCTCGCCGTCGAGTCGGTGTTCGAGTACGGCTCGCGTGCCGGCGTCTGGCGGGTGGAACGCCTGATCACCGAGTACAAGCTCCCGCTCACGTTCTACGCCTGCGCGGTCGCGCTCGAGCGCAACCCCGAGGTCGCGGCTTGGATCTGGGAAGCGCAGCACGAGCCGTGCTGCCACGGCTGGCGCTGGGAGGAGATGTGGCGCCTGACCCGGGAAGAGGAGCGCGAGCACATGCGCATGGCGATCGAGTCGATGCGCCAGAGCGTCGGCGCGCGACCCGAGGGCTGGTATTGCCGCTACGGGCCTTCGGTGAACACGCGCGAGCTGGTCGTGGAGAAAGGCGGTTTCGCCTACGACTCCGACGCCTATAACGACGACCTGCCCTACTACGTCGAGGTCAAGGGCCGGGAGCGCCTGGTGATCCCCTACTCCTTCACCTACAACGACGGCAAGTTCGGACTGCTGCCGGGCTACGCCTCGCCGCAGGATTTCGCCGATACGCTCAAGCGCGGCTTCGACACCCTGTGACAGGAAGGCGAGACGCACCCGCGCATGATGTCGATCGGGCTGCACCCGCGCCTGATCGGCCTGGCGACGCGCATCTCGGCGCTGCGCGAATTCATCGACCATGCGCGGAAGAAGGGCAAGGTGTGGTTCTGCCGGCGGATCGACATCGCCAAGTGGTGGAACACCCATCGCCACGAGTTCAAGCCCTAGCCGGCCGGCTGAGGCGCAGCCGGCCTGCGATGTAACCGATCGGTTACATCTACCCCCCTTGCGGGGCGCGCCGCAGGACCGGCGGCATTACGGAATCTGCGCCGCCGGCATGCGCGCAAGGATGGTGGTCACGCGGCCGGCGACATACGGCGTGACGCGGCCGCGCTCGTAGCGGCGTGGGCTGGGCAGGATGACCGCCAGGTACGCCGCCTGCTCCGCGCCCAGCCCCGCGGCACGGCTGCCAAAGTGGTGGCGCGCCGCGGCCTCGGCGCCGAACACGCCCTCGCCCCACTCGGCGAAGTTGAGGTACAGCTCCAGGATGCGGCGCTTGGGCAGCGCCGTCTCCAGCATCCACGTGATCACCGCCTCCTGTCCCTTGCGGATCCAGCTTCGCTCGCCGGAAAGAAACAGGTTCTTCGCCAGCTGCTGGCTGATGGTGGAGGCGCCGGCGACGATGCGGCCCCGCTTCTCGTTGCGCTCCATGGCCCTCGAGATCGCCTCCCAGTCCAAGCCCTCGTGGTCCATGAACTTGGCGTCCTCCGAGGCGACCACCGCGCGCTTGAGTTGCGGGGAGATGCGCGCGTAGTCCACCCACTGGTGCTGCAGCTTTGCCTCCGGGGAGATCTTTTTCATCTGGGCAAGGCGTGCATCCATGAACGCGGTGCGCTCCGGCGCGTGCGTCCGCCACCAGAGCACATGCGCGAAAAACCAGCACTGCACCGCGAAGGCGAAGACGACCAGCGTGCCCAGGCTATAGCAGAACAGCTTCCAGCCAAGCAGCGCCCAGCCCAGCAACCCTTTGCGCCTGGCGGGCCTAGCGGTCGGCACGCAGCGCGGCGAGCACCGCCCCGGTCTCCGGGCGCACGCCCCGCCAGAAGAAAAACGATTCCGCCGCCTGCTCCACCAGCATGCCCAGGCCGTCCGCCGTCGCGATGCCGGCGGCGCGCGCCGCGGCGAGGAACAGCGTGTCGCGGCCGTAGACCATGTCGTAGGCGAGCGCGCCCGGGGCGAACACGCCCTCGGGCAGCGGCGCCGCCTCGCCGGTGAGGCCCGCCGAGGTGGCGTTGATCACGATATCGAAGGCCTCGCCCGCGAGTTCGTCAAAGCCGCCGCCGCGCGAACCCGGGAACCGCGCCGCCAGCTCGCGCGCCCGGGCGGCGGTCCGGTTGGCGATCGCCAGCGCCGCCGGATGGGCCTCCAGCAACGGCCTGAGCACGCCCTGCGCCGCGCCGCCGGCGCCCATCAGCAGCACGCGCCGGCCGGCGATGGGCCGGCTCAGGTTGCGCTCCAGGTCGTTCACCAATCCGACCCCGTCGGTATTGTCCGCGGCCACCGCCGAGCCCGCATCTTCACTGTCAAAGCGCAACGTGTTGGCCGCGCGCGCCGCGCGCGCCCTCGGCGTCGGCGCGGTCGCAAGCGCGAAGGCCTCGGACTTGAATGGCAGCGTGACGTTGCAGCCGCGGCCCCCGGCAGCGCGATACGCTGCCACCGTGCGCGCGAACGCCCCCAGCGGCGCCTCGATGCGGCCATATTCGATGTACTGGCCGGTGGCGCGGGCAAACTCGGCGTGGATCCAGGGCGATTTGGAATGCGCGACCGGATTGCCGATCACGGCGTAGCGGTCGCTCATTGCCCGCCTATTCGGTCCAGATACGGTCGCCCTGGCCGAAGAACCAGGTACGGGTGATCACCAGCAGGTCGGTGTCCTTGCGGATCTCGGGCGGGAACGCGGCGAACGGCGCCGTGAGCTTGACGATCAGGAACGCCGCCTGGTCGAGCACCTTGAGGCCGGAGGATCGATTCAGCTCGACGGACTCCACCGACCCGTCCGGGCGGATGGTCACCGTCAGCTGGAGCTTGCCGTAGAGTTTTCCGCGCGCCTCCGCCGGGTAGTTCAGCGTGCCGACGCGCTCGATCTTGGCGCGCCAGTACTCCTCGTACTGCGCGAACCGGTACTCGCGGGCGCGCGCGCCGATGAACGTCTTGCGCGGCTGCTCCGCGTAGGCGCGCGTCTGCTTGTCGATCTGCGCCTGGAGCCGCATCGCGGCGAGCGACAGGTCGGCGAGGTCGCGGCCGCTGGGCTGCGGCGCGGATTCCTGCACCGGCGTCTGCCTAGGCGCCTCGGGCGCCACGCTGGCCGGGGACTTTTGCGCCTGGGAGAGCAGGCGCTGTTGCTGCTCCTCGAGTTCCTTTACCTGGCGCTGCGCCTGGGCGAGGTCGGTGCCCGGGTCGCGCGGATTGGTCACCGGCAGCGGCGTGCTGGGGCGCGCTTTCTTGTCGGTGTTGCCGCCGCCGTCCAAGTTCGCCTGCGCGCGCGCCTGGGCCTTGGTCGGCGCCTCGCGTGTCTTGGAGTTGACCAGGACCACCTCGAGCGGCGACTGCGCGGACTTCAGGCGCAGCGCATCGGGGAAGCGAAAATGCACCGAGATCAGGAGGGCGTGCAGCAGGATCGAGAGCGCGACCGACGCGTAGAGCACGCGCGAGGCGCGATCCAGCGCGGACCAGTACTCGCGCGGATCGACCAGCAGCATGGCCGTCCCAGATGTCCCGGATCCCGCCAAATTCACCTCGTTGGTTACCGTGCCGGCGCCATTGTAGGCACAAAGCGCCTCTCAGGCCCCGGGCCCGCGCGCATCCTCGATGGCGGCCGGCAGCGTCTCGCGCCAGGTGCACGCGACGCTGCGCTCGAGAAGGTCCACCGCATCGATCGCCAGGCGCACGCGCGTGCCCGCCTCCAGCCCGGGGAGCGACGGCACCCGCGTCACCAGCGGCAGGCGCTCGAAGCGCACCAGGTTCTCGCGCAGGACCACGGCCTCGGACTCGGCGAGCGCTTCCTGCTGCAGCCAGCGCAGGCACCAGAACTGCTCCAGCGCACGCTGGTGCTCGTCTAGGCGCGCCGCGGTAAGTTCGAAGGCGCGCATCGCGGTGAGCAGGGCCTCGGAGCTGCGTGACAACGGTGCACGCCGGCCCTGCACCGCCGCCGCCAGCTGCCACTGGTTGAGCAGGTCCACGTAGCGCCTGAGCGGCGAGGTCAGCCACGCGTAGCAGCTGACGCCCAGTCCCTCGTGCGCCTCCGGGTGCACCGACAGGCGCACCTTGCCGACGGCCTGCGCGCGGTAGATGGCCGCCACGTCGCGCTCAGCAAGCAATTCGCCCCAGGTACTGTTGGCAAGGATCATCAGCTCCGCCACCAGCTTGTCCAGCGGCGCCCCGCGGCGCCGGGTCTCGATCGAGACCCGGCCTGCCTCGACGCGGAAGGTGTAGTCGACGGCGTGCACCGAAGTGCTCGGCCGGCCGCGGCGCGCCTTCAGCGCAAGCGCCATGCGCCAGAGCTGGCGCAGTTCGTCCTCGTAGGGCAGGCCGCAGGCGGCGCCCGACTCGAAGCCCTCGTTCAACGCGCCGTACGCCTGGTGGCGCAGATTGGCGGCGACGCGCACGCGCTCCAGGCGGGTGTGGTGGCCGCGCACCGTGCCGTCCGCGGCCGAGACGTTCAGGTACAGCGACACCGCCGGACGCTCCTCGCCCGCATCCAGCGAGTAGATGGCGATGGCATCCTCCGGCAGCATCGTGAACTTGCGGTCCGGCAGGTATGCCGAGGACAGGCGATCACGCGCGATCGCATCAAGCGACGAGCCGAGCGTGAAGCACAGCGCGGGCGCCGCGATGTGGATGCCGATGCGAAGTTCGTCCTCCGACACGCACGTCACCGAGAAGGCGTCGTCGATCTCCGTGGTGTCGCTGTCATCCAGGCTGAAGGCGCGCACCTCGGCCAGCGGCAAGTTCGGCGGCATCGCCGGCGCCTCGTGCGCCGCATAGCCGGCGCCGGCCGGGAAGATTTCGTGCAGGAAACGGTTCAGGTGGTAGTCGTGCGCCGAGGCGAGCAGGCCGCAGCGTTCGAACAGCTGCGGCGCGGCGAGGCCGCTCGCGGCGCAGGCCTGCTCCAGGGCCTTGGTCTCCGGCTTGTTGCGATCGGGCGCATACAGCAGGTCGTCCCGCAGGCGCGCAATCTCGGGCGGGCACTCGAAACGCTGTAGCTGCGCCGCCCATTGCGCGATCGTCTCCAGCTGGCGGCGTTTCTTTTCCGCGCCGGCCAGCGCCAGTTTCAGGGTCGCCTCCGGCGCTTTCTGATAGCGCCCGCGGCCGCGGCGATAGAAGTACATCGGCGCCGCGTGCAGCTTCATCAGCACGCCGGCGGATTCGGTGGGCGTCGGCTCGCGGCCAACGTAGTCGCGTGCCAGGTCCTGGAAGCCGAACTCCGCTTCCGGGCTGAATTGCCACAGGAAATCGGTATCCAGATCCTTGGCGAAGTGGCCAGCGCCCGCTAGCAGCTCGGCGCCCGAGGGCCGCTCGAAGTTGAGCAGCACCTGCGCCGCCTTCACCTTGGAGCGCTTGCCGTGGGGACTTTCGACCTGGAACGAGGCCGGGGCATGGGCGAGCACCGCGCCGACCTTGAAGTCGCCCTCCTCTTCATACAGCAGATTCATTTACCCCAGCCCCGCGAACGCAAGGATGCGCGGTATCTGCTCCGGGAAGCTCTGCAGGCTGTGATCGCCGCCGTCGCGAACCACCATGCGCGCGCCCTCGTACTTTCGCGCGGCCTGGCACCAGTCGAGCACTTCGTCTCCGGTCTCCAGCAGCAGCAGGTAGCGTTCCGGGTCGACCTTCTCCAGGTACAGCTCGCGCCAGCCTTCCAGGTGGGCGCGCGTGAGTTCGTAGGGCTCGCCGGTGTGCAGGTTCTTCTGCGGCCCGAGGTAGCTTTCCAGCCCGATATGGGGGAACACCGCCGGCTGGATCAGGACCGCGCGGCAGCCGCGCTTCTCCGCTAGCCACGTGGCGTAAAACCCGCCCAAAGAGCTGCCCAACAGGGTGACGTGGCGCGGATCGTGCCTCGCCAGCTCCGCTTCGATCAGGCGCATCGCCTCCCCCGGCAGGTTCGGCAGCGCGGGACAGGCGAATTTGTGGGCGAGGCCGCGCTGGTCCATGGTTTTCTGCATCAGCTGCGACTTGTGCGACTGCGGCGAGCTGTTGAAACCGTGCAGGTAGATCAGCATCACTTCCCTTTTGTCAGCGCGGCGAGCAGCTTGCCGTTGATGCCGCCAAACCCGCCGTTGGACATGACCAGGATCCGGTCCCCCGGCTTCGCCTCGGCGGCGATTGCCGCGACCAGCGTGTCCACGCTTGCCTCGCAGCGCACCCGGCCGCCCAGCTGCGCAAACACGGCTTGGGGGTCCCACTCAAGGCCGGCGGAATGGATGTAGACGCGATCGGCGGCGGCAAAGCTCGGCGGCAAGGCCTCCTTCATGACGCCCTTCTTCATGGTGTTGGAGCGCGGATCGAATACCGCGAGGATGCGCCCGACTTTCTCCCTCTCCCGGAATCCCTCCAGCGTGGTCCGGATGGCGGTCGGGTGATGGGCGAAGTCGTCATAGACTGCGACCCCGCCGGCGCTGCCCTTGAGTTCCAGGCGCCGCTTCACGCCCGCGAAGGCAGCGAGCGCGGCCAGGGAAGCGGCCGGCTCCACGCCGACATGTCGGGCCGCCGCAATTGCAGCGAGCGCGTTGTGCCGGCTATGGGCGCCGGATAGCTCCAGCCGCAGTCGGCCGACTCCCCTACCCTGCCAGGCCACCTCAAAACCGCCCTCAGCATCCGGTTCCCCGGCTTCCCAACCCAGCGGACTGCCGAAGACCTCCGTTGTTGTCCAGCAGCCTATTGTGAGCACTCGCTTCAGTGCCTCGTCCCTGCCGTTCACCACCAGCTTTCCGGACCCCGGAACGGTTCGCACGAAGTGGTGGAATTGCCGCTCAATGGCCGCAATATCGTCGAAGATGTCCGCATGATCGAACTCAAGATTGTTCAGGATGGCGGTCCGGGGATGGTAGTGGACGAATTTCGACCGCTTGTCGAAGAACGCGGTGTCGTATTCGTCCGCTTCGATCACGAACAAGTCGGAATCCGTAGCCCGGGCCGAAACGCCAAAGTCGCCGGGCAGGCCGCCGATGAGAAAGCCGGGCCGACGTCCCGCTCGCTCCAGGATCCCCGCCAGCATGGAAGAGGTGGTGGTTTTTCCATGGGTTCCAGCAACAGCTAGCACCCACTTACTTTGGAGATAGCTCTCCGCCAACCATTGCGGGCCGGACACATACCGACCGCCGCGATCGAGGATCGCCTCCATCAACGGATTGCCCCGGGTGACGACGTTGCCGACGACCCAGAGGTCTGGCGCCAATGCCACCTGGTCGGCTCCGTAGCCTTCAATCAGTTCGATGCCGAGTGCCGACAGCTGCTCGCTCATGGGCGGATAGACCGCCGCGTCGCAGCCGGTGACCCGATGGCCGGCCTGGCGCGCGATCGCCGCAATACCACCCATGAACGTGCCGCAAATGCCGAGGATGTGAAGGTGCACGGCGCCGGGAGAACCGGGGGCTCCAAGTGAAGAGGCCCGCGATTGTACGTGACCAATGCGCATGACCAATGCGCGCGACCAATGCGCTCGATCGCTGCGCTATCATCGCCGCGCCAGGTCCACCGAGAATCCCCGATGCGCCGCAAGCACTCCCGCGCCAACGGCATGCGCGCCTCCATCGCCGCCGCAGCCGCCCGCTTCATGGCCGAGGACGGCATCGACAGCTTTGCGCTGGCCAAACGCAAGGCTGCGCGCGCGCTTGGCGCGCCGGATACCGAGGCGCTTCCCGCGAACGCCGAGATCGAGCGGGCGCTGCATGAGTACCGCGCCCTCTACCAGGCCGAAGAGCATCCGGAGCGCATCGCCGGGTTGCGCGAACTGGCGTTCGCGGCCATGCAAGCGTTGCAGCGCTTCCATCCCTACCTGACCGGCCCGGTGCTCTCCGGCACGGCCGGCCCTTACGCCAAGATCGAGTTGCAGTTGTTCCCGGAGGACCCCAAGGAGGTGGAAATGTTCCTCCTCGAGCGCCGCCTACCGTATGAGACCGAGGAGGGCCGGCGTTTTTCGGGTGACCGGGTGCACGCGGTCGCCGTGCTCACATTGGAGTGGCAGGAGGTGCCCCTGCGCCTATCGGTGTTCGACCCTCGCGACGAACGCGTCGCCCTGAAAACGACCCGGTCCGGAAAGGTTACAGAACGCGCCGGGATCGCCGAAGTTAGGGCCTTGATCGACGAAGATGTCGCCACGGCGCCGTAGAGCACTAACCTACGGCGCGGCCGGGGTCACGGCGGCGGCGGCCGGAGTTTGGGCCGGCGTCCGGCTGCTGGCGGGCGGTGCAGAGCCTGAACCCGATCAGCGCGCCAGCGCCCTGGAAGCGGTGGCTTATCCAGACCTGTCCGGGAAGCCCCGCCGAATCGTCGAATGGCGCGGCAAGGTGGTCGCCGTCAATTTTTGGGCGACCTGGTGCGCGCCCTGCCTGGAAGAGATCCCGATGTTCCAGGAGGTGCGCCGGAAGCACGCCAGTCAAGGCTTCGAAATTGTCGGCATCGCCGTCGATGATGTAGACAAAGTTGCCGAATTTTCTCGAAAACTGGATATCTCCTACCCGATCCTGGTCGCCGACGGATCCGGACTTGCGCTGATCCGGCAGCTTGGTAACTCTAGTGGCGGGCTCCCCTATACTGCCTTCCTCGATCGCGCCGGGCGGCCAACCCGCTCCAAGCTGGGGACGTTCACCCGGCCCGAATTGGATGCCTTCCTTGCCGAGCTGCTGCCCTGAGTGGGTTAAAATTCGTCTTTCTTCGGCGAACGTGCGGCCAAAATGGCGAAAAAAGCAGCGAGGGGCAGGGCAGGTATCCTGGTCCTGCACGGCCCGAACCTGAATCTCCTGGGGACCCGCGAGCCGCAAGTCTACGGCCGGGAGACCTTGGCCGACATTAATCGACAGCTGGCGGACAGGGCGCGCCAGGCGGGCGTACCCCTCCAGGCCTTCCAGAGCAACACGGAAGGGGCATTGGTGGATCGGATCCACGCTGCGGCCCGGGACCAGGTTGGATTCATCGTCATCAATCCGGCGGCCTACACCCACACCAGCGTCGCCTTGCGCGACGCCCTGGCCGGCGTTGCCATTCCCTTCATCGAAGTGCACCTGTCCAACGTCCACGCCCGGGAGCGATTCCGGCACCACTCCTATTTGTCCGGCATCGCGGTGGGCGTGATCTGCGGGTTGGGTAGCGCGGGATACCGGGCGGCGCTCGAGTTCGCGCTGGCCAGGCCGCAGGCGGACTAGGACGGCAAGGGGGTTCCTTGGATCTGCGCAAACTCAAGAAGCTGATCGACCTGGTTCAGGAATCGGGCATCGCCGAGCTTGAAATCACCGAGGGCGAAGAGCGGGTCCGCATCGCCCGCGGAGGCGCGGTGACCGTCGCCCAAGCGCCGGTCGTTGCGGTGACCGCGCCAGCGGCGCCAGCGCCGGTGCCGGCCTCAGCGGAAGCCCCCGCCGCAGGCGATGGCCATGCGATGAAATCGCCGATGGTCGGCACGTTCTACCGCGCGCCCTCGCCAGACGCCAAGCCGTTCGTGGAGGTCGGGCAGGTGGTGAAGGAGGGCCAGACGATGTGCGTCATCGAGGCCATGAAGCTGATGAACGAGATCGAGGCCGACGCCTCCGGCACGGTGAAGGCGGTCCTGGTCGAGAACGGCCAGCCGGTGGAGTACGGCCAGGCGCTGTTCATCATCGGCTAGCCGGCGCCGAACGGTGTTCGAAAAAATCCTCATCGCCAACCGCGGTGAAATCGCGCTGCGGATCCAGCGCGCCTGCCGCGAGCTGGGCATCCGCACGGTGGTCGTGCACTCCGAGGCCGATACCGAGGCGAAATACGTGAAGCTGGCGGACGAGTCCGTCTGCATCGGCCCGGCGCCCGCGGCGGCGAGCTACCTCAACATCCCGGCCATCATCAGCGCGGCCGAGGTCACCGACGCCGAGGCGATCCACCCCGGCTACGGCTTTCTTTCGGAAAACGCCGATTTCGCCGAGAAGGTGGAGGGCAGCGGCTTCGTCTTCATTGGCCCGCGCCCGGAGAACATCCGCCTCATGGGCGACAAGATGAGCGCCAAGCAGGCCATGATCAAGGCCGGCGTGCCGGTGGTGCCGGGCTCCGAGGGTTCGCTGCCCGAGGCGGGCGCCGAGATCGTCAAGGTCGCGCGCCGCATCGGCTACCCGGTGATCATCAAGGCCACGGGCGGCGGCGGCGGCCGCGGCATGCGCGTGGTGCACACCGAGGCGGCGCTCATCAATGCGGTCAACCTGACCCGGCGCGAGGCGCAGTCGGCGTTCTCCAATCCCACCGTGTATCTGGAGAAATACCTCGAGAATCCGCGCCACATCGAGATCCAGGTGCTCGCCGACGAACACAAGAACGCGGTGTACGTGGGCGAGCGGGACTGCTCCATGCAGCGCCGTCACCAGAAGGTGCTGGAGGAGGCGCCGGCCCCGGAGTTGCCCCAGAAGCTGCGCGACCGCATCGGCGAGCGCTGCACGGATGCCTGCCGCCGGATCGGCTACCGGGGCGCCGGCACTTTCGAGTTCCTCTACGAGAACGGCGAGTTCTACTTCATCGAGATGAACACCCGCGTGCAGGTCGAGCACCCGGTGACCGAGATGGTCACCGGCATCGACATCGTGCAGCAGCAGATCCTGATCGCCGCCGGCGAGAAACTGCCGTTCTCCCAGAAGGACATCGCCCTCAGGGGCCATGCCATCGAGTGCCGCATCAACGCCGAGGACCCGTATCGCTTCACGCCCTCGCCGGGGAAGATCACCTCCTACCACCCGCCGGGCGGCCCCGGGATCCGCGTCGATTCGCACGTCTACGCGGGCTACGCCGTGCCACCGTACTATGACTCGATGGTCGGCAAGGTGATTGCCTATGGCGCCACGCGCGAGCAGGCGATCCGCCGCATGCGCATCGCGCTCTCGGAAATGGTCGTCGAAGGCATCCAGACGAACATTCCGCTGCACCGGGACCTGTTGCACGACAACCGCTTCATCCGGGGCGGGACCTCGATCCACTACCTCGAGCAGAAGCTCGCCGAAGAGCAGAAGAAGCCGAAGTAGCCCGATGCCCTGGCTCTCGATCACGCTCGACCTGAACGGGATGCGGGCCGAGGCGGTGTCCGAGGCGCTGGTGGAAGCGGGGGCGCTGTCGGTGTCGATGGAGGACGCGCTGGCCGGCGGCGCCGGCGAGGACGCGCAGTTCGACGAGCCCGATACGTCGCCGCCGCGTCCCTGGCGGCGCACGCGCCTGGTGGCCCTTGCCGAGGCAGGGGCAGATGCCGCGGCGCTGGTCGGCCGCGCGGCGCGTGATTGCGGCATCGAGGCTCCGCTGTTCCAGGTTAGCCGCGTCGAGGACGACGACTGGGTGCGCCGCACGCAGGCGCAGTTCTCGCCGATCCGCTGCGGCGAGCGCATCTGGATCGTGCCCAGCTGGCACCAGGCGCCGGATCCCGGCGCGCTCAACATTCGCCTGGATCCCGGGCTCGCCTTCGGCACCGGCAGCCACCCCACCACACGCCTGGTCCTGGCGTGGCTGGAGCGGGAACTGTGCGACGCAGAAGTCGATCCTCCGCGCGTCCTCGACTATGGATGCGGTTCCGGTATATTGGCGCTCGCCGCAGCGCTGCTCGGCGCGCGCGAGGTCGCTGCGACGGATCTGGACCCGCAGGCGCTCGAGGCGACGAGGACCAACGCGCGCGCCAACGGCGTTGCGCTCCAGATCACCGCGCCGGACGCGCTTCGCAGCGGCACTTTCGACATCGTCGTGGCCAATATCCTCGCCAATCCCCTCTTCGCACTGGAACCCATCCTCGCCGGGCGCACGCGGCCCGGAGGCCGGCTTGCGCTGTCCGGAATCCTCGCCGCGCAGGCGGATGACGTCCTCGCCGCCTACGCGGGGGACTTCGACTGCGCAGTGGGCGCGAGCGAGGAGGGCTGGGTGCTGGTCGAGGGCCGGCGCAAGGAAGCCTTCGCATGACGCTCACCACGCGCTGTCCGGCATGCGCCACCGCGTTCCGCGTCCAGCCCGGGCAACTCTCGGCGCGCGGCGGCAAGGTGCGCTGCGGAAAATGCGCCGCGGTATTCGACGGCGTGGCGGGGCTGGTCGAGGCGCAAGCGCAGGCCGGGCCTGCCGAAACCGAGCCGTCGCCGCAGCTCGCCTTGTTCGAGGCCGCGCGCAAGCCCATGCCGGCGCCGCTGGCGGCGAACGAAGACATCGTTCCCGAGTTCCTGGAAGAGGAGTTGGCGCCACCTTCGCAGCGGCGCCTGTGGGGGCTCGGCGCGCTGCTCGCGCTGGCCGCACTGACGCTGCAAGTCATGCTGATATACCGCACGGAGATCGCGGTGGTGCTGCCCGAGGCGCGCGAGCCGCTCGCCACGGCGTGCGAATGGCTGGGCTGCGACCTGCGGCTGCCGCGCAAGCCCGAGTTGATGGCGATCGAATCCTCCGACCTGCAGGCCGACGCACGGCGCGAGAACGTCATCGTACTCAACGCCGTGGTCCGCAATCGCGCGCCTTTCGCCCAGGAATATCCCGCGCTGGAACTCACCCTGACCGACGAGCGCGACCAGGCGATCGTGCGCCGGGTGCTGGCGCCGCAGGACTATCTCCCCGCTGTGGCGGCCGCGCGCAGGGCGCAGGGCATCGCCGCGGGCGCCGAGGCGGTGCTGCGGGTGAGTTTCGACAACAGCCGCCTGCGCGCGGTTGGCTATCGCCTCTACCTATTCTTCCCCTAGACCTTTCCCACGGACAACAATGACGCAA
>Ga0169931_10001559_pt1 | contig 37715 bp, 34 predicted proteins | sample Kivu_15m_20L_FD_129675 | JGI IMG/M metagenome (GOLD analysis project Ga0169931, IMG submission 129675) | Freshwater microbial communities from Lake Kivu, Western Province, Rwanda to study Microbial Dark Matter (Phase II) - Kivu_15m_20L... | ecosystem: Environmental > Aquatic > Freshwater > Lake...
CGCGGCCGCGCCCTGTTCCCACCGGCTTTGGTGCAGTGCGGTAGGCGCGTTGACAAGGCCGGGGCCGGGGTCCAACGTGCCCCCCGCGTGACCCAAGCCACGTCCATCCAGATCCACGCGACCTGCGTCGCGTTCGACGACGCCGGCATCCTGCTGCGCGGACCGTCCGGCGCCGGGAAATCGGACCTCGCCCTGCGCCTGGTCGAGGCGGGCGCCATGCTCGTCGCCGACGACCGCGTCGACCTGCGCCGCCAGGGCGGCCGCCTCGTCGCTTCCGCGCCCGTGCCGCTGCGCGGCCTCGTCGAGGCGCGCGGCGTGGGCATCCTGCGCCTTCCGTTCCTGGAGTCCGCGCCCCTACGCCTCGTGGTCGACCTCGTCGCGCGCGCCGAGGTCGAGCGCCTGCCCGAGCCCGAGGTCGAGGCGATCCTCGGCGTCGACCTGCCGCGCCTGCGCCTGCATGGCATCGATGCCTCGGCGCCGGCGAAGCTTGCCCTCGCGCTGCGCCATGGCGTGGCGATCCCGGCCGCGGCCGGGCGTCGCCCGGCCGCCTGAGCGCCGCAGCCTCGCGTCGCCCGGCCGAGCCCCGCACCGCATGCGCGAGCCCCCGACGCCCCCAGCCGCCCAGGCGCGCCGCCGCGTCGTCATCGTCAGCGGCCTGTCGGGCGCCGGCAAGTCGACGGCGCTGCGCGCGCTCGAGGACGCCGGCTACGAGGCCGTCGACAACCTGCCGCTCTCCTTCCTCGGCGCGCTGGTGCAGGCCGGCGGCGAGGGCACGCGCCCGCTCGCCATCGGCATCGACGCGCGCACGCGCGACTTCGCCCCGCAGCCGGTGCTCGACGCGCTGGCCGGGCTGCGCGCCTCGCCCGGCGTCGATGCGCGCCTGCTCTACCTCGACGCCGACGACGAGGTGCTGCGCCGGCGCTTCACCGAGACGCGGCGGCGCCATCCGCTGGCGCTCGACCGCCCGGTGCTCGACGGCATCCAGGCGGAGCGCTCGCTGCTCTGGGCGCTGCGCGAGGGCGCGGACATCGCGCTCGACACCTCGAACGCGACGGGCGCCGAGCTGCGCCGCATGGTGCAGGAGCGCCTCGCCGACGACCTGCGCCCCGGCCTCGTGGTCGCGGTCGTGTCCTTCGCCTATCGCTGGGGCCTGCCGCGCGAGGCCGACCTGGTCTTCGACGTGCGCTTCCTCGCCAATCCGCACTACGAGCCCGCGCTCGAGCCGCTGACCGGGCGCGATCCGGCGGTCGGCGCCTTCATCGAGCGCGACCCCGGCTTCGAGGCCTTCTTCGCCGGGCTGGTGGCGATGCTCGCCGCCCTGCTGCCGCGCTACGAACGCGAAGGCAAGAGCTACCTGACCATCGGCTGCGGCTGCACGGGCGGCAAGCACCGGTCGGTGCACGTCGCCGAGCGGCTCGCGCGCTGGCTCCGCCAGCGCGGCCGCCAGGTCAACCTCGTCCACAGGGACATCGACAGGCGCGGCGACGCCGCGCGCTGAGGCAGAGCGGGAAGGCACCCATGATCGGCTTGGTACTCGTCACCCACGGGCGTCTCGCGGCGGAGTTCGTCTCCGCGCTGGAGCATGTCGTGGGGCCGCAGCGCAACGTCCGCGCCATCTGCATCGGCCCGGAGGACGACATGGAGATGCGCCGCGCAGAGATCCTCGCCGCGGTTGCCGCCGCGGACGAGGGCGACGGCGTCGCGGTGCTGACGGACATGTTCGGCGGCACGCCCTCGAACCTCGCGATGTCGATCCTCGGCAAGGGGCGCGTCGAGGTCGTCGCCGGCATGAACCTGCCGATGCTCATCAAGCTCGCCTCCGTGCGCTCGACGATGGCGCTCGACGCCGCGGTGGTCGAGGCGCGCGAGGCCGGGCGCAAGTACATCAACGTCGCCTCGCAGCTGCTCGCCGGCGCGACGCGATGAGCAGCGTCGCGACCGCGGAGCGCCGCGTCACCATCCTCAACAAGCGCGGGCTGCATGCGCGCGCGGCGGCGAGGTTCGTCAAGCTCGCAAGCCAGTTCGCCGCGGAGTTGACCGTGGCCAAGGACGGCGTGGCCGTCTCCGGGCGATCCATCATGGGGCTCATGATGCTCGCCGCGGGGCCGGGCACGGAACTCGCGATCCGCGCCGCGGGGCCGGACGCGGAGGCCGCGCTCGAGGCCCTCGCCGGCCTTGTCGCGGCCAAGTTCGACGAGGACTGACCTGGCCAGCGCGTCTGGCCGGAAGGGAGGCGACGTGAACCAGCCCCGCCAGCGCGCAACCCGGCCGCGCGCGCAACCGCCCGCCGGCGAGCTTGCGCTGGAGGGCATCGCCGCGTCGCCCGGGATCGCGATCGGCCATGCCCATCTCCACGTGCCCGGCGAGATACAGGTGGCCGAGCGCCAGCTCCGCGCGGTCGAGGTCGCGCCGGAGGTCGAGCGGTTCCGCGCCGCCGTGGCGCGCGCGCTGCAGCAGGTCGCACGGCTGCGCGCCAAGGGCTCGCGGCTGCCCGCGGCGGCGGCCGAGGAGATCGGCTTCCTGCTCGACGCGCATGTCCAGATGCTTTCCGGCTCGCGCCTCGTGCGCGGCGTGGAGGCGCGCATCGCCGACGGGCTGGTCAACGCCGAGGCCGCCGTGCAGCAGGAGACCTCCGCGATCGCGCGCAGCTTCGCGGCGATGGACGACGCGTATCTCGCGGCGCGCGCCCAGGACGTGCGCGACGTAGGCGAACGCCTGCTGCGATGCCTGACGCGCGCCAGGCTGCGCGCCTTCAGCGACCTGCCGGAGGGCACGGTCGTGCTCGCGGCCGACGTCACGCCCGCGGACACCGCGCTGATGGACCCGGGCCGGGTCGCCGCCTTCGCCTGCGAGGCGGGCGGGATGGAGGGCCACACGGCGATCGTCGCGCGCTCGCTCGGCCTTCCCGCGGTGCTCGGCGTCGCCGGTCTCGTGGACGCGGCGTCGCCCGGCGACCGCGTCGTGGTCGACGGCAGCGCCGGCCGCGTGGTGCTCCGGCCGACGGCGGCGACGCTCGCCGGGTACGAGCGCAGGCGCATGGAGTTCCGGCGCGGCGAGCGCCAGCTGCGGCGCATCGCGCGGCTGCCCGCGGTGACGCGCGACGGCGTCGCGATCGGGCTGCAGGCCAACCTCGAATCGCCGCGCGACGCCGAGGCCGCGCGCCTGCACGGCGCCGACGGCGTCGGCCTGCTGCGCAGCGAGTTCATGTTCATGAACCGCGACGACGTGCCCGGCGAGGACGAGCAGTACGAGGCGCTGGCGCGCGTGGTGCGCGCGCTCGAGGGAAGGCCCGCCACCATCCGCACGCTCGACGTCGGCGGCGAGAAGCTCGCCTCTGCGCTCGGCCCGCGCTTCGCCCCTGGGCCGAACCCGGCGCTCAGCCTGCGGGCGATCCGGCTCGGGCTGCGCGAGCCGGGGCTGCTGGAGACGCAGCTCTCCGCGATCCTGCGCGCGGGCGCCCACGGCCCGGTGCGCATCCTCCTGCCGATGATCTCGCACCTGCACGAGGTCCAGGAGGTGCGCGCGATCCTGGGTCGCGTCCAGCGGCGGCTGCTGCGTCGCGGCGTCGCGATGGCGGATCCGGCCCCTCCGCTCGGGGCGATGATCGAGGTGCCGGCCGCGGCGCTCGCGGCGGACGGCCTTGCCCGCGCCTGCGACTTCTTCGCGATCGGCACCAACGACCTGACCATGTACGCGCTGGCCATCGACCGCGCCGACGAGCAGGTCGCCCATCTCTACAACCCGCTGCATCCCGCTGTGCTGCGGCTCATCCAGTTCACCACCGAGGCCGCGCTGCGCAACCGCATCCCGGTCAGCCTCTGCGGCGAGATCGCGGGCGACCCGCGCTACACGGCGTTGCTGCTCGGCCTCGGCATCCGCGACCTGTCGATGGCGCCGCTCAAGATCCCGCGGGTGAAGGGGCGGGTGCGCGCCATCGACCTCGCCGCGGCGGCCGAGGCGGCCCGCGCGATCATGGCGCAGCACGATCCCGTCCGGATCGCCTCCATGCTGGACGCGTTCAACGCCCCGGCCTGAGGGCGGGCGGCGCCGGCCGGGTCCCTTGAACCCGCCCCGCCGCGCTGTTATCACGCGCGCCGTCCGGCGTTCCCGCCGGAGCCCCGCCCCCCGCCACGCCCGCCGAGGAACCTCCCATGGCCATCGCCACCGAATACAGCGTCGCCGACATCAAGCTGGCCGACTGGGGCCGCAAGGAAATCGCGATGGCCGAGACCGAGATGCCCGGCCTCATGGCGATCCGCGCGGAGTACGGCCCCGCGCAGCCGCTCAAGGGCTCGCGCATCGCCGGATCGCTGCACATGACGATCCAGACGGCGGTGCTGATCGAGACGCTCAAGGCGCTGGGCGCCGACGTCCGCTGGGCCTCGTGCAACATCTACTCGACGCAGGACCACGCGGCGGCGGCGATCGCGGCCAGCGGCACGCCGGTCTTCGCGATCAAGGGCGAGTCGCTCAAGGACTACTGGGACTACACGCACCGCATCTTCGAGTGGGCGGATGGCGGCACGCCGAACATGATCCTCGACGACGGCGGCGACGCGACGCTGCTGGTCCATCTCGGCATCCGCGCCGAGAAGGATCCCTCGCTGGTCGCCAAGCCGACCAACGAGGAGGAGGAGATCCTCTACGCGTCGATCCTGAAGACGAACAAGGAGCGCCCGGGCTGGTACGCGAAGCTCGGCGCCGCGATCCGCGGCGTCACCGAGGAGACGACCACCGGCGTGCACCGCCTCTACCAGATGGAGAAGGACGGCCGCCTCCTCTTCCCGGCGATCAACGTCAACGACTCCGTCACCAAGTCGAAGTTCGACAACCTCTATGGCTGCCGCGAGTCGCTGGTCGACGGCATCCGCCGTGGCACCGACGTCATGATGTCGGGCAAGGTCGCGATGGTCGCGGGCTTCGGCGACGTCGGCAAGGGATCGGCCGCGAGCCTGCGCCAGGCCGGCTGCCGCGTGCTCGTCTCCGAGGTCGACCCGATCTGCGCGCTGCAGGCGGCGATGGAGGGCTACGAGGTGACGACGATGGAGGATGCCGCGCCGCGCGCCGACATCTTCGTGACCGCGACGGGCAACGTGGACGTCATCACCGTCGACCACATGCGCGCGATGAAGCACCGCGCGATCGTCTGCAACATCGGCCACTTCGACAGCGAGATCCAGGTCGCCGCGCTCAAGAACCACAAGTGGCACAACGTGAAGCCGCAGGTGGACGAGGTCGAGTTCCCGAACGGCAAGCGCATCATCCTGCTCTCCGAGGGCCGCCTCGTGAACCTCGGCAACGCCACCGGCCACCCCAGCTTCGTGATGTCGAGTTCCTTCGCCAACCAGACGCTGGCGCAGATCGAGCTCTGGGCCAACCGCGACGGCGGCAAGTACGCGCGCAAGGTCTACACGCTGCCCAAGCACCTCGACGAGAAGGTCGCGGCGCTGCACCTCGAGAAGATCGGCGTGAAGTTGACCAGGCTCACCAAGGCGCAGGCCAGCTACATCGGCGTCGCCGAGACCGGCCCGTTCAAGCCCGAGCAGTACCGCTACTGAGCCGCCGCCGCTGACCCGGGCGCCGGCCCGTCGCGCCGCGACGGGCTGGGCGCGGGCCCCCGACTGGGCCTAGACTCGTGCCCTGAGCATGGGCCCGGAAACCGTCCCGATCCTCCTCGCGGCGATCGCCGTCGCGTTTGGCGCCGGCCTGGCCGTGACGCGCCTGCGCGCGGCGAGGCGGGCGGCGTCCGATGCGCGCGAGATCGCCGGACTGTCGTCGCGGCTCGAGGCAGCGGAGGCCGCGCGCCGCGCGGCGGAGGTCCGCGCCGAGGAACTCGCCGCCGAGCTGGCTGGGGCCGGGCGCGACGCGCGCATCCGCGAGGGCGAGCTGGAGGCTGCCCGCGACTCCATCTCCTCCGCGCTCGCGTCGCTCTCCGTGCCCGTCTGGCGGCGCTCCGCGGGCCTTCGCATCGTCGACTGCAACCCCGCCTTCGCCGCGGCGGTGGAGGCGAGCGTCGCCGACGCCATCGCCGAGGGACGCATGCTCGGCGGGCCGCAGGTCGCGCTCCGCACGCGCGAGCTCGCGGCCGCGGCGGCGTCCGAGCGCGCGCCGCGCAGCGTCGAGCTGCACGTGGTCGTCGGCGGCGCGCGCCGCCGGCTCGAGATCTCGGAGGTGCCGCTGCCGGGAGGCGGCACGGTCGGCACCGCGATCGACGTGACGGCGCGCGAGGACCTGCGCGCCGAGATGAAGCGCGTCGTCGCCGCGCATGCCGACGTGCTCGAGAACCTGCAGACCGCGATCGCCATCTTCGGCGCCGACCAGAGGCTGCGCTTCTTCAACACCGCCTATGCGCGGCTCTGGCGCCTCGACGAGGCCTGGCTGCGCGGCGAGCCCGATTTCGGCTCGGTGCTCGAGGAACTGCGCGCGCAGCGGCGCCTGCCGGAATACGCCGACTTCCGCGAGTTCAAGCGCCAGCGCCTCAAGCTCTTCACCAGCCTGATCGAGCCGCTGGAGGAAGTCGCCTACATCCCCGATGGCACGACGCTGCACGCGCGCATCGCGCCGCATCCGCTGGGCGGCCTGCTCTTCACCTACGAGGACGTCACCGACCGCCTCGCGCTCGAGCGTTCCTACAACACGCTGATCGCCGTGCAGCGCGAGACGATCGACAACCTGCTGGAGGGCGTCGCCGTCATCGGCTCCGACGCCCGCGTGAAGCTCTGGAACCCGGCCTTCCTGGGCCTCTGGGGCCTGTCGGCGGAGGACCTCGCGGGCGACGTCCATATCGGCCGCCTCGTCGACCTGACGCGCGCGCTGCATCGCGCCGGGCCCGACTGGGAGGCGGAGCGCGAGCGCCTCGTGGCGCGGCTGACCGATCGCGTGCCGCGGCGCGAGCGCGAGACGCGCGCCGACGGCAAGGTTCTGGAGTTCAGCTCCGTGCCGCTGCCGGACGGCGCGGTGCTGATCAGCTACGTCGACGTGACCGACACGACGCGCGTCGAGGAGGCGCTGCGCGAGCGCGCCGCGGCCTTCGAGGCCGCGGACCGGCTCAAGTCGGAGTTCATCTCCTCCGTCAGCTACGAGCTGCGCACGCCGCTCAACGGCATCATCGGCTTCACCGAGGTGCTCGCGAACCAGTATTTCGGGGAGCTCAACGAGCGCCAGCTGGACTATTGCCGCGACATCATCTCGGCCTCGCACCGCCTGCTCACGATCATCAACGACATCCTCGACCTCGCCTCGATCGAGGCCGGGCGGCTGGTGCTGGAGCGCGAGCCGGTCGAGGCCTACGCGGTGCTCGAGGGCACGATCCAGGTCATGGCGGACCTGGCGCGCGGCGCCGGCCTCGCGCTGCGGATCGGTTCCTGCGAGGCGATGCCGCCGCTCGACGCCGACGCGCGGCGCCTCAAGCAGGCGCTGTGCAACCTCGTCTCGAACGCGATCAAGTTCTCGCCGCCCGGCGGCGAGATCCTGCTCTCGGCCACGCAGGGGCCGGACGGCATGGCCGCGCTGACCGTGACCGATCGCGGCCGCGGCATCCCGAAGGAGGACCAGGACCGCGTCTTCCGCGCCTTCGAGCGCGTGCGCCGTCCCGGTGGCCCGGACCATGGCGCAGGACTGGGGCTCAGCCTGGTGCGCCGCATCGTCGAGATGCATGGCGGGCGCGTGTCGATCGACTCGCGCGTCGGGCAGGGCACGACGGTCGCCTGCCTCGTGCCGCTCGCGAAGGACCAGGCTCCCTGAGGCTGGCGGGCGCTCAGGCCGCGAAGCCGGAGACGCCCTTGCTCGTCGAGTACTCGAAATGCAGCGCCGCGCCGGGGTGGACGCGCGCATGGATGGCGTGCGCGGCCGACGCCGCCTCCGCGAAGCCCGTGAGGATCAGCTTCAGCTTGCCCGGATAGGTCGCGATGTCGCCGATGGCGTGGATGCCGGGCGACGAGGTCGCGCAGGTCGCGGGATCGACCTTCACCAGGTTGCGCTCGAGGGACAGGCCCCACTCCGCGATAGGCCCGAGATTCTGCGCGAGGCCGAAGAAGGCGAGGAGGTGGTCGGCGGGGAGGCGCCGCGTGCCGCCATCGAGGTCCTTGACCACCACCGCCTCGAGCCTGCCGCCCGCACCCTCGAGCGAATCGAGCTGGTAGGGCGTGACGATGTCGACGTTGCCGGCGGTCGCGGCCAGCGCGCGAACCTTCTCGACCGTGTCCGGCGCGGCGCGGAACTTGTCGCGGCGATGCACGACGTCGACATGCGCGGCGATGCCCGCGAGCGACAGCGTCCAGTCGAGCGCGGAGTCGCCGCCGCCGGCGACGACCAGCCGCTTGCCGCGGAAGTCCTCGCGGCGCTTCACGAGGTAGTGGACGCAGTCCTGCTCGAACTCCGCCAGCCGCGCCACGGGCGGGCGGTTCGGGCCGAAGGCGCCGACGCCCGCGGCGACGATGACCGCGCGCGCGACGATCCGCTCGCCGCGCGAGGTCACGAGCTCCCAGTCCTCGCCGCGCGGCGCGAGCGCCTCGACGCGCGCGCCGAGATGGTAGGTCGGCGCGAAGGGCGCGGCCTGCGCCTTGAGCCGCTCGACGAGGTCGATCGCGTCGATCCGCGGATGGCCGGGGATGTCGTAGATCGGCTTCTCGGGGTAGAGCGCGGCGCACTGGCCGCCGGGCATGTCGAGCGCGTCGACGACGTGGCAGCGCATCTTGAGCATGCCGCACTCGAAGACGGCGAAGAGCCCGACAGGGCCCGCGCCGATGATGGCGACATCCGTGCGCACTTCGCTCATTTCGTCTCCCGCGGTCGGCTCGCGACGCGCGCGAAGATGAAGCGTCCGGCCCCCGGGATCAACCCCGCCCGCCATGCCCGGTATCGCCGGCGCGCGGAGGTTGCCGGGCGTGGCGGCGCGCGGATAGGAAGTCCGCAGGATGACCGATCTCCACGACGAGTCGCGCCGGGTCGCGCTGGCCGACGAGGCGGCGACGACGCGGCTCGCCGCGCGGCTTGCGGCGCTCGCGCGCCCGGGGGACGTGCTCGCCCTGTCCGGCGGGCTCGGCGCCGGCAAGACGGTCTTCGCGCGCGGCTTCCTGCGCGCGCGCGCCGGCGATCCCGCGCTCGAGGTGCCGAGCCCGACCTTCACCCTCGTGCAGGTCTACGACCTGCCGGGCGGCGCGGTCTGGCACCTCGACCTGTACCGGCTGTCGGATCCGTCCGAGGTCTGGGAACTCGGGGTCGAGGAGGCGTTCGCCGACGCTATCCTGCTGGTCGAATGGCCGGAGCGCATGGGCGCGTTCCTGCCGGAGACGAGCCTCGCCATCGAGCTCGCCCCCGGCGCCGGCGCGGGGGCGCGGGTCGCCATCCTAGACGCGCCGGAATGCTGGAAGGAGCGCCTCGCGGCGCTGCCCGTCGATGGCTGAGCGCGCGGCCGAGCTCGACGACTTCCTCGCCAGCGCCGGGCTCGCCGACGCCGCGCGCGCGCCGATCCCCGGCGACGCCTCGTTCCGCCGCTATGTCCGGCTGTCGCGCGGCGCCGCGCGATGGATCGCGATGGACGCGCCGCCGCCGGCCGAGGACGTGCGCCCCTTCGTGCTGGTGGCGCGCCACCTGCGCGCGCTTGGCCTTTCCGCGCCGGAGGTCCTGGCGCAGGACGAGGCGCGGGGCTTCCTCCTGCTCGAGGACCTCGGCGACGACACCTTCACCCGCGTGCTCGCGCGCGGCGGCGACGAGGGCGGGCTCTATGCCCTGGCGATCGACGCGCTCGCGGCGCTGCAGTCGCATCCGCGCGCCGCGCGCATCGACGTGCCCGCGCACGACGCGCGGCTGCTCGCCGACGAGGGCGCCTCGCTCTTCGTCGACTGGTACGTGCCCGAGGCGACGCGCCGCCCCGCGCCGCCGGGCATGCGCGAGGAATATCTCGGCCTCTGGCACGAGGCGCTCGCGCCGGCGCTGGCGCCGCGGCCGACGCTGGCGCTGCGCGACTTCCATATCGACAACCTGCTGGTCCTGCCGGGGCGGGCGGGCGCGGCGCGCTGCGGCCTGCTCGACTTCCAGGACGCCGCGATCGGCTCCCCCGCCTACGACCTCGTCTCGCTGCTCGAGGATGTGCGGCGCGACGTCTCCCCCGCCGTCGCGGCGGCGATGCGCCTGCGCCACCGCGCCGCGCTGCCGCATCTCGCGGGCGAGGAATTCGACATGTCCTGCGCGGTGCTTGCCGCGGCCCGCCACGCGCGCGTGCTCGGGCTCTGGATCCGCCTCTGGCGGCGCGACGGCAAGCCCTCCTACCTCGCCTTCCTGCCGCGCACCTGGCGCCTGCTCGAGGGGGCGCTGCGCCACCCCGCGCTCGCGCGGCTGCGCGCCTGGTTCGACCACAACGCGCCGCCCGGGCTGCGGCGCATCGCGACGGGAGCTTCGGCATGATCGACAAGGCGATCCTCCACGGCCTCGGCCTGGCGCCCGGCATGCGCCCGCTGACCGGCACGCCCCCCGCCTGCCTCGCAACGCTGGGCGCGATCGCGCTGATCGACCACGCGCTCGACCGCCTCGCCGCGCAGGGCGTGGCGCGCGTGGTCGCGCCCTGCCACCACGCGCGCGCGGCGATCGCGGCGCATGTCGCGGCAAGGGGCGCGGCGCCGGGGGTCGAGGTCCTGGCCTCGCCAGAGCCGATGGCGGATGGCGCCGAGCTCGCCTTCGCCGCGCGCCATCTCGGCGACGGGGACTTCTTCGCCGTGCGCGCCGACATGGCCTGGTTCGACGGCTACGTGCCGGCGCTCGCGCGCATGGTCCGCGAGTGGGATCCCGCGCGCATGGACGTCCTGCTGCTCGCGCAGCCGATGTCGCGCGCGATCGGCGACCAGGGGGCGGGCGAGCTCTTCCTCGAGCCTTCGGGCGCCGCGCGACGGCGCCGGGACGGCGAGGTCGCCACCCATGCCTTCGCCGGCGCGGCCGTGCTGCGCGGCGGCGCGCTGGCGGCGGAGACCGGTCCGGGCCTGGGCTTCCTTGCCCTCGTCGACGCCACCGAGGCGGCGGGCCGGCTCTTCGCCGTCTCGCATGACGGCGTCTGGTGCCGTCCGGACCGCGAGAGCAGCGTCGAGCTGGTGGAGGTGGAGATCGGATACCGCGCCGTCGCGCCCGCGCCCGAGCCGTCTCCGTTCGCGGCGCGTGACGCGGCGGCGATGGATCGCCTTGCCGCCATGCCGTCCAGGCTGCGTCGTCGCATCCGCGGGCGCGGCGCTCGCTGGCCGCTCTCCTGAGCCGGCGCGAAAGGTCGCGAATCGACCGGCGCATGGGCGAGGATCCACGCGCAATCACGGCGGGCGGGAGGCAGGCTTCATGCGCATACACTCGATCCCGGCTGGCGCACCCTTCGCGGACCTGCTCGCGCAGGGACTGCTCGCGCATTTCTGCCCGCGCCCCGAGGATCTCGCCGACGCGCTGGTCCTGCTGCCGACGCGCCGCGCCGCGCGCGCCCTGCACGAGGCCTTCCTGCGCGCCTCGGGCGGCAGGCCGCTTCTGCTGCCGCGCATGGAGCCGGTCGGCGACGTCGACGACGACGAATTGCTTCTCGACCAGGACCTCGGCTCGGGCCTCGCGCCCGCCATCGGAGCGCAGCGCCGCCTCGCGGCGCTGGCGCAGGTGCTGCGCGCGCATCCGGCGACGGGCGGCGATCCCGCGACGGCCTGCCGTCTCGCCGCGTCGCTGGTGTCGCTGCTCGACTCCGCCGCGCTCGAGGAGGTGCCGCTCGCGCGCCTCGAATCCATCGTCGAGGCCGATCTGGCCGGGCACTGGCAGCAGTCGCTGCGCGTGCTGGACATCCTGCGCGAGGCCTGGCCGCGCCATCTCGCGCAGCTCGGCCTGAGCGACCTCGCGGCCCGCCGGATCGCGGCGCTGCGCGCGCGCATCGCCGCGTGGGCCGTCGCGCCGCCGCGAGGACTCGTGGTCGCCGCGGGCTCGACCGGCAGCATCCCCGCGACCGCCGACCTGCTCGCCGCCGTGGCCGCGCTGCCGCGCGGCGTGCTGCTGCTGCCGGGCCTCGACGCCGCGATGGACGACGAGAGCTGGCAAGCCGCCGGCGAGGATCCCGCGCATCCGCAGCACGGGCTCGCGCGGCTGCTCGCGCGGCTTGGCGTCGCGCGCGGCGCTGTCGCGCCCTGGCCGGGCGCCTCGCCCGCGCATCCGCGCGTCGCGCTGCTGCGCGAGGCGCTGCGGCCCGCCGCGACCACGCCGGCCTGGGCGAGGATGCCCAGGCCCGGGAAGGAGGCCTTCGAGGGGCTGCGCCGCATCGAGGCGCCGACGCGGCAGGAGGAGGCGCTCGCCATCGCGCTGGTACTGCGCGAGGCGGTGGAGACGCCGGGGCGCACCGCGGCGCTGGTGACGCCGGATCGCGTGCTGGCGCGCCGCGTCGCCGCGGAGCTCGCGCGCTGGGGCCTCGGCGTCGACGATTCCGGCGGCTCGGACCTGCTCCTCACGCCGCCGGGCGCCTTCCTGCGCGCGACCGCCGCGCTGGGCGCCGATCCCGGCGCGCCGGTCGAGTTGCTCTCAGCGCTCAAGCACCCCTTCGCCTGCGCGGGGCTGCAGCGTGGCGCGCTGCTCGCCAGCGCGCGCCGGCTGGAGCGCGTCGCGCTGCGCGGCCTGCGCCCCGGCCCCGGCATCGAGGGCCTGCGCAAGGCCGTCGCCGCCACGAAGGCCGCGGACCGCGACGAGATCCTCGCCTTCGTCGACGGCCTCGCGGCGCCGCTCGCCGATTTCGCCGCGGCGATGCAGTCGGGCGCCGTCGCCCCGGCGCGGCTCTGCGCTCTGCATCTCGGCTTCATGGAATGGCTCGCGACGCCGGCCGCGCCGCGCGAGAGCGAGCTCTGGGCCGGCGAGGCCGGAAGCGCGCTGCGCGACGCGATGATGGAGCTGCAGCAGGCGCTGGCGGCGTTCGAGCCGATCCCCGGCCGCGCCTGGCCGGCGCTGCTCGAGGCGATGCTCGCGGGCCAGGTGGTGCGCGCGCGCTACCCGACCCACCCGCGGCTCTCGATCTGGGGCCCGCTCGAGGCGCGCCTGCAGGGCGCGGACATCCTCGTCCTCGGCGGCCTCAACGAAGGCAGCTGGCCGCCCGAGCCTCCCGAGGACCCGTGGCTGTCGCGGCCCATGCGCAAGGCCTTCGGCCTGCCGCCGGCCGAGCGCCGCGTCGGCCTCTCCGCGCATGATTTCGTGCAGGCCGCCTCGGCGCCCGTCGTGCTCCTGTCGCATAGCCGCAAGGTCGATGGCGCCCCCGTCGCGCCCTCGCGCTGGCTGCAGCGCCTCGACGCCTTCCTCGGCGACCACGAGCCTTGGACGTCCTGCGTCGACTCGCGCCTGCCGGGATGGGCGCGCGCCCTCGACGCGCCGGAGCGGCCCTCCGCCCCGCCTGCAGCGCCCCGGCCCTGCCCACCGCTCGCGCTGCGCCCTACGGAGCTGCCGGTCACCGCGGTGGAGACGCTCGTGCGCGATCCCTACGCGGTCCATGCGCGCCGCATCCTGAAGCTCCGCCCGCTCGACGACGTCGACGAGGAGCCCTCGGCCGGCGAGCGTGGCACGACGATCCACGACGCGCTGCACGACTTCCTCGCTCCCGGAGGCGCGTTGCCTGCCGATGCGCTGGAGCGGCTGCTCGGGATCGGGCGCGGGCATTTCGCGCCGCTCATGGATCGCCCGGTCGTGCGCGCCGTCTGGTGGCCGCGCTTCGAGCGGCTGGCACGCTGGTTCGTCGACTGGGAGCGCGCGCGCCGCGCGACCGGGACGCGCACGCTCGCGGTCGAGTGCCGCGGCGAGCTGCGCCTGCCCTCGGGCTTCCTGCTGACCGCGGAGGCGGATCGCATCGACGCGCGGCCGGACGGGACCCTCGGCATCGTCGACTACAAGACGGGGACCGTGCCGAGCTACAGGCAGGTGGAGGTCGGTTTCTCGCCGCAGCTGCCGCTCGAGGCCGCGATCGCCCTGGCGGGCGGCTTCCCCGGCGTCGCGGCCTTGCCGCCGGGCGAACTCCTCCATGTCCGGCTCACCGGCGGCGCGACGCCCGGCGAGGCGAAGCCCGTGCGGGCCTGGCGCGGGCCGGGCAAGTCGCCGGAGGAACTGGCGCGCGATGCGCTCGCCGGCCTCGCTAAGCTTGTCGACGCCTATGCCGATCCGCGCCGGCCCTACCTCGCGCGCCCGCGCGTGCGATGGAAATCCGCCCATGCCGAGTACGACCATCTCGCGCGCGTCGCCGAATGGTCGGCGCTCGAGAGGGAGGGCGACGCGTGAGCCCGTCGAACCCCCGCGTCGAGGACGCCAAGCTCGCGCAGCGCCAGGCCGCCGACCCGGCGGGCTCGGTCTGGGTCGCGGCGAACGCGGGCTCCGGCAAGACGCGCGTCCTCGTCGATCGCGTCGCGCGGTTGCTGCTCTCGGGCGCGCCGCCGCACGCGATCCTCTGCCTCACCTTCACCAAGGCGGCGGCGGCGGAGATGCGCGCGCGGCTCTCCAGGCGCCTCGGCTCGTGGACGGCGATGGACGACGAGGCGCTGCGCGCAGACCTCGCCGACCTCGCGGGCGACGGCATCGTGGTCGACGCGGCGCTGGAGGCGCGCGCGCGGCACCTGTTCGCCGCGACGATCGACGCGCCGGGCGGCATGCGCGTCCAGACGATCCATTCCTTCTGCGAGTCGCTGCTGCGCCGCTTCCCGATCGAGGCGGGCGTCGGCGTCAGCTTCGCGATCGCCGACGACAACGAGACCGGCGCCCTGCTCGCCGAGGCGCGAGACCGCATGTTCGCCGACGCGGCGCGCGAACCTGCGCTCGGCGCGGCGCTGGCGCGCCTCGTGCTGCGTGCGGACGCGAAGACGCTGGACGACCTGTTCGAGGCTCTCGCGATCCAGCGCCGGCACCTGCGGCGCCTGCTCGCCGCGCATGGCGGCGAACCGGAGCGCGCCATCGCCGACCTCGCCGCGCGGCTGGGCGTCGGCGAGACGGAGGACGACGCGTCGATCCTCGACGCGTTCGCCGCGGCCATCCCGGTCGGCGACATGCAGCGCGCCGCGCAGGCGCTGGCGCAGGGCTCCAGGACGGACGTCGAGCGCGCCGCGACCCTGGCGGGGCTCGGGCACGGCGCCCATGCCGTCGGCCGCGGGCGCGAATGGCTCGCGATCTTCCTCACCGCGAAGAACGCCGCGATGCGCGCGGACCGGAACCTCGCGACCAAGGCCGCGATCGGCGCGGATCCTGGCGTCCTCGACCTCATGCGCGCCGAGGCAGCACGCTGCATGGCCGTCGCAGACCACCTGCGCGCGCTCGCCCTGCTGCAGGGCTCGGCGGCGATGATCCGCCTCGGCGCGCGGCTGGTGGAGCACTACGAGGCCGCGAAGCGCGCGCGCGACGTCCTCGACTACGACGACCTCGTCTTCCGCAGCCAGGCGTTGCTCGAGAGGGAGGACGCCGCCTGGGTGCGCTTCCGCCTCGATGGCGGCATCGACCACATCCTCGTCGACGAGGCGCAGGACACGAGCGCGGAGCAGTGGCGCATCGTCGACTGCCTCGCGGGCGAGTTCTTCGCCGGCGCGGGCGCGCGCGGCGACGCGCCGCGCACGCTCTTCGCGGTCGGCGACGAGAAGCAGTCGATCTTCAGCTTCCAGGGCGCGGACCGGCAGGCCTTCGGCGCCGCGCAGCTGAGCTTCGAGCGGCTGGCGCGCGAAGCCGGCCGATCCTTCCGCCCGGTCGACCTCGTCTATTCCTTCCGCTCGACGCCGACCGTGCTGCAGGCCGTCGACATGCTCTTCGCGATGGCGGCCGCGCGCGCCGGGGTCGCGGCGGCGGCGACCAGCCATCGCGCGGTCCGCGACGGCGAGCCGGGGCTCGTCGAGCTCTGGCCGCTGGTCGAGCCGCCGCCGGGCGGCGACGACGTCGCGTGGGACGCGCCGCTCGACTACGTCTCCGAGGCGTCGCCGCCGGCGCTGCTGGCGCGGCGCATCGCCGCGACGATCCGGGGCTGGATCGACGGTGGCGAGGCGATCTGGCGCGACGGCGCGGCGGTGCCGATACGCCCGGGCGACGTGATGATCCTCGTGCGCCGGCGCAATGCCTTCTTCGTCGAGATGGTGCGCGCGCTGAAGGCCGCGGGCGTGCCGGTGGCCGGCGCCGACCGTCTCGTGCTCGCCGACCACGTGGCGATCCAGGACCTCGTGGCGCTGGCGCGCTTCGCGCTGCTGCCGCGCGACGACTACGCGCTCGCCTGCGTGCTCAAGAGCCCGCTCTGCGGCCTCGACGACGACGACCTGCTGGCGCTCTGCCCCGCGCGCGGGCCCGGCGGGCTGTGGAAGGAACTGCGCGCGCGCGCGGCCGAGCGCCCGTCCTGGAAGGCGGCCGCCGGCGACCTCGGCGACTGGCTCGCGGCGGCGGATTACGCGCCGCCCTACGAGTTCTTCGCGCGCGTGCTCGGCCCCGATGGCGGCCGGCGCCGCTTCCTCGCGCGGCTCGGCGCGGAGGCCGCGGACCCGCTCGACGAGTTCCTCGCGCTTGCGCTCGCGTTCGAGCGCGAGAACACGCCTTCGCTCCAAGGGTTCCTGCGCTGGTTTTCGCGCGGCGGCGCCGAGATCAAGCGCGACATGGAACTCGCGCGCGACGAGGTGCGCGTGATGACCGTCCACGCGTCGAAGGGGCTGGAGGCGCCCGTCGTCTTCCTGCCGGACACGGTATCGACGCCGGCGGGACGCCACGACCCGAAGCTGTTCTGGGAGGATGGCGCGACCGGCGCACCGCTGCTGCTCTGGCCGGGCGGCAAGGACAACGACGTCGAGCTCAGCCGGGCCGCGCGCGAGCATGCGCGCGCGCGGCGCCTCGAGGAGTATCGCCGCTTGCTCTATGTCGCGACCACGCGCGCGCGCGACCGCCTCGTCGTCTGCGGCTGGGTGGACAGGCCGCTGCCGGCCGAGGAGGGCGTCGAGGACGGCGAGGGCACGTCCCAGGGTCCGGGCGGCGCCGAGAACTGGCACGAACTGCTGCGCGTCGCGCTGTGCGCGCGGCTCGGCGACGGCGTCGACGAGGTCGACGCGCCCTGGGGCGAGGGCGGCATGGCGTTGCGCATCGGCGCGCCGCCGCCGCGCGCGGCGGTCTCCGCGGCGATCGCGGACGCGCCGCCTGTCTCTCTTCCGGACTGGGCGCGGCGCCCCGCGCTCGCCGAGCAGCGGCCCTCGAAGCCGCTCTCGCCCTCTTCCATCGGCGCGGCACAGGTTCCCTCCGGCCCGATCTCGGGCGAGGCGGCGCTGGCCGCCCGGCGCGGCTCGCTGCTGCACAGGCTCTTCGAACTGCTGCCGCGCCTCGAGCCTGGCGCGCGGGACGATGCCGCGCTGCGCCTCGCGCGCCATGCCATGCCCGAGCTGCCCGAGGCGGAGCGCGCCGTCCTTGCGCGCGAGGCGCTGGGCACGATCGACGCGCATCCCGAATTCTTCGGGCCCGGCAGCCGCGCCGAGGTGCCGGTCGTCGGCCTGGTCGGGACGACGGCGGTGGCGGGGCAGGTCGATCGGCTCGTGGTCGCGGAGGACGAGGTCCGCATCCTCGACTTCAAGTCGAACCGCCAGCCGCCCGCGCGCCCGGAGGATGCGCCGCAGGCCTATGTCGCGCAGCTCGCGCTCTATCGCGCGCTGGTGGCGCCGCTCTATCCGGGGCGTCGGGTGCGCTGCATCCTGGTCTGGACCGCCGGGCCGACGATCTCGGAGATCGCGCCAGAGGCGATGGACGCAGCCCTCGCCGGGCTCTGAGCGCGCCTTGACCCGGCGCGCGGCGGCTCCCTAGATTGCGCCCGCGCGCCCTGCCCCGCGCGATCTTCCCCCGGCAATCCTCTCCGAGGAGTCGATGCACATGAGCGCCACCGTCAAGGTCACCGACGCGTCCTTCGAGGCCGATGTCCTCAAGGCCTCGCAGCCCGTCCTGCTGGATTTCTGGGCGGAGTGGTGCGGCCCCTGCAAGGCGATCGCGCCGACGCTCGACGAACTGGCGAAGGACCTCCAGGGCAAGGTCGTGGTCGCCAAGATCAACATCGACGAGAACCCCGCGACGCCTAACCGCTACCGCGTCCAGGGGATCCCGACGCTGATGCTGTTCAAGAACGGCCAGGTCGCTGCGACGAAGGTCGGCAGCGTGCCGAAGAGCAAGCTCTACGAGTGGGTTAACTCGGTCATCTGACCGGCGCGTACCGCGCATCGACCAGGCCCCGCCGGCGCCCGCCGGCGGGGCCTTTCCGTTTCAGGGAGCCTTCCCGTTCCGGCCCGCCGGCCCGCCGAGCATGCTCCAGCCCGCGGCGATGCGGCTCGCGGTGGTGATGGCGCAAAGCGCCGCGAAACCGAGCGCCCACCACGCGAAGAGGCCGGGCCAGAGGCACATCGCCGCGAAGCAGGCGAGGGTCTCGCCCGCTTCCGTCAACCCGCCGAGATGGAAGAAGCCCTTGGCGGGCGCGCGGCCAACGTCGATGCCGCGCCGCTCGGCGAGGATCGCGAAGGCGAGGAAGCTCGAGCCCGTCCCCACGAAGGATGCGAGCAGGATCGCCGCGGCAAGCGCGTTCGCCGCGGGGTCGGCGATGGCGAAGCCCAGCGGCACGCTGGCGTAGAACAGGAAGTCGAGGACGATGTCGAGGAAGGCGCCGCGGTCGGTCGGCGTGGTCAGCCGCGCCACCGCGCCGTCGAGGCCGTCGAGGAGCCTGCTCGCGAGCACGAGCGCCAGGCCGGCGAGCGGATGGCCAAGCGCGATCGCCGCGGCGCCCGACATGCCCGCCGCGAAGCCGGCGAACGTCACCGCGTCGGCGCCGACGCCGCGGGCGGCGAGAGGCCGCGCGAGGGCGCGCAGCACCGGGGCGAGAAGGCGCGTCGCGGCGCGGTCGATCATCCTTTCCGCGGCCCCGGCCCGTGTTCAGCCGCGGAAGGGCGAGATCCGGGCGCGCTTGCCCGCCGCCCAGTCGGCGGGGGAGAGGCGCGGGATCGAGAAGGGCTCGGCGATCCGGCAATAGCCGCCGCCGGCGAGGCGCCCCACCAGGTCGAGGGCGAGCGTGTCGACGTGGAAGCGCTCGTCGACGATGCCGTCGCGCACGTGGAAGGCAAGGATCTCGCCGACGACGATCGAGCGCCCGTTGCGGTAGCGCAGTTCGTCCATCAGGCGGCATTCCATCGCCACCGGCGCCTCGGCGATGCGCGGCGCCCGGACCTGCGTCGATGCCGCGGGCGTGAGGCCGGCCTCGCGCAGTTCGTCGACGCCGGCGTCGAAGTCGATCGCGCAGACATTCATCGCCTCGGCGATCCCCGTGTCGACGAGGTTGACGACGAAGTCGTTCGTGGCCCGGATGTTCGCGACCGTGTCCTTCGAGACATCGGTCCTGCGCTGGTCGATCCCGAGCACGAGCAGCGCCGGCTCGTGGCTCATGACGTTGAAGAAGCTGTAGGGCGCGGCATTGAGCGCGCCCTTGCCGTCCGTCGTGCTGACGAGCGCGATCGGCCGCGGCACGACGCAGCCCGCCAGGAGCTTGTAGCGGTCCGCCGGCGCCGTCGCGGCGAAATCGTAGATCATCGTCCGGGTCCCCCTTGTCGCGCGTCAGCCATTCTCCGCCAGCACCGCGCCCGCGAGATAGAGCGAGCCGCAGACCAGCACGCGGCGTGGCGCATCAAGCTGGCGCAGCGCCGCCGCGACATCCGGCGCCTCGCGCACGTCGGCGATGCCGGCGCCGCGCGCCGCCTCGGCGAGGCGCGCGGGCGGGAGGGCGAGGTGGTCGGCCGGGTTGCCGGCGCAGGCGATGCGACGCGCCACCGGCGCGAGCGCGGCCAGGATGGGCTCGGCGCGCTTGGTGGAGCGCAGCGCCACGACGATGTCGAGCGGCACGCCGTCGCCGAGGCTGCGCGCCCATGCGGCGATGGCGCGCGCGCCGTCCTCGTTGTGCCCGCCGTCGAGCCAGAGCTCGCAGCCCGGCGGCAGCGCATCGACGAGCGGGCCGCGCGACAGGCGCTGGAGCCGCGCCGGCCATTTCGCGCCGGCCACGCCCGCGGCGATCGCAGCGTCGGGCAGGCGCAGGCGCCCGGGAAGCATCTCCGCCGCTGCCACCGCGGTCGCCGCGTTGGCGACCTGGTGCGGCCCGGCGAGCGCGGGGCCCGGCATCTCGCGCGCCGCCACGCCGCGATAGGAGAAGCCCCGCGCGGAGGGGGCATAGCTCCATTCCGTACCGTGGCGGAAGACGGGCGCGCCGAGCGCGACCGCGCGCGCGGCGATCGCCGCCGCGGCCTCGGGATGCTGGGGCGCGACGACGACCGGCACCTCGGCGCGCAGGATGCCGGCCTTCTCGGCGGCGATCAGCGCGAGCGTGTCGCCGAGGTATTCCATGTGGTCGAAGGAGACCGGCGTGACCACGGACACCAGCGGCCTTGCGACGACGTTGGTGGCGTCGAGGCGGCCGCCCATGCCCACCTCGAGCAGCACGAGGTCGGCCGGGTTGCGCGCGAAGGCGAGGAAGGCCGCGACGGTCGTGACCTCGAAGAAGGTGATCGGGCGACTCGCGTTGACGCGCTCGACCTCCTCGAGGATCGCGGCGAGCGCGTTGTCGGCGACGAGTTCGCCCGCGACGCGGATCCGCTCGTTGAAGCGCACGAGATGCGGGCTCGTGTAGGCGTGGACGCGCAGGCCCGCCGCCTCCGCCATCGCGCGCAGGCAAGCGACGGTCGAGCCCTTGCCGTTGGTGCCCGCGACGTGGATCGCCGGCGCGATCGCGTCCTGCGGGTCGCCGAGGTCGGCGAGCAGGCGGCGCACGCGATCGAGGCTCATGTCGATCGCCTTCGGGTGGAGCCCCGTCAGGCGATCGAGGATCGGGTCGGCGCTGGTCGCGCTCAGGGCGCCTTGCCGCCGCGGTGGCCCGCGGCGTCCTTGCCCTTCAGGCTGACGATCTCGGCGGAAGGCTGCGGTTCGACCAGCAGCTTGAGCAGCTTCGCCAGCTGGTCGCGCAGCTGGTGGCGATGGACAACCATGTCGAGCAGCCCGTGCTCGAGCAGGTATTCGGACTTCTGGAAGCCGGGCGGCAGCTTCTCGCGGATCGTCTCCTCGATCACGCGCGCGCCCGCGAAGCCGATGACGGCGCCGGGCTCGGCGATGGCGATGTCGCCGAGCATCGCGAAGGAGGCGGAGACGCCGCCCGTCGTCGGGTCCGCGAGGACGACGACGAAGGGAAGCCCGGCCTCCTTGACCTCCTGCACCGCGATCACCGTGCGCGGCAGCTGCATCAGGCTGAGGATGCCCTCCTGCATGCGCGCGCCGCCCGAGGCCGGGATCGCGATCAGCGGCGCCTGCTGCAGGACGGCGAGCTTGGCGGCGGCGAGGAAGCCCTCGCCGACGGCGATTCCCATCGATCCGCCCTGGAAGTCGAAGTTGAAGATCGCCACGACCACGCGCGTGCCGCCAATCGGACCGTGCGCGACGATGATGGCGTCCTGCTCCTGGGTCTTGTCGCGCGCTTCCTTGAGCCGGTCCGTGTAGCGCTTGCGGTCGCGGAAGCGCAGCGGGTCCTGGATCGTCCGCGGCAGCTCGATGCGCGCATAGGCGCCGTCGTCGAAGAGCATCTCCAGCCGGCGCTTCGCCGGCAGGCGCATGTGGTAGCCGCAATGCGTGCAGACCCGGTGGTTGGCCTCCAGGTCGCGGTGGAAGATCATCTTCTCGCAGGCCGGGCACTTGTCCCAGAGGTTGTCCGGCACCTCGGCCTTGCGCACGAGGGCCTGGAGCTTCGGCCTGACGTAGTTGGTGATCCAGTTCATCGGCTCAGCCCCCGCGCGCGCCGCGCACGCCTGCCGCGAGGTCGCGCACCAGGCCGAGCACGCGGTCGACCGTCGCGCCGGTGGCCTTGCCGGACGCGTCGAGCGTGTCGGCGACGGCCTGCACGATGGCCGAGCCGACCACCGCGGCGTCTGCGTCGCGCGCGATCGCGGCCGCCGCCTCGGGCGTCTTGATGCCGAAGCCGACCGCGACCGGCATCGTCGTGTGGCGGCGGATGCGCGCCATCGCCTCGCGCACGGCCTTGTCGTCGACGCTGCGCGTGCCGGTGATGCCGAGGATCGAGACGTAGTAGAGGAAGCCGGACGCGCCCTCGAGTATGCGCGGCAGGCGCCTGTCGTCGCTGGTCGGCGTCGCGAGGCGGATGAAGTCGAGGCCATGGGCCGCGGCCTGCGGCGCCGCCTCGCCCGACTCCTCGGGCGGCAGGTCGACGATGATCAGGCCGTCGGCGCCGACGGCGCGCGCATCGCACATGAAGCTCTCAATGCCGTAGCTGAACAGCACGTTGAAGTAGCCCATCAGCACGATCGGCGTGGCGTCGTCCGTCTTGCGAAAGCCGCGCACCAGCTCGAGCGTGCCCTTGAGCGTCATGCCGCCGGCGAGCGCCCGCAGGCCCGAGGCCTGGATCGCGGGGCCGTCGGCCATCGGATCGGAGAACGGCATGCCGAGCTCGATCACGTCGGCGCCCGCCGCCGGCAGACCGGCGAGGATCCTCGCCGTCGTCGCCGCGTCGGGATCGCCGGCCATCACGTAGGTGACGAGGCCGGCGCGGCCTTCCTTCCTCAGCGCCTCGAAGCGCGGGCCGATCCGGCTCACAGCGTCACCCCGAAGCGCTCCGCGATCGCGAAGACGTCCTTGTCGCCGCGCCCGCACATGTTCATGACGATGGTCTTGTCCTTGCCCATGCGCGGGGCGCGCTTGATCACCTCGGCCAGCGCGTGCGCGGGCTCCAGCGCCGGCAGGATGCCTTCGAGCTTCGCGCAGAGCTTGAACGCCTCGAGCGCCTCCTCGTCCGTCGCCGAGACGTAGTCGACGCGGCCGGTGTCGTGCAGCCAGGCATGCTCGGGGCCGATGCCCGGGTAGTCGAGGCCCGCGGAGATCGAATGCGCCTCGGTGATCTGCCCGTCCGCGTCCTGCAGCAGGTAGGTCTTGTTGCCGTGGAGCACGCCGGGGCGGCCTCCGGTCAGCGAGGCGGCGTGCCTGCCGGTCTCGATGCCGTGCCCGCCGGCCTCGACGGCGACGATCTCCACGCCGCCGTCGTCGAGGAAGGGATGGAACAGCCCCATGGCGTTCGATCCGCCGCCGATGCAGGCGACGATCATGTCGGGCAGGCGGCCCTCCTGGCGCAGCATCTGCTCCTTCGTCTCGCGGCCGATCACCGACTGGAAGTCGCGCACCATCGCCGGGTAGGGGTGCGGGCCCGCGACCGTGCCGATGATGTAGAATGTCGACTCGACGTTCGCGACCCAGTCGCGCAGCGCGTCGTTGAGCGCGTCCTTGAGCGTCCCGGCGCCCGACGTCACCGGACGCACCTCGGCGCCCAGCAGCTTCATGCGGAAGACGTTCGGCGCCTGCCGCTCGATGTCGGTGGCGCCCATGTAGACGATGCAGGGCAGGTCGAAGAGCGCGGAGACGGTGGCGCTGGCCACGCCGTGCTGGCCGGCGCCGGTCTCCGCGATGATCCGCTTCTTGCCCATGCGCCGGGCGAGCAGGATCTGTCCCATGCAGTTGTTGATCTTGTGCGAGCCGGTGTGGTTGAGCTCGTCGCGCTTGAAGTAGATCCTGGCGCCGCCGAGATGCCGCGTCAGGCGCTCGGCGAAGAAGAGCGGGCTCGGCCGGCCGACATAGTGCTCGAGGTAGTAGTCGAGCTCCCTCTGGAACGCGGGGTCGGCCTTGGCGGCCACGTAGGCGGCCTCGAGCTCGAGGATCAGCGGCATCAGAGTCTCGGCGACATAGCGGCCGCCATAGGTGCCGAAATGCCCGCGCTCGTCAGGCTGATTGCGGAAGGAATTCAGGACGGTAGCCATGCCGAGGTTCTAGGGCAGGCTGGCGGGCCGGCCAAGCCCGAAAACGCCCGCCTCAGCCCTGCGCGGCGCGCAGGAAGGCGGCGATCCGGGCAGGGTCCTTGCGGCCCGGCGCGCTCTCCACGCCCGAGGAGACGTCGACCGCGCGCGCCCCGCTGGCCGCGACGGCGGCGGCGACGTTCCCGGCATCGAGCCCGCCGGAGAGCAGCCAGGGCAGCGGAAGCCGTCGCCCGGCGAGGATGGTCCAGTCGAAGCTCGTGGCGTTGCCGCCCGGCAGGGCGTCGGGCCTGGCCGGCGGGCGTGCGTCGAAGAGCAGCCAGTCCGCGGCGCCCGCGAAATCCGCCGCGCGGTCGAGGTCCGCGGGCTCCGAGACCGCCATCGCCTTGATCGTCCCGACGCCGAAGCGCCGCCCGACCTCGGCCGCGCGCGCCGGGCCCTCGCGGCCGTGGAGCTGCACGAGGTCCGGCGCGAGGCCTGCCATGATCGCCGCGATGGCGTCGTCGTCCGCGTCGACGGTCACGGCGACGCGCCGCACGCCGCGCGGCAGCGCCGCGGCGAGGGCGCCCGCCGCCCCCGGATCGACATGGCGCGGCGAGCGCGGGAAGAAGACGAAGCCCGCGAAATCCGCGGTCGACGCGGCCGCGATCGCGGCGGCGTCGTTGAGCCCGCAGATCTTGACGAGGACGCTCACGCGCCGGCCTCGATCTCGGCGCAGATGCGCGCCAGCGCCTCGGCCGGGTCGGGCGCCTGCGTGATCGGCCGGCCGATGACCAGGTGGTCGGCGCCGCTGGCGATCGCCTCGGCCGGCGTCGTGATGCGCTTCTGGTCGCCCGAGGCCGCCCAGGCCGGGCGGATGCCCGGCGTCACGAGCACGAAGCCGGGGCCGCATTGCGCGCGCAGCGCCGCCACCTCGTGCGGCGAGCAGACGACGCCGGCCACGCCGGCGCGCTGCGCGAGGTCCGCGAGGCGCCGCGCCTGGTCCGCGACCGGCCCGCGCTGGCCCGTCGCGTCGAGGTCCGACGCGTCGAGGCTGGTGAGGACGGTGATCGCGAGCAGCCGCGGCGCCGCGTCGCCCGCGGCCTCGCGCGCGGCCTCGACCGCCGCGCGCATCATCGCCATCCCGCCCGAGGCGTGGATGGTGAGGAAATGCGGCGCGATGCGGCAGGCCGAGCGCGTCGCGCCGGCGACGGTGTTCGGGATGTCGTGCAGCTTGAGGTCGAGGAAGAGCCTGTGGCCCGCGGCCGCGGCGCGCACGCCCTCGGGCCCGTTGGCGACGAAGTACTCGAGGCCGAGCTTCACCGCGCAGCCCGAGCCCGCGAGCCTGCCGATCTCGCGCGTCGCGCCCTCGCGGTCGCTGCGGTCGATGCCGACGAAGATGCGCTGCGCCGTGTTCATGCTCGCGTCCCTCCCTGCGCCGCGAGGAGACGCGGCAGGTCCGTCATGTCGTCGAAGGCTAGCTCGGCGCCCGCCGCGGCGAGGCGCGCGGCATGGCCCGGCCCGCAATGCCCGCCGCCCACGAAGCCGAGGACGCGCATGCCTGCCGCGCGCGCGGCGAGCACGCCAGGCACGCTGTCCTCGACGACCGCGCAGCCTCGCGGGTCGACGCCCATGGCAGAGGCCGCATGCAGGAAGATGTCGGGTGCCGGCTTGCCGCGCGCCACCATCGTCGCGCTGAAGAGATGCGGCTCGAGGCGGTTGAGCAGCCCGGCGATCTCGAGCGATCGCCGGATGCGCGGCGGCGACGACGAGGAGGCGACGCAGCGCGGGAGGTCGATGGCGTCGAGCGCGGCGGCGATCCCGGGGATCGGCTCGAGCTCGTCCTCGAAGGCCGCGAGGACCGCGTCGAGCAGGCGCTGCGCGATGTCGGGCGGCAGCGGCCTGCCGAAGCGCGCCTCGATGTCGGCGCACATGGCGGCGGTCGGGATGCCGACATAGCGATCGCGCATGTCGTCGAAGCCATGGGGGAAGCCGAGCGAGGTCAGTATCCGCGCGTCGACGCGGCAGGCGATCGCCTCGCTGTCGACGAGGACGCCGTCGCAGTCGAAGATGACGAGGCGCGTGGTGCTGTCCGGCATGGCGGGCCGCGCCTTAGCACGGCGCGCGCCGGGCCGTCATCGTCAACGCCTGCCGGAGAGCAGCGCCGTCAGGCCGGGCAGGATGAGCCCGACGCCGAGGCCGAAGACGCCGTTGATCAGCGGCGCGCGCCACATCGCGACGAGGTTCCAGCCCTGCGCGACGGGCTGGCCCTTCAGCGGCGCGACCACGAACCAGCCCACCGCGGTGGCGCCGATCGCGCCCATGAGCATCGCGGCGACGACGCGGCCGCGCTCGGAGCGCATCGCGTCGGTGAGCAGCGCGATAACGATGCCCCAGACCCCGCCCCAGAAGGCGGCGTTGAGGATGGCCGGTATCTCGAGCGGGCCGACCGCGGCGATGCGGAACGGCGGCGACCCGACCAGGCCGTAGGCGTTGAGGATGCCGATCGTCGCCTGGTGGAAGGTCAGGACGGCGAGCAGCCCGGCGAGGAAGCCGATGGCGGCGCGGCGAAGGATCATGGGTGCCTCCCTGCGCGCGTCGCGTTCATCGCGGCGCGCCCTCGTAGACCAGCACCGCCCCGGCCAGGTCCTCGAGCGCGGTACCGGTGGACTTGAAGAGCGTGATCTCGTCGTCGGCGCGCCGGCCGGGCGCGGCGCCGCGCGCGAGGTCGGCCAGCGTGCCGGCGATCGCGTCCTGGCGCAGCGCGCCGCTGGCGAGCGGCATCGCGAGGTCGCCCGATTCGAGCAGCGCCGCGGGCGTGTCGACATGCACGCGCGCGCGCGCCACCGCGGCATCGTCGGATTCGCGCATGTCGCGCGCATAGCTGCCAACGAGGTCGACATGCTGGCCCGGGCGCAGCCAGTCGCCGCATACCAGCGGGTCCTTCGACAGCGTCGCGCAGCTGACGATGTCGGCCGCGCGCATCGCGGCCTCGAGGTCGTCGGCCGCGCGCGCGACGAAGGATCCGCCCGACAGGCGCTCGGCGAGGGCGCGTGCCTTCGCCTTGTCGCGCCCCCAGATCGCCACCTCGCGGATCGGGCGGATCGCGGCGTGCGCGCGCACGAGGTGCGGCGCGAGCGCGCCGGTGCCGACCATGAGCAGCCGCGCGGCGTCGCGCCGCGCCAGGTAGTCGGCGGCGAGCGCCGAGGCGCAGGCGGTGCGCCGCAGCGTCAACATCCTGCCGTCGACCAGCGCCAGCGGTTCGCCGGTCGTGGCCGACATCAGCAGGTAGTTGCCCTGCACCGAGTCGAGGCCGCGCGCGGCGTTGCCCGGGAAGACCGAGACGACCTTGACGCCCATGTAGCCGCCCTCGGTCCATGCCGGCATCAGCAGCAGCATCGCCTGCGGCGCGCCGGGCACGTCGACCTTGTGGTGGTGGCGCGTGGGGGTCCGCGTGTCGCCGCGGAAGGCCGTGCGCAGCGCCTCGACGAGGCGGGGCGTGTCGAGTATGGCCGCGACCTCGTCGGCGCCAAAGCTGCGCATCATGGATGGGTGACCACGGGGACGGGGGATGCGGGCGGGACGGCGGCGACGGGCAGCGCCGCGGGCGGCGTGGTGGCCTTGCGCAGGCGGGCGATCTCGGCCTCGAGCTCGCCCGCGCGGCGCCGCGCGCCGCGGGCGGCGCGACGGCCGTGGCGGCCCGCCCACCAGGCGACGAGCGCGCCGATCACGAAGCCGGCATAGAGCGCGCCGACCAGGGCCGCGAAGAGCGGCACCGTGACGGCGCCCCAGAGCGGCCAGAGGTCGATGCGGACCTCCTCGCGGTTGGCGATCGCGAAGAAGGCGCCCGCGAGCAGCAGCGGCACGCCGACGATCCAGAACACGGGTCGCATGCCGCCATGCCCTCCGCAGCCCGGCCCGGGGGCTCAGGACTTGGGGTTGAGCTTTTCGCGCAGCTCTTTGCCGGTCTTGAAGAAGGGGATGTACTTCTCCGCGACGTCGACCGAATCGCCGGTCCGCGGGTTGCGGCCGACCCGCGCGCCGCGCTGCTTGACCGAAAAGGCGCCGAAGCCGCGCAACTCGACGCGCTGGCCGCGCGCGAGCGCGTTGGCGATCTCGTCGAAGATCGCGGCCACGATCCGCTCCACGTCCCTCTGGTAGAGCTTGGGATGCATGGAGGCGAGGCGCAGGATCAGTTCGGACTTCGTCATGCGGGAGCGGGCGCCGTTCGGGTGCTTGGTACGGAGGGTCGGCCGCGCGCTTCCGTCCGCCCCCGGCGGAGGTCAGCGCTGGCCGAGGTCAGGGTGCCAAAGGGCCACCAGCCCGTCAATGGTAAGTCGTTCCGGCAGATAGGATTTTCCGGTCAGAGCGGAGAATGCGCGCGACGACAGGTCGCGCCAGCCCTCGCCCGGTCGCGAAACGCGGACGTCGCGCACCGGCATGTCCCGCGGCACGCCGCGCTCCCGGGCCAGCCAGTCGAGCGCGGCGTCCTCGCCGCCCAGTTCGTCGACGAGGCCGAGCGGCAGCGCCTGGCGACCGGTATAGACCCGGCCGTCCGAGATGCGCAGCGCGGCGTCGGCGTCCAGCCTGCGGCGCTCGGCGACCATGCGCACGAACATCGCGTGCATGTCCTCGATGATCTCGCGCACGGCGCGCCGCCCCTCGTCGGTGAGCGGCTCGAGCGGGTTCGGGACGGCCTTGAGCGGCACCGAGCGGATCTGCTCCATCGACACGCCAAGCTTGCGCAGCAGGCCCGAGACGTCGGCGGTCTGCATCAGCACGCCGATCGAGCCCGTCACCGTGCCCTCGCGCGCGACGATCCGGTCGGCGCCCAGCGCCACCATGTAGCCGCCCGAGGCGGCCGTCTGGCCGAGCACGGCGACGACCGGTATGCGCTCGGCGATCGCGCGGACCTGCCGATGCAGCTCCTCGCTCGCGACGACCGTGCCGCCGGGGCTGTCGATCCGCAGCAGGAGCGCCTTAACGCGTCCATCCTTCGCGAGCTCGCGCAGCGTCCTCAGCCGCGCAGCGTCGTCGGTGATCACGCCGCTGACCGCCAGGCGCCCGACATGGCCGCGTCCCCAGTGCGGCTCGCCGAGATGGTAGGCCGCGGCGAGGCTGGCGCCGAGCAGGACGAGGATGGCGGCGAAGCGCCAGAGCGACACCTGCCGCTTCAGGCGGCGGCGATCGACGAGGAGGTCGGCTTCGGGGAAGGGCATGCGCGGATACTAGAGCGGCGACGCATCCGCGGGCAAAAGGGGCGCGTGCGGCCGCGTTGCGCCGCGACCCCGAAAGCGAAGGGCCCGGCGCGGGCTTTCGCCGCGCCGGGCCCCGATGGACCGCCCTTGCTTGCGTCAGGTCTGCTGGATCGCCGACAGGATCCAGTCGCCGCCCTGGCTGCGCATGAAGGTCCAGACCTCGGTGTGCTCGCGCCTGTCCTCGCGGCTGCCCGCGACGACGCGGCCATCGGAGAGCGAGGCGTCGTAGTCGAGCGCGCTGAAGCGCATCGCCACCGCGGCGTACTGGGCGGAGCCCTCCTGCCAGGCCTCGGACAGGTCGCCCTGCTCCAGCTTGACCTGCTCGACGCGGTTCTCGATGCCGCGGCTGGCGTTGGCCGAGAGTTCCTCGCTGAAGTAGCCGACCATCTCTGGCGTCGCGAAGCGCTTGAGGCTGGCGAGGTCGCCGCGGCTCCATGCGTCCTGCACCTCGCCGAGGCGGCGCTCGAACATCGCGAAGTCCTCGCCGGACAGTCCGATCTCGTCCGCCGCCTGCGGCGCGATCCCGCCGCCCGCGCCGCCGCCGGCCGCGCCGGTCGGCCGCGCGTCGAAGGTCTCCTGGCCGCGCGCCATGGCGTCGGGCACCGGGCCGGAGGCGAGCGCCGGGCCTGCGGCCGTCTGCGCCGCCTCGCGACGGCTGCGGATGAAGCGCAGGACCAGCATCGCGACCGCCGCGAAGAGCGCGATCTGGAGGGCCATGCCGAGGAAGCCGGCGAGGCCCTCGCCGAGGTTGAAGCCGCCGCCCATGAGGGCGCCGATCAGGCCGGCGCCGAGCATGCCGCCGAGCAGGCCGGTCATGAACGGGTTGCGCTGGAACCAGGATTGCTGCTGCGGCGCCTGCATGCCCTGGGCGGGGCGCTGCGCCTGCTGCGGGGTCGTCGCGCTGCGCTCGACCGGGCGAGCGGCGTTCGGGGTGGTCGGCGTGGCCGGGGCGGCCTGCATGGTGCGCGCGCCGCGGCTGCCGGCGCTGCGGCTGCCTCCGGCGGCTGCCTCGGCCAGGACCGGCGCGAGGGCGAAGGCCGCCGCGGCCAGGATGGCGAGGAATCTCGTCGGGCGTCGGATCATGTCGGGGACCTCGTCTGGCGGAGTCTCTGCAAGGGCCGTATAGTGGTGATCCCGAGCGTGAAGATCAACATTACGCGAATTAGGGGATTGCGGCCCCGGCGGGGCGCACGGGCAAAGAAAAAGGGCGGGAGCCGTGGCTCCCGCCCCCTTCCGTCCCGCTGGCTGGCGGCTCAGGGCTTGTCCTGCTCGCGCTGGCGGCGCAGCGCGGCGCCGAGGATGTCGCCGAGCGAGGCGCCGGAGTCGGACGAGCCGTAGGTGGCCATGGCCTCCTTCTCCTCGTCGATCTCCTTCGCCTTCACCGAGAGCTGCACGCGGCGCGAACCGCGGTCGATCTGGGTGATCTTGGCGTCGACCTTCTCGCCCATCGCGAAGCGGTCCGGACGCTGGTCGCCGCGGTCGCGGGCCAGGTCCGACTTGCGGATGAAGCCGATGACGCCGTCGGCGAGGCTCACCTCGAGCCCGTTCTCCTGGACCTGCGTGACCGTCGCGGTCACGACCTGGCCCTTCGAGAACTTGCCGATCGAGCCCTCGAACGGGTCGTTGGCGAGCTGCTTGATGCCCAGCGAGATGCGCTCCTTGTCGGTGTCGACGTCGAGCACCTTCACCTTCACGGCATCGCCCTTCTTGAAGTCCTTGATGGCGTCCTCGCCGGAGCGGTTCCAGTCGAGGTCCGACAGGTGGACCATGCCGTCGATGTCGCCGGGCAGGCCGACGAACAGGCCGAACTCGGTGATGTTCTTGACCTCGCCCTCGATCTCCGTGCCCGACGGGAACTTGTCGCGGAAGACCTCCCACGGGTTGTCGAGGCACTGCTTGAGGCCGAGCGAGATGCGGCGCTTCACCGAGTCGACGTCGAGCACCATCACCTCGACCTCCTGGGAGGTGGAGACGATCTTGCCCGGGTGGACGTTCTTCTTCGTCCAGCTCATCTCGGAGACGTGCACTAGGCCCTCGATCCCCGGCTCCAGCTCCACGAAGGCGCCGTAGTCGGTGATGTTGGTCACGCGGCCCTTGAAGCGCGCGCCGGCCGGGTACTTGACCGAGACGCCGTCCCACGGATCCGCCTCGAGCTGCTTCATGCCGAGGCTGATGCGCTGGGTCTCGGGGTTGAAGCGGATGACCTGCACCTTGACGTGCTGGCCGATCTGCAGCGCCTCGGACGGGTGGTTGATGCGGCGCCACGCGATGTCGGTGACGTGCAGCAGGCCGTCGACGCCGCCGAGGTCCACGAAGGCGCCGTAGTCGGTGATGTTCTTGACCACGCCCTCGAGCACCTGGCCTTCCTTGAGGCTGGCGACGAGTTCGCTGCGCTGCTCGGCGCGCGTCTCCTCGAGCACCGCGCGGCGCGAGACGACGATGTTGCCGCGCGAGCGATCCATCTTGAGGATCTGGAAGGGCTGCGGCGTGCCCATCAGCGGGGTGACGTCGCGCACCGGGCGGATGTCGACCTGCGAGCCGGGCAGGAAGGCCACGGCGCCGCCGAGGTCGACGGTGAAGCCACCCTTGACGCGGCCGAAGATCACGCCGTTGACGCGCGCGTTGGTCGAGTAGGACTTCTCGAGCTGGCCCCAGGCCTCCTCGCGCTTCGCCTTCTCGCGGCTCAGCATCGCCTCGCCGTTCTTGTCCTCCATGCGCTCGACGTAGACGTCGACGAAGTCGCCGACCTTGATCTCGGCGGGCTTGCCGGCGGTCGCGAACTCCTTGAGCTGCACGCGGCCCTCGGCCTTGAGGCCGACGTCGATGATGGCGAAGTCGCCCTCGATCGAGATGACGCGGCCCGTCGTGACGCGGCCGTCGAAGCCGCTGGACGTGCGGAGGGATTCCTCGAGCAGGTCGGCGAAGTTCTCGCCGCCCGCGGAGGCGGGGTTGTTGCTTGCCATGTCCTGGGATGCCTTTCTGTGAACCCGGTCATCCGTCCCGCTCGATGCGGGGCCGCCGATGCCGGGGCCGGGATTCCACGCCGCGGACCATCCGCGGCATGGGCCTTCCGGGGTCAGGAGGAACGGGACCGGACGATCCCGATTGCCTGGGCGAAGACCTCGTCGGCCGTGAGGTCGGTCGTGTCGAGCACGATCGCGTCCTCGGCCGGCTTCGCCGGCGCGGTCCCGCGGGCTTGGTCGCGGGCGTCGCGTTCCTGAAGGTCCCGGAAAACGGCCGCGTATGTAGCCGGTTCCCCGCGCCCCCGCAACTCGTCGTGTCGGCGGCGGGCCCGGACCTCGGCCGAGGCGACGACGTAGAGCTTCACCTCCGCCCCCGGGCAGATCACGGTGCCGATGTCGCGGCCGTCCAGCACGGCGCCCGGCGGCTGGGCCGCGAAGCGCCGCTGGAACTCGACCAGCGCCGCGCGCACGGCCGGGTTGGCGGCGACGACCGAGGCGGCGCGGCCGACATCCTCCTCGCGCAGGCCCTCGCGCGCGATGTCGGCGGGACCGAGCTTGCGCGCGGCGGCGGCCGCCGCCTCCGCATCGGCGGGGTCGGCGCCGGTCGCGAGCAGCCGCGCGCCGACCGCGCGGTAGAGCAGGCCCGTGTCGAGGTGGTGGTAGCCGAGCGTGGCGGCGAGCCTCCGGGACAGCGTGCCCTTGCCCGCCGCCGAGGGCCCGTCGATGGCGACGATCATGGCTCCTGGAAGCTCGCGCCCAGCCCCGCCATCAGGCCGCGGAAGCCGGGGAAGCTGGTCTCGATCGGGCTGGCGTCGTCGATCGCCACCGGCGCGCGCGCCGCCATGCCCATGACGAGGAAGCTCATGGCGATGCGATGGTCGAGCTTCGTCGCGATGGTCGCGCCACCCGGCGGCGGTCCGCCGCAGCCATGCACGGCGAGGTCGTCGCCATCGACCTCGGCGCGCACGCCGCAGGCCGCGAGGCCGCGCGCGATGGCGGCGAGGCGGTCGCTCTCCTTCACGCGCAGCTCGGAAAGGCCGCGCATCACGGTCCGGCCGCTGGCGCAGGACGCGGCGACGGAGAGCACGAGGTACTCGTCGATCATCGATGGTGCGCGCGCGGCCGGCACCTCGATGCCGCGCAGCGCGCTGGCGCGCACGACGAGGTCGCCCACGGGCTCGCCCGCCTCGACGCGCCTGCCCTCGACGCGGATGTCCGCGCCCATCTCCAGGAGCGTGTCGATGATGCCGGTGCGGCGCGGGTTCAGGCCGACGTCGCGGATCGTGACCTCCGAGCCGGGCACGAGCAGCGCCGCGACGATCGGGAAGGCGGCGGAGGAGGGGTCGCCGGGGACGCGCACGACGCGCCCCGTGATCTCCGGCTGGCCGGCGACGCTGACGCGGTCGCCGTCCGGCCCCGGCTCGACCGTCACGTCGACGCCGAAATGGCGAAGCATGAGCTCGGTATGGTCGCGCGTCGGCTCCGGCTCGACCACCGTCGTGCGGCCCGGCGTGTTGAGGCCCGCGAGGATGATCGCGGACTTCACCTGCGCGGAGGCCACGGGCAGGCGGTAGGTGATCGGCACGGGGCGCGCCGTCCCGATGACGACGGTGGGCAGCCTGCCGCCCTCGCGGCCGACGAAGCGCGCGCCCATCTGCTCGAGCGGCTTCGTGACGCGCGCCATGGGGCGCGAGCGCAGGCTGGCGTCGCCGGAGAAGAAGCTGACGAAGGGATGCGTCGCCACGACGCCCATCAGGAGCCGCGTGCCCGTGCCGGCATTGCCCATGTCGAGCACGTCGGAGGGCTCGGCGAGGCCGCCGATGCCGCGGCCATGGACGCGCCAGGTGCCGGCGTCGTCGCGCGACACCTCGGCGCCCATGGCGCGCATGGCCGCCGCGGTGCGCAGCACGTCCTCGCCCTCGAGCAGCCCGTGGATCGTGGTCTCGCCGACCGCCAGGCCGCCGAGCATCAGCGCGCGATGCGAGATCGACTTGTCGCCGGGCGCGCGGATCTCCCCGCGCAGCGGCCCGGAGGGCGCGCGCGCGGAGAGCGGGACGGGCTTCGCGCTGTCGGATCTGCTCACCTTGGTACCCCTGTCTGCGGCCAGTGCGCGCGCGCCTCTAGCACATGCGCGCGGCGTCCGCGAGCGCGCGGCCCCGCGTAATTGACAAGCCCGGATCCTGCGTGGCAAGAGGCGCGCGATTTTCGGTGCCGGCGACGAATTCGCCGCGCGAATCACTCGGTTGGGGAGCACGGCACGTGGCCAAGGCGGAATGGGGTCTCAAGCGGGCCTGTCTTTCCTGCAACGCGAAGTTCTACGACATGAACCGGTCGCCGATCCTGTGCCCGAAATGCGGCGCGGCGTTCGACCCGGAGGCGCTCGCCAAGGATCGTCGCACGCGCGTCGCCGCGCCACCGCCCCGCGCGGCCGCCGCCGCGGCGGAGGACGAGGAGGTCGCGGTCGAGGCCGACGAGAAGGAAGAAGAGGAGGGAGTCGTCGAGGATACCTCCGAGCTCGGCGAGGATTCCGACGACGTCGAGGACGTCGTCGACAGCGCCGAGGAACCCGGGGAGGAGCGCTGAGGGCCTCCCCTCCATTTTTCGCTTGCACAGCCGGGGCGGGCGGCGCTTATTCCCCCGCCGCGGCGGTTCCCAGGACCGTCGGCACATGAATCCGGGGCCGTAGCTCAGCTGGGAGAGCGCGTGAATGGCATTCACGAGGTCGACGGTTCGATCCCGTTCGGCTCCACCAAAAAAGAGGGGGCTGGCGCCAACCGGTGCCGGCCCCTTCGCTTTGCGGCTCCCCGGCTTCGGCTCCCCGGCTTCGGCTCGCCGCTTGTCGCGCGATGCCCGAGGCGGCAAGTTGCGCCGCATGCAGATCTGCCGGGACCTCTCCTCGCTGCGCGCGGCCTGCGCGGCCCTGCGTGCCGGCGGCCGCCGGCTCGGCCTCGTGCCGACGATGGGTGCCCTCCACGACGGCCATCTCTCCCTGCTGGCGGCGGCGCGCGCCGCCGGGGCGGACGCGGTGGCGGCGTCGATCTTCGTCAACCCGCTGCAGTTCAACGCCGGCGACGACCTCGCGCGCTACCCGCGCGACGAGGAGGGCGACCTCGCGAAGCTCCGCGACGCGGGCTGCGACCTCGCCTGGCTGCCGCCGGTGGACGCGATGTACCCGCCCCGCAATTGCAGCACGATCGAGGTCGCCGGTCCCTCGCGGGGGTTCGAGGGCGACGCGCGGCCCGGGCATTTCCGCGGCGTGGCGACGGTCTGCGCCAAGCTCTTCCTGCAGACCGGCGCCGACATCGCCGCGTTCGGCGAGAAAGACTGGCAGCAGTTGCAGGTGGTGACCCGGATGGCACGCGACCTCGACATCCCCATCCGCATCCAGCCCGTGCCGACGATGCGCGAGGCCGACGGCCTCGCGATGTCGTCGCGCAACCGGTTCCTCGACGCGTCCGAGCGCGCGGTCGCGCCGTTCCTCTTCCAGGTCATGCGCGACGCCGCCGTCGCGATGGCGGGCGGCGCGCTCGTGCCCGCGGCGCTCGCAGCCGGGCGCGCGCGGCTGGTCACCGCCGGCTTCGCCCCGGACTACCTGGCGCTTGCCTCGGCGGAGGGCCTCGAGCCGCTCGACGCCCTCGACCGCGCGCGACCGATGCGGCTGCTCGCTGCAGCGCGCCTCGGCACGGTGCGCCTGCTCGACAACATCCCCGTCGCGGCGTGAGGCGTCCGCAGCCTCAGGCGGCCTCGCGGCGCGGGGCGATGGCGCAGGCCTCGGCCAGGAGCGCATAGGAGCGTCGCCGCGCGCCGGCGTCGTGGCAGATCGACACGACCATGGCCTCGTCGACGCCGTAGGCGGCGACCAGCTGCTCGAGCTGCGCGCGCGCCTGCTCCGGCGCGCCGACGATCTGGCGGCGGCGGTTGCGCTCGACGACCGCGCGCTCGCGGTCCGTGTAGGGATAGGCGAGCGCCTCCTCCACGGTCGGGATCGGCCCCAGCTCGCCGCGCTCGAGGCGCAGGCGCCAGAGGTCGCGCGAGCTCGCGAGGCGCTGCGCCTCGGCCTCGGTGTCGGCGACAAGCACGAAGACGCCGATCGAGCCCATCGGCGCGCCGAGCGCGCGCGACGCGCGGAAATGGGTCCGGTAGAGGTCCATCGACTCGAGGCCGCCCTGCGCGGTGATGAAATGCGCGTGGCTGAAGGCAAGGCCGAAATGCGCGGCGAAGCGCGCGCTCTCGCCCGACGAGCCGAGCACCCAGAGCTCGGGCATCGTGGGCCCGGCGGGCTGCGCCTTCACGCTCGCGAAGGGATGGTCGGCTGGCAGGCTTCCCGCGAGCCAGTCGACGAGATCGGCCATGCGATGCGGGAACTGCTCGACGCCATGCGCGTAGGGCCCGGTCTGCAGCGCCATCGCGGTGCGCCCGTCGGAACCCGGCGCGCGCCCGATGCCGAGGTCGATGCGTCCCGGGTAGAGCGCCTCCAGCACGCGGAACTGCTCGGCCACCTTGAGCGCCGAGTAGTGCGAGAGCATCACGCCGCCAGAGCCGACGCGCAGGTTCCGCGTCTCCGCGGCGATGCGCGTGATGAGGATCTCGGGCGCGGTGCCGGCAAGCCCGTCCGAGGCGTGGTGTTCGGCGACCCAGTAGCGGTGGTAGCCGAGCGCGTCGCAATGGCGCGCCAGCTCGATCGTCTCGCGGATGGCCTCGGCGGGCGTGCCGCCGGCGCGGATGGGCGACTGGTCGAGGACGGAAAGCTTCATGGCGCGCATCCTCCTGCGCGGCCCCGCGCCCGGCAAGCCCCTCGCTAAGGGCCCCGCCGCGGCCCGCGCGACGCGGGCAGCGCGATCGAGGCGAGCGCGCAGGCGGCGAGCATCGCGGCCGAGCCCCAGAGGCAGGCGACGAGCCCGCCGGAGGTCGCGAGCATGCCGGAGAGCACCGTGCCCACCAGCCTGCCGGCGGCGTTCGCCGCGTAGTAGAAGCCGACATCCTCCGCCGCCGCGTCGCGCCCGGCATAGGCGAGCACGAGGTAGGAATGCACCGCCGAGTTCGCGGCGAAGACGAGGCCGAAGGCGGCGAGGCCGAGGGCGAGCACGGCATCCGGGCTCGCCCGGTCCGTCGCGAGCGACATGGCGATCGCGACCGGCACGCCGGCAAGCAGGGCGGCGAGCAGCCGGGCGGCAGGCACCTCGCGCGAGAACCCGTCGGCGCTGCGCGGGATCGCCGCGGGTGCCGCGGCCTGCGCGAGGCCGTAGCAGATCGTCCAGGCGGCGAGCCACGCCCCGACCGCCGCCATGCTCCATCCCGCGGCCTGCAGGTGCAACGGAAGGCCGAGCGCGAACCACGCGTCGCGCGAGCCGAACAGGAACAGCCGCGCGAGCGACAGCCGGTTGATCGCCGCGTCGCGCGACAGCAGGGCGCGCACGGATCGCGAGGCGCGCGCCTTGCCGAGGAGCGGCGGCAGGCCCGCGGCGGCGAGGGCGAGCGGCAGCGCCATCGCGGCGGCGAGGATCCACAACGCGCCGCGATATCCCGCGGCCTCGAGCAGCGCCGCGCCCAGGAAGAAGCCCGCGCCCTTCGCCGCGTTCTTGCTGCCGGTGAACCAAGCGACGAGGTGCATCAGCCGGCCCGGCGCGGCGCCCGCGGACAGGCGCACGGCGGACTTGCCGGCGGTCTTCGCGAGATCCTTCGCGATGCCGCACATCCCCTGCGCCGCGGCGACCCATGCGATC